>PVBE010943657.1_pt1 | contig 13001 bp, 9 predicted proteins | sample 1631181 | NCBI WGS metagenome assembly PVBE01 (sample SAMN08397723, study PRJNA350692) | Marine metagenome, whole genome shotgun sequencing project. | isolation source: water | place: Pacific Ocean | collected 2012-04
ATGACATCGTTGGTGAAAAAGGTGTGTTTGATGACGTCATTGCTTCTCTCAAAGAAGATCCTGATGGCCCTCAGATTGACGTTGAAAAAGACTTGGTTGGATGTTTTGGAAATGAAGTCACTGTGATTAGTGACTATGTTGAACCAATAGGCGTGGAAAGCGAACGCCTTGTTATTGCGATCAAGACAACGGATCCTGAAAAAGTTGCAGAGACAGTTGGCAAAAGTATGGCGACTGATCCTGATATGCAGCGGGTTGAGTCTAACGGACATGTCATCTGGGAGCTTATCGATCGCACAATGGAGATTCCAACGCTTGAGATCGAAACCCCAGGGGGAGCAATTCCTCATGCAGATGATGATCCTCGTACGGCACGTCGTCGTCGTCAGCAACTTCGTGAGCGTGAGGAAAAGCTTTTACCACATTCTGCCGTGACAACAGCACATGGATACTTGCTCATTGCTTCACATCGAGATTTTCTTGAAAGAGTTCTGGCAACACCAGAGAGTGGAGAATCGTTGGCAACATCAGGAGACTACTCCGTTGCATCTGTAGAATTGTCAAAGCTTTTGCCTGGGAGCGTTGCAGCGGGTTCATTCAATCGAGAAGATGAGGCTATCCGTCCGGTGTATGAAACATTGAGGCAAGGGATGATGCCGAAATCAAAGAGTATGCTCGGACAACTGCTCAATGGTATTCTCGGTGATGGCAAGGAAGGAAGTGTGCGAGAGCAAAAAATCGATGGTAGTTTGCTCCCTGAGTTTGATGTAATTCGACATTATTTGGGTGTTGGTGGTGTTGGGCTTCAGACTCTTTCTGATGGATGGTGCATCACTGGTTTTTCTCTGTCAAAGGGGCCAGAGGGCGAGGTTGCCCGACGTCCTGTATCGCCAGTCGGTCGCTGAGGGCTGAGTCGGTGAGTGTTGGGGAGGCAATTGATGCCTTTGTGTAGCAGACATTTCAGATGCCTCGTGGCGGGCAACCTATGCCGATTGTCTCTGCTTGTTGTGTTTGCCGTTTTTACGAGTGTCACTTTTCGCTCTGTCCAGGGTGACGAGATCCCTCGTTCTGGGCAGCAGATAGCGACGCCGGTACAGGTGTCTGATGATGACAATACTATTGAATCTCATGATGCACTGAAGGCTCGCGTGCGTCCACTTACGGCGGAAGAGCTTTCCAAGTTAGCAGTCGTCTGGCGCGATCGTCTGAGACGCAAGGCTGAGGAAGTCAGTGACATCCAGGCTTCGGTGTCTCAGAATGATCGATCCTCCAACTCGGAACTCAAAAAGTTGCTGGAGCAGCAAGCGTTGCTCACAGATCGATTACGAGTCGTACTGAGTGAGTGGGAGCGAAAAGGTGGAGATACAAAAGAATTTCAGCTCTATGCTTCGGCTGTAAGTGATGTTGGCGTTACTGTGAGCACTGTGAGCGCTGCAATAAGTTTGGTGCAGGATTGGCTATTCTCATCGCAGGGTGGACTCCACTGGATTCGAAACATCCTGCGATTCTTCTCAATACTATTTGCATCATGGATGTTGGCAAAATTCCTTAGCAGAATTGTGGAGCGTGCCATTCGGAGAGTAAATGGTATTTCCTCTTTGCTCCGTACATTTCTTGTGAACGTCATTCGTCAGGCAACCATTCTTCTGGGTGTTGCTGTTTCACTTTCGGCGTTGGGGATCGATACAAGCCCGCTTCTTGCTCTGATTGGAGGAAGTGCATTCGTGGTTGGCATGGCGCTTCAGGGAACACTGTCGAATTTTGCACAGGGATTAGTCATTCTTGCCTATCGCCCCTTTGATGTGGGAGATGTCGTTGATGCAGGTGGGGTCCATGGCATCGTTGATTCCATGAATATTCTTTCAACTACCATTCGGACGTTTGACAATAAGAAAATGATTGTCCCAAATGGCAAGATAGGGAGTGATACAATTACAAATGCCACAGCCAGTTCGACTCGGCGAGTCGATCTTACATTCGGCATTGGTTACCAAGATGATGCGGATAAAGCGCAGACTATTCTTGAGCAAATCATTGACTCGCATCCATTGGTGCTCAAGCATCCAGTTCCCGTCATTCGTCTGAACGAATTGGCTGATTCATCAGTAAATTATGTCGTGCGCCCGTGGGCAAAAACGGCAGACTACTGGACTGTCTACTGGGATATAACTGCTGCTGTGAAGCGAGAATTTGATAAGTCTGGTGTGTCGATTCCATTCCCACAGCAGGACGTCCATCTTTATCAAGATGCCAAAGAGTGACGCTAAAAGTCACCGAAGGTTTCTGTTTTATGTTGACGAGAAGGTTTTATTCTGAATGAAACTTCGTCCAAAAAGGATGAAGTCGGTCGCCTCGAAGCCGGAGGTCCTCGAGCATAACGTCCAAATCCGGTGTTACTTCTCCTTTGAAAAGACGCTGGCCATTAAGGGTGATCGTGACAGGTTGACCAAACTCAACCATTTCTGGAGACACCCAAATAGTGACATGACGTGCTCCGCAGCGAACAGTAATTGCGTTGCCTGTAGTTCTTTTTGCTGTGATCGCGAAAGGCATCTTCGTTCTTGGCTTTGGCCAGTCGTCCGGTAAGACGAGTGTCTTTTCTGGGAGTCCATCCATTTCAAGCCACCAAAAAAAATTATCCCATGGCCGCATGGAGGTGACTTCAATCTCGGACGGGAAGAATGTCCTTTTTTTCAGGATCATCCATTCAAAGATCCTGAGAATTTCATCTGAAAAATGCTCATGGCCTCTGCCGCGATACTCAACGTACGTTGAGTCGAATCCTTTGGAGAAATAGCGGTCTAGATCGGCAATGTTTTTTTGAAATGTACCGGCATCGAGTTCACCACCAACGAAGTAGAGAGGAAGGTTGACCGCATTCTTCCAGTACAAAGGTATGTACTTGGCTGAAGAAGGTGCAATGGCAATGAGACCAGCCCATAAGTCAGGGTGAGAGAAAGCAATGTCCCACGCTGCATCTCCGCCAACGGAATGTCCTGAAATAAATATACGATCCGTGTCTAATGAGAAATGTTTTGTTGCCATACGTAGAGCATCAAGAACGCGAGCGTGCTCGCGTGCAGAATACTCATACGCTGCCTGACCGTCTCGCGACCATTGTGGGGCAATGATAATTGTTCCATGACGGTCTGCATGCCCCATACGCTCGCCAGTCTGCCCGGGCATGCCTGCCCACCACTCAATCTGATTGAGAGGCGTTGACCATCTGCTATGCAGTGATACCACGACTGGGTACCTTCGGAGTGGATCATATTCACGGGGAAGTTGTACGAGACAAGGAGTGGATTCCTTGCCGTCGAAGTATGGGACATCGAGTTTGTAGAGACCTGGTGATTGTTCAGCCGGGAGTTTGAACGGAGGACGCATGAGACGTGCCACTGAAGCAAGGGTAGAAGCATCAAACGCCTCTTCCTCAGCTAGCAGGCGTCGGAGTTCTTTTCTCTTTTCAATGTCTTCACTGCATAAATACGATTGCAAGATATTGCGGACATTGACTGTAGAGAGGGCAAGTTTGAGATTGTCAGTCGCATTGGCTGCTCCCTGTACCCATCCTGAAATACCAATCGCGAGTGAGCGATCCACGGGCGTTGATGGATCGAGGCCAACGCGTTCAAAAGTAGCGAGGCGTTCAAGCGTGTTGAACGTGAGTTGCTGACGAATCTCAGCAACCAGTTTTTCGGTTTCCTGTCGGTCATTCTCATCCTCAAGTTTTGCTGCACGACTTTCGAAAGCATCAACAAGTTTCTGCGCTTGAGACTGGGACCGGTCATAGCGATTTCTCTCTTCACGTATCGCCTCAAGTGTCACTCCGGTTGCAAGGTCTGCAGGAAATGTTTCAAGGAGATGCATTGCAAGACGGTCTTGCCCGGAACGACTGCGAAGCTGAATCTCGTCAAGGAAGTGGGCACTCATCAGGTTCGCAAGCCCGTCTCGCTCTGCCGTGAGATCATTGAGGTCAGGAAAATCAACTAAGATGCGATCAAGTTCACGTCGGGCATCGTCAAATCGCTCTGCCTGTAAATAGAGACGAACAACCTGTAGACGTTCGTCAACATCATTTGGGTCAATGCTGTGTTCGATTATTTCTGTGAGTGTCGTTCGAGGAACTGAGGATGTTGCAATGCGCATGTCGAGCAAATAGGGATGCTCCATCGCAATAGTTTCAAGTCGTGTCCAACGAGGCGTGATTGTCGTAATGCCTTGGACGATATCGATCCTTCCAGAGGCCGTCATTAAGGACAGAATACGACGACCATACTCGTCGAAAGACGTTGTTTCCAAAATACCACCTACCCCTGCAACACGCCGGCCATCTCTGGCAACACGTTGAGGGACAACGATCTGCTCGATCATTGGTCCTGTTTGGCCAGGCTCTGTCCTGCGAACACGACGCTTCGAGACCATTGTGCGGGTCAGTTCATCGTCACAGACAAGTATGGATGTAGCAACAGAATCTGATGGGGCCGCCTTTGGGTCGACAGAAACCCCTGGAAGTAAAACAAACCGGCCTTCCAGAACTCGACCATCTGTCAATTCAACTTGATCACCAAATAGATGGGACGATGGAGACAACACACACCCAAGGAAGGCACTCAGGATGAGACAGGACCGCACCCACACAGTTTGATGGTTGGCACGAAAGAGAGTGGGCGCAACATTCACGAAATCATAAAACCCTCTGTTAGAGACACGAACGTCGTTAGTTTATGGTGGTCGTTCGAATTCTCCCAGACCAATTCATGGCTCTTAAACCTGCTTGGTGTGGCAATGAACAAGCTATCAAGACTGGTGATCTTTTTAGGGCTTGTGGGCAACACTTTTTTGTCGTGTTGGAGGTCGGTGTATATTCTCAATTAGGAATAATGCAATGAATCAAAAGTCGATTTGCACAAAGGTATCAATGGGGCGCTGCAAGAAACAAAACGACCACGGAGGGTACGACCAGATTGATCTTGGGTGTCGCATCCACTCCCCTTCCCTTTGTGTCACACTCAACTGTCATACATCGTATGACAGTCATTGTTTCGTTGTGGTGCTACCTTGGGAATGTTTTGGCGTGTAGGGGCAATTCTGGCACCCATTCCCACAGCACGTCTTCCTGGAAAGTAAAAACTCTTTGCTCAATGGTTGTGTCATTCAAAAAATACGCTCAGCCGCCATCGTGATGAAATCCCAACTCTCACAGAAAGTTGCCTTCCTGGAGGATACATGCTGACTGGATGCGTTGTGAATAGCGTTGCCTCCAATGATCAAAATAATGGTAACGCTTTATTTGCTGACTTACCGAGAGGTACCTGATTCGATCTTATTTGGGTCAAAAAGCATGATGTTGGCGAAGGTAGAGCAATTCAGCTAGATTTTAGAAAGGTCGTTTTTCTCGTCGAACCGGAGTGTTTTAGGTCAAACTGGTTCGCGAAAACGAATCGATTATGCTTGAGAGAGTAATGGTGTCGTTAGTTTCGACATCCCGTCTGCCCACGTCGGAATACGTGGTGCGATAGTGTGTGTTCAATACGTATGCGTCCTACACTTATTCGATTCTTAACGTACACGGTGATCGCTTCAGTTGTGATGCCAAGTGTCATTGGCGTCCTTTTGGGGCTAGGAGCGCTTTTGGCATCGCTTGGAGATGATAACGTAGCTCTTATGTGTCGTTATGGAGCGCTTTTGACCGGGGTGGTATGGCTGCTTTCTGTGATTGCGACAGCTATCACTGCTGGTGTTGTTGCAATCGAGGCCACAAATCGCACAGAGAAGATCGATCACATGAAAAATACAGATCAGCGAGTCGATTTTAGGAGGGAGTGACATATGCTTTCCCGTTGGAGGTTGAGACAGCTGCTTTCATGGTCTTTGAGTGTTTTCAGGCAAGACGTTTTTGTTTTCGTTGTAACGATACTGAATGTTTTTTTCCTGCCTGTCTCAACTAATGCGGCTACTCCGAGAGAGATAAAATCATCTATTGATTTGGCAGAAGATGCTCTCGAAGCAGGGAATTCAAGCGAGGCTGTGCCTCATCTCAAAGAAGCTATTCGTGGACTAGAGGAAGCGATTCCAGCCTCTCGCATCCCAGTGAATCTCCGTTTGCTCGCTCGTCGATGTTCAGCAATTCGAGAAAAAATTGAGTTGGATGGGATAAACGTTTCAGAAATTATTGTGCCATCAACAACTGGATCACCAAGTCGCGCTTCAATGTCGAAGTCAGGAGAGCCCAAGAGTTCCGCTACACAACAGATGAATTCTTCAGAGATAAGCTTTTCAAAACAAATTGCACCAATTCTTGTGCGTTCGTGTGGAAGTTGTCACATCGGAGGGAAGAAAGGTGAATTCTATATGCCGACGTTTGCGGCCTTGGCTCAATCGGGGGTTGTACAGCCAGGAGTTGGTCAGGCAAGTCGAATTGTTGAAGTCATAGCAAGTGGTGATATGCCACGAGGTAACCGTAAGGTAGGAGCCGATGAACTCACGATGCTTATTGAATGGATTGACAAAGGGGCAAAATATGATGGAGGTGATCCAACACTCCCTCTGACAGCCATCGCTGGAAAAGTTCCCGCCAACATTGCAAAGAATACTAAAAAAACAGATATCGAGGTGGCAGAATTGAAGCCTGGGGAAACATCCTTTGCGATCGATATAGCACCCGTGTTGATCGATTCGTGTTTGGCGTGCCATGGGGGTTTTGAAACAGAGGCAGGGATGAGCATGGCCACTTTTACAAGACTTCTTCGAGGAGGTGGAAGTGGGGTCGCGGTCGTGCCCGGAGACGCTGCAGATAGTCTCCTCGTCAAAAAAATACGAGGTGTGGATATCGACGGTCAACGCATGCCCCTTGGCAAAGAACCATTGTCAAAAGATGTTATCGATAAAATTGTTAAGTGGATTGATGAAGGGGCAAGACTTGATATTGCAGGAGCTGGAGGAGATATTCGAACCATTGCTGCGAATGGTCGTTCGAAGAGCTTGTCCAATGAAGAGTTGAGAAGTGTTCGTCAAGACGCAGCTAGTAAGTATTGGCGCAGATTTCTTCCAGATGAAAGCCCGCAGCGCGTCACTGTTGGAGATGTCTGCATCATTGGAAATCTTACAGAAGCTCGTGCAGAGGCTTTGGCGGTGTTGGCTGATGGTGCGTGGCAGGACCTAGAACACTATTTTAGGACGCAAAAAAGTTCATCAGATCGAAATGGACTCCTAAAAGGTGGTGTTGTCATCTATGGATTTGATAAGGCATATGACTTTTCCGAGTTTTGGTTGGTAGCAAATGGTACCGAACGCCCTCGTGGCATGACCTCATCTGCCGGTGTTCAGGGTGATGTTGTTTATGCGGCGATAATCGCACCTGATTCGTTGCTCAACGAAAGTGATCTGAGCAAAAGTGATACGGCTTTTGGAATCGTTGAACAACTAGCCAGAGTCATTTTTTTAGTGAATGGCGCACCAGAATGGTTTGCAAAGGGGGCTGGGCATTCCATTGCAATAGATCTTGTATCACGCGCTCCGATAGCTCGAGAGACCCGTAGTAGTTTGCCTGAAGCACTTAAGAAAGTTTCGTCATGTAATGATTTCTTGAGTGGTCGTGTAGATGTGCAGTCTGTCGCGATTATTGCGTCGGTTTTCCTTGATCGACTGGGCGCATCTGAGGCAAAACTCGGGAAAGTACTTTCATTATTAGGGGAAGGCGAAGGCTTCGAAGAAGCCTTTTCGCAAACTTTTCGGAATGATCCAGCGACGCTCTTTGAGGCGTGGTTGAAGCAGGAAAGTCAAAGGAACCTGGGGCGATAAGTTTTCCATCGCAATGCCGTGGCATCGCGTTATGCGGAGAGCTCGTTTCATAAAAGACGGGGGTGCCTTGAACCCTGAGGCATGTGATCCGAACAAAGACACATGACATGACATTTGACGGCTATACACGCAATCAGAGCAATAAATCGGCCCCCAACGAGCCTCGTTAAGAGCTCACCGGCATGGGTCGATGCAACACAAACATGACAGAAAACTTATCGCCTCACACTCCTTGGACATAAACAACCTTTTTATTTTAGCGGCAGAGTTGAATCCAGAAAAGTATTCAATTCATAGAAGGTTTTTTATGGAGAAGCCGGGCTTAGTCGTCAGAGTCGTGACGTGCTGGTTCCATAGATTTTGTGTTGCGTTCGATAGCCAAAACAACAGTTTGTTGTTCTACTCCATCAGGAGTACTCGTCACAATTGGTAGTACCTGCCTTTTATTTGGTACATCGAGGCGGATGCGAAACGTTCCATCATCCCGAACGGTGACAGGTTCCCCCTGAAGGCTCACATGCATGCCTGGTTGCGTGACACCGTATACAATCATTTCGGCATCGATCTGCATTTCAGAGCCACGTGGTTGTTCTGTGCGATTTCGTGTAAAGAGATCATGGCATGTGGTGTTAGGGGTGATTGGTTTCTGGAGGCGTTCTTCGAAAAGTTCTTTTAATTCAGTGCTGTTGTTTTCAGGTGATAGTCCACCACTCATGGCGTAGATTTTTTCACACTGATCAGCAATCTCACCCCAGTGCATGTCAAGGGTATCTCCATGGGAAATGGTTGGAGTGGTGACGGTATTGCTTCTTACTAATCCATGAAAGCGACCAGTATTGGTGCGATAACCAATCTCTACTCGACATCGAAGCTGATTGCGAACATCAATGAACCAGTTTTTCACACCACCGTGAATAACGATCTCTCGAACAACTTGTTCCGCAGACGTCGTTGTTGCTCCAGACTCTACTTTGACCACCCTTAGTACCGGTTTCGCTGCGTGCCAATCTGATCCAAGAGCTGCCTTTGCACGCTCGACACTCCGGGGTGTAATTTCCCACGTCGCGTGAAGCCAGTGTGGACCGCGTACCATAAGAACCATTCGATCTCTCAGTGGACGAGGGGAACGTCCTCCCTCGGGGTGACTTACAAGGCTTTTAGACTGATTGAGTCGCTCACGGGCTTCAGCAATCCGCCTTGAAACAAGAGCATTTTGTGCAGCATTTTTATTTTTTGGATCATCACAGATGAGGTCCGACGCTTTGTCTACTGCATCACGTTTTGAGGAGCGTGCTTTACGAACCAGAGCCTTGATAAGTTCGTCTTTTCGCATGGCATGCCATCCGCGCACACCTTGTCGTTTGGCAAGGCGAGCCAGGTCGCGAACAGGCTTCTCTCTAAGACTCGCGGCAGTCATGAAACAAACTCTGGCAGGGCTGAAGGGGACCATTTCGACCCCTCAACCGTATCTTCAAAGCACTCAGAAAGCAACTATTTTATGGCGTCACACATGGTGAAACGCCTATAAAAAAGACCTTTTTTTGATGTTTTTGAACTTATTCACCACGAAGTCGAAGGCCTCGCTCGGACAGTTTTTCACGGACTTCGTTGAGGCTTGTCACGCCAAAGTTTTTACACTCCATCAAATCCTCGCCCGTTCGCCGTAGCAACTCTCCAATCGTGCTTATTCCAAGCTTCGTCATACACTTACGTGCTCGAACTGAAAGATTAATTTCTGTGATGGACGCAGCAAAAATGGCCTGTTCATCAGCAGAGGGTTCGATTGGCTCAAATGCCGGTTCTTCAATCGAAGCTGCGTCAGAAAGCATCCCAAGCGTCAAGCCTTTTGAGGAAAGCATGTCTCGTATTTCTGAAAGGCTTGTCTCTCCAAAATTCTTACTGCCGAGAATTTCTGCTTCAGATGTCCGGGCAAGATCTCCCAATGTGAGGAGCCCCATTTTTTGAAGACAATTTCGACTTCGTACAGAGAGCTCGAAATCAGTGACAGGGAGTGCGAGTATCTGCTCGAGTTGATCTTTTTGCTTCTCCTCCTCTTCGCTTGCCATCAAGTCATCTGATGCAGAAGAATCTTTAAGGAAAAGACGAGCTCGAGGGTGGTCAGGAAATGCCTCCAAGACTCTCTTGTAGCATTTCTGTGCTTTCGCGAAGTCATCATGATCTTCGTGAAGTAAACCCAGATTGATAAGCGCGCCAACCGTTGCAGGATATCTTTGGAGTGACTTCTCGTAGCAGGCTTCAGCATCGTCGTCATTGCCAAGCCGATCATTTAAGACACCCATTGCAAAAAGGGCTGCAGGATGGCCAGGATCAATTTCAACGGCTTTTTCATAGGCTTGTGCGATTTCTGTTACATCAGCCCCTTGGTCGCTTAGCACGTCACCCTTGGCTACCCAATAATCAGCCGAACCTTCAGCTGTTTCACTCAAAGAAGTTACGACCTCAGCTGCTTGCGAAGCATTTCCTGTTGATCGCAATAAGTTCACAACTCCTAACGCACATGCTGCCGGGTCATAGCCTGAGTTCTTAGCTGCATCAAAGCATGCCTGAGCCTCGTCGTGGTTGCCGTTGGCTACGTGCGAAAGTGCGAGATAGAAAAGAGCAAGTGCTCCACCATCCGCATTCCCAAGTGTTTCAATGGCATCAGAAGCTCGTCCTAGAAGATATTGGCAAACTCCAAGACGAACGGCCGTAGCTGGACTACGCTCAGGTTGAGATTCAAGTTCACGAACGGCCTCTCGCAGGCCTTTGTGACAGGTTGAATCAGTACCAAGGGCATTAAGCATGCTATGAACTTCACTAGGACCAAAAGGACCTGTCCCAGTCACAAGTTCACGAACATCAGGAGCAAGAGCAGATGCCATACAAAATCTACCTTCTACAAATAAGTTTTAAAAAGATTCTCTAAACTCGAAATATCAAGCATCACCAGTCTAATCTAAAAATCTCAGGCGCGATCTGTTCTCCGTCGGAAAAGCCAGCGGCGGGAGTCGAACCCGCAACCCCCGCATTACGAATGCGGTGCTCTGCCGATTGAAGCTACGCTGGCACGCCGTTCAACTACAGTGGGAATCCCGTAGAAACACGGTTTGTGCCCGTCTAAGCGTAAAAAATTTAGCGCACAGGATGGTGGCGGTCAAGGGTCTAGCGCTTGGCCAGTGAAGAACTTCTTTGTTTTTAGGCCTGTCTTGAGGGTGGTACTGATTTGTGATTCGGAAAGCCGCTCTCGATGAGAGGACTGTCTGTCAGGATTAGAAAGTGCAATTGGTCAATAGTTGTTTCTGCGTGCGCAGATCTGAGATGGATTAAAAATAATTGAGTTGGAGGGTTTATTTGACTCATGAAGGTACTTGGGTGCACAGAAATTCCTCCTTTTCACACAATTTTTAACGTATTTGCGGTTTGAATTTTTCTTGCTGTGCCTTCCGAAAGCAACAAGTTCACAGCAACTGTTTTGGGTGTGGTTGGAGATATTGGTTTGAATAGCGAAAACGATTTTCCATTGCTTGCGGAACTCACGAGGTTCTGGGTGGTCCAAGGAATCAGTCAGGTGTGCGTGTTGACATTTAGTGATGATTGGTGAGGTAGGGATCGAATCTGAACCACATCAGAATCTCAGGAAGTGTGAAACAGTGAATTGGTGTTGCACGTGCGGTGTCAATGTGTAGCTCTGGCACCCCAACGAGAGAAGCATCACAGTGTGTGCGAAGCTTTCTGTGAACTCAGTAGACGGATATCTGAAAATATCTGCTAGAAAATGCGAATAGAATTTCGCTGAATGGAGAGACGTTCCATTTTGTAGATGTAGGAAAAGATCTGACTCAAAAGTAAAAGTGGGGCCTCAGGCTTGGTGGGAGCGTCCCACCGATGGGCGAGCGGGTCAGGGGCAAGGCGACCGCACGTCCGAAAAAGCCAGAGACCCCACTTCAAAGTGTGATGAGGTTTCATGACAAGCCATCGTGACTTGTCATGCGAACTCCTGTTGCACACTGTGTGCCAAACGACTCATGGTTTTCTGCAGACGTTGGGTCAGATGTGGAAAAACGTTGCTTTTTTCTTGAAACGGATCATTTTGAGGTGTTTTTCTTTTTCTGCGAGTAGAAATAGTGATGTGGAATCTTGGCGTGTTTTGTGTGGCAATTTGCGGCATCCTGTTGCAAATTGCCACACAAGTCTCAGTGTTCGGATCTGTATATTTCTGTGAGGATTATGCTAGGTAGACTTTGCGGTGCTGGAGTTCACATGTTTCTTGAGATGAGACGGTTTTTATTTTGGAGAAAATGATTGTGGAGCACCGTTTGCCTGCTTTGGTTGGTCCCTATCTCTGTGGCCCTGGGAAGCCGCTTTTATTGATTGCAGGGCCCTGTGTCATCGAAAGTGAGTCACTCTGTCTCCGCATTGCGGAACATCTTGCTGAACTGGCTGGCTCACTTCCAGTAAGTGTTGTCTTTAAAGCGTCTTTTGATAAAGCAAATCGAACAAGTGCATCTGCATTTCGAGGACCAGGTGTTGATGAAGGGTTGGCAATTTTAGCTCGCGTTAAGGCACAAACCGGTCTGCCTGTGACAACGGATGTTCATCTTCCTGAGCAGGCAAAAGCTGCTGGAGAAGTCTGTGAACTCCTTCAGATTCCGGCCTTTCTCTGTCGCCAAACCGATCTGCTTCTTGCTGCAGCATCAACTGGGAGAGCTATTAATGTTAAGAAAGGGCAGTTTTTGGCGCCAGGTGATATGAAACACGTGGTGGCCAAACTTTCAGCAGGAGGATGCTCTGATATTCTTTTATGTGAACGAGGCACGTTCTTCGGCTACGGTCGGCTCATAAATGATTTTACTGGCCTCTTGACTATGCGATCGATGGGAGTTCCGGTTGTTTTTGATGCGACGCACTCAGTGCAACAGCCTGCAAGTCTTGGGGGAGCAACTGGTGGTGATCGCTCACTTGTCGAGCCACTAGCACGTGCTGCAGCTGCTGTTGGTATTGATGGACTTTTTTTTGAAACTCATCCCGCTCCTGATTCGAGTCCAAGTGACGGTGCCAATATGGTTCCTCTACAACAATTAGGTGACGTCTTGAGGCGGGTGTTAGTCATTCATGAAGCTCAAAAGTCAATTGAGTCTTTGAGTGATTGAATTTTGAATACATTGAAGAAGCAATGGCAATAAAAATGAAGAATAAAA
>PVBE010521459.1_pt1 | contig 13000 bp, 7 predicted proteins | sample 1631181 | NCBI WGS metagenome assembly PVBE01 (sample SAMN08397723, study PRJNA350692) | Marine metagenome, whole genome shotgun sequencing project. | isolation source: water | place: Pacific Ocean | collected 2012-04
CAGGTCGAAATAGAGATCACAGGGATCTTGGCCGACCGAATCGGAGGCGGTAGCCATGTTCAGACCAACGAGTTCCCGGCGCGGGCTGACCGCTGGCAGTTCGACGATATGAATGTCCCGCCAATCGCCGAAGATGGCGAATTCTTCGTGGAAGCCGCGCTTGGGCCGTGTCCGCCGATCCTCGATTTCCGCCTTCAATGACGCCCGCTTGCGTGGATCGCTGAGCAGCGACTCGAGCCCGGGCAGGTTCTCGGCCCAAGTATTCTTCCAGTCATAGACTTCGGGCGGCAGGATGGCCCGGGGTGACCACCACGCTCCAGCGGTGGGATAGGGCATCATGTCGCAGGCCACCTTGATACCGTCCCGGCGCGCGTGGTCCATGAGGGCCATAACGCGGCCCATCCACCCCCAGTGCTTGCGGCCGTAGATGTTGAGATGCGAGATCTGGATGGTGACACCGGTGCGCCGCCCCACTTCGAGGGTCTCGGCAACAGCGTTCAGTACGTTCCAACTGTAGCCGCGTATGTGGGAGCTGTAGAAACCGCCGTATTCCGCCACCACATCCACCAAGTCTACCATTTCGTCCAGGTCCGAGGAGGTCGTCGGGGCGTAGTCGAGACCGCTGCTCAGGCCCCGCGCTCCGGCCTCCATGGCGTCGCGCACATGGCCTTTCATTTGGCCGATTTCGGCCGCGTTGGCCGGCCGGTCCTCGCCGTCAAGTACCGCCTTGCGCAGCGTCAGGTGACCGACCTGCGGCACGGCGTTGATGCCAGTTCCACGATCGTCCATAAGGTGGAAGTACTCGGCGGCGGTAGACCAAGGGAGGACCTCGACCCCTGGCGGATCAAGCAGCAAGCCGCGATTGCGGTCCAGCAACGGGAAGGGGCTGTAGCCGCAATTGCCCATGACCTCGGTGGTGATACCTTGGCCCACTTGGGTCTCGCACACCGGGTTGAGGTAGAGCCCGACGTCGGAATGGGCATGGGCGTCGATGAAGCCGGGCGTAATCAGCCGGCCGGCGGCATCTATTTCGTCGTAGCCCTCGGCCTCGCCAAGCTCGCCCACCGCGGCGATACGCTCGCCATTGATTCCCACGTCGGCGCGGCGAGGCGCGCTCCCGGTCCCGTCCACTACCTGGCCGTTTCTGATCAAGACATCGAAGGTCATGTTTTCCTCCCGCCTAGTCGTTGATGCGTACCGCTATTCCGTTCCCGGGATTCACGGCCACACCGTAGTGATCGCGGGCCGCCGCCACTGAGACGTAACCGTCCAGCACGTCCCGGCTCACCGCCTCGGTCGGTCTTTCGCGGGGATCGCCGTATCCGCCGCCGCCCGGCAGTTCCATGTGATAGGCCTGACCGGGTTGCAGGGTGCGGGGTTCCACCGAAACGACCTCGCCGTTCACGTCGATCCGCCCTGCCCGGCCTGGTGCTCCGCCGAGTATGCCGGGGGGCGGGAACCTCACTTTATCGGGCCGGAGGGAGGCAACCAGCGAGCGCTCGCCGACCACCCGCAATTCCATTTCCTGGCCTAGGCCGCCACGAAACCGGCCTGGACCGCCGGAGTCGGTAGTCAGGCGCTTGTAGCCGACCACGAGAGGCGCCTGGTTCTCGATGATCTCGGTCGGCGTGACGGTGCCGTTGTAAGGGAAGGCGATGGTCGGCAAGCCGTCCATGCTGGCCGTCGCTCCCTTGCCCCCGTTGGGCAGGATGTGAACGTTGAACACCGTTCCGTCCGGGTGGGTCCCATGGAGGGTGATGGCCCAGAAGGAACCGCTACCGGCCTGTACCCAGTCGGGCATGGCCTGGGCCATGGCGCCGTAGACGGCCACGTGGATGTGGAAGCTGCTCTTGGATCGGGATTTGACGGCGCTGGGGAAAGTAGTGTTGAAGGCGCTGCCCTCGGGCGCGAACACGGTCAAGGGCCGGAACAGGCCCTCGTTATTGGGAAGGTCCGGGGTCAGGCTGCACTTGATGGGATAGAAGGCGTCGGCGAAGGTGCAGTTGGGCACGCAGTTAATGGAGGCGTTCTCGAACTGGGGCGACGAACCGGTGAAATCCACGTGCACCCGGTCGCCTTCCTTGCTCACCGTAGTCCGCACATGCAGCGGCGTGCGGAACCCGTCGGCATCCAGGTCGTAGCTCCAGGTCCCGTCGGGCAGTCGCTTGAGAGCTTGGCGCATGGCGATCTCGGAGCGATTGAGGATGTCCTCGGCCAAGGCATGGAAAGCCTCGACGCCCCCATAATCGCGCAGGAACTCGACCAGCCTGTCGAGCCCCAGACCCTCGGCGCCGACGATGGCCCGAATGTCACCCAGCACCATGTCGGGAACCCTGACGTTGGCCTCGATGATGCGGAAGAGCTGCTCGTTCTCCCGGCCGGCCAGGCGTAGCTTGCTGGGCGGGATGCGCAGGCCCTCCTCGAAAAGGTCACGGGCATCGAAGAAATCCAGGCGCCCGCCGATATCGGCGACATGGGCGGCACAGGCCATGAAAGCCACCAACTCGCCGTCATTGAAGACCGGCGTGATGATAGACAGGTCGGGCAGGTGCCCGGTGCCGATCCAGGGATCGTTGGTGATCAGCACATCACCGGGGACCATGTCCTCGATGGGAAACACCTCCAGCAGGTGCTTGACGGTGATAGGCAGGTGAACGGTGAAGGCCGGCGAACTCAGTTGCGACTGGGCCAGGCTGCGGCCCTGACGGTCCAACATGATGACGGCGAAGTCCCGGCTCTCGCCGACGATGGTGGAGAACGACGTGCGGACCAACGCGATGTCCACCTCGTCCATGATCGAGATCAGGCGGCTCCACTGGACCTCGACGGTGATCGGGTCGAGCTCGGTCGGGCTAACCATGTTCCCTGCCCTCCTTGGCCGCCGGCAACAGGTCGATGAACAAGCTTCCGAAGGCGTCCACCGATACCCGGCTCGACGGGCCGGCCACCACCGTGCATTCGCGTTCCTCGATAATGGCGGGTCCGGAGAAGCGGCTTTCGGGCGCCAAGTGGTAGCGGTCGTAGACCGGCGTGTCCTGGTACTCCCCGCTCTCCGGAAAAAAAACCGGCCGCTTGCTCTTGAGCGCCGCCTGGGGAGCGGCCGCGAGATTCTCCGCGTGATGGAGTGGAACCACCGGCGGCGGCGCCCCGACTACGGTGCGGCAGGTGACCAGCTCGACGGCCAAGTGGGTGTGGGCGTGGCCATACTTTTCACGGTGGCGATCGTAGAACAACTCGGTCAAGGCCTCGGTCGAGGCCCGGTCGTAGACCTCTTTCGGGATATACACCGTCACTTCGTGGCCCTGCCCCTTGTGCCTGAGATCCATGGAGTGGACCACCGTCACGCCCTTGCTGTCGGGAGCGATCCCGGCCTCCTCCAGGATGGCCAGCCCCTCGGTCGCCATGTCCTCGAAGACGGCCCTGACCTCGTCCCACCGGACGGCGTCCAGCCGGGCCACGAAGGAACGAGCGAAGTCGAAGGAGACGGCGGTGGTGATCAATCCCATGGCCGAGGTGGCGCCGGCCCCGGGCGGCACCACGATGCCCTTCATGTGCAGGGCCCGGGCCAGCTCGTAGGCATGGGCGGGTCCGGCGCCGCCGAAGGAGAATAGATAGAACTTGCGGGGATCCTCGCCGCGCTCGGCGATGTGGACCTTCATGGCGGCCAACATGTTCTGGTTGACCACCTCGAAGATTCCGCGCGCCGCGTCGTTCGCGGACATGCCGAGGGGCCTGGCCAACTTGTCCTCGACCGCCTTGTTGGCGGCTGCCACGTCCAGCTTCATGGTCCCGCCAAGGAAGTAGTTGGGGTCCAGATAGCCCAGGATGACGTCGGCATCGGTGACCGTCGGATCTTGACCGCCCCGTCCGTAGCAGGATGGCCCGGGGTCGGCCCCGGCGCTTTCCGGGCCCACCTTGAGGAGGCCCAGAATGTCCACGTGGGCGATGCTGCCGCCACCGGCGCCGATCTCGATTAGTTCGACCACCGGTACCTTGATAGGGATGCCGCTGCCCTTCTTGAAGCGCTTCACGCGGCCCACCTCGATGACGCTGGCCTTGGTCGCCTGATGGTCCTTGACCAGGCCGATCTTGGCGGTGGTTCCACCCATGTCGAAGGTGACCAGGCTGTCGAGCCCCATGCTTTTCCCGTAATACGTGGCCGCCAGGACGCCGGCAGCGGGTCCCGATTCGACCATGCGAATGGGGAATTCCTTGGCCGTCTCCGAGGTGGTGATGCCGCCGGACGAGATCATCAGGAAGAAGCGCCGGCCGTATCCTATGTCCTTCAATTGATGCTCGATAACATCGATGTAGTGGCGGGTGAGCGGCTGAACATAGGCGTTGGCGACGGTCGTGCTCATGCGCTCGAACTCGCGGATCTCGGGGGCCACCGCGCTGGACACGCAAATGCTGGCTTGGGGTAGTTCCTCGGCCAGGACCTCCCGCGCCCGCTGCTCGTGAGCCGGATTGCGGAAGGAATGAAGGAAGACAACAGCCACCGCCTCTACCTTTTGGCGGCGGATCTCGGCCGCCGTTTCCCGGAGCGACGCCTCGTCCAGTTCGGTCAGGATTTTACCGTCCTTGTCCAGGCGTTCCTCCACCTCGAAGCGCCATTTCCGGGGCACCAGCGGCGCCGGCTTCTCCAGGAACAAGTCGTATATGTCGTAGCGGACCTCGGTGCCCATCTCCAGCACGTCGCGGAAACCGGAGGTGGCCACCATGGCCGTCCGGGCTCCCTTGCGCTCGATGAGGGCATTGGTGATCAGGGTGGTGCCGTGGATGGCGATGTCGATCTCTTCGCCCGCAACGCCGCTGTCGCGCAGCATCGGCCCCAGGCCGTCCATGACGCCGCGCGACGGATCGTCGGGCGTGGTCAGACACTTGTTCAGGTAGGTGCGGCCGCTACGCTCGTCGACCAGCACGAAATCGGTGAAGGTTCCGCCAATATCAAACCCCAGCCGGTAGTTAATCGCTTCGGACATCTGTCGGATTACTCCCTGTTCATCGAATTAATTGTATTCCGTTCGAGCAGCTTCCCGGCTAACCAAGCCGTCGGCCACGTCGCGGGCCAAGGCCGCCGGGTTCCGTTCGCCGGGCGGCCCCAATCCACCGCCCCCCGGAAGGCGCAGTTCCATGACGTCGCCCCGCTTCAGCTCGAAGGGGACCAAAGGGGCCGGGCTTCCATTAAGCAGGAACTGGCCGGCCCGGCCGGGCCGCCCCCCCATCAGGCCAGGAGCCGGATGGCGCGTCTTGTCGGGGCGGCAGAACATACCGACCGGATCGTCGCACAGCGAAGTGAAGGTGATGTGCTGGCCCAGGCCGCCCCGAAACCGGCCCGGTCCCGCCGAATCGGTCAGGAACCGGCGCTGGCCGATGAGCACAGGGGCGTTATTCTCGAAGATCTCGGCCGGCGTGATGGTTCCGTTATAGGGGAAGGCGATGGTGGGCAGTCCGTCATGGCCGGGAACCGCCCCCTTGCCGCCGTTGGGCAGCATGTGGCTGCGGTAGGGTTCGCCGTCGTCACGGGTGCCGAAGGCGGTCATGGTCCAAAAGGAGCCGCTGCCGGCGTGCACCCGATCCCCCATCACGTCCGAAAGTGCGTTGTAGATGGCGGAATGAATGTGGCAGCTTGACTTGGAGCGGGCCCGCACCGAGCGTGGAAAACGGGTATTGAAGATGCTGCCCGGGGGGGCATGGACTTCCAGGAACCGGTAGAGCCCCTCGTTGTTGGGCAGTCCCGGAAGCAGGCTGCACTTGAAGGGGTAATAGGTGTCGGAAACAGTGGTGTTCATGACGCAGTTGATGGATGCGTCGGGCCGCTCCTCGGACGATCCAGTAAAATCGACCCGGACATTGGCCCCCCGAATGGTCACCTTGACAGCGATGTGCACCGGCCGGTTATGGCCGTCGATGTCAAGCGCGGATGAATAGGAGCCGTCGGGCAGGCTCTCGATGGCCGCCGCCATGGCCGCCGCCGAACGGTCCAGGATCATACGGGCCATATGGTCCAGTTTGTCCATCCGGTAGTCGTCGAGGAATTCGATCAGACGTTCGGCGCCCAACCGCTCGGCGCCCAGGATGGCATGGATGTCGCCGATCACCATGCGTGGCACGCGGACGTTGGCCTCGATCAGCTTGAAAAGCGGTGCCACCGGAATCCCCTTGCTGACAAGCTTCATGGGGGGGATACGCAGGCCTTCCTCGAATAGGTCTTTGCTGTCCAGATAGTCGCTACGCCCGCCGATGTCCGAGATGTGGGCGACGCAACCCATGAAGGCGACCACCGCACCCTTATGAAAGACCGGCGTGCAGATGGTCAGGTCGGGCAGGTGGCCCGAGCCGAGCCAGGGATCGTTGGTGATCAGCACGTCCCCCGGCTGAAGGCGGTGTACCGGACAGGCCTCCAACAGGTGCTTGCAAGTAATGGGCAGCGAACTGGTGAAGGCCGGCGTGGAGAGTTGGGATTGGGCCAACGAGCGGCCCCGTTGATCGACCATGATGACCCCGAAGTCCCGGCTCTCGCCGACGATGGTCGAGAAGGCGGTGCGGACCACCGCCGCGTCCACCTCGTCCATGATGGTAATCAGGCGGCTCCATCGGACCTCTAGGTCGATCGCGTCGAGGGGTTGGCCGGCAGACATGGTGGGGCTCGTCAGCCTCCCCACACCCGATCGAAGACGGTGAGCCAGTTGCCGCCCAAGATTTTCTTGATGTCGTCCTCGGAGAGGCCGCGCTTTTTCATCGCCTCGACCACGTTCATCAACTGGCCGTAATCGTCGAAGCCCTCCACATAGCGCAGCCGGGAACGGGGGCTGGCTTCCACGTATTGGGCGTAGCCTCCGGCCACCGACTTGGGGCGGCCGCGTATCAGATCGCCGTCGGGATAGGTGCCCAGGCTCATGTCGGTGGCCATGCCCACGTGATCCAGACCCACGAGGTCGATGACGTACTGGATGGCGTCCAGGAAATGCTCCACCGTCGGCCTTGACGTCATTCCCTTCCGGAAGTTCAGGGGACCCCAGTTGGTGATGCCGATGACGCCGCCGGTGGTAGCGCACTTCTTGATCTGCTCATCGGTGATGGCGCGGGGGCTGTCGACCAGAGCCTTAGGGTTGGAATGGGTGAAGACCACCGGCTCCTGCGCCCGCTCCAGGATGTCTAGGGTGGATCGCTCGCCGACGTGACTGAGGTCGATCAACACGCCCAGGCGATGGCACTCGTCCACCCACCTTTCACCGAACTCCGAGAGGCCACCGTTACTCGGTTCCAGGCAGCCATCGCAGATGGCGTTGCGCTTGTTGTAGGCCGGCAGCATCATGCGCAGGCCCAATCTGTGAAAGGCTTCCAGCCGGTGAATGTCGCGGCCCAGGAAATCGCCGCCTTGGGAATTGATGACGATGGCGACTTGGTCCTGCTCCTTGGCCTCGACGATATCGGCCGCCCGATAGGCGATGCGCACCCCTTCGTAGGTATTGGCGATGCGGTACCAGTCGGCGACGGCGTCGAGCGCGTTGCCCGGCCCGTCGTCGGGCCGGAAGGTGGTGATGCAGAAGGCCGTGCAGCCGTAGGTGTTCAACTTGCCGAAGTCGGTGTCGGGCCAGATCTGAACGCAGGTGTCGATGAAAATGTAGGGATGGGAATGAGGCGTGTGGTACCCCTTCTCCAGGGGATGGGGGGGAACTTGATCGAGACTTTCGTGCATGACGTCCTCCGTTCCGGTCATTCGTTTGCCGGGTGTTCGATTCCATAAAGATCCCGCGCCGCCTGGGGCGAAACAAATCCCTGTTCCACGTCCCGGCGCAAGGCCTCGGGATCCCGTTCCCGCGGATCTCCCAGCCCGCCGCCGCCGGGAAGCTTCATCGTGACTACCTGCCCGGGAAGCAGTTCGAAGGGCTCCAGTGCCAGGGGCCGATCATCCAGGGTCAGTTCCCCGGGCAATCCAGGAAGGCCGCCGGCCAAGCCCGGCGCCGGAAACCTCATCTTGTCGGGGCGGATGGTCAGTCTCGGACGGGCGTCGCGCGTACAGCCTAGACGGATGGTCTGGCCCAGCCCGCCGCGGTTCCTTCCGGCTCCCCCGGAATCCCGACGCAGCGAGCGCTCCAGGACCAGAAGCGGCGATCCGATCTCGATGATCTCGGCTGGCGTAATGGTACCGTTGGCCGGGAAGGCGATCGTCGGTAGGCCGTCCCGGCCTTCGACGGCGCCCTTGCCGCCGTTGGGCAGCACGTGGACGGCGAACGGCGTACCGGCCTCATCCCGCCCGAAGCACTTGATGGACCAAAAGGATCCGCTGCCCGCCTGAACCGCCCGGGGAAGGACCTGGGCTAGGGCGCCGTAGATGGCGTTGTGCACGTGGTAGCTGGTCTTGGAGCGGGCCTTCACCGGGGCCGGGAAACGGGTGTTGAGGATCGACCCCTCGGGCGCCACCGCCGAAATGGGTTGGAACAGTCCCTCGTTGTTGGGAAGGTCGGAGACCAGGCTGCATTTCAAGGGGTAGATGGTGTGGGCGAAGGTGTTGTTCATGACGCAGTTGATGGAGGCGTCGTCGCGTTCGTCGCTGGAACCCGAATAATCGATGCGAATGCTGTCCTCGTTTACCTCGACCAGGGCCTGGATGGTGGTCGGCCGTTTGTAGCCGTCGGCCTGGACGGTGTGGCGGTAACGGCCGTTGGGGATCCGCCCGATAGCCTGGCGCATGGCAACTTCTGAGCGTTCGAGTATTTCCTCAGCCACCCGGTCCAATTCTCCGGGTCGGTAATCTTCGGCAAGTTCCTGGTACCGCTGGGCACCGACGCGGAAGGCGCCGACGATGGCCTCCACGTCGCCCACCACCATGCGGGGGTAGCGGGTGTTGGCCTCCAGGATGCTGAAGAACTGTTGGTTCCGCTGCCCCTCCTCGAACAGCTTGCTGGGCGGAATGCGCAGGCCTTCCTCATAGACGTCGCGAGCATCGAACTCGTCGAGCCGCCCGCCGATGTCCGAGATGTGGGCCGCCGCCGCCAAAAAGGCAGCCACTTGGCCGCCGACGAAGATGGGCATGGAGATGATGAAGTCGGGCAAGTGTCCATGGCAGATCCAGGGATCGTTGGTGATCAGCGCGTCCCCCGGCCGCAGGGTATGGACCGGGAACTGCTTCAGCATGGTCCGGATAGCGCTGGGCAGGGAACAGGTGAAGCCGGGCGAGGACAGTTGGGACTGGGCGATAGAACGGGCCTCTCGGTCGAGCATGATCACCGCGAAATCACGGGTCTCCCCGACGATGGTGGAAAAGGAGGTTCTGACCAGGGCAACGTCCACCTCATCCATGATGGAGATTAAACGTGACCACTGGATTTGCAGGGCGATGGGGTCGTGGGCCACTTTCATTCCCTTGGAAAAAGGCCGATCGGGTACGGCCCGCGGTGCTTTAATCATTCAGGTTCAGTTTTTCGGTGTTGAAGACTTCTTGGGCGAAGTGACAGGCCGCCCGGCGGCCCGGGGCCACCGTGACGGCCGGAGGTTCCTCGACCGAGCACACCTCCTTGGCCAAGGAGCAGCGGGGGTGGAACCGGCAGCCCGGCGGAATCTCCTTGATCGCCGCCGCCTCGCCGGAGAGGTGGACGCGGCGGCGCTTCTCGCTCACTTTATGCTCGGGGACGGCCATGATCAGCAGCCGGGTATAGGGGTGGGCGGCTCGTTCTATAAGCTGGTCGGTTGGTCCTTCCTCGACCACCACCCCCAGATACATGACGGCGATCCGGTTGGACATATAGCGGGCCACCGCCAAGTCGTGGGTGATGTAGAAATAGGCCATCTGGAGGTTCGCCTGCAGGTCCAGCATCAGGTTCATGACGCCCGAGCGGACCGAGACATCGAGCATGCTGACCGGTTCGTCGGCAACGATCAGGCGCGGTGAGAGGACCAGGGCGCGGGCGATGGAAACCCGCTGCAACTGCCCGCCGCTGAGGTCCTGGGGAAAGCGGTTGACGAACTTGGAGGCCGGCCGCAGTTCGACCTGGGAAAGGGCCTCGGCCACCTTGTCGCGCCGTTCGCCCACGGTCCCGATGCGGTGGATGGTCAGGGGCTCCATGACCGAAGTGCCGATAGTGTGGCGGGGATCCAGAGACTCGTAGGGATTCTGGAAGATCATTTGCACGTCCTGCCGGAACGCCTTGAGGCGCGGGCCTGAGAGGCGGGTGACGTCCTTGCCGTCGAACTCGATTTTCCCCGCCGTGGGCCGTTCCAGGAGCGACACCATCTTGCCCATGGTGGTCTTGCCCGAGCCGCTCTCTCCAACCAGGGCCAGGACCTGGCCGGTGTCCAGTTCGAGGCTCACCCCGTCCACGGCGCGAACTTCGTCCACCTTCGCGCCCACCACTTGGCCCATAAACCCGGCCCGCAGGCTATAGGTCTTGTGGATGTCGGCGGCTCTCAGGAGTTCGGATGCGTTCACGCGAGCGCTCACTTGCCGGAGGGGCTGTCGATACGTTCGTCGAGCGCGAAATGGCAGGCCGAAACATGTCCGGCGCCGATGCGCTGGCGGGACGGCTCCTGCTGCCGGCAGAGATCGGTGGCGAACGAACAGCGGGGCGCGAAGCGGCATCCCTGGGGATCGCCGATGGGCACGAAGGGCTCGCCGGGAAGCGAGGTCAATTCGTGCTTGGGTCCGGTCAGGCGGGGCAGCGCGTTGACCAAGGCCTGGGTGTAGGGATGCCGGGGACTGCTGAAGATCTCGTCGGTTGGGGCTTCCTCCACTAGTTGGCCGGCGTACATGACGGCAATTCGCTCGCAGGTCTCGGCCACCGTCCCCATGTCGTGGGAAATCAGGATGAGTGACAGGTTCATACGGGTTCGCAGCTCGTCAATCTCGGACAGTATCTGGTCCTGGACCAGCACGTCCAGCGCCGTGGTCGGCTCGTCGGCGATGATCAGTTCGGGATTGAGCAGTAGGCTTAGCGCGATCATCACGCGCTGGCGCATGCCGCCGCTCAACTCGTGGGGATAGGAGTCCATGCGCCAGCGGGGAATGCCGATGGTATCGAAGATTTCCTCGATGCGTCCCTGAATTTCGGCTCGGCTGGCCTCGGGCCGGTGCAGGCGATAGGTCTCGGCCAGTTGCTGGCGCACCTTGAGTACCGGATTGAGGGCGTTCATGGCGCTCTGGAAGATGGTCGACATCCGTTTCCAGCGCACGCCCCGGAACGAATCGTCGCCAACGTTCAGCACCTCCCTGCCGTCGAAGCGCACCGATCCCCCCAGTATCTTGGCGTTGCGCGGCAACACCTGCATCAAAGTGAGGCCCAGGCTGCTCTTTCCGCAGCCCGATTCGCCGACAATACCCAGCCCGCCACCGCTTTCCAGCGAGAAGGACACACCATCGACGGCCCGCACCCAATTGTCCCCCAGATGGAAGAACATGGTCAGGTCGCGGACTTCCAGGAGCCCCTCCGTGTCGCTCCCCGTCCGATCCGGTGCCGAACCATCGTCGGCCACGCCCTGGCCCGACAACCTTTCTGGCAGCGGGCCCTTTTCGGGGTTGCCGCGAACCCGGAGCTTGGGATCGAGAACCTGGTTCAATCCGTCACCTAGCAGGTTCAGGGCGGCCACCAGCAGCAGCATGCCGAGCCCGGGGAAGATGACCAGCCAGGCCGCCACCCGAAGCTGGTTCTGGCCCTCGAATATCATCCGTCCCCAACTGATGGTGCTCTGATCCCCCAGTCCCAGAAAGCTGAGCCCGGCCTCGGTCAGAATGGCCAGGCCCATGAGGATGGTGCCGTTGGTGATCAAGGGCGCCACGCCGTTGGGAACGATGTGGTGGAAGAGGACCCGCAAGTGGGGAGAGCCCATACCCAGTGAGGCCTGGACGTAGGTCCGGGACTTCAGGGTCAGGACCTGGGAACGCATGATGCGGGCCTGTCCCGACCAGTGGGTGATGGCGATGGCGAAGATGATGAGATAGATGTTGGAGCCGAACAGGGCGACGATCAGGATGACCAGGAAAAAGGCTGGGATGAGCAGAAAGACGTCGAAGGTACGGGCCAGGACGTGATCAACCCAGCCGCCGAAGTAACCGGCGATGGATCCCAAAACCACGCCCAGCAGGGTGGAGACCAGTGACGAGAGAATCGCCACCTGAAAGGCCAGCCGGGTTCCCCAGATGACCCGAGACAGCATGTCGCGCCCGAAATTGTCGGTCCCCATCCAATGCTTGGCGCCGGGCGGCATGTACAACTTGCTCAATTCGCCGGTCATTTCCTCGGGATTAGGAAGCCCCAGATAGGGTGCCGACAAGGCCAGCACGGCGGCGCCGACGACGATGATCAGGCTCGCCAGAACGGTCGGGTAGCGTGCGAAATCGGTCCAGAAATTGGCGCCCTTCATGGCCCCGCTCTACAACTCGACCCGCGGATCCAGCACCGCGTACAACAGGTCGGTGATCAGCGAGGCAAGGGCGACGAAAACCGACATGGCCACGTAGGCGCCCATGATGATGGGCGTGTCGCGGGCCAGGATGGCGTCGTAGATCAGGCGTCCCAGACCAGGCCAGGAAAAGACGGTCTCGGTAAGCACGGCGCCGGTCAGCACCAGCCCCATCTGCAGGCCGAATATCGTCACCACCGGCAACAGCGCGTTGCGAAGCGCGTAATGCAGAAGGATGGTCCGGGACGGGAAACCGATGGCGCGCACCGTCGTGATGTACTGCTCGTTATAGACCGCCGCCACCGACGTCCTGGACAGCCGCACGTACTGCCCGATCCACACCGTGCTGAGGGCCAGGGACGGAAGGATGAGGTGCCTGAACACGTCGAAGGCCTTGGCCAGTCCCTCCTTTGGGACCATCAGGCTATACATGCCGGATATGGGCAGCCATTTGAGATAAACACCGAAGAAAAGTACCAGCATGAGCCCCAGCCAGAACACGGGAATGCTGTATGCCGCAACGGCGAATGTACTTACGGTTGAATCCAGCAGCGAACCCGGACGCCGCGCCACCATCGTGCCGGCCCAGGTGCCTATAAAC
>PVBE012376289.1_pt1 | contig 13000 bp, 11 predicted proteins | sample 1631181 | NCBI WGS metagenome assembly PVBE01 (sample SAMN08397723, study PRJNA350692) | Marine metagenome, whole genome shotgun sequencing project. | isolation source: water | place: Pacific Ocean | collected 2012-04
AAGCTCCACGGGCACCGTCAAAAAACTCTGTCGCAAGAGATAGAGCCCGAAGGCTGTTGCGGCCTGTGGAATCACCAAGGCCATCAGAGAGTTGCGCAATCCCAACTGCACCATCAAAAGATACAAAGGGATCATCACCACTTGAAAAGGAATGAGGATGGTTGCCACCACAAGGGCCAAGACCAGACCCCTTCCGGCAAAGCGCATCCGAGCGAGTGGATAGGCCGCCAGGGAGCAGAAAAGCAGATTGGCTACCACCGCCAAAGAGCTCACTACTGTGCTGTTGAGCAAATAAATCCCTAGCGGATTGTTGGCGAATAGTCGCCAATAAGCCACCAGGCTCGGTTCGGCAGGTAGTAAGGCTGGAGGACTAGTAAAAATCTCTTCAGCGGGCCCTTTCAAGGACGTGCTTACCAGCCAAAGCAATGGAAGGAGAATGACAAGCGCCAACACGATAAGAACCCCTAACTGAAGACCTTTCAGCAGTGGCGGAGCCAAGCCCTTACGCCTCATCTCCACATAGGGAAAACGCCCCATTGTTCAGATGCCCGGCCGTAGATCAGCTAGCGCACCATCACGTTGGGGATGAAGAGACTGGCGACCGCAACCTGCCACAAGCCGATTAAGCGCATTCACAAATGCTTGAGCTGCGGCAACCACTACATCCGTGTCAGCGGAATGACCTGAAAAAAGCTGCCCATCCCGACGTAGCCGAATCGTGACTTCACCCATCGCATCAATCCCTTCCGTTACCGACTTAACCGAGAACTCGATCAGCTCATTAGGTTCGCCAGCTAGAGCATTCAATGCACGACAGACAGCATCTACTGGACCGGTGCCCACTGCAGCCGCAGTCTGCTCCTGTCCATCCTCTTGCGCAAGAATGACCGTAGCCGTAGGCCTAAGACTGCTACCGCAACTGACTTGCACCAGTCGTAACTGAAAACGAGCTTCAGGCTGCTGGACCTGTTCGCTGACAATGGCCTCAAGATCTCGATCGGTTATATCGCGCTTGCGATCGGCCAGATCCTTAAATCGTGCAAAGGCCTCGTCAAGATCCTCGCGAGTCAAGTCGTAACCGAGCTCCTCAAGACGAGCTCGGACGGCACTGCGACCACTGAGCTTGCCCAGCGAGATCCGATTGTCGGTCAGCCCAACCGTACGGGCATCAACAATTTCATAAGTAAGGCGATTTTTAAGCACACCATCTTGATGAATGCCTGACTCATGGGCGAAAGCATTGCTGCCTACGATCGCCTTATTGGGCTGCACCACCATGCCGGTGAGATTTGAGACCAATCGAGATGTCTTGGTGATTTCCTCCGTGCGAACGGCCGTTAGAGGAGTAGGGCTATCAGATTCACGCCCAAAGAAGGGATTGAAATAACGCCGCCTCACATACAAAGCCATCACCAGCTCCTCAAGCGCAGCATTCCCTGCCCGCTCTCCAATGCCGTTGATTGTGCATTCAAACTGCCGGGCTCCACTCTTCACAGCTTCTAAAAAATTGGCTACAGCCAGTCCGAGGTCGTTATGACCATGAACAGAAATGATGGCCTCATTCATGTTTGGAACATGGCAATCGATACCAGCAATCAGCGCCCCGAACTCCGAGGGAGTTGTAAACCCAACTGTGTCGGGGATATTGATGGTGCCCGCCCCCGCAGCAATCGCAGCTTCGATGACCTCATAAAGAAACTCAGGGTCGCTTCGAGCGGCGTCCTCACAAGAGAACTCAACATCATCAACGAGTGAGCGGGCGTAGGCGACCATCTCTGGAACGATCGCCAGAACCTCCGCCCGAGATTTACGCAGCTTGTGCTCCAAGTGAATATCACTCGTGGCAATGAATGTGTGAATTCGTCGTCGAGGTGCTGGGGCAACTGCATCAGCACAAGCCTTGATATCAGCACGCGAAGCCCTAGCCAAACCACAAATGATTGGGCCTTCATCCCCACCAACCTGCTGGGCAATACGTTGCACGGCAGCAAAGTCGCCCTGGCTGGCAAAAGGAAAGCCAGCTTCAATCACATCCACACCCAAACGAGCGAGTTGCTGGGCAATAGCCAGCTTTTCCTCAAGATTGAGACTTGCCCCAGGGGACTGCTCCCCATCCCTGAGAGTGGTGTCAAAAATCAAAATGCGGCCTGGATCCTTGGCCATGACAGCGCCCTTAAGGGAGTTAGTCGAAATGACTATGAGTTAAGCGAGTCTAAGGGGGGACTGCCTACTGCGAAGCGACAACTCAGCAAGCCAAGATCGGCTTTCTCAACAAAGTCGTTCTAAATTCAACTCCACTGAAATCAGAACGTGGCCAAAGGTGCTCTGGCCCTGGTTCTCCATGCCCATCTCCCATATGTGCGATCGGCAGAGCCCGGTTCATTGGAAGAAGACTGGTTTTTTCAAGCCCTGATTGAGTGCTATTTACCTCTTCTCCAGGTTCTGGAGGAAGCTGCCGCAGCACCCAACCAACACCCCAGGCTCACGATCAGCCTTTCTCCGACCCTGCTCTCCCTACTCAGTGACAACGATCTAAAACACCGATTCCCCGCCTGGCTCGCTGTTCGTCTGGACCTCCTAGCCCAAACGTCCTCAGACCTACAACCTGCAGCGGACCACCTCGCTGAGATCATCCAACGACATCTGCATCAGTGGTTGGCATGCGAAGGCGATCTCATTAGTCGCTTTGCCCAACTTCAAAGGTCAAAGGTTGTCGACCTGCTCACCTGCGGAGCCACCCATGGCTACATGCCATTACTGAGGGAGCACCCTGAGGCAGTGCGTGGTCAGTTGCGCACTGCCGTACGCGAGCACAACCGCCTACTAGGAGAGCAGCCCCTGGGAATCTGGCTGCCGGAATGTGCCTACTACGAAGGGCTGGACCGTTGGATACTCGATGCTGGACTGCGCTACACCGTGCTCGACGGGCATGGCCTACTTCATGCCACTCCTCGTCCGCGTTATGGCTTATATGCCCCAATCTGTAGCCGAAATGGCGTGGCCTTCTTCGGCAGAGACAGTGATGCCACGCTTCCTGTCTGGTCAGCCCAGCAAGGCTATCCAGGAGACCCTTTTTACCGTGAATTTCATAGGGATCTTGGTTGGGACCTACCAATCGAACAACTCCATGACATCGGGCTAAAGGAACCCAGACCCTTAGGGCTGAAACTGCATCGAGTGACAGACCAAACGTCACCCCTTGACGCCAAAGCAGTTTATGAACCCGCCATAGCTTGCGCACTTACCAAAGAACACGCTCAGCTCTACCTAAAGGGTCGCCGTATTCAACTCGATCAATTAGCTAACACCATGGCCATAGAGCCATTGTTAGTGGCTCCCTTCGACGCGGAGCTCTTTGGACACTGGTGGTTTGAGGGGCCAACTTTCCTTGCCGAAATCTTCCGCCAGGCCAGCCAGGAGAAGGTGTATTTCACCAGGCTTCGAGACGTCCTCACATCAAAACCCCAACTCCAACTTTGTGAACCATGTCCCTCAAGCTGGGGGCAAGGTGGCTACCACGACTACTGGCTAAATGACAGCAATGCATGGGTGGTTCCTGAGTGGAGCCGCGCCGGAAAAGCAATGGTGGAGAGATGCAGCCTAGGAGTGGCACGAGAATCCGACCTACGGCTGCTGCAACAGGCTGCTCGAGAACTTCTCCTGGCCCAGTCCTCCGACTGGAGTTTCATTCTGCGAGCAGGCACCACCACGGAGCTTGCCAAGGAACGCATCCATCGCCACCTCAACCGTTTCTGGAAATTAATGCAGGCCATCAATGACAAGCAACATCTGCCCGAAGACTTGCTGATCACACTCGAATCGGAAGATGGCCTCTTCCCATTCATTCAAGCGACGGACTGGGCTCACATTGGTGACTAGGTGGAAGAGGCCCCAAAAAGCATCCCTAACCGAATCTCCCAGGAGGAAAGCAAGAACAACCGCAGCATCACCATCAGAAGACGAGGTAGTGGCAGCGTGTTGGCCAGGAAACCTGTCCAATCCTCACGTGGCAACTGAAAGAAAGTGGCAAAGAAGCTGCGCAAGCGAGCTTCGTTAAAACTCATCAGTCGCCGCAAACCAAACTGATAAAGGCGATGACGCTGCACAAGCTCCGGAGACCAAAGCACCTGCCACCCTTCCCGAGCAAGAGCGGAAGAATCCAGAGGAGGCTTCACAGCCATAGCCATTGCCAAATGCTTTGCCAATGCCGGAGCTCGACGTAAAAGAGCTCCAACCATGTAGCCCGAAGCAGGATGGACCATGCTTGCTGCACCACCAAAAGCGAGCAGGGGCTGACGGCGATCAGGCAAAGGCAAGTTCATCGGGAACAGGCAATATTCCTCATGGATCACTTCTTTAATCTCCACCCCTCGGTGAGACAAGCGTGCATGCAGCCTTTCCCTTAATTCACTCCATGACAATGGAGGCGCGCAGGCAAGCGAAGTCTCCTCCACAAAAAAGATTCCCTCACCAAAATCCATGGCATAGAGAAAGCTGGGGGGTTTCTCTCGTTGTTCATCACTGAGATGGTCGGGACGAAAATCCATTAATACGAACTGACCAGACTCCACTGGTGATGAACTGAAGCGTCCCACGACGCCATAGGCCGCCTGCTCCGCTACTGGCCCATGATCAGGGCGGCGGATAAATCGACTGCGATGACCACTGGCATCAATGACAACCCGTGCTCGATAAGCGTTGCCAGAGTGGCAGAGAACTTCCGTATCTCTCCCCAACACCTTAATGCTCACAGCGGTTTCAACATTCCAACTCAATTCACCACAACGGCTAAGCAATGAATCTTGTAAAGCCGCTGGATCGAAAAGGCCGTAGTCGAAATGATGTTGAATTGGAGCAAGACCCTCCTCGTTATCACCATCACCGAAATAGCTAACTGTGTTGGTCCAACGCTGGCCCAGCAAAGAAGCCATCCCAAGAGACTCAAGCTCCTCAGCCCAGATTCCATAAGTATTGGGCCATGGCTGGTCAGGTGTATGCGAGGCGAGGGCAGTCACTGCCAAGCCTTGCTCGACTAACTCAGCAACGATACAGAGGGCCGCCGGTCCGGCTCCCATCACTAAAACATCCGTACGGCTGGTCAATGTCAGCTGGATGGAGCGTCGTCAACCCCAGCGACTTCACTGGGATCAGACCGATCATCTGGCTGGTCCTGATCCTCAGAATCAGGCGGCACAAGCACCACCTCAGAGAGGCGATCACCTGCATCCAAGCGCTGAAGCCGAACACCAGTAGCAGCCCTTGACTGCTGAGGGATTTTATCGGCACTGGTACGCACAATCACTCCACGCTCGCTTACCAACAAAAGCTCTTCTCCGTAGCCAAGCACCCTCAAACCCACCAGCTCGTCTCCTTCCCGCCTGAACTTGATGGCACGCAGACCCATGCCTGCACGTTTCTGCAAACGGAACTGATTGACCGGCACCCGCTTACCCAGTCCACTAGCGGAAGCAACAAGCACCCAGGGTCCATCACTAACGACAACGGTCTCGACGCTTTCATCCGGATCGTCTTCAAGACTCTTGGCGACCTGATCGGCAAGCTCGACAGGCAATACATCCATACTCACCAAGGAATCGCCGCCTCGTAAATTCATGGCACGCACGCCACGAGCAGTTCGTCCTAATGGGCGTAACTCATCATCACAGAGTCGGAAATGAATGGTCATTCCAGCCCTAGAAGCAATCAAAACACTGTCACCAGGAACTGCCAACCTCACCCAAGTAAGAGCATCACCCTCCTCCAGACCAATAGCAATCAAACCATTGGAACGAATCTTGCTGAAAGCTGATAGAGAGGTGCGCTTGATAAAGCCACCCTTCGTCAACATCAACAAGTGGGTGTCGTCATCGAAGGATATAACTGACAGGAGGGAGGTAATTGCCTCTTCACGGGGAATGGGCAAGAGCTGTACGACAGGTGTTCCCTTCGCTGTGCGGCTGCACTGAGGCACACGATAAGCAGGAAGGGCATAGGAGACACCGCGGTCACTAAACAACAGCAACGTGTCATGGTCATTGCAGCTGATAAACAGCTTCACCGCCTCCTCACCTTGACTGCGAGTGCCTGCCTTGCCTCGTGTCCCACGACTAGTAGCCTCAAACTCACTTACCGGCATACGCTTGAGATAACCGGTCTCAGTGAGCAACACCACAGATCGCTCGTTGGCAATCAAGTCGATGTCTTCGAGCCCCCCTCCTAGATCGAGGATCTCGGTGCGCCGAGGCAAGCAATGCTTCTCGCGCAGCTTGGCCAATTCGTCCTCAATCAGGCCGAAAACACGCTCACGTCGGCCAAGGATGTCCTTGTAGTTGGCGATCTTGGTAACAAGATCCTCGTGTTCTAAACGAATCTTGTCAGCCTCTAAAGCGGTCAAACGCCGCAACTGCATCTGCAGGATGGCATCCGCCTGAATCTCCGTGAGACCATGATGCTCCTGCAACTGTTGACGGGCTGTAGCCGTATCAGAGGCAGCACGAATCAAAGCGATGATTGGATCAAGCTGATCGAGAGCAAGCAAAAGACCCAACAGGATGTGGTCGCGTTCCTCAGCTTTACGAAGGAAATAGCGTGTCCGACGTTCAACAGTATCAACGCGAAAATCGAGGAATACCTGCAGCATCTTGCGCAAGGTGAGCAGCACCGGCTCGCTATTGACTAGCGCCAACATATGGGCACTAAAGTTGCTCTGAAGAGGAGTGAGCTTGAAAAGATTATTGAGCACTACCTGGGGGTAGGCATCACGTCGCAGCTCCACGACAATACGCATGCCATCGCGATCGCTTTCGTCGCGAATATCAGAAATACCCTCCAGCTTCTTATCATTAACCATCTCTGCAATCCGCTCAATCAGCGCTGCTTTATTGGTCTGATAGGGCAATTCAGTAATGATCACGGCATCCCGGTCTGGTCGACCGGGATGTTCAATCGTCTCAATATTTGCCACGCCGCGCATCGTTACCGAACCACGACCGGTGAGATAGGTTTCACGAATACCACTACGACCAAGAATCTGACCACCAGTTGGAAAGTCCGGCCCAGGGATAAGCGTCATCAACTCAGCATCACTTAGCTCGGGATTACTGATCAGAGCCTGCAGGCCATCGATTAATTCACTGAGATTGTGCGGTGGAATATTGGTAGCCATTCCAACGGCGATCCCTGAGGAGCCATTCAGCAGCAACTGAGGAATACGTGCTGGCAATACCATTGGCTCCTGTTGGGAGCCATCAAAGTTGTCCGCGTAGTCAACTGTCTCTGCTTCGATATCCTCAAGCAGACTGTCCGTCGTAAGAGACTGAAGACGCGATTCGGTGTATCGCATGGCCGCAGGTGGATCGTTATCGACCGAACCAAAATTGCCGTGACCATCAATCAACGGCATTTGCATGGAAAAATCCTGAGCCATGCGAACCAGCGCGTCGTAGACGGCTGTATCCCCATGGGGATGGTATTTACCAAGAACCTCACCAACAACTCGGGCACACTTTCGATAAGGCCGATCGCTGGTCAGACCCAACTCATACATCGCATAAAGGATGCGCCTATGCACAGGCTTGAGACCATCGCGAGCGTCGGGCAACGCACGCCCAACGATCACACTCATCGCGTACTCCAGATAGGAGCGCGACATTTCAATGCGCAAGTCCGTCTGGATAATCCGATCGTCGGACTCGCCGGGACCGCCGTCACTGGGTCCCAATGGATCCGCCATAAAAGAGCTGGTTGCCAGTAATCAGGTTATCTCGGAAGCTGATGAACTGAGCCACCAGCATCAACAAAAACCAGCGCGTGCACTGTTAGGGCTTAATACAGCTAAAGGGTCAGTATTAAACAGGCCTCTTAAACTATTTATAGTGTGATATTTGGACCATGAGCTCGGCTGAGGAATCCAAAGCAGAAGGAGCCTCCGAAGCAACGGAAGGCACCGAGTCCTCATCTGAACGCGCTGAGTTCTCATCTGAACGCGCTGAGTTCTCATCTGGACGCGCTGAGTTCTCAGACGCTTCAGATGACCTGAAAGCTAGTGCAGATCAAGTGGCCTCCACACAAACCACCCCTGCTGTCCCTAAGACACCAGCTCAACAACAACCTGCTCCAGCTCAAGACAGCCCTGCTATCTCCAAGCCAAGCTCCATCCCTTCAAGCCCAACACCAACACCCAAATCCTCAGACGGGCCCAAAGGCCTTGATCAAGGAGAGGAGTTGAAACTGCTTTTGGAGAAACTGCGCAACTTCTTCAAGTTGAGCAACTGGATTAAACAAGACGATCAGACAAGCCAATGGCAAAAACTGAGACGACCCGTTCTTCTCATTGCTGCACTGATCACCCTTGTGATTTTTGTTCGTATCTACGGCGGTATTTTGTCCACGATTGAGAGCGTCCCTCTGGCTCCATCTCTCTTCGAAATGGCCGGCATCCTCTGGCTGACATGGTTTTCAATCACCCGCCTGATCCGCAGCGAAGATCGACAGGATGTGATCTCCAGAGTGCGCACCCGATGGGAGGCCTTCCGTGGAACAACTGACAACAAGCCCTAGCTAAAGCTCCTTTCCCTACAAGGCAAAATTTGAATCACCCCAGTTGGTAACTTGGCGTGACTTTATTTGGTCTGTGGTGAACATTCAGCTCGGACGCACCAAGGTCGTTCGCCGGGCCTATGGCATCGACGAAACCGCCCTTGTTCCGGGTGGGCGAACCGTAGACCCGGAGATCACTGACACCTGCTGGAACCTCGCAGGCATCGAACGTGAGATACCGATCATTGCGAGCGCTATGGATAGCGTGGTCAATGTCGATATGGCTGTTGCCCTATCTCGCCTTGGAGCCCTCGGCGTGATGAATCTGGAAGGAGTCCAAACGCGCTACAAAGACCCAAACCCAGTACTGGATCGGATCTCCGCAATCGGAAAGGACGCCTTCGTGCCACTGATGCAGGAGATCTACAGCAAACCTGTGCAAGAAGCCCTGATCTATCAACGCATTGAAGAGATCAAAAATCAGGGGGGCATTGCTGCTGTGAGTGGCACACCCGTGGCAGCAATGCGCTTTAGCAAAACCATTGCAGAAGCGGGTGCTGACCTCTTCTTTGTGCAGGCGACAGTGGTCTCAACCGAACACATTGGTCCTGAAGGTCAACAAACTCTCGACCTAGAGGCCCTTTGTCAAGGCATAGGGGTCCCTGTGGTGATGGGTAATTGCGTCACCTACGAGGTCGCTCTTCAACTCATGCGTGCAGGTGCCGCAGGGGTGATGGTTGGCATCGGCCCTGGTGCTGCCTGCACCTCCCGTGGAGTTCTTGGCGTGGGCATCCCCCAAGCCACCGCCGTAGCGGACTGCGCTGCCGCCCGTGAGGACTACGAGCGAGAGAGTGGTCGTTACGTTCCGATCGTCGCAGATGGCGGCATCATCACAGGAGGGGACGTCTGTAAATGCATTGCCTGCGGTGCCGATGCGGTCATGATCGGCTCTCCGATCGCCCGAGCAGTGGAGGCCCCTGGTCGTGGCTTCCACTGGGGCATGGCCACTCCCAGTCCAGTACTGCCAAGGGGCACAAGAATCAAGGTGGGCAGCACAGGCAGCCTGGAACGCATCCTTAGAGGTCCTGCTCTGCTAGACGATGGCACCCACAACCTTCTAGGCGCTCTCAAAACGTCCATGGGCACTCTTGGGGCCCGTACGATCAAAGAGATGCAACAGGTTGAGGTCGTCATCGCCCCATCTCTGCTGACCGAAGGGAAGGTTTATCAGAAAGCCCAGCAGCTAGGCATGGGCAAGTAAACATTCCCAACATTCCGATCGCAGGCGAAAACCGATTGGATCCGAGAGAGACCATGGCTAGTATGTAGTCGTGAGGGCTACGGCCCACACACTCCTCACACACACCGGCCCGACGAGCTCGGGCTTTTCGTCTTCTGTGCAAGAGACCGTCACAGTTCCTACCTGTGCAGGCTCTTAAGCCTGAATAAAATACAAACGATTGCTAAATTTCCGCAAAATCAACGACCTAAGGAATGTCCAATGCCGCCGCAGTTACCGACGCCTCCTTCGAGCAGGACGTCCTTCAAAGCGACGTGCCTGTGCTAGTTGATTTCTGGGCGCCTTGGTGTGGCCCATGTCGCATGGTTGCTCCGATCGTCGATGAGATTGCCAAGGAATTCGAGAGCAAGATCAAAGTCTTCAAGCTCAACACTGACGAAAACCCCAACGTCGCCAGCCAATACGGTATTCGCAGTATCCCCACCCTGATGGTGTTCAAGGGAGGTCAAAAAGTCGACACAGTTGTTGGCGCAGTGCCCAAAGCCACGCTTTCTGGAACCATTTCAAAGTACCTCTGAAGCTTGATCCAACTTCGATTCCAGCCCTCCTAGATCACCCTTGGCCTGATTCAATGCCTGACATGGCTAAAAGGCCAGATTGCGGAGGGTTTCTTTGATTACACGTCTAGGCTTAATTGATTACGGCATGGGCAATCTGCACTCTGTGCAGATTGCCTTTGAAAGGCTCCACAAGGCTCTTCACATAGTGAGGCAGCCCGCCGACCTCAGCCGCTGTGATGCATTGATCTTGCCTGGAGTCGGTGCCTTTGATCCCGCCATGGTGCACCTTGAGCAGACCAGACTGGTTCCAGACCTCAAGAGTTGGGTGAAAGGAGGACGACCTCTTCTAGGCATCTGTCTGGGCCTGCAGCTGTTGTTCGAATCGAGTGACGAGGGAAATGCCACCGGCCTAGGCTTGCTTAAGGGCCACGTTCAACGACTGCCCTCCAATCAAGGCGAACGAATTCCCCATATGGGCTGGGCTGCTCTACAACATCGAAACGACTGCCCGCTGCTTGAAAAGGAAGATCCAGACAGCTGGATGTATTTCGTGCATTCCTATGCTGCAGTCCCCAGCCAAAACAGTGATCTGGCGGCCATAGCGCCGTTTGGCCGAGACAACATCACAGCGATGGTCTGGAAAGGCCGACTAGGGGCCTGTCAGTTTCACCCAGAGAAATCCGCTTCAGCCGGCGAGCGCATGCTGCGGCGCTGGCTGAAGTGGCTGGAGACCGGCGCAAAACCTCTGCCATGAGTAGCCAGCTAAGGCTCTCCGGAGGGCGCAGGCTTAAGAGTCCCGCTGGCCAAGGCACTAGACCCACGACGAGTCGTGTTCGTGAAGCAGTGATGAACGTGCTAGCCCCACGCTTGCATAACTGCAACTGGCTTGACCTATTTAGCGGTAGTGGAGTAATGGGCTGTGAGGCTTTGCAAAGCGGAGCACGACGTGTGGTAGCTGTTGAACGAAACGCGAAGACAGCCAAGGTCTGTCAGGCCAATCTAATTGCCACCGCCTCTGGCCTCTCCCAGCAGAGCAACATAGAAGTGATCCGCCATGACGTACTGAGCTGGTTGAAGAGAGGTTGCCATGCAGCCAAGTTCAATCAACCTTGGACAGGGGAAAACCCTGGTTTCAACCTGGTCTACCTCGATCCGCCTTATTCTTCAAAACTCTATTCAGAAGTCTTCAAAGCCCTGCTTTCAGGCCATTGGCTGCAGAGAGATGCGGTAGTGATCTGTGAGCATGCCACGAACAACAGCTTGGAAACCCCGATGCAGTGGCTTGAACAAGATCGCCGTATCTATGGCAGCAGCGCCTTACTGTTCACCAATCCCCCAGAACAGTATCCCGACGATACTGATTCCAAGCATCCACAAACAATCCAAGCAAAGTGACCGGAATCAAACCCAGAACGATGCCGCAGAGAAGTGGTTCGATCATGGCCTCGCGCCCAGTTGAAAGATTAAGCACAATTGTTTCATGCTCCTGAACTCACCGTGACGGGCCCGTCATCAAACAATCAAAGCAAAAACGGGTTAATTGGAGCCCTAGTGGTACTGGCAGCAGCTGTCTGCATTGCAATTTTGTTATGGGTTCTAGGACACTCACAACGAGACCCCTACGTCAACGCCACCCTTGATTTGGAGGGATCTTTGCAGCAAGGAGGTCGGCTGTTCCGCATCAACTGCGCTGGCTGCCACGGGATTACTGCCCAAGGAAACTTAGGCCCGAATCTCCTTGACGTGAGCGAACGTCGCAATGACGCCCAGCTGATCAGCCAAGTGGTAAGCGGCAATACGCCGCCCATGCCCAGATTCCAGCTGGAGCCTCAAGAAATGGCCGACCTACTGGCTTATTTAAATTCCCTGAATTGAACAAGGACATCCGCTCAATCCAAACGACTGTTGTTCTGGTTGAGCCAATTGGTCCACTGAATCTGGGCAGTGTGGCCAGACTCTGCGCCAACTTCGGAGTGCAAGAACTACGTCTGGTCTCGCCCCGCTGCGACCCTGCTGATGCCGAGGCACGACGCATGGCTGTCCATGGCGCAGCAATGCTTGAGCAAGCAAAACAATTCTCATGCTTGCTCGATGCCGTAGCTGACTGTCACAGAGTTGTAGCCAGCTGCGGCCGATTGGATCATGGCAACATCCCCCTGCAAACCCCCGAACAAGCAGTGCCATGGTTACTAGAGAGCATGGGTGCAGCACCTGTGGCACTGGTATTTGGCCGTGAAGACAGAGGCCTAACCAACGAGGAACTTCAACTCGCCCAACGTGTACTCACCCTGCACAGCTCTTATGGATATCCATCCCTCAACCTCTCGCATGCGGTAGCGATCGTGCTGCATGAGCTACAACGTTGCCAAGGGCAAGGGACGCTCAGGGAAGGGCAATCGGCATGGCCCGACCCAGCATCACCTCGTCAACTCGACGCATGCTTAACAGACGCACAGGATCTCCTCTTAGAGGTGGGATTTCTTTTGAGCCATACGGCCCAAGCCCGCATGGCCAAAGTCCGTGGTTTACTCCAACGCGCTGCCGTCCGTCCCGAGGAAGTAGCCCTGCTGAGAGGGATGGTGAGGCAACTGCGCTGGGCCATCCATTCTCGTCACTCTTAACCTCAGCCGAACTCACTGATCTTCACTTCCTTGTCAAGCAG
>PVBE012009259.1_pt1 | contig 12997 bp, 11 predicted proteins | sample 1631181 | NCBI WGS metagenome assembly PVBE01 (sample SAMN08397723, study PRJNA350692) | Marine metagenome, whole genome shotgun sequencing project. | isolation source: water | place: Pacific Ocean | collected 2012-04
CGATGGCGCCTCTCTGGATGTCGCGGCCTCTATCGGTGTCCCAGAGGAAGCGCAACACGATCGCGTCCAAGTCGGCAAAGGCATTTCCGGGTGGGTAGCCGAACATGGCAAGCCGCTGGTGGTTAAGGACATCGGCGAGAATCCCGATCTCAAGGACATTAGCCGTCAACTCAAAGACGCGTCGTTCATATCGTTGCCTCTCGAACGCAAGCTGAGTTCGGACGCGGCCCGTACCGAGGCGTCGGGCAACGGCCGGGATCGTGTGGTGGCCGTTCTCAACGTGAATCGAAAGCAAAGTGGAGGCTACTTCACCGAGGGCGACCTCAAGACCTTGAGCATCATGGCCAACCACACGGCCATCGCTCTGGAAAATGTCCGTCTTCTTGAGGATGTGAAGGACGCGCACCTGGCGACTTTGAAATCCATGACCTTGGTCTTGGAGGCTAAAGATACCTACACCCACGGCCACAGCGAACGTGTCCGCAACTTCTCCGCAATGGCTGCGATAAAAATGGGCATGAACGCTACCGATGTCGAGACCCTTCGCCTCGGAGCCATGTTGCACGACGTCGGCAAGATCGGGCTATCCGACACCATCCTTCACAAAGCCGAGAAACTTTCGAACGAAGACTGGGAACAAATCAAACTTCATCCTGTTATCGGATACGATGTACTTAAACCGATCGAATTCCTAACCGAAGACCATCTTAAAGTCGTGCGCTCTCATCACGAACGGCTCGATGGTTCGGGATACCCCGACGGACTCAAGGGCGATGAACTGGATGACTTGGTGCGCATCATCAGCGTGGCCGACACCTACGACGCCATGTCAAGCGACCGCGCCTACCGCCGTGGCATGGACTCCGATTCTATTGTCCAGAAAATGAAACACTGCGCTGGAGTCACCATGGACTGCACCGTCACCAGCCTCTTCATCGACCTCATCCAGAGCGGTGAAATCGGTCGATTCGCGCTCAGCGGACCGCAACAAGGCGGCTTTTAGTCCAGGCAAGAGGAACTGGACAGCCGGGCTCAACGTCCGTTCTTCCAATGAGGTCGGCAAAGCGCAGAAAACCGGTGAGCGATGCGGACTGAATCCTTTTGCGCTGGCGATTAGTTTCGCGGATAATCGGGCGTTTCCCAAAACCAAGAAGGAAATCACCATGGGTTATGAAGAAATTCTATTATCGAAGAACGAAGCGGTTGCGACGATTTCGCTGAACCGTCCAGACAAGTTAAACGCGATCACACCGACGATGCTGGCGGAGCTGAACGCGGCCGTAAGAGATGCGGGCGAAGATGAGAATGTGCGCACAATCGTTTTAACCGGCGAGGGAAAAGCCTTTTCAGCCGGAGCCGATCTTGTGTCGATTGGCGACCGCAAGATCAAAGAAGGAGGCGTGGGTTCGATCCTGGATGATCCCGCGCGCAGGCTGATCGTCCAGATCGAGACCATTCCCAAAATCATCATCGCTAAGATCAATGGATTCTGCTTTACCGGGGCCCTCGAGATCGCGCTCGCCTGCGACCTTATCGCCGTCGCGGAAGAAGCCAAATTCGGAGACACCCACTCGAAATGGGGGCTGCGCCCCTCCTGGGGAATGAGCCAGCGGCTACCCCGCGCGGTGGGAATGGCGAAGGCCCGCGAATTGTCGTACATGGCGATTACATTTACCGGCCGGGAGGCTGCCGATTGGGGCATGACGACTCGCTGCGTGCCCAGAGCGGAGTTGGACGAGGCCGTAAATGCTTTGACGCAGACCCTAGGGGAAAACAGCGGAGGTTCGTTGGCGGCCTATAAGGACCTGTACAGGGAGGCGCAAGGCAGGACCCTCTACGAAGGGCTGAACTATGAGGCGTCGACGGCATATGTGATCGATGACACGGAAGAACGGGTGAGCCAATTCAGGAAGTAGAGACGACAGATAAGGCCACTCTGACGAGACTCTTCTCGACTTTCGACCTCGACGTGACCCGCCACGCTTTCGTCCGCAGGTGTTGCTTTTGAACGCCTGCTTCGAATAAGCCGCGTCATAGCAACCTTCTCCACCGCAACGCTACAAGCTTTGGAAGAGGCTCTCTCTTCAGGAACGTTCTTTCCGAATCCGAAATCCCATCGCCCGCAGAACAACGAGCCCGTCGTTGCGCGGAAATGCACGCAAGCCGAACGCGGCCGCTCCGAAAGTCACGACACCTGCCGGGACGGTCACGGCTAAGGAGTAGCCGGATATCGTCCAAAGGAGCGCGCCCATCGCCGTAGCGGCCGCCGCGGGCCGCAGGAAAGCGGATATTACGTCGCGCACTATGGTCCGCAGCGGCAACACCGTGTTTACGAAATAAAACGTAGCGAGGGCGCACACGGCCGCGGACCCGAGGCTGAGTACGAGAAGCCCGTTGACTCCGGCGGCTTTGACGACTGGTACGGCCAGCCCGAATTTTAGGAGCGTACAGCCGACTCGGATGTACATCGATTCTTTTTGGAGCGAGTGCGCACGAAGGAATACTCCGAGCGTACGGCTCAGCGTCTCGATAAGCAGCAGCCACGTCAACGCCGCCAGCGCGGGGGCCGCTCCGGCGTAAGCGTCGCGGGCGATCAGCGCCGTTATGGGGTCGGCCAGGACAGTCGCGCCCACCGCCGTCGGGAAGCCGAAAAGCAGGCCAAGGCGCAACCGCGTGAGCAACGCCGCGGCTTGGTCCGCGTAGGAGTCGACGGCCTTGCGGCTGAACGCTGGATAGTACAATGCCGCCAACGCGTCGGGGATGGCGATCAGCATGATCAGAAAGCGCATTGCTACCGCGTAGCCGGCTGCGACATCTTTCGATCCGGCCGCGAGCAGAATTGGCAAGTCCATGGCGAAAAACCAGGTTGCCGCCGCGCCCGCGACGGCCATGGGGAATCCGTTTCGGATGAGGTAGGCCATTTCGCGAACGGCGATCTCGGGGTGGGCCGGCCCCGAGACTCGCCGTGTCAATCGAAACGCGACGGCCCATTGGACGGCGTAGAAGGGAATCAGAAGGAGAATGAGTTGGAGTACCCCGCCGCCGACTTCCAGAAGCCCTATCGCCACGACGATGTACGAACCACGCGTCGCTACGGAAATGGCGCTTGGGTATTCAAAACGCTCTCGGGCCGTGAACGCCGCGAACTGGACTCGGCTGAGGGCCATGAAGAAGGCAGCCAATGTCCCCGCGACTAGAATCCAGAGGAATTGGCGCGGAGAATCAATAAGGACCATCGCTCCGTAAACGACCGCCACTAGCGGCAACAGGAGCAGGGCTTGCAGGCATTGCGCCGAAGCGATAATCGACCCGGCCCGCGCGTGGTCCTTCGCGATTTCGCGAACGGCAACGTCCGAGTAGCCGGCGTTGATCAGCACGACAAGAAATGGAAACAGGGCTACGAAGGCCCCATACCAGGCCATCTCCTCTCCGGCGAGGCGGTAGTTGAGGTAGATGAAGAAGACCGCGGCGAAGAGCCTATGCGCGATTTCGGCCCCGAACACCGAAAGAAGATTGCGTCCATGGCGTCTGGGATCCGGCATGAAATCAGATGGCGCCGCGGCCCGTAAGAACCGTTCGGACCGTGGCGAGGAGAATGGCCAAGTCGGTGGTTAACGAGACGCTGTTGATGTAGGTCAAGTCGTAGCGCAGCTTATGCGTGTAATCCGTGTCATAGCGGCCGTGAATCTGCGCTAGGCCCGTGAGGCCGGGGCGTACCATGGTCCGACGTTCATAGAGCGGATTCTCCTGAGCAAAGCGGTCGGAAAACTCTTTGCGTTCGGGGCGGGGACCGACCAGGCTCATCTCGCCACACAAGACATTCCAGAGCTGAGGCACTTCGTCCAAACGGATCTTGCGCAGGAACCCCCCCAGGGGGGTAACGCGTTCGTCTTCCGGTATCGAGAGCACCGGACCGCTGTCGCGTTCGGCTTCGTAGCGCATCGTGCGGAATTTGTAGATCGTAAACGGCTTGCCCAGAAGCCCCAGCCGTTCTTGCCGAAACAGCGCCGGCCCCGGCGAAGTTAGCTTGATTCCGACGACGGCGGCAAGGGTGAATGGAAGGGTAAGCGTCAAGATGAGCGCTGCGGCGGCGAGATCCAGAATGCGTTTTATGACGCCATAGGTCGAATATTCGAGAGCCGGCGCAAGCGCGATCAACGGCAAGCCCGCGATGCTGCGCATGTCCGCGTTCGCCAAAATGGACATGTTTAGATCGGGGTAGAGATACAGCTCCCGCGCGCGTTGCTCACAAGTGGCCAAAAGCGCTCGCAACCGTTCCTGCGGTAAATCGACCTGGACCAGAATTATCTGGTCAATCCCTTCACACTGGGCGATGGATGCCTCCGCGGCGCCGCTTTCCTCCGCGGAGCTAGCCGCGACGGTGCCGTGGACCTCGACGAGGGAGGGGGCGTAGCGGTCGATCTCTTCTTCGAGCTCAGAGCAGGCTTCGCGATCGCCCACGAGCAGCACCCGCACACGGTAGCGCGTTGCGTGAAGCCATCCGAGCATAGCCGCTCGCGAAACGAAGAACCATGCGAAGAGGATCGCCACGTCAATAGAGCCCGCGAGACGCGAGAGTTCGGTGTGAGGCGCGTAGTAGAGTTGGTAGATTGCGAGCGCGGCGTACCCGCCGCCCACGCCAAACACGCCCAGGCCCGCCGCGCCACAGGCATGGTCCAACACGGTAAGCCTGTGGCGAAAATCGTAGAGTCCGAAGGCCGACGCGGCCAGTACGCGCCATATCACGAGGAGAGGAAGACATGTCAGATAAGGCACAAGATGTTGCGGCGGGATGTCCCCATTAAACCGAAGGTGCAGGGCCACTCCCAGGCTCCCGGCGCAGACCCCAAGGTCGAGAGCGAGGAGAAGCGCTTCGCGGCGCGGAGCAAAGGCCTGTTTCCACGGACGCGCCGGCTCGTGGTTAGTCATGGCGTTGTGGTTCCCCATGGCAACACTGTTTCGACAGCCCGAAGAGGCGCCGCCTAAGAAGTCAGACGCTAGCCAGAATATCTCGCCGCTTTTCTCCCCCGTCTCGCTACGAAAACCGGTGAGATATCCTGGCTAACCCGGCTGAACGATTGGACGTCCCACGCTCGTGTATCGGAATCCGTGCTTCGCCATGAGCCTCGGTTCGTAGAGGTTGCGGCCGTCGTAGACGGTCCTTCCCCTCATAGACGACGCCATCCGTGCGAAATCGGGATTGTGGAATTCGCGCCACTCCGTCGCGATGAAGAGCGCGTCCGCCCAGTCCAGCGCGTCATACACCTTCGCCACCACCGCTATACGGTCGCCATAGTGCCCGCGCAAGTCGTCTACGGCGACGGGATCGTACACCTTCACCGACACTCCAGCGTCTAGCAAGCGGTCGATGACGGCCAGCGCTGGCGCGTTGTGCAAGTCGCCCGTCTTTAGTTTGAAGCTCGCGCCCCAGATGGCCACCGACTTGCCGGAGGGATTATCGCCCAACTCCGCGAGAAGGCTGGAGGTAAAGGATTGCAGCTGCTTCCAATTGGTGCTGAGCGTACCCTCGACCACGTGGCTGACGAGGCCCCTCTCTTTGGCGAGTTCAGCCAAGGCCGAGATATCTTTGGGCAGGCACGATCCTCCAAAGCCCACACCGGGGTAAAAATAATCGCGTCCGATCCGCGTGTCCGCCATCACCGCCTGCCGCACATGGTTGATATCGGCGCCATAGGCTTCGGCGACGTTCGCGATTTCGTTGATAAGCGAGATGCGGGCGCCGAGGGTGGCGCTGCCGCGTATTTCGACAGTTCCGCGCTGCGCGGGTCCATGATGAGCAGGGGTTTGCCCGACCGCAGGAACGGGGCATATAGCTCCTTGATGATCTCGATGATCCGCACGTCGTTGCAGCCTATGACGACCCGGTCGGGACGCATGAAATCGTCAACCGCGTTGCCTTCCGTCATGAATTCGGGGTTGACCACGACGTCGAAGGCGCAGGGCGCGCGCTCTTTAAGTGTCTCTTCAACCCGCTCCGCGGTACCCACCGGACAGGTACTCTTCATGACGACGACCGCATAGTCCGTCAGCGCGTCACCAATTCCCTCGGCCGCTGAGAAGATCTGCGAGAGATCGGCTTCCCCATCGGGGCCCCTGGGGGTATCCACGCATACGAAGACGATAAGGCAATCGCCAAGGGCGCCGTTCAAGTCTGTTGTGAAACGAAGGCGCTCTTCCTCGATATTTCGCGCCACCAATTCCTTGAGGCCGGGCTCGTGGATCGGCAGCGCACCCTCGCTCAAGGCGCGTATCCGATCATCCGACTTATCCACGCAACTGACCCGATGGCCGTTTTCGGCGAACCCAGTGCCCACGACCACTCCCACGTTACCTGTACCTATTACTGCTATATTCATGATACAACACCAGTAGTTAGAGACTAAGCCTTCGGGAGAGCGTTCTCAGAATGCGCGACAAGCCCCGTGCCGACGACCCACCGTCAGCCTGAACGTCGGAGAAGACGAATGCCGATGATAGCATAGGCCTCCAATCTCCAGAAACCTCGAGAACAGGGCGAGGGCGACGCCGGAACTGAGGGTCCGCGCCGGGCGGCTGTTTCCGTATTGATGCCGGTGACCGGACATGCTGAGATCGGCATGGGGAGAATCTAAGCATTCCGGCCGTCGTCTTCGCCGACGTACTCCTCGATAACCGGCAGAAATACGTGGGAGAAGTCCTCGCACTTCTTCTCGCCAACGCCGCGCACCTCGAGAAACTCGCCGGGGGTCGCGGGCTTTCGCCGCGCCATATCCCGCAACGCTGCATCGCCGAACACGGTGAAAGCCGGAGCGTGGTTTTCCTGCGCGATGCTCTTCCGCAACGCGCGCAACGCTTCGAATAACTCACGGTCCACCCCTTCCCATGACTGAGCTTCGGCAGCGGACGCCTTCTGTTTCTTACGCCTCGATGCCTTCTCGATAGCCCGGAGCAGCCGCGGAGTTTCGTCGCCGCGCATTACGGCGTTCCCTTTCGGCGTGACGTTCAATATGTTGTACTCGCCCACCTTCTCAAGATAGTCCTGCGACACGAGTTGCTCGATCCAATCTCGGACGCTTTCCTTACTGTTTTCGCCGAGGATGTTCCAGGTGCTCAGCTGGTCGTGTCCCTTGGCGACAACGCGTTCCTCTTTCGAACCGGTGAGCACGAGGGCGGTGTACGTCGGCCCAGCGACGCCGTCCAATCGCACGACACCGGAGAGTATCTTCTGCGCTACGGTCATCGCGTCTTCAAGCAGAGCGCCGTCACCGAGACACAAGTCGCAGGCTTCGCAATTGTCTTTCTCGAACGTTTCGCCGAAGTATTTCATCAAGACTTTATGCCGGCACTCGACGCCCATGCAGTAGCCGCACATATCGTTCAGTTTCTTTCGGGATACTTCGGCCGCTTCGCCCTCTAGATCGCCCATGAGGCGTTGCCACAGGCCGTAGTCCGCGCCCGAATATAGCAGACGGCATTCCGCCTCGAGCCCATCGCGGCCGGCGCGCCCACTTTCCTGTTGATAGTGTTCGATTGATTTCGGCATGCCCGTGTGCACGACAAAGCGGACATCGGGCTTGTCGATGCCCATACCGAAGGCCACCGTCGCCACTATGATCTCCGCCTCGTCCCGGGAAAAGGCCTCCTGATGCGCCTTGCGCATCTCGTCGCTCAAACCGGCGTGGTAGGGCAAGGCGGCGTGTCCCAGCGCCCGCAATTCCTCACAGAGCGCCTCGACCTTCTTGCGGGTAATGCAGTATACAATTCCCGATTCGCCCCGATGCCGCGCCATCACGCCCAAGACCTGCGCGAGTTCGTCTTCGCGCCGCTCGGCCGAGAACACCAGGTTGGGCCGGTCCGGAGAGCCGACCAATATCCGGGGATCGCGGAGTCCGAGCGACTGGACGATGTCGTCGCGCACGGGCGGCGTGGCCGTGGCGGTGTAACAATGGACCGCGATATGCGGAAAGGCCTCGCGCAACCGGTTCAGCTCCCGGTATTCCGGTCGGAAATCGTGGCCCCAATGGCTGACGCAGTGGGCCTCGTCGATGACGATGGACGACACCCCATGCTCGCGCATGTAGTCTATGAAGTTTGGCATCACGACGCGTTCGGGCGTGACGTACAGCAGGTGCACGGCCGCGGACCGTATCGCGTCGTTCGTTTTCCGCCGTTCCTCCGGGGTCAGGCCGCTGTGGATGCAGCGCGCCTCCACGCCGACGGCCTTAAGCGAATCCACCTGGTCTTTCATTAACGAGATGAGCGGGGAAATGACGAGGGTCATGCCCTCGTGCAGGACTGCCGGAACTTGAAAGCAAAGGGACTTGCCGCCGCCCGTGGGTAATACGACCAGGGAGTCGCGTTCGTCCCGGACGCTTGTCATCGCTTCCTCTTGCAGGGGGCGAAACGTGGCATACCCCCAGTAGCGCTTCATCACCTCGAGCATTTCGGCGGAGGACATGGAATCAGCGAGGCTCCTGCGATACGGCCGCTATTACCGCGTCCCAGAGGAGTTCGGACGCGACGGTTCCCAGGTCCATTGCCGACACACGGTCGCTTGAGATGTCGCCCGTGCTCACGGCGAAGAGGAGATCCCCATCGTTCTCTGTGTGGAAGGGCTGGATGGCCCGCGCCATCGAGCTATGTGCCTGATTGGCGAGTTGGCGCAGCTGCCGATTGCTCAGGGATACGTTTGTGACCACGACGGTCAGCGTAGTGTTTCCATTGCCGGGAGCCGAAGTGGACACGCCGGAAAGCCGCTCGAGGGCGTGCTCGATGGACAGAACGCGCTCCGAACCCGAGCGATTGCCGCGGATCACTTGGCCGCGGCGATCGACCACGGCCCCTAGCGCGTTCACGACAGTAAATGCCGCAACGCGGATGTCGCCGATCTTGCGGAAGGCGGCGCCTTGCCCGGAAGACTCGCGGTCCAGGCCCACGGAGGCCATCCGCCCCGCGCCGACAGGGCCGAGAGGAAACACGCCGGTCCGCCGCGCTCGAAAGGCTGCGCGCCCGAGGGCCTTGTCCGCGAATATTGAATTGCCGCGGCGAGGGTAATCGTAGATTATCGCGCCGGGCACAAGCGCAATCTGAGCCCAATGCTTGGAGTACTTGCGCGCGGCCAAGTATTCCGCGGCCACGCCCGACGCGGCCTCGAGCCCGTAGGCCGAACCGCCAGCGAGACAGATCGCGTCAATCTCCGCCCACGTTCCCATGAGCCGCGCGACTTCGTGAGTCCCGACGGAGCCGCCCCGCACATCTGCCGTGGCGCGTGCTCGTTTGTCGAAAGTAATCACGGTGCAGCCTGTGGGGCCTTCGGCATACTCCGCCACGCCAACCGATAGACCGGGAAAGTCGAAGGACAGTTCCGGCCCCTCGATGCCGGTCACGGGGACCAAGTCCACCGTGTCGTTCGATGGTTCTTGCGCGAACGAACGGATCGGCATCCACAGGGCCAACGCGATGATCGCGCAGATCGCGGGAAGGGATGGCTGCCGAATTGGATTACGCATCATGATCGCCTCCCCTGCGGGGTAGAGGCTGTCCGTTCTGCTTTCCATTGCGTGTCGGGCCATCATGCCGCTACAAATCCTTCGTCGACCTCGGGGACTACGCAATTATCCACAATCTTTGGAGTCATGCGAAAGCCCGCCGCCAACCACAGCTACTTCTTAACAGACAATCCCCGAAATGGCCCCTGTTCGCGATCGGTCGCTATCGGCATTTTGGGAGATAGCGCAGTAATCTCGCCCCACATCGTGGCGTCCATCGGGATGTCCTGACTGCTCAAGGCCACGTCAATCTGATCCACGTTCCGCGCGCCCACGATGGCCGAAGTCACGGCCGGGTGCTCGACGACCCAGGCCACGGACAACGCCGCGGGCGATAGGGCCTTCTCTTCGGCGTAGGCCACAAAACGAGTGCTGATTTCCATGTACTCCGGATTCTTGTACCGCTCTATGTAGGCGGGGTGCACGTCGATGCGGCTGCTGCCCTTATCGTTGACGCCATTCCCGGTGGGATAGTGGACTTTCGACGCGAGAACAATCCGGTCGCGCCGCCCGTTGAGCCAACGGCCGGTAATCTGCTCGGTGAGGCCGCCGCAGTAGACGTCGGCTGTATCGAAGAAATTGACGCCCGCCTCGACAGCTCGGTCCATGATCTCGCCCGAGGCTGCCTCGTCCGCCTCGTTTCCAAAGGTCATCGTCCCGAGGCAGAGCTCCGACACCTGAACCCCGGTGCGACCAAATTGCGCGTATCGCATGATAGAGTTCCCTTTTCGCTTATGGTTCGAGCGAGGGAATAGTATCATTCTTGAATCGCTATGCGTAAACTCCCCCGGCCAGGCTCTTGTTGTGGCTCCGTGCCCGCTCGCGAAAGGATACGAAGGCTATGCCCGCGTTCCATTCAATCTGCGTGTTCTGCTCATCGAGCGACGCTCTCGATCCGGCGTACCGCGAGGCAGCGGAGGCCCTGGGCGTCTTGCTGGGGCGGCTGGGTTATCGACTGGTTTTTGGCGGGGGCGCCATTGGCCTGATGGGAACGGTGGCCCGGGCCGTTCACGCGCACGGTGGCGAGGTCGGCGGCGTGATCCCGCGCGCGCTGAATCAAGCAGGCGTCACCTATGAGGAATCCGACGAATTGATCGTTACGGAGGAGATGCGCGAGCGCAAGGCGGAAATGGATCGGCTCTCGGATGCCTTTATCGCTTTGCCCGGCGGATTCGGAACGCTCGAGGAAATCGTTGAACACCTGACGCTCAGGCAGTTGCGCTATCACCCAAAGCCGGTCGTTCTCATCAATACCTTGGGCTATTACGAACCGTTACTGAGGTTCTTCGAGCACATGATCGACGAAGGTTTTGCGGAGTCCGGGCATCTAGAGGTGTTCCATGTTGCGGCCAATGCCGAAGAGGCGCTGGCCTATCTGGAGACGTACGGACACGAGGAGCCGCCTAGCAGATTCTCATGAACTGTTCGGTATCGACTGTTGTCCCGGCCTCGGGATTGACCCGGTGAGACAACCGGGAATGTGGCACGGGCATCCTGCCCGTGATTCATGGTATGGATGCGCATGTTCAGGTGTTCACGCAGGCAGGGACCCCGACACGTTCTTGATCGTCCAGCCCGGCTGCGATAGAATATGCAGTTCCGATCCTTGTCGAGCCGCGGCGAATGGGTGTGCGGCCGGCCTTTCCCGTTCCAGATCAGTTCCCAGAAATTCCAATCGAGCGCGCCAGGGAGTCATGCACCAAATGAGCGATATCTACAATTTCAACGCAGGGCCAGCGGTATTGCCTAAGGAAGTCTTACGGCAAGCGCAAGAAGAGTTGCTGGACTACGAAGGCTCCGGCATGTCAATCATGGAGGCAAGCCATCGTGGGGCGGAATATGCCGCTGTTCACGATGAAGCGCAGTCTAACTTCCGCAAACTACTCTCGGTCTCCGATGACTATGCGGTCCTCCTCCTCCAGGGGGGCGCGAGCCATCAATTCGCGATGATTCCCATGAACTTCCTCGGAGAAGGGCAGACCGCGGATTACGCGTTGTCGGGCTCGTGGGCAAAGAAGGCGGCCGCCGAAGCTAAGAGTGTCGGGCAGGTTCACATCGCGGCCGACACAGACAAGGACCGACCCACCCGCGTGCCTTCGCTGGACGCGCTCGATCTGACGGACGGCGCCGCGTACCTTCACCTGACGAGCAACGAGACGATCTCGGGCGCCCAGTGGAAGGCCTATCCCGAGTGCGATTCGCCGCTTGTGGCCGATATGTCGTCTGACGTTCTCTCCAGAACGTTGGATATCTCCAAATTCGGCATCATCTACGCTGGCGCTCAGAAAAACATGGGGCCGGCGGGTGTGACGACGATCGTTATTCGCAAAGATCTCGTGGAGCGGGGAGCGAAGGAACTGCCGTCGGTTCTGCGCTACCAGACGCACGTCGACAGCGACTCGCTCTCGAATACGCCGCCGTGCTTCAGCATCTACGTTGTTTGCTTGGTCACGCGCTGGGTTCTCGCGAAAGGCGGGGTGAGCGCGATAGAAAAGTGGAACGAGGAGAAGGCGGCTGCCCTATACTCCGCGATTGACTCGACTGAGTTCTATAGCGGCGCGGCTGACCCAGCCCATCGCTCCTTGATGAACGTAACCTTCAACCTGCCCACGCCGGAGCTTGAAGCTCAGTTTGCCAAAGAAGCCGGGGACGCGGGGCTCAAGGGCCTCAAGGGGCATCGCTCCGTCGGCGGATTACGCGCGTCCATCTACAACGCCTTTCCGCGCGAGGGGATTGACGCGCTCCTGGCCTTCATGGCAGACTTCGAAAAGCGCAACGGCTGAACTCATCATTAAGCCACCGGCTCTGCCATCCCGTTCGAGTCTGCTTTTGGCCAATCTCCAAAGGTCTCGATTTCGCCGCCTCGTCCGATTCTATCAACCAGCACCTTTCTCTCCGGTATGCGAATCCGTCACATCCAATTCGAACTGGGTCCCGGCATCCGTTAGACTAGCCCGCCCTGTGCGCTCCCTTCATCGTCGGTTCGACTGGAGTGAGGTACGGGCTTCCAACCGGTGGTGGGTCTTTGGGCTTGAAACAGGCGGATCGTGTTCTCTCTCACTTTGTGTTGTAGTTGACATGTAGAGTGCAGCTTCTCATCCATTTTCGGAATCAGAGGAAACCAAGAAGATGTCAGACGATAGGTTTGTGATGCAGGCGCTTGTCGTGCGCCTGGTATTGGCCGTTCTCGCGGTAGTTGTTTACTCGGATTGGGCTCATGCACTTCCCGCGAAATCGGACACGCACGGAGACTCGCAAGGAGGTCAACAGATGCCGTTGCAGGAATTTCCGGCGGAGTTCGAGGACCCCAACATACTTGGCGAAAACAAGGAACCTCCTCGCGCTACTTTTCTGCCCTTCGCCGATGTAGACGGCGTTGCGGAAGATGACTGGAGGGCTTCGCCTTTCTTCAACTGACATTTCCCATATGGACGCCCGTGACCACCACG
>PVBE010158852.1_pt1 | contig 12995 bp, 8 predicted proteins | sample 1631181 | NCBI WGS metagenome assembly PVBE01 (sample SAMN08397723, study PRJNA350692) | Marine metagenome, whole genome shotgun sequencing project. | isolation source: water | place: Pacific Ocean | collected 2012-04
GGATCAAAAACCTGATGGTGCCGCGCACTGAAGGCGGCGTGACGAAGCATCAACCAAGTGGCGAGCGAGTTGATATTTATGATGCCGCCGCCCGCTACAGAGAGGAAGATACACCGCTTGTGGTCATCGGCGGTAAGGAGTACGGCACCGGCAGTTCGCGTGACTGGGCGGCCAAGGGCACACGGTTGCTCGGCGTGCGCGCAGTAATCTGTGAGAGTTTCGAGCGCATTCACCGGTCAAATCTGATAGGCATGGGCGTATTGCCGCTGCAGTTCCGTGAGGGCGATGGGGTGGCATCGCTGCAACTCGAGGGCACGGAGCAGTTTGATATACTTGGCCTGACTGATGACCTCAAGGCGCAACAGGAGTTGACACTGCGGATCACTCGCTCAGATGGAGCTGCCGGGGAGGTGCCGGTGCTTTGCCGGGTGGATACTGATATTGAGGTCGAGTACTATCGGCACGGTGGCATCTTGGCCTATGTGTTGCGGCAACTGGTGACAAACAGCTGACAGAAGTCAGTTTATTGCTGTTTTGGCTTGCCTTTTGGACCAACATGCAATTGATTCCTCCGCCTGCTTATGAGCGAGTCGAGCGAACCAGATATCATGTACCACGGAGTTGAGTGGTTTGACCAAAACAAGGGCAAACTGCTTAACGGCGCGCTGGTGGTCATCATTGCCATGGGGGCGTACCAGTGGATTAACAAAAGCCAGAGAGAATCTCACGCCTCCTCCGAGTCGGCGTTGTATGCCATCCAGAATCAGGGCCTGACAAACTTTGTGGAGCTCGCAGGAGCCTACGCGAAAGTGCACACGGAGCAGGCCGGTGAGCCGGTCGCAGAGAGAGCGATGATTCTAAGTGCCAAGACATGGTTACAGGCGGCGAATTACGACAAGGCTCGGGCGGCATTCAACAGCTATCTGGTAAAGCATGCCGATGGACAGTGGGTGAACGAGGCAAAGCTTGGCCAAGCGATCTGCAAGGAGTCCATGGGCGACATGGGGGCAGCAATCAGCGAATACCAAAGCCTGACCAACAGCACCGATGCTGCCACTAAGAGCCGTGCAACAGCGTTGCTTGAGGCGGCGCAGACCCAGCTCGAGCCGCTTGTGGCAAAGCCGAAGCCCGCGCCTGCGCCACCGGTTGAGGCACCCAAACCGGAGGCACCCAAACCGGAGGCACCCAAACCGGAGGCACCTGGTGCACCATCAGTACCGGTCGCCCCAGACAACAAGTAGCTCATAGAGTTGTGAACATTGCAATCATCGGTACCGGCTATGTCGGCTTGGTGACGGGAACGTGTTTTGCCGAGGTCGGCCACAACATCCTCTGCGTCGATTGCGATGAGGCCAAGGTCAAACTGCTGCAAGAGGGCGGCATCCCCATCTTCGAGCCTGGCCTCGAGGAGATGGTCAAAAAGAACGTGGCCGAGGGACGCCTCAATTTCACTGCCAGCACTGCGGAAGGAGTAGAGAAGTCAGATGTCATTTTCATCGCTGTGCCGACTCCACCGCTTGATGACGGATCGGTCGATCTCAGCTTTATCGAACGAGTGGCTCGCGATATCGCCAATGCGATGACCTCCTACAAGGTTGTGGTAGACAAGAGCACCGTGCCGGTCAAGACCGGCGAAAAAGTTGCGGACACAATCAAACGCTACTGCAAGGCGGATTGTGACTTCGATGTAATCAGCAATCCTGAATTTCTGCGCGAAGGCTTTGCAGTGGAAGACCTTATGAATCCAGATCGCATCGTGATTGGATCTACTTCCAACAAGCCCGAGTCGGCGATGCGGGAGATTTACGAACCGTTCAACGCGCCAATCCTTTTCACCGACATCAATTCGGCCGAATTGATCAAACACGCCGCGAACTCATTTCTTGCGATGAAGATTTCCTACATCAACGCTGTGGCAGCTATCTGCGAGGCGTCCGGCGCGAATGTTGGGGAAGTAGCCAATGGCATCGGGATGGACGAGCGCATTGGCCGCCGATTCCTCAATGCGTCGCTCGGATTTGGGGGTAGTTGTTTTCCGAAAGATTTGAGCGCGTTTATCCGGATCAGCGACGATCTTGGTTACGACTTCGGTCTGTTGAAAGAAGTGCAGAAGATCAATGCCGGACAGATGGATCGCTTCCTGAAAAAGATCACTGACACGCTGTGGATTTTGAAGGACAAAACCATTGGCGTGCTGGGCTTGGCCTTCAAGCAAAACACGGATGACGTTCGGATGTCGCCGGCGATCGAGGTTTGCCAACGTCTGCTGAAAGACAGGGCAATGCTGCGTGTGCACGATCCCAAGGCGATGGAGAAGGCCAAAGAGTTGCTGCCGTCGGAGGGAGTCACATATGTCGATAACATGGACAGTGTTGCCGAGGGTTGCGATGCGCTCGTGGTGGTGACTGAGTGGCCGGAGTTCAAGGAGCTGGACTTGGTCAAGGCACGTGATGCCATGACGGCACCGCTGCTGTTCGACGGGCGAAACCTCTTTGATCCAGCGGAGATGGAGCAGCTTGGGTTCACCTACAAAAGTATTGGCCGCTAAGCCCATAGACGTTGCCGTTGGGCTGGTTTTTCACCAACAAAAACTTCTCATCACGCAACGACCAGAGGGTTCCCACTTGGCTGGCTTGTGGGAGTTTCCGGGTGGTAAACGCGAGTCGGGCGAGAGCTTCGAGGAATGCCTTGTCCGCGAAATTCATGAGGAACTGGCTATCGAGATCGAACTTGGCCAGTTGTTTGAGGAGATCATCCATGACTACCCCGAGAAGACTGTTCGCTTGAAATTCTTCCTCTGCCGCTTGGCCAAGGGTGAGCCAAAGGCTATTGGCTGCGCTGCATACGAGTGGGCTGCGCTGGAAAGCTTGGCCAAGCGCGAATTCCCTCCGGCGGACGGACGGCTATTGAGGCGCTTGGTTGACACACAGTCGCTCTGGCGGTAGGAATTCTGCTGGTTTTGTCACAATTCCTTAAGAATTGTGACCTTTTGTCGATATTCAACGCAGAGTGGTGAGCCGTTTCTCCTCGTTTTCAATAGAGTCGTGGGTTTTCGGCACTGAACCACTTACAAAGACGTTGTTTTAGTGACGGAGTTTCCAGACATATTTGCCTGTGTTTCTTGCGATAAGGCGCTTTTTCTCTACGAGAATGAGCGAACTTCGGGGAGTCACACCTGTCCATTCTGTCAACATGAGCATGTCCCGGCCGATGCCATTCAAGTGGATGATGAGTCAGGAGCAACCGACGGCGACGTGGAGACAACTCCAGAAGAGATCGTGACAAACGAGTCGTCAACCGACGAGGACGGCGGGGAGGAGTTGTTCATCGAAGAGGAGGGAGAGCTTTCAGACCAAGCACCTGCTGAGACACAGCAGGCTCCGAATGAGTTCGAACTGTTCACAGAAGAGTCAAGTGAGGAACAGGAACTTGGATCAGTTGACGAGCCGCCGGTGGAGGATGACGAGGGATCTTCAATTGAGGAACCTGCAGAGGCGGAAACACCACCGGAGAATGTGGAACTGCCGGATGTGTTCGCCTGTTTGTCCTGCGACAACGCCTTGTTCCTGAACGAAACTGAGCGTGCGTCTGGCGATTTTCTATGCCCGCAATGCGGACAAAAGAATGCCGCAGTTGACACTAGAGCAGTGGCTGCAGAACAACTGAAGGCGGTGGAGGCAGACGTCAACCCGCCAACGCAGGAACAAAAATTCCCCGAACTAATCGAGTGCCCGGAGTGTGAGCGGGCGATTCAGTTGACATCGGAGCAACGGGATGAGGATTCGGTGAACTGTCCGTATTGCGAGGCGGATATAGCAGCCCCGGAACCGCCAGAGGAGGAAGAAGCCTCGGAAGAATTAATCGAGTTGAAGGATGCCGAGCCTGCGGTAGCAGAGTCGGATGATTCATTGCTGGGGGAAACCGGCCAGGTTGCTGCCGATGAGTTGGGCGAAGATGGCACGGTAGATGAACCAGAACCCGATGAAACGGGCGGGCAGGAGGACGCTCCGTTGTCTGATGACAAAGCAGGAGGAGGGGAAGATTCGGACGCCGGATCGGGAGAGGCGCAGGAGGGCGATCCCGTTGAGGCGTTTGCCGATGAGGACCCAGTTGGTGAAGAAGCGGGTGAGAATGAGTCAGGTGAAGCTGCTGTGCAGGTGGACACCGGTCTTCTGGGGAACCTAATCGAGTCGAGTAAGAATCAGTCGCTCATGCCGGAGCGTTTCTCGTGTCCGAAATGCGAAACAGAGATTCAATCGCCAGAGGCCGAACGCCAGATGGGTCTCTGTTTTTGTCCGGAGTGCGAGGAGTTGATTGACTCCAAGACCGCCTTAGAACACACGCATGAAGAACCTCAAGCCGCTGAAGGCAAGGAAGATGAGGGAGGGGGAACTGCTACAGAAGAAAATTCAGAATCCGCTGTCAAAGAAGGGGAAGGAACAAGCGAAGAGCCGCAGAAACAGGATCTGACGGCAGCTCAGGAGAAGGCGACACAAGGGACCGAATTTTGGCTAAACAATGTACTGCCGGCTTCGGTTGATTGCGCTAAGTGTGACAACAGCCTCAAGCTTGATGATAAGGAAAAGGTGCTTGGTCTATATCGGTGCCCCTACTGTAAGGCGCACATTAACCACGCCAAGGAATCTGTCGTTGAGTCAATCATTCCCAAGGCTAATGGAGAGGAGGATGAAACTCCGCTCAAGAAGAGGAAGCCGTTCAACTTTAAGGCCTTGCTGCCCTACGCGGCTGTGTTGGTTTTTGGAGTGGCATTGAATTACACGGTCGTATGGGCGACCAACTATTTCCAGAAAAAAAAGGAACTCAAGGCACAATGGGTTTCGTTGCTGAAGGCTGATGAATTAGAGATGGGGAAGCGGACGGACGTATACGATGTCGTGCTTGAAGACAGCGGGAACAAGGAAAAGCTGGATCGGTTGGAGAAGTTGTCCGTGACGGAACTTAAGGCGTTCCGCAGTATGTTGATGAACGCCCGGGAAAAGGCCTATGCCGATTGGTTTCAGGACACGGGAAATGGGATAGTGACCAATTTGATCTTCGGGCCGGTGGTCAACGGTTTTCAAGGGAAGCTGGATCGCTTTATGCGCCGGGTGGACCTTGCCAAGATCGATGCGGACAACCTGGAAACCGCGATTGGGATTAGTGCGTTCGAGAGGCAGCGGGCTCAAGAATTGCTTAAGGATCATTTGAAATCCATCAGGGAGCAAATGAGCAGTCTGAGCGAAGACAGGGCGATCGAATTGGGCCTTGTACGACCCGAGATGTTGAGTGATCTGATGGAACTGAGCCTGAAGGTGGAGCATTTTAAAATGTATTCTGTCCAGCAGGCGGTGGTTCATCTCGACACGATGTCGCGGATGGCCGGGGCGATGCAGGAACGGTATCGATTGAATCATGCTTCTGCGAGTCAGGGCTACGAGTTGAAGCACGACGATGGGCATGCCTCCCGTGCCCACGCCGAACTGGGGACGATTTGGAACGCCGAGGTGTTTCAGTGGCAAGGCTTCAACAAAGAAAGGGAGCACGATCATCAGGTCCAGTGGGATGGCATTGCCGTTGCTTACCGACAGTTGATGGACTCCTTTTCAGGTTTACATCGTCAACTTGAGGTTCTAAGGAGAGACGCCGATTTATCGCCCTTTCAGCATCCCTTCCTTGACAGCGGTGTGCTGGCATTGCGGGTGGATGAATTTAGCAAGCTGGAGGGTGTCGGTGACTTGGTGCGTCACGACGTGCAGAGTCGGTTGGAGCGCTTGGCCAAACTGCTTGATCCGTACTCACCTGGATCCCTTGCCTATGAATTAAACGTCAAAAAAACGGCAGGGGGCAAATTAACGCATGACCAAGCTGATGAATTGTACGGCCGTTTTTGGGAGAAGTGGAAGCAGTTTCATCTGGAAAAACAGTGGTTCGAACTCGAGGGGGTTTCGTCGTATTACCACTTGGCTCGTGTTGGAGGGCACGGCTCCCATGCTTCCTCTGGGGCGCATCATTAGCTTGAGGTTTGGTGCGCCTTTCGGTATGGCCAGCGCTGATTTGTGGAAAGCCAAGCGTTCAGACTTCGTTCACCCTTTGACCCCGCCGGGGATCAGCCCAACGCCATTCAGCGGCTGACCTCCGGATTGCAGGCCGGCGAGAAACACCAGACACTGCTTGGCGTGACCGGCTCCGGCAAGACGTTCACCGTGGCCAATGTCATTCGCAACATCAACCGGCCGTCGCTTATCATCTCGCACAACAAAACTCTCGCCGCACAACTGTACGCCGAGTTCAAGGGGTTCTTCCCGGAGAATGCCGTTGAGTATTTCGTCAGTTACTTCGACTACTACCAGCCGGAAGCGTACATTCCGCAGACCGACACTTTCATTGAGAAGGACTCAAGCATCAACGACGAGATCGAGCGGTTGCGCCTCTCGGCGATGAGTTCGCTCTTGGCCCGGCGCGACGTGATCGTCGTCGCCAGCGTTTCGTGCATTTACGGTGTCGGCGAAAAAAGCGACTTTGAGGACATGGTCATCCGGCTCGGCGTTGGCGAGGAGTTCGGGAGGCAACGTCTGCTGGCTCGCTTGGTTGAGATTCAGTACGAGCGCAATGACATCCAGTTCGAGCGCGGCCAATTCCGTGTGCGCGGCGACACGGTCGAGATTCGACCTGCTGAAACGGAGGAGGGGATTCGTGTCGAGTTTTTCGGCGACGAGATTGATCGCATCACGCAATTCAATCCGCTCACTGGTAACGCCCTCGAGCAATTACCCGGGGTTATTGTTTTTCCTGGCAAACAGTTCGTCACGCCGATGGAAAACATTAAACGTGCCGCGGTTACTATCCGTGACGAGCTTGGCCAGCGCGTGGCTGAGTTGGAGAAAAACGGCAAACTGCTCGAGGCCCAGCGAATCCGGATGCGCACCGAGTACGACCTCGAGATGATGCTAGAGATGGGATTTTGCTCCGGTATCGAGAATTACTCGCGCCACCTAAACGCCCGTCCTCCCGGCTCGCGGCCAAGCACGTTGATCGATTTCTTTCCGAAAGATTTTCTGTTGGTGATCGACGAGTCGCACGCCACCGTCCCGCAGATTGGGGGCATGTTTGCCGGCGACCGATCCCGCAAGTCGGTATTGGTCGAACACGGTTTCCGACTGCCAAGCGCACTGGATAATCGGCCACTGAATTTTGAAGAATTTCAGGCGCTGCAAAACCAGACGCTCTACATCAGCGCCACGCCGGCCAAGCGCGAGATCGATTGGACCAAGGGCCAGATTGTTGAGCAGATCGTGCGGCCGACAGGGCTCATCGATCCGCAGATCACCCTCAAGCCGCTCAAGGGCCAAATCGATGACTTGATCGAAGAGATACGGAAATGTGTGAACGAGGGCGAGCGGGTGCTCGTGACCACGCTGACCAAACGCACCGCCGAGGAGTTAACCGACTATCTCGCCGACATTGGCGTGAACGTTCGTTATCTGCACAGTGACATCGGTGCAATTGAACGGGTGGAAATTTTGCGGGCGCTGCGCCAAGGCGAGTTTGACGTGCTCGTCGGCATCAATCTGCTGCGCGAGGGATTGGACATTCCGGAGGTGTCGCTGGTTGCCATCCTCGACGCCGACAAGGAGGGATTCCTGCGTTCGACGACGAGCCTCGTGCAAACTGCCGGACGTGCTGCGCGACACTTAAACGGGAGGGTGATTCTTTACGCAGACGAGAAGACACGGAGCATTCGTGAGTTTTTGCGCATCTCCAAGTATCGCCGCAAGAGGCAATTGGCCCACAACGAAAAACACGGCATCACGCCGCGCAGCGTAAGCCGTCCGATCGAGCAGCACTTAGGCGACCGGTTCGGCGGCCAGCAGGCCAACGTGGCGACACTGAGAGAGTCAGCTGAGAGTCTCGACGTTGTTGAGACCATTCGCGAACTGGAAAAAGAGATGATTGAGGCGGCCGAGAAACTGGAGTTCGAGAAAGCCGCGCTGCTGCGCGACCAAGTTAGTGAACTGAAAAACCTCTCCGGTGATCCGGCAGGAAATGTCACTAAGCCAAGCGGTGTAACCTATCTGCCGAAAAAGAAAACCAAGCGCAAAGACTGAACCCAACCGCTTGGCCAAGCGTTAGGTTTTTGAATAAACTTTGGCACCTTGCTCAGCGAACTCGGCAGATTTTTCGCGCATACCTTCATCGAGAGCTTCATTCTCGGTGATGCCTTTTTCGGCGGCGTATCTCCGAACTTCGTCCGAGATTTTCATTGAGCAGAAGTTGGGGCCGCACATGCTGCAGAAGTGTGCCTGCTTCGCCCCGTCTGCCGGGAGGGTTTCGTCATGGAATTCACGTGAGCGTTCCGGGTCTAGGCCAAGGTTAAACTGGTCCTCCCAGCGGAATTCGAATCGTGCTTTGCTTAGGGCGTTGTCCCGATGCTGTGCGCCGGGGTGGCCTTTGGCAAGGTCTGCAGCGTGCGCGGCGATTTTGTAGGTAATGACGCCTTCCTTTACATCCTGCTTGTTCGGTAGGCCAAGGTGTTCCTTGGGCGTGACGTAGCAGAGCATCGCACAGCCGTACCAGCCGATCATCGCGGCGCCGATGCCGCTGGTGATGTGGTCGTAGCCCGGGGCGATGTCGGTTGTAAGCGGGCCAAGCGTGTAGAATGGCGCTTCGTCACACCACTCTAGCTGCTTGGTCATGTTGTCGTGGATCATGTGCATTGGTACATGCCCTGGGCCTTCATTCATCACCTGCACTCCAAGCTTCCACGCGCGCCGGGTCAGGTCACCTTGCACCTTGAGCTCCGCAAATTGTGCTTCGTCGTTGGCGTCGGCGATGGAGCCGGGGCGCAGTCCATCGCCGATGCTGAAACTGACGTCGTAAGTAGCGCATATTTTGCAGATGTCATCCCAATGTGTGTAGAGAAAGCTCTCGGTGTGATGAGCGAGGCACCACTTGGCCATGATGGATCCACCTCGGCTGACGATGCCGGTCATGCGCTTGGCTGTGAGCGGGATGAACCGAAGTAGTACTCCAGCATGAATGGTGAAGTAGTCGACCCCCTGCTCGGCCTGTTCGATGAGTGTGTCACGAAAAACCTCCCACGTGAGGTCCTCTGCTTTGCCGTTCACTTTCTCGAGCGCCTGATAAATTGGCACGGTGCCGATCGGGACTGGGGAGTTGCGGATGATCCATTCGCGGGTGGCGTGAATGTTTTTGCCGGTGGAAAGGTCCATCACGTTGTCGGCACCCCATTTGGTAGCCCAGCGCATTTTCTCGACCTCTTCCTCGATGCTCGACGCGACGGCGGAGTTGCCGATATTGGCGTTGATTTTTACGAGAAAGTTGCGGCCGATGATCATCGGTTCGGCCTCCGGGTGGTTGATGTTCGCGGGGATGATGGCACGGCCTCGTGCTACCTCGTCGCGAACGAATTCCGGTGTGATTTCACCGGGAATGCTTGCGCCCCACGGGTTGCCTGGGTGCTGGTGGGCGAGCGAGTTGGCCGGCGCTTGGGTAGGGGCCGGGCGCTTGGCCAGGCCCATGTTTTCTCGAATGGCTATGTGCTCCATCTCCGGAGTGATAATGCCCTGCCTCGCATACCAAAGTTGGGTCACCGGATGGTCTGTGGAGGCGCGGAGCGGTTTGCGTCCGAGTCCGGGAAACTCGGTCAGTCGATTGGGCTTGTCGCGCTCGGTGGCGTGGTTGGCGTGGACGCTTGAGAGGTAGCCGTTGTCGAGTGACTTGGCTTCGCGGCCGTCGTATTCCTCGACATCGCCGCGATTGCGGATCCATTTTTCCCGCAGGGCAGGGAGGCCCTTGGCGACATTGCCGTCAAAGTCTGGATCGCCCCACGGGCCGCTCGTGTCGTACACGCGCACCGGGGCGTTTTCCTCGAGGTCGCCGCTGAGTGACTTGGTGGAACTTTGTGAAATTTCGCGAAACGCCACGCGGACACTCGGGTGGATTGTGCCGTTGACATAAACCCGTTTTGAGTTGGGCAACCGGTCCTGACTTGATGGCTTGAAGGAATCGTTTGATGCGATCATATTACTCGGCAAAATGCGAAGGACTCTCCGTTTGCTCGGAGGAAACTCAGGCCAGATTGGGGCGGTGTCAAGAAACTACCAGCTTGGTTGCTCAGGCAGACTGGTGTCGAACTCGGCGAACAGTTCATCCTCGTAGTTGCCGATGTAAGTGCCGGCGAAAAAGCGGTCAAGCGCTTCGCCGTGCAACCGCTCCCAAGATGCCTCTTCACGACCGGGAAGGATCGGGTAAAACAGAACGCCGTTGGCTTTGGCTGCCTTGTGGTCACCCGGCGCATCGCCGATCATCAGGACCTTTTCGACGGAATACTTTTTGGCAGTGGCGAGCTGGAGATGCTCGGTTTTCGTTCCCATTTCCTGGCCAGCGATCACCTTGGCGAACTGGGTCAAGTCGTGCTCGGCCCACTCGCGATCGAGGGCGTCGCACGGGGTTTGCGAGATGACCATCATGTCCGCGTGCCCAAGTGATTGGGCAAGGCACTCGCGAACGAGAGGGAAAGGCGGAACGCCACGGACAATGTCAGCGATTTGCTCATTGACGGCGTCCGACCACAGCTTCACTTGGATAAGGCCATCGTTGCCGCCCGCGACCTCGGCGGTAAGGGTGGCATTGCCAAGTTTGGTTTCGCGCGCGATCCATTCGTCGAGAGCGGGGTAACTTGCTATTTGGACGTTGCGGGCCAGCACTTCAGGGCGTTCGCGCAGCAGGTCAAGCGCATGCACGAGGGCATGGAATCGGTTGGTGCCGCGTGTTTTGGAGTAGAGGTTAACGAACTCCCAAACTTGCCGGGCGTATTTGCTGGCGGCCTGCAGATTGTTGTGCTTCACAAACATAGGCACGAAGCACTCCTTGTGTTTGATTTCCATCGAGTCAAACACGCAGCCGTCGGAGTCGATACCAATAAAAAACTCGTTGTCCGGCTCGAAGTCGCGCAGGGCCTGTGCGGGGTCGCTCATTCTCAGGCGTTATAGGTGGAGGAGGAGACGTCGCCACCCCGCCCGGTCCAGTTTGTGTGGAAAAACTCGCCGCGCTCGCGGTCGGTGCGCTCGTAGGTGTGCGCTCCGAAGTAGTCGCGCTGAGCTTGCAGCAGATTGGCAGGGAGGCGTTCGCTGCGGAAGGCGTCGAAAAAGCTGAGCGCGGTCGAGAATGCCGGGGCAGGGATACCTTTTTTGGCGGCGGTGGCCACAACGTTGCGCCAACCGCGTTGGCTCTTGCGTATCTCGCGCTTGAAGTGCGGGTCAAGCAGCAGGTTCGGGAGGCGTTTGCGTTTATCGAAGGCTTCCTTGATTTTGCCGAGAAACTGGCTGCGGATAATGCAACCGCCACGCCACATCAGGGCAATGTTGCCGTAATTGAGTTTCCAGCCGAACTCGGCGGCGGCGGCGCGAAGCAGCATGAAACCCTGCGCGTACGAGATGATCTTCGAGGCGTAGAGCGCACTGCGGATGTCGTCGATAAATTTTTCGCGGTTGGTCTTGATGACCGGTTTCGGGCCGCGAAGTTTCTTCGATGCAGCGACGCGATCATCCTTCATCGCGGAGATGCAGCGGGAGAAAACCGCTTCGCCGATGAGCGTGATCGGGATGCCCAACTCGGCAGAGTTGATCACCGTCCATTTGCCGGTTCCTTTTTGGCCGGCGGTATCGAGGACCTTCTCCACGAGAGGCGAGCCGTCGTCATCCTTGAACGCGAGGATGTCGCGCGTGATCTCAATGAGATACGAGTCGAGTTCGCCTTCATTCCATTCTGCAAAAACCTTGTGCATCTCATCGGAACTCATGCCGAGGCCTTCCTTCATCAAGTGGTACGCTTCGCAGATGAGTTGCATGTCGCCGTACTCAATGCCGTTGTGTACCATTTTGACGTAGTGGCCGGCGCCGTCGTTGCCGACCCAGTCGCAGCACGGCATGCCGTCATCCACCTTGGCCGAGATGGATTGGAAAATATCCTTCACGTAAGGCCAGGCGTCAGGGTGACCACCCGGCATGATCGACGGTCCGCGGCGCGCACCCTCCTCACCGCCGGAGACTCCGGTGCCGATAAAGAGGAACCCGCGGGTGCGCAGGTACTCGGTGCGCCGGATGGTGTCTTCATACAGTGAGTTACCTCCGTCTATGATGATGTCGCCCGTCTCGAGATAGGGGATGATGTGGTCAATGAAGTCGTCAACCGCTTGGCCGGCCTTGACGAGCATCATCACCCGGCGCGGGCGCTTGAGGTGACTGACCATCTCCTCGATCGAGTGGGCACCGATGATGTTGGTGCCCTTGGCCTCGTCGGCGAGAAAGTCGTCCACCTTGGCCACTGTGCGGTTGTAGGCCACGACGGTGAAGCCGTGATCGTTCATGTTGAGGATCAGGTTCTGGCCCATCACAGCCAGCCCGATTAGTGCGATGTCTCCCTTGGGTTCCATTTCAGTGCGGTTGCTTTAGCCGTGAAACTGTAGTCGTTCGTCGTCGGCCAACAGGGTGTCAAGATTCTCCCAGCGGTTTTCGTTGGAGGCGTTAAAGGCGGTCAGGTAAATGGCAACCAGTTCCCGGTCGTGTTTTTTGAGCAACTGGTCAACCGCCTCATTGAGCCGTTCGTCCTCGATCGATTCCGGCAGGTCGTCCACCATGCCTTCTTCGTGTTCGATGCCTAGAATGCCAAGGAAATCGATGAGCACATCCTGGTGTTCCTTGAAGAGCCAGCCGCGGATCAGGTTGCCGGCGTGCTCCTCTGAACCAACCCGTGAAAGCATTTGCACAAAACTCTTGTGCCGACGCTCCTTGGGTTGGCGTCCGATGAATACAGGACGCATTTTTTGCGCCTCAGCCATTGCGGCCACCAGTGCCCGGTATACCTCGCGGTTGTTTGCCTGTGTGTCTTCGAGAATTTGGTTCGCCATCTTGGGCGACATGAATCCGATCAACTCGTGGAAGGTCAGCATCTTGTTATTTAAACGTCCGGCTACA
>PVBE010408627.1_pt1 | contig 12994 bp, 11 predicted proteins | sample 1631181 | NCBI WGS metagenome assembly PVBE01 (sample SAMN08397723, study PRJNA350692) | Marine metagenome, whole genome shotgun sequencing project. | isolation source: water | place: Pacific Ocean | collected 2012-04
CTTCGAGTAGATCCTGAGCTTAAGTCCATTGAAGTCCTCGGGGGCCTTGGCGAGCTTCGCGGTCGAGAAGCCCTGGCCCGGCCAGTAGATGTTGAACAGGATCTTGAGGCCCCGCTTCTGGAACGCCTTGGTGTAGTAGCCGCGCTGGAAGTGCCAGAGGACCTCGAGATGGCGCAGAGTCGGCGCGACACCCGGGATGTTCTCGAGGCTGTACATGACATCCTCGTTCCCGAAGCCGGCGATGTCGACGTCGCCGATCTGAATCTGGCCCAGCTCGAGCGCGCGGCGGATGTTCGCGCGCTTGATCAGCGTGCTGTTCTCGTGAAGCTCGAACGTCAGCTTTCCGCCGGTCAGCGCGGTGGCATCCTTGGTGAACGCGCGGATCGCCGGCGTAAGGAAGTTAGATTCGGGAAGACCAGTGGCGAAGACCCACTTGGTCTGAGCCACCGCCGTATGGCTCATCCCGGTGGCCGCAATCATCGCGGCGGAAGCGGCCGCACCGATCAAGAATGTACGCAGTAAACGCATGTGCGTTCTCCTCTCTTCGACGTTGTCTGAAGCGGGTGGAAGCGGCTCGTACCGGCCGAACCGGACGAACCCAACCGCCACGCCCCCCCATAGGCGCACCAAGAACCTTTACTAGGCCGGCGCTCAACGACAGTCCAGGGCAATGGAATTCCCCCGTCTCGCCTCTCCGTCCTTCCCCTTATGCCCAAGCTATTCTGAATCCGGGCCGGTTAGTAGTGGACGGCGGCGCGCATTCTCACACAAAAGCGCAGCGTTGTGCAATTGTCCTTTAAGCCAATCATTGACCCGCCGAGGCGAGCTTTTCCAACAGGATCGCGTTGACGCGCCCCGCCGCTTCGTACATCGCCCAGTGGCCGGCTGCCTCGATCACGCGGACGTCGGCATCCGCCTGGGCGCGGCGAAGGATGGCCTCGCGTTCTTCGGGATGCGAGCAGGTGAACACATCGCGTTCGCCCCAAAGCGCGGTGAGCGGCGCGCCGATTCGCCCGAGCACCTCGCCGAGGACGCCGTGCGGCCTGATCCGCCGGCTGTTGACGCGCGCCCGGGATCCGTTCTCGGTCTGCAGATGGATCGCGAGATCGTCGATGTTCGCCGCATCGGCGAACATCAGGACCGACAGGTTGTTGCGGTGAACGGCGACAATCTCGGCGGGGCTCATGTCGGCCTCCCAGCGCCGCAAGCCTTCGATCGGCGGCCGGGGCAGGCCGAGGCCGCCGGCGCCCGCGCCGATCAGGATGAAGGCGCGGAGCCGCACGCCAAACCCGAGCGCAGCGAGGGCGCCGACCGTGGTCCCGTAGGAGAAACCCACCAGGTCGAATGCGGCGCGCCCGGGAAGGACCGTTTCCAGCCCCTCGGCCACGGCCTCGGCGACGCTCGCGGGCGAGGTCGGGTCGGGAGGCGAGTCCGAATCGCCGAATCCGGGCAGGTCCGGGGCGATGATCATGCGCTGCCGAGCGAGCGCCGGGATGTTGCGAATCCAGTGCGACCAGGAGCCGTAGCCGCCATGCAACAACACCACCGGCGGACCCTCCCCCCAGATGCGCCAGATCATCTTGCCTCCTGCGCACGGGGTGGTCGTAGAGCGACCCCGGCCCTCGACGCGCCGGACCAGGTCGGCCGGAGATCGCCGGCCGTGCGGCGCCAACGGATCGGCGAGGAGCGGGTCTGAATCGGAACCCGAAGACGGCGGTGGAGACGACATCGACCTTCCTTGGCTTGTTGGCGAAACCGAACCCCTGCCCTTCTTGCCTGTCCGGCTGCGTTGGTCAAGGCCCGCAGCGGCCAGTTCTCAATGGGCGGACCGCGAAATATGCTAGGGTATCCACGGAGGAGATTGAAACCGCCCGCCGATGTCCGATCCGCCGTCCACATTTCGGAACCTCCCTTCGGTCGACCGGGTCCTGCACGATCCGGCGGTCCAGGCGTTGATCGAGTCTTTCGGCCGACCCGCGACCACGCGAGCGGTGCGCGACGTCCTGGCCGGACTCCGCCGCCGGCTCGCTGACAGGGGCGCGGCAGCTCCCGGCGAGATCACCCAGAAGGCCCTGGCGGATCGGGTCGCCGGGATGCTCGTCGAGCGCGCTGAGGCCTCCTTGAGGCCGGTCTTCAATCTCACGGGCACCGTGCTCCACACCAACCTGGGGCGAGCGATCCTGCCCGAGGAGGCGATCGCGGCGATGGCGGCAATCGCCAGAGGAGCGAGCAACCTCGAATACGACCTGGCAAAGGGCCGGCGCGGCGACCGCGACTCGCATCTCGAGGCGGCGCTGTCGCGCCTCACCGGGGCCGAGGCCGTCACCGTGGTCAACAACAACGCCGCCGCCGTGCTGCTGGTGCTGAACGCCCTCGCGCTCAGGCGCGAGGTGCCGGTGTCGCGCGGCGAGCTCATCGAGATCGGCGGCACCTTCCGCATGCCCGACATCATGGCCCGCGCCGGGTGCAAGCTCTGCGAAGTCGGCACCACCAACCGCACCCATCTCGAAGACTATGCCGAGGCCATCGGCCCGAGGACCGCGCTCCTGATGAAGGTCCACACCAGCAACTACCTGATTCAGGGCTTCACCAAGGCGGTCGCCGAAGCCGCCCTTGCCCGGCTCGCCCACGAGCACGACTTGCCGCTGGTGGTCGATCTCGGCAGCGGCACCCTGGTCGACCTCGCCGCCTATGGCCTGCCCCACGAACCGACGCCAAGGGAGACGCTGGCGGCCGGCGCCGACGTCGTCACCTTCAGCGGCGACAAGCTCCTGGGCGGCCCCCAGGCCGGCGTCATCGCTGGGCGCAGGGACTTGATCGCCAGGATCAAGCGGAACCCGATGAAACGGGCGATGCGCGTCGACAAGATGACTATCGCCGCGCTCGGCGCCGTGCTTCGGCTCTACGACGATCCCGAGCGGCTGCGCGAGCGGCTGCCGACGCTCCGCCAGCTCAGCCGGCCGGTGAACGAGATTCGGGGGCTCGCCGAAAGCCTCGAGCTGGCGCTTCGCCGCCACCTCGAGGGCCGTGCCTCAGTCGAGACGATTCCTTGCCAGAGCCAGATCGGCAGCGGCTCGTTGCCGGTCGATCGGCTGGAGAGCGTCGGTCTCGCGATCCGCCCGAGGGCGGGCAAGAGGGGCGCGGGCGCCGTGCTCGCGCGCCTTGCCACGGCCTTCCGCGCGCTTCCCGTCCCGGTCGTCGGGCGGGTGCAGGACGGGACGTTGATCTTCGATCTCCGCTGCCTCGGGGACGAACACGAGTTCGCGGCCCAACTCGACCACCTCGACCTCGAATGAGGGGACCGGCGCCATGATCGTCGCCACCGCCGGCCACATCGATCACGGCAAGACCGCGCTGGTCAAGGCGCTCACCGGCACCGATACCGACCGCCTGCCCGAGGAGAAGGCGCGCGGGCTCTCCATCGACCTCGGCTTCGCCTATGCGCCGCTTCCCGACGGAACCGTGCTTGGATTCGTCGACGTTCCCGGGCACGAAAGATTCATCCGCAACATGCTGGCCGGGGTGATTGGAATCGACCATGCGCTCCTGGTCGTCGCGGCCGACGACGGGCCCATGCCCCAGACCCAGGAACACCTCGCTATCCTCGACCTCATCGGCGTCGAGACCGCGGTCGTCGCCGTCACCAAGGCCGATCGGGTCGACCAGGCCCGGGTGCGCGAGGTGACCCGCCTGGTGGAGGGCCTGCTTGCCGACACGGGCCTCTCCGGCGCACAGGTCCTGCCGGTCTCGGCCCTGAGCGGCGAGGGCATTCCGGCGCTGCGCGACCATCTCGAGCTGGCGGCCGCACGGACCGAGGCGCGCAAGTTCGACGGCCATTTCCGACTCGCCATCGACCGCGACTTCACCGTTCCCGGTGCCGGCCTCGTGGTAACCGGGACGATCTTCTCCGGGACCGTGCGCACCGACGAAACCGTGATCCTCTCGCCTCAGGGGATACCGGCGCGGGTGCGCACAATCCACGCCCAGAACCGGACAGCCGGGGAAGCGCGCGCCGGCCAGCGCTCCGCCCTCAACATCACCGGGGCCGGGCTTGAGAAGGGTCGAATCCACCGCGGCGACTGGCTGCTGGCCGAGGCGGTGCACCTGCCGGTGCCGCGTCTCGACGCCCGCATCCGCGTGCTCAAGAGCGAAGTCCGGCCGCTCAAGCACTGGACGCCGGTCCACGTCCATATCGGGGCCGCCGACGTCACCGGGCGGGTCGCGGTGCTGGAGGGGCGCAGCATCGAGCCAGGCGCAACGGCGTTGGCGCAGCTCGCGCTCGACCATCCGGTTGGCGCGCTCAGAGGCGACAGGTGCATACTCCGCGACCAGTCGGCACGGCGCACAGTTGCCGGCGGCCGGGTCATCGACCCCTTTGCGCCGTCGCGCGGCCGCGCGCGGCCCGACCGCCTGGCGGCCTTGGCGGCGATGGAGAAGGACGATCCGGCGGCGGCGCTCCAGAAACTCCTGGAAATCTCATCGCAGGGGGTGGAGCTCGGCCGGTTCGCGCGCGCCTGGAACCTCGGGCCGGAGCCGGAGGCGAGGCTCCGTGACCGGGTGCCGATGGTCAGGACCGGCCGCCCCGGTGCCGAGATCGCCATCGCCCCGGCCCGCTGGCAGGAGCTCAGGGCAAACACCCTGGAGGCGTTGGCACGCTGGCACCAGTCGGCGCCCGACCGCGTGGGCCCCGGCGAGGAATCTTTGCGCACCGCGCTCGCCGAGCGCGTCCCCGCCACCGTCTTCATCACCGTGGTGCACAGCCTCGTGGACGAGGGCGCGGTGGTGGGCGGCGGCATGTTCCTGCGCCTGCCCGAGCATGCGCCGGTGATGGCCCCCGCCGATCGGCGCATGTGGGAGCAAGTCCAGCCCATACTCGAAACCGGTCACACCAAACCCCCGGTCCTGCACGAGATCGCCAGCACGTTGGCGATGGATCCCGCGGTCTTGCGCCGATTCCTGATCCGAGCGGCGGGGCTCGGTACGGTCGTCAGGGTTGCCGCCAATCGATTCATGCTGCCCGAGGCAGCCAGCGAGCTCGCGGCGCTCGCAGCAGCAATGGCGGACGAGCTTCCCGACGGCGTGATCACGGCGGCCGCCTTCCGTGACCGATCGGGGATCGGGCGCAACCTCACCATCCAGGTACTCGAGTTCTTCGATCGCGCGGGATTGACCCGGCGTACCGGCGACGCGCGCCGCGTGCTCAAACCGGCGGAAGAGCTGTTCCGGCCGGGTGCCGCTTGATCGGCGCCTGGCGTCGTCTCGGTGGTCGGCCCACGGTCGAAAACGGATACCGGTACGTCGCCCGAGCCGCGAACCCAGTGCGGCACTATGTTGCGGGGCGTTGCGAAAGTGTTGCAGAATGTCGCGTTTTCGTGCCCCTTTTGTCTCCCGAGGCATTTCGAGGGTCAGAGCGAAAAGGGGCTTTGAAACAACTGCTTACCCCCCTATGGAAGGGACTGTCGGCCGGTGCCGGCCCCGGGCTTCAAACCCGGTGAGGGGCGTCAGACGTCCCTGGTGGGTTCGACTCCCACTCTCTTCCGCCAGCTCGGCCCGGTTCGCCTCTCCGACGGCTTTCCTCAGACCGATCGATGCGCCTGCGCATGCGGCACCATCAGCCGGACACCGAGCTTCTTGAGGATCGGGTCGTCGCTCGCGCTCAGCGCCGGCTTGAGCGCCAGCAGCATCCGTGCGGCCGTGGTGGCGCCCCAGAACCAGTCGTTGAGTTCCCTGCTGGTGGCGTTGCCCGGCCACGCGGTCGCCGCCTCCAAGTAATAGGCCTTGAGGTCCTCGGTCGCCGTCTTGAGCGCCAGCGCGAGCGGCATGTCGGGTCGCGGGCTCGCGGTCGTCGGATCGTCAAGGAAGGCGGCCAGGAAGCCGGGAATCCGGTCCACCGCGAGGCCGCTCGCGCCTACGGTGGTGCGGCCGCGGCGCGACTCGACGGCAAGGTCGTACCAGATCCTAAGGCGCGCCACCTCGTCGGCGACGGCGCGTGCCAGGCGCTCGGTCTCGCTCAGGTCTCGAAGCGGCGGCGCAAAGTTCACCGGGCACGCCCATCCCTCGAGATCGGGCGGCGGCTCGGTCGACTCCTCGGTGAAATCCGCCAGCACCGGCCCACTATCCGCCTCCAGGAGATCGAGGACCGCCCTCAGCACGCGACGTTGAAAGTCCGGGTCCGCCGGAGTGCCCAGTGGCCGGCCCAGCTCGAAGGGAACCGCGAGCGCGCGCGGCGGTTTGATCTTCTCGCTGTGCTCACGAATCAAGCTGATCTGCGTGGTCGCCAGCCCCGTCCGCTCGAAGAAATGGCCCAGCCCGCCGACGGCGCGCGTACAGGCCGGTCAGACCGGAACCAGGCAGACAGCGTCGACCTCGTCCGCCTTCAAGAGTCCCGCGATCTCGATGGCCGAGGCCTCCATTTGCTCGACCGGCGTCGCACCCATGAACGCATAGTGGAATCTCGCCACCGAGCCGATCACGCCATCGTCGGCCAACTCCTTGAGCCGGTCGATAGGAAAGATGACGTTGAGCTCCTGCTGGAAACCGGTGCGGTCGAAGTTGGTCGAGATGTGGCTCATCACCACCTCCGCCGCCGGGATCTCCTCGGGAATGACCCGATAGTCGGCACTGCCGTCGGCGAAAGGCCGGTCGCCGCGGCGATGGATTCCCGCGGTCGAGACCAGGGCCACCCGGCGGTCGCGCAGGGGCGGCCCCTGGACCCAGGCGGCCGGCCCGAAGTCCGGCATCTCACGGTTGACCAGTTCGTCGCGGGCCTCGCCCGGCCAGCCGTCCAACTTCGACATCGGTCTCTCCCGGTTTAGTGAACGCCGACCAGTGACGGCACCGCGTCGCCGACCCTTACGAATCGGATTGCCGGCCGCCTCGGCCGCCTCATCCGGCCTGGCGCGACATCTCCAAGACGTTCGTGCTGCGCCGGGCTCGGACCGGTCGCACCTCGAAACGGGCGATCTCTTCGGTGAGCTTGCGCGAGGCGTCCTGGATCACGGCGAGGAACTCGCCGATGGTTTTCTCGGAGAGCCGGTAGGCCGGCCCAGCCGCCGACAGCCCGCAGAGGAACTTCCCGCTTGGCCGAAACACCGGCACGCTAACCGCATAGACATCGGGATCGATCTCGCCCCGGCTGACGCAATACCCCTGCTCGTGAATCTCGTCGAGAGTCCGGCGCAGTGCCTCGGGATCGGTGATGGTGAGATCGGTCACGGCCTCAAGCGGCCCGGCGAGAACCCGCTCCTGCTCCTTTTTCGGCAGGTGGGCGAGGACCACCTTGGGCGAGGCCCCGGCGTGCAAGGGCAGCCGCCGTCCCTTGCGATAGTACACGCGGATCGACTGCGGACTCGCCACCAGATCGAGGCAGATCACCGAACCGCCCGAACGCACGGTGACGAACGCGGTCTCGCTGGTGCGCTCGACGATCTCATGGAGCACCGGCATGGCGACGCGAGAGAGATCGAAGCGGTTCTCCAAACCAGCGGCCAGCACGGAGATCTGCGGGCCGAGCTCGAAGGTTCCCCGCCCGCTGGCGTCCTGAAGGAAGCCGCGGTCGCGCAGGACCTTGATGAACCGGTAGGCGGTGCTGCGTGGTACATCGAGGAGGGCCATCACGTCGCGGACGGTGCGCGCCGTGTTGTCCTCCTCGACGAACATGAGCATGATCTCGAGCCCCCGCCCCAGCGAACGGAGATCGGATTTGCGGACGCTTCCCTGTGACATTTTTCCTGAAATTTGAGGAGACTGGATCAATAAATTCCGCAAGTGCGAGATACTACATGAATGCTGGCCCGAGTCAAAACCGGACGATCCGGGCGGGCCGGTGCATCGGATTAGATATCCACATCAAGAAGGGATTGTGTATACGCAAAGGATGTAAGCTGGGGCTCGTCGCACCGCGTCACGCGCTCGTTCGACGGCGATGTCGCGCGCCGAAGGTCGGGCCGGGTTGGGTATCTCGCCGGCCTAACCCTGCGCATCCGGCGGTTGACGACCCGGACCGTCGGGAAGAACGCCCACCGCGGTCGCGGGTGGCCAGAGGGATCCAGCCCCCCGGCGCGGCCGAGGGCCATTGACGCCGGCCCATGGACGAGGTGGCAATGTCGGCGTGCTCGCGCCGGAGGGCCCGGTCCGTTCACGACTCCGACAGGATCAGGGGATCAGGAAATTATCGTAAGCTATAGAGGGTACCAGAGCCTGGAGCAGGCTATGGCCGTGCATCCCACCTGGATGGAAATCGACCTCGACGCACTCGCTCACAACCTCGAGGAGGTGTAACGACGGGTTGGCGCGGAGACGCGGATCATCGCCTCGGTCAAGGGCAACGCCTACGGCCACGGGGTCGCCGAGGTCGGCCGCGCGCTTCAGGCGTTCGTCATTCACGCGCTCGCCACTGGCTCGTTCGGCGACGCCTTGACCATGCGCGAGGCGGGCGTCCAGGCCCCCTTCCTCATGTTCGCCGGTAACCTGCCCGAGGGCGCGGCGGAGCTGCTGCGCCACGACCTCACGCCGACCGTCTATGACCGGGCGACGGCGAAGGCGGTGTCGGACGCCGCCGGGCGGGAGACGGCAATCTACGTCAAGGTGGATGCCGGTCTTGGGCGCCTCGGCGTGCCGCTCGAAGAGGCGCTCGGCTTCATCCGCGAGGTGGCTCTGCTGCCGAGGCTCCGCATCGAGGGGGTCTACACCCACCTTCCCTTCGTCGACCGCGCCGACGCCGAATGGGCCAAGCAGCTAATCGCGACTTTCTCGCACATGCTCGATGCGCTCAGCCAGGCGGGCCTCAAGATCGCCGTCACCCAGTCGCTGGCGAGCTCGGGCCTCGCCGCCGGGCTGAGCGACCGCTGCACCGCGGTTTGTCCCGGGCACCTGCTCTATGGCGGGCTTGCCAGACTGAGCGAAGACGCCGGCGATCTCTCGCCCTACCGATCGGTGCTCGCCACCATCAAGAGCCGCCTGGTCCACGTCGCCCGCCACAGCAACGGGCCGACCTTCGGCCCCGGCGGCAAGCGCCGGCTCGAGGGCGGCACGCTCGACGTGCTTATGGACTTCGACCAGCGCCTGGCGCGCATCTGCCGCAGCGGTCCCGGCTGAGCCTTGGTGCCGCGGGGGGCATTGCCAGGTCCGTGCCGGATCCCAAATTAGAGTGAGGCGCGATCGATGAGGGAGGCGAAGAAAAAGAGATGGCAGGGCGATGTTCGGCGCGGGCTGCTTCTGGGGGATGGAAGCGGCGTTGCGCGAGGTCGACGGCGTGACAGCGACCGCGGTCGGCTATTCCGGCGGCAACCATGAGAGCCCAGCTTACGAGGACGTGTGTGCCACCCACACGGGCCATGCCGAGGTCGTCGAGGTCGAGTGCGACCCGGCGGTCGTGACCTACGAGGGTCTCCTCGAGGTCTTCTGGCAGGTACACGATCCGACCCAGCTCAACCGCCAGGGTCCCGACGTCGGCGACCAGTACCGCTCGGCGATCTTCCCACCTGGACGGGGAGCAGGAGGCGGCAGCGCGGGCCTCAAAGGAGCGCCAAGAGCGTTCCGAGTGCCATTCCCGGCCCGTGGCCACCGAGATCACACCGGCGGGCGCGTTCTGGCGGGCCGAGGACTACCACCAGCAGTATGTCGAGAAGCGCGGCCGCGCCCGCCAGTTCTAGTACCGAACTCTTTCGCGGGAAGGGGCCCGCCCTCGGCAGATCGCCGTAGGCGGCCGCCGGGCGATGCGCTATAGAGAGTTTGGTTCGCAGAGACCACCCTGAGCCCACCCGCGCCCGTCCGCAACACCCGAGACCGTGCCCGCCGAACCCACATCCGCAACCCCGCGCCAAGGCGAAGATCCGAGCCCCGCCACGCGCTGGGATATCGTCGCCATAGCGCTCGCCGCCGGCATCATCACCGGCTTTCAGGTGGGCAAGGTGCCGCCGGCGCTGCCCGCGCTTCGCGCCGACCTCGGACTCGATCTGGTCACCGCGGGCTGGGTCGCCTCCATCTTCAATGCCACCGGCGCCGTCCTCGGGGTTGCGATCGGACTGCTCACCGACCGGATGGGGCCTCGCCGGGTGCTCATTGGCTGCATCAGCCTCCTTGGGCTCGGCAGCCTGTTGGGCGGCCTCGCGCCGGGCGGCACGGCGCTGCTCGCCGCGCGCTTCCTTGAGGGCGTCGGCTCCATCGGCACGACCGTCGCCGCTCCGAAGATCATCGCCGCGGCGACCCGCACGAGCGACCACGGGCGCGCCTTCGGCATCTGGGGAACCTACATGCCGGTCGGCATGGCGCTCTCGATGGTCGCGGCGCCGACGCTGCTCACGGCCTGGGGCTGGCGCGGCCTCTGGCTGATCAACGCCGCGATGATCGCGCTCTTCCTCGTCCTGCTCGCCTGGAGCATCCAACCGCGGCGCTGGCCGGTCGCCTACGCCGGTAGCGCCGACTTCGACTGGGTCGGCGCGCGCGCGACGCTCACCCGCTCGAGCCCCTGGCTCTTCGGCCTCTGCTTCGGGGTCTACACCGTGCAGTGGTCGGCGATGATGGCGTGGCTTCCGACCTTCCTGATCGAGACGCTGGGGCACTCCACCGCCAGGGCCTCGAGCCTGGCCGCCCTCGTCGTCTTCGCCAACGCCATCGGCAATCTGGCCGCGGCCTGGGCGATGCACCGGGGCGTGCCCCGCTGGCTCTTGATCACGCTCGCCTTCGCGGCCATGGGCGCAGCCGCGAGTGGCGTCTTCGCCGCGGACACGCCACCCGCCTGGAAGATTCCTCTGGCGCTTGCCTTCAGCACCGTCGGCGGCCTCCTACCCGCCTCGGTCTTCGCTGGAGCCGCGGCCCACGCCGCCACCGCCAGTCAGGTTGCCCTGGCAAGCGGCTTCGCCATCCAGGGTGCCAACCTCGGCAGCCTCGTCGGCCCACCGACGATGGCGCTGGCCGTAGGGGCGGCGGGAGGCTGGCACGGCAGCTCGGGACTGATGCTGGGCGCGGCGGTGGCGGGCCTGATCCTGGTGTTCCGGATCAAGCTCGTGGATGCTCACCGCTGATCCCGCCGGGCCCATCAATGGGCTCGTCGTCACATTCCTTGAGTTCCCGATCCTTAAGTTCCCGGGCGGGCACCTCCGCCCCCTTGGCGCGCGGTGGGTGTTGTGGCAAGGTCACGCAAAGTGAGCGAAAACCGAGACGGACGAGCACCAACGATGGCCGAAGCGGAGAAGATCCGGTTCTTCTGGAAGCCCGGCTGAACGAGCTGCCTGAGGACCATGGAGTTCCTCTCGGTCCGTGGGATCGAGTTCGAATCGATCAACATCCAGGATGATCCAAGCGGCCTCGAGGAGCTGCTGAGACTTGGCGTCCGCACCACGCCGGTGGTGTTCAGGGGCAAGACCCACGTGTTCGGCCAATCGACCAGGGACGTGGCCGCGTTCCTCGGCCTCCCCCTCGCCCAACGAATGCTCGCCCCGGAGATCATGGCCGGGCGCCTGGAGCGCATCCTCGCCGCAGGCCGCCGGCTGGTCCGCCAGATCCCAGCCGAGAGGCTGGACGAGAACGTGGGTAGCCGCGAGCGCAGCTACCGCGAGCTCGGCTATCACGTGTTCCGCATCGCCGAGACCTTCCTCGACGTCGCCGAGGGCGCCCGAACTCACCGAGGAGACCGTGCACAGCAACCCGCCGGACGCGATCCGGACGACCGAGGACATCGCCGCCTTCGGCCAGGATGTGGGCGCCCGGTTGGCGGCGTGGTCGGCCGGCCTCGGCGAGCGCGACCTTGGCCGACCGGTCGCCGCCTACTGGGGCCGACCGACCCTTCACGAGGTGCTCGAGCGCACCGCCTGGCACGCGGCCCAACACGTGCGCCAGATCGCCATGATGATGGAGACCTGGGACATCGCCCCGGACGACCCCCTTTCGGACGCCGAACTCAACGGCCTGCCGATGCCCGAGAAGATCTGGGACGATTAGTGCCTACTCTTAGAATTAGAGTGATCCGAGCAGGAGGTAAGCGATGAAGGCACGCATCAAGTGGGTCGAGGACGTGATGTTCGTCGGCGAATCCGGCTCCGGCCACGCCGTGGTGATGGACGGCGCGCCCGCGGCCGGCGGACGCGATCTCGGCGTTCGCCCGATGGAAATGGTGCTTATGGGGCTGGGCGGCTGCGCCGCCTTCGACGTGGTCACCATTCTCAAGAAGGGGCGCGAGTCGGTCGCGGGCTGCGTCTGCGAGCTCGATGCGGATCGGGCCGAGACCGACCCGCAGGTGTTCACCCGCATCCACATGCACTTCCGGATCGCAGGCCAAGGGCTCAGCACGGACAAGGTCGAGCGCGCGATAAACCTCTCTACCGAAACCTACTGCTCGGCCTCGGCCATGCTGGCAAAGACCGCCGAGATCACCCACGACTTCAAGCTGGTAGAGGCGTGACTATCCCGGCCACGCCCTCCGGGGGCGACGGACGGCTTGCCGACATGACGCGAGGAACGCTGCGATACCCAACGCTCTCTTGCAGCCCTTCCGGCTCAAGCACCTCGCGCTCAAGAACCGGATCTTGAGCACCGCGCACGCGCCGGCCTATGCCGAGGACGGCAAGCCCAAGCGCCGCTATCGGCTCTATCACGAGGAGAAGGCCAAAGGAGGGATCGCGCTAACCATGTTCGGGGGCTCATCCAATGTCGCCCCCGATTCACCCTCGGCCTTCGACCAGATCTACGTCGGCGACGACTCGATCATTCCCTATTTCCGGAAGTTGGCTGAGTGCATCCACCGCTACGACTGCGCCATCATGTGCCAGATCACCCACATGGGCCGGCGCACCTTCTGGAACACCGGCGACTGGTTGCCGCCGATCGCGCCCTCGCCGGTGCGCGAGCCCGTGCACCGTTCGTTTCCGAAGGAGATGGAGACCTCCGACATCAGGCGAATTGTGGCAGCCTACGCCGCCGCCCGGCGCTGCAGGGAGGGAGGGCTGGACGGCTGCGAGGTGCTGGTGCAGGGGCACCTCATCGGCCAGTTCTGGTC
>PVBE010862950.1_pt1 | contig 12994 bp, 11 predicted proteins | sample 1631181 | NCBI WGS metagenome assembly PVBE01 (sample SAMN08397723, study PRJNA350692) | Marine metagenome, whole genome shotgun sequencing project. | isolation source: water | place: Pacific Ocean | collected 2012-04
ACCATTTTAACCCAATGACCATTTTCATCATTAGCATATCCAAAACCATCAGACCCAATTACTGTGCCGGAGTGGATTGTTGAATAATCACCAATAACCACGCGCTCGTACAAAGAAACATTAGCTTTGAGTTCAACACTCACTCCAATTTGACAAAAATCACCTACTACGACACCAGCCTGCAAAATACTACCTCTACCTATTGAAGTTCTTTTTCCAATAACACAATTTGGACCAATGCTTATATCATCGGATAAACTACATGACTCTGCTATAATAGCAGTCGGATGAATCTCCATTTTAGGTAGTTTTTCTTTTAAACAAAGCTTTAATAATTTTGTCAATCCTAACCTTGGATTATGTGTTACCAATGCTGGTACTAAAGCATAAGGTAAATCATCTGGATGAATAATAACAGCTGAAGCTTTAGTTTTTTCTAAATACTTCCGATAAATTGGATTGCCTAGAAAAGTAACATCACCCTCTTTTGCTAGCTCAATCGTAGCAATTGCCTCAATAATGATAGCATCAGGCTTGAGTGATTGTATACTTTTTAGCTCCGCACCAATAACAACAGCAATTTCTTGCAATGAACAGCGCGTTTTCAACTTTTCCATAGTAGCACTCTAAACAATTAACTGCTTCTCATAAATTAGTTTTTTTATTTAAATCCATATAACGCTCATCAAGTTGATTTCTTACCATATCCGTTAGATCCAAATGTTCTGCATGAAATAAAGTCATATGCTGAGGTATTATAAAATCAATTCTCTCTTTTAGTGCAATTTCCTGGATTGCTTCTGTAAAAATTGTTTGAAGTAACTGTATCTCTTCAATATCTTTTTGACGCATTTCTAAATCAAATTGTTCGGCCATCTTTTGAATATCTGTTTGTAATTTTTCAAATTCATTCTCTATTTTAAAGCGATCGCTTTCAGATAAAATATCCTTGTCTCGTTGTAACGCATCATATTTTGTTTTTAAAATTTGTTGCATTTTTGTAATCTTTTCATGCCTTAAATCAAGTTCCTTCTGCATACGTTTTCTGTAATCTCTCTCGTACGGAGAATTTTCTAAAATGAATTGATGATTTACCACACCAAATTTAGCTTCTACAGCGCAAATTGCCATTGAATTAAATAAGAAAACAACTGTAAATCCATAGAAACAGCATTTATATATAAAATTTTTCAAATTCATCTCCTTGAGTATATTACTGCAATATCATATAAAATCACATTCCAAAACTAAATATAAAACGCTCGGTCTTATCAAATAACTTTGAATTAATCGGTCTAGCAAAGCTAAAAATAACTGGTATTTCCATCGGCGTATGCCACATTATTGAAGCACCAACACTATAACGAAACCATTGTGAGAAATGAGAATTTTTCAGCTCATATGCTGCATTATATGAATTCTTATTGATAGTATCATATACCTGACCGGCATCTAAAAATAATGATGTCCGAACATTCTTAACATATTTATCAAATGGAGATGGAAATATAAACGACGCTTTAGTTATAACTAAGACATTTCCTCCAAAGGAATTCCCTTTAGAATCCCTCGGTCCCAAAGAACGATCTAAATATCCACGAATCGCATTAGTACCACCTACATGAAAATTTTTATAAAACGGGAAACACTGTTTATTAATATAATTTGTCTGAAACCCAAAATTACCAGATATATTAAATATATATTCCTCATTCAATTGGTGAAACCAATCAAAATCGTATTCAAACCGAAAATATTTTAAAGTTGATATAGGTAACGAAGCTTTCACAGAAAAATTTTGATAAAATCCATTTGTTGGTAAAATAAAAGTATTAAAAGAATTATGAATCAAACTAATCGATGCATTCATCTCATTAAATTTTATACCTTCTGTCTGAACAAATTTTTTAATTTCATTTGGCGTTGAAATATCATCAACATTGATATTAACTAAACGTGTTTTGTCAATTCCAAGACTAGTCAATAGTTTATCATATGGTGTAATTGTCATAGACAGAGTAATATCGCCACCAATAGCATCAGTTCCAAATTCGAAAACTTCTGGAATACTAGTTAAACTAGATTTTTGGTAATAAACGTTATAGCCTACACCCATACCATTTGGAAAAAAAAACGGATCAAAATAGCCAATATTATATGAGGATAATGTACGGTTTTTATCAATACCAAAACTAATTCTTGTACCGCTTCCTAAAAAATTTCTTAAATCAGCCGCAAAATTCACATTTAAACTTTTCCACAATGAATAAGAAAATCCAGCAGAAAATTGCGACAATTTTTGCTCTGTCATCCTTACTATAGCTATAACTTGATCTTTCATATATCGTACAGAACGATACTCTATTTCTACATTGCTAGCATAACCTTCTCTCAGCATATGACTTCTACCCATGTCCATATCTTGGGGTGAAATCAAGGAACCTTCCATTTGCTCAAACCCACTACGCAATACATTATCTTGTGTTAAATAATTACCAATAAAATTAATTCGTTTTATCGTTATTGGAACCTTTGGTTTTACGTTTAATTTCACGTTAATAATTTTAGAGAACATGTCCTTCTCAATACTTACAGAAACTCTACCTTTAGTATATCCGTCAACACCTAAACGCTTTTCTAAATCATTTTTTACACTCATAATAATACTTTTAGAAAACACCATTCCAGTATGAATTTTATTATTTATCAGTTTTAGCATCTCATCACGAGGTATAACACATTTACCACTTAGTTCAATTCTACCAAATTTATATATATCACCTTCAGAAACATTTATTTTAATATAAACAGAACTTTTGTCAGGACTTAAAGAAATTTGACTTGAATTTACTTGAAAATTAACAAAGCCCCTTTCCATATAAAAGCCCTTCAAATGTTCCAATTCTTTAATATGTTTTGAGTTAGAATAATGATCATCACTTACAAGCCAAGAAAACCAATTATCCACCTTATGTAATAGTTGTTTTCGTAATACATTCCCAGAAAATGAATTGTTACCAACTATATGTATACTTCTTACTCGCTTTATACCACTATCATAAATAAAAATCCTAACTGCTACAAGATTCCGTTTCCTCAACATAACTGACGTTTTTAATTTAAGACCAAATTGATTAGTTGATAAAAAAAAATGTCTTATCTCATGCTCTGCACAACGTAAAGCTGACGGATCAAATACTCTACCTTGACAAATATTATATTTTTTTAAAATTTCAATTACTTTATCATGATCCTTAAGTCCCATTAATTCAAAAAATTCAATAGTTCTACGTTCTTTAATATGAATAATTAAAGTATTTTTATCACGTTCAACCTTAACATCACTAAAAAAACCTTTTTTAAAAAGTACACGAATAACCTCTGCAGCATCTTTCTCATAAAACCGCTTTCCTATCTGCAACCTCAGCTCATGTAAAACAGCATGTTTTAATGTTTCATGAACTCCATTTACTTTAATTCTCTTAATTATGAAAGACTCAAGTGCAAGCGCTGTCTGTTCTAAAGTAATTAACACAACTAATAAAAATAAAAAACAACACTTTTTCATTCTGAATTATTCGCTAAAAATGATAGAATATATAGTATCACATTCCATTGTAAGAAGTTATTCTTAATACATTCATCAATTTACTATCTAACTAAAGCAAAAAATTCTTTCTATCAACATCATTACCATTTAAACATATCCTTTAGCCCGCATTTAATGCGGTAACTTAAATACTACATTCTAGCTATCACAATTTTTCAATGTCATTATATAATGCTAACAAAATAAAACTAACTAAAAAAACAAAGCCAAAAACTCTACCAACTTCCATGGTTCTATCAGAAAGTGGTCTACCATTCACAAACTCTATTATGCAGTAGAAAAAATGACCACCATCTAGCACCGGTATAGGTAACATAGAAAATACACCTAAACTTATGCTAACTAGAGCTAGGAAACTTAGGAAATATTCTACGCCTGAACGTACAGTTTGGGCTGCATATTTTGCAATAAAAATAGGACCAGTAACATGCTGTAATGACATATTTCCAGTTAATATTTTTTTAAAACATTGAACTGTCAACACAGTGTGATTTATAGTACGAATGCCCGCTTTCATAACTGCATTCAATGGAGCAAATCGAAACGTTCTAATAAATTCTTGTCTCCTCGGAATAGGTTGATACTGTATACCAATGAAGCCTACTTTTTCTCCACCTTTTATGAATTTCAAAACTGGAGTCAAGTAAAAGACATACTTTGCGTCACCACGAACAACCTCTAAACTTACCTCCTGAGCAAACTTCATATTTCGAAAATATTGTGTTAACTGAGTCCGTGTTTTAACTGATTGGTTATTAATCTTTATTATTTTATCACCAAGTTCTAAGCCAGATCCTATTGCTGGATAATTTGGCATCAAATTTAGAACAATTGGAGATACAGGCTCAAAAGGCACTAATCCTAAACTTTTTAAGATATCTCCTTCTGTATTACTAACATCCCAATCAGTTAAATCAAGCACATACTCTGAGTACATATCTCGTTCTATATCGTAAGCTTTTATTTTAATAGAGCTCTCTTTTCCCAAATACAGCATAATAGCAACAGAAACATCTTCCCATGTGAGTGTAAGATGCTCATTAACACTGATAATTTCCAGCCCAGATTGTATATTTGCAAAGTTTGCAACCGTACCCTTATACGCAGTACCCAAAACTGGTGCTAATGCATATACCCCGATAACAAATACTAGCCAAAAAGAAACAAATGCACACACAATATTAGAAAAAGGTCCTGCACAAATAATCGCCATTCGTACCCATACAGGCTTACGGTTAAATGCCAAATGCTTCTCTTCAGTTGATACATCACCTTCTGTTTCATCTAACATACGCACATATCCACCAAATGGAATTAGTGCGATAACATATTCAGTACCTAATTTGTCATGCCAGCTTAATAATGCCCGACCAAATCCAATAGAAAATCGGATGACTTTAACGCCAAATCGCCTAGCTGCCCAAAAATGTCCAAATTCATGAATCGTTGTTAGTATACCTGTGGTAATAATGAAACAAAAAACAGAATTTAAAAGCTTATGCGTACAAATTTCCGATTATTTCTCCTAATGCTAATAATGCTACAACAACAAATAATATTCCTTAACAACCTTTAGTGCTTTTGCACACCATGGGGTATAAAATTCAGGTCTTACTTCTAAATCCAAGGATAAATTTTCTACACTTATCCAACGAAAAGCCTGCACTTCTCGCGAATTAAACTGCTCTACTTCATCATCATAATCCCCAACTAAAACATGGTCCAGTTCATGTTCGATCATACCGTTATCAAATTCTGCTCGATAGATAAATGTCCGTGTAGTATGCAGAGATGATTTAATAGACAATTCCTCATTTAAACGCCTTTGTCCTGCTGTAACGACATCCTCTCCCTTCCTAGGATGACCACAACAAGTATTTGACCACAAACCACCACAATGATATTTATCTAAATGCCTTTGCTGTAATAAAATTTCTTTTTTACCTGATCTTGTTCGAAAAATAAAAACAGAAAACGCTCGATGTAAGTAACCTGCTTTATGTACATGCAACTTTGTCTCTATTCCTATTTCCCGATCATCTCTATTTACTAACACAAGCATTTCAGGAACTAACATGCGTTTAAACCTCTATTTTTGTTGTACATTGATATTCCTTTCCCAGGGAGAAATTGCCTCTATCCCAGGAAACCGCATTAATATTTCTGCGAGATCTTGTTTTAAAAAAAGCAATTTTAAATTAGGACCGGCATCTTGCGTAAAATATATAGGTAAACCATCTTCTCTAGCTTGCCATACAGCTTGTTGACATAAAATGGTTTCTGAAAGGCTATAAACAATTGAAGGCTGTGTCGTCATCATTAAACCATGCATTTCTAGAGAATTTGCTTCCGAAAACTCACCTAACTTTTCAAAATCCTTATTAACAATTGCTTTTTTTATATTCAATAGTGCATATTTAACTCGTTCTGACCACTGCAAGTAGAAAGGACTGGTTTTTCTTGTTAACTCCATAGCATTTCGCGAGCTTATTTTTTTTTTAATAGAAGAAAAAACTATTAGGCTTATCTGAAATTCTGGCCAAACATTTGATAATGGTTTTGCAAAACTATCCATACCATCATCTTGTATTCCAACCTCCCATTCAACAAATCCTTGCCACAAAGAACGCGCAGCACTACCACTACCCAAGCGTGCTAAAATTGATAATGCTTGTTCAGATAACTGCCAATCAAATAAATCATCTAAAGCCATAGTTAATGATGCAAAACCACAAGCTGAAGAAGCAATACCAGCCCCAACAGGCAAATTCGTATTAGTGCTAACTCGAAAAACAAAGCCTCTAGGACGAAATAAATCTAAAAAAACAACAACTCGTTTATAAAATTCTGTTTGTTTATCTAATACAACTTCATTTAAATTAACGATATCATATTGTTGATTCGTCATAATGGAGACTTCAGTATTTGCGCCTTTATTTCCTAATGAAATGGACAAGCTACCTGTCACAGGTAAATTTAATTCACAATCACGCTTTCCCCAATATTTACATAACGCAATATTTGAAGGAGCAAAGGCAATTCCTGATGACTTTCTAGGTAATTTATTTTGTGATACTAATTGTGAAACCACAGACAATTTATTCATAATATAAACCCACATCAGAAACTTGAATAGTAATTATCTGAATCTTAGGCCAAGAGTTAAATGCATTCAAAAGATATTTTTGATCCATCTGGCCCAATCCAATGACACAATCTCCCAAACCTGAGCCAGAAATTTTAGCACCCAAAGCACCGAATGCTTCTAACTGATTTATCATTATTTCCAGCAAAGGCATGCTAACACCCAATGCAACAAGTAAACTTTGTTGAATGGAAAACAATTTACCTAACTGTTTCCATTGACATTTTTTTATAGCATAAACTCCCTGCCAAACACACTCCAAAATTCCTTGGAAAATATGTTCATATAAACCTGGGTATTGCTGACGTGCTCCTTCTACAATACGAATTACATGAGGCGTTGAATATTTACTACCAGAATAAACTGCTGTTAGCTTAGGAATCTGCGGTAATGCTCGTATAGATAATGTGTTAGAGTCGTAATGCAAAACACCTCCATAAACACTAGATGCTAAATCAGCCCCAGAACCAACTCTATTTACCATTAGCATAATTGCTTTAGCTTGCTTAAGAATAGCTTTTAAAGTTAACGGAATTCCAAGCCAACGAGATAATGTCCCTATTGTTGCAACTGTTACAGCAGCAGAAGATCCAAAACCAATTTGACTTGAAAAATCTGAGACAATTTGTATTGTACAACCATGTTTAATTTGTGAATAAAACGATATCAAAACAGCTAAAATATACTCGTAAGGTTTTACAATATTAAGCTTATCTATAGTTGTTGAAAAAGTACCAAATTCATTTGAATCAATTAAAATAATAGCATCTATTCTAGGAGATAAGTTAACTCGAATACGCTTGTTTACAGCACACATAACAGCTTCATGCTTGTGCAATACAGCATACTCACCTAGTAACATTAAACTACCAGGTGCAGATGCACTAAATGATTCTAACACCATAAAGATCTGCTTGTAGAGGTTTAAGTTGATATCCAAAACGCTCTGTATCCTCAGATAATACATTATGTTCACCGACTACAAGCAGCACACCAGCATTATCTCCAATAACACTACCTGCACCACAAATTTTAGCAGCACCTCCATGCTTTTCTATTTCATCAACAAACAAAGAAACTTTATCAGGAACCACACCAATATGCATTAATAACTGATGGTTTGCTTGCACTACAGTTTGGACGGCTCCTATATCATGAGACATCAAAACTTGATCCATTGCGTCTGTTACACCAGCAAAATCTAAAGCCAATCCACCTTTTTTAAAAAAACTTGCAACCTTAGCGACACATTCACCAGTAGTTGCCTCTGGTATTCCAGTATTAACTAAGTGCAATGGGACCTTCGGAACTTCCCGCTTTATTGTCTCACCATGTTGAAAACGAATACTTCCACCAAATGCCGCTAACTGTAAATCTATTCCACTAGAGCTACCATGTTGTAAATTTTCTGCCTCTTGCCCTAACATTAAAAAGCGTTTGAGATCAAGATTTAAATTTAACATATGAGATAAAGCAAACAATGTACTCATAATAGCTGCCGCTGATGACCCCAATCCACATCCAATTGGAATTGTTGAGTTAACCTTTATTTCAACACCTCTAGGAAGTTGTAAATTCAATTTCTCGAATAAATTGCCAACAGAATACTGCAATAATTCAAATGGCCTCATTAACACTTCTCGTATATTGCAGTGACCATTGCGAAACTCAATATAGTTTTTATGCAAACTAGTATTTAATTTATCTAAAGCCTGAATGGTATGCATTTTTGCATATTTTAAATCAAGAAATTCAAAATTAATCACAGGCATCTTATGCCAAGTTGTAGTCGTTTCTGTATAAAAATCTACCGCCATAGCAAGAGCAGGTTGCCCATAAATAACAGCATGTTCCCCAGATAAAATCAGCTTTGCAGGCGCCCGCGCTTTTAGCTGTCTAATCATTACAACAAACACTCTGCACAACTTTTCGCCGTTATAGTGATCTTCGCCACTACGTAATTGCCTCAGCTAAAAATTCCAATAATAGCCGAATTTTTTTAAACAGCACACAGAATAGCAAAAATAAGAACATATGCATATCCGGATATTTGGCAAACACACAATTTAGAATTACTTCTGCTACTTGCCCTACTGCAGTTTTAAGCATCACCATTTGTCATATCAAGACGTGTCAGTACTATACCATCCATGTGCATGCCAAACTTATAAATTAGCAAAACAACCGTTGTAAAAATTAGATACTAAATATTTTCAAATAGCACACGTAATTCTGAATGTACTTGATGGGAACACTTAACAAATAAAACTTCAAACACAATAGAGCTAGTAAATTTATTATCAATTAACCGTGCAATAATACCACTAGTTAATTTAAAAACTTTTGCTCATTAAATAACTGAAAGCCAAAGTTGCAGCTCAAAATTACCCATAGATACTTTCACATCTTAGCTTATTTCCTTATGATTATATTAACTGGGTCAGAACAACTCAGTAGAAATAGTAACAACTTTTGTTACTCTATATCATGCTAAATATTAATTTGTATCTAAAATTTAAAAACCAATTATACGGGGATTCTCTAAAATTTGTAATCCCAATACGAAAACTGGAAAGGCAGCCAGTAAACTATCTATTCTATCTAAAATTCCACCGTGCCCAGGCAAAATATTTCCACTATTTTTAAATCCACGAATACGTTTAAATAAGCTTGCAAGCAAATCACCAACGATGGATATACTAACTGTTACAAGACTCAATAAACAGATTAAAGCAAAATTGTGATTAACTGGCTTAATTCTAAAAAACAAGTAACAAATAACCATACTGACAAAAAAAGCACCTAATACTCCAACCCAAGTTTTTTTAGGACTAATTTTTGCTAATAATTTTCGTTTCCCCCAAGTTTTACCAAAAAAATAAGCTACTATATCTGCACTCCATACCAGACAACAAGCCAATAGAACCCAGACAGGGCCAAAAGTATCAGATCTATGCAACCAACTAAACGATAACCAAGTTGGTATTAATATAAAACATCCGATCATAAAACCGATATAGCAATTTTTCCAAATATGCTGGGCTGAAGGATAAATCAAGATAGCAAACAAGCCAATTAACCACCACACAACAGAAACAAAACAAATCCAAAAGATCGGCCAATTGATAAATCTCATTAACAGCGCTAAAAAAGCAATTATAACAATTGCAACACAACGTAGTTGTGTAGCGTTAATACCAGAAAGTCGTGTCCATTCCCAAGCAGCTAACAGTAAAACTAACGCACTTACCAACTCTAAATAATATGTTGGACACCAAAAAATAAATACCACGGCGAAAGGAAGCAAAACACTAGCTGTAATCATACGTGTCTTAAACATTTAATTGCCCAGCTAAGGTTGTCTGCGAAATTGAACCAAAACGTCGCTTCCTCCCTGAATACCAAAGCAGCGCTTGCTCCATATCTTTATGATTAAAATCTGGCCATAGTGTTTCTGTAAAATATAACTCTGCATAAGCTAATTGCCATAGTAAAAAATTACTGATCCTTTGTTCGCCACTTGTACGAATTAATAACTCAGGTTCAGAAAGCTCAAACTGTGATAGATAATTTTTCATTACCGCTTCCGTTATTTGTTCTGGCTCTATTTTCCCTTGTTTAACAACAAAAGCTATCTTTTTTGCAGCCTGAGTAATATCCCATCTACCACCATAATTTACGGCAATCGTTAAATGTAAACTTTTATTGTTTTTAGTTAAATCCTGAGCTGCTTTTACCGCCTTCTGAAACTTTAAATTTAAAGTATCTAGTTGCCCTATAACACTGAGCTTTATCTGATTTTTATTAATTTCGTAAACTTCTTGCGTAAATAGTCGCATCAACAATGTCATTAATACTTTTACTTCATATGGTGACCTTTGCCAATTCTCTGTGCTAAATGCAAATAAAGTTAATACTTCAATAGGACTATCTACACAAAATTTAACGATATCCAAAACCGCTTCAACACCTTGATAATGCCCAGAAACTCGAGGTAAATAGCGACGTTTTGCCCAACGACCATTTCCATCCATTATTATAGCAACATGCTTAGGAAAAAAATTTATTTGTAACTCAGATGCTATATTTTTTGTCATATTTTTAATCTTTCATCAGATCTAATTCTTTCTCAAAAGCCAATGCTTCAGTATATTTAATATTTTTATCTGTTAATTTTTGGATTGCAACTTGAGCACGCCGTTCTTCATCTTCACTAATCAATGCATTCTTTAACAATTTTTTAATACTCTGAATCACATCTCTGCGAATGTTTCTCATAGAAACCCGGCTTTTCTCAACTTCTGACTTCATTTGCTTTGCTAAAGCAATCCTTCTTTCTTGTGTTAATGGTGGCAAGGGTACCCGAATTACATACCCTGCTACTATAGGATTTAAACCTAAGCCAGAGTTTCTAATAGCCTTATCAACAGCTGCCACCATACCTTTATCGAAAGGAGTTACCGATAATGTCTTTGCATCTTCTACAACAACGGAAGCACATTCCCTTAACGGCGTCAATGCATCGAAATAACATACCTGTATGCTATCCAGTAAACTCGGACGCGCACGTCCTGTTCGTATTTTAGCAAGCTCTTGCGAAAGCTGTTTTAACGTCTTTTTCATGCGTTTTTCCGCATCACGCTGAATATCATGAATCATAATAATACTCCTTCATGTTCCACCAAAGTACCTTCATCTTCTCCCAGTGCTATCCTCATTAAAGCTCCCGCTTTATTTAAGTTAAATACACAGATACGCATCCGGTGATCTCTACACTGACTAATTGCTGTTAAATCCATAATACCAAGTTCTTTTGAAATAGCTTCCCTATATGTAAGTCGGGTATATTTTTTTGCATCCTTGTTAATAACAGGATCACTTGTGTAAATACCATCTACGTTCGTTCCTTTAATAAGCACATCTGCTCCAACTTCAATAGCACGTAAACTTGCTGCAGAATCTGTTGTAACTAAAGGATTGCCTGTTCCTGCAGCAAAAAGTACGACATGTCCTTTACTTAAATGGTAAATAGCCTTTCTTCTATCGTAAAAATCAACAATACCACCAATCGGAATAGCTGACATAATACGAGCCTCAATACCAAAACGATCAAAGGCATCACGCATTGCTAATGCATTAATTAAAGTTGCCAACATTCCTATGTGATCTCCAGTAATGCGAGCAATACCAGCGACAGATAAAGTTTTTCCTCTAAAAAAATTACCACCGCCTATCACAACACCAACTTGAATACCAAGATTAATTAATGCCCCTATCTCGCAAGCAAAACGAGCGAGCATTTTATAGTCTAACCCATAAGTTGTCTTTCCCGAGAGTACTTCACCACTTAATTTAAGTAAAATATGTTTGTAAACTGGTTTTTTCGTCATAAGCAATCTCACCCATGCTATAAACTAGAATTACGATGACTCAAGAATTCACTATAGCTATGAAACGTAACTTTTTAAAAGAAAATTGTCCACTTATTTTTCAACAATTTCACCCACTTCAAAACGAGCAAACTCAATGATGTCAATTTTTTTCTCACTAATCAATTGTTCAATTGTTTGATTTGCATTTTTTACAAATGGCTGACATTGCAACGTAATGCTGCGCATAAACTTTTTAACCTTCCCAGTAACAATTTTCTCCAAAATGTCATCCGACTTTCCCATATTTATTTTGCGAGCCTGAGACATGAATATTTCCTTTTCTTTTAAAATCCGAGTATCAGGTACATGTTTTTCAGAAATATATTCCGGCTTCATAGCAGCTACCTGCATCGCTAAGTCTTTCGCTAAATCCACATTATTTCGACTAATGCTAACCAATGAGGCAATACGTGCTAACTTTGTGTTGACATGCAAATAATCACCAATCGTTCCTCGTTGAATTTTTAAGTAACAAACACGACGAATAGCAACATTTTCTCCCAATTGAGCTACTAATTTAACCCGTGTTTCTTCAATAGTCTTTTGTGATTGACAAATGATTAATGTAGACAGCTCACTTAGAATTTGTGTTTCATACTTTAGGGCAAGCATAGCAATTATTCTAGAAAATTGTTGAAACTGTGTATTTCTTGCTGCAAAATCCGTTTCTGAATTAACTTCAACCATTGCAGCTCGATGTCTATCATTAGATAGACAAATAGCAACAGTGCCTTCGGTTGCCTTTCTAGAACCTTTTACAACAGCCTTTGCAAGACCTGCTTTACGCAACGCTTCTATTCTGCCTGC
>PVBE012363338.1_pt1 | contig 12994 bp, 11 predicted proteins | sample 1631181 | NCBI WGS metagenome assembly PVBE01 (sample SAMN08397723, study PRJNA350692) | Marine metagenome, whole genome shotgun sequencing project. | isolation source: water | place: Pacific Ocean | collected 2012-04
ACGTTTAAGGAGAATCAAATGGCGTTGCGACGTGACTTTCTTAAAACTATCGGCGTCGGTGCGGCGGGGCTGGTTCTTGGCGGCGAGCCGCGAGCGTTCGCCAAGGGCGATCGGGCCGGGCGGCCTAATGTTGTTCTTGTGATGACTGACGATCAGGGTTACGGGGATCTGGGCTGTCACGGTAATACGATGATCCGCACGCCGTCGCTGGACAAGCTGCACGCGGAATCTCTGCGCCTCACGGATTTTCACGTTTCGCCGGTCTGCACGCCTACGCGGGCCTCGCTTATGACGGGGCGCGACTGCGTGCGAGTTGGCGCCTGGGCTACGACCTGGGGCCGATCGCTTCCCTATGCTGATGAACTGATGATGCCCGCACTCTTCAAGGCCGGCGGATACCGCACCGGCATGTTCGGCAAGTGGCATCTGGGCGACAACTACCCGTTCCGTCCGCAGGACCGCGGGTTCGAGCACGTGGTTTATCACGGCGGGGGAGGCGTCGGCCAGACGCCGGACTACTGGGGCAACGATTACTTCGACGACTCGTACTTCCACAACGGCGCGGCGAAAAAACACGACGGTTACTGCACCGACATCTGGTTCGATGAGGCGATGAAGTTTATCACCGCCAACAAGGTCCGCCCGTTCTTCGCATACATTTCGACCAACGCCCCGCACAGTCCGCTGAACGTCGCCAAGAAATACTACGAGCCGTACGTCAAGAAGGGCGTCAACAGGAATATGGCCAAATTCTACGGCATGATCGAGAATATCGACGAGAACATGGGCAAACTGATCGCCCGCCTGGACGAACTTGGCCTGTCGAAGAACACGATCCTGATATTCATGACCGACAACGGAACCGCCGGCGGGGGGCGGGCGAGCAACAGTAAACGCTGGACCGGCTTCAACGCCGCTATGCGAGGCAAGAAGGGCAGTTTCTACGAGGGCGGGCATCGCGTGCCCTGTTTCTGGCGCTGGCCGGAAGGAGGGCTCGGCGGCGGGCGAGATATGGCTCCGCTGACGGCGCACATCGACATGGCGCCCACGCTGATTGACCTGTGCGGCCTGAAGAAGCCTGAAGGCGTCAAGTTCGACGGCGTGAGTCTGGCGCCGCTGCTGCTGGGTCGGGTCAAGAGTCTGGCTGATCGAGAGATTGTCGTTCAGAACCGCCAGAGCAACTCACCGCCGGCGCAGTGGAGTTGCGCGGTAATGTCCGGTCGATGGCGTCTGGTAGGCGGCAAGCAGTTGTTCGACATCAAGGCCGACCCGGGCCAGAAGAAGGATATCGCCGCCCAGCATCCGGAGATCGTCAAGAAGCTCCGAGCGGCTGGCGAGCGTCGATGGTCGGAAGTCTCCAAACGCTTCGGTGAGCCAAGTCGCATTGTGCTCGGCTCGGACGCCGAGAACCCCTCGCGCCTCACGGGCTTCGACTGGTGTGCATCTGCGCCGTGGAACCAGTCGCACGTGCGCGGCGGTTCCGCCGCAGCGAGTTACTGGCTGGTCCAGGTCGCAAAAGCGGGGACATACGAAATCGCCCTGTGCCGCTGGCCCCAAGAGGCCGACACGCCGATAAACGGAGCGCCCAAAGGCGGGAAAACCATCCGCGTCAGCAAGGCCAGATTGAAGATATCCGACGTTGATCAGACCATAGACGTATCGGCCACGGACAAGGCGGCGGTCTTCGGTGTAAAACTCCCCGCCGGTCCTGCGAAGTTGGAAACGTGGTTCATCGACCCCAAGGGCGCGGTCCGGCATGGTGCGTACTACACATACGTCAAACGCCTGACGCGCGGCGTATAAACGAAAGGACCTGACCATGGCCGATTCCTTGACTCGCAGGCAATTCACGACGGCCGCTGCGGCAATCGCGGCCACCGGGGCGCTGGCGCGCAACGCTCCCGGCGCGGCGGCGAATCCAAAGCCCGTACGGGTCGGATTCGTCGGCGTGGGCGGACGCGGCGCGGGAATGCTGCGATACAGTTTGGGAATCAAAGGCGTGCAAGTGCCGGCGGTCTGCGACGTCAACGCCGCCCGGGCGGGCAATGCGGCCAAGATGGTCGCACGCGCCGGCCAGAAGCCTCCCGACACATACACCAAAGGCGAGACCGACTTCCGGCGCATGATGGACCGCGACGATCTTGACGCGGTTTTCATCGCCACGCCATGGGAGTGGCATACGCCGATGGCCCTCTACGCGATGAAGCGCAAGCAATACGTCGGCGTGGAAGTGCCGTGCGCCATCACGCTCGATGAGTGTTGGCAGCTCGTCAAGACCAGCGAAGAGACCGGTATCCCGTGCATGATGATGGAGAACTGGTCCTTCCGTCGCGACAACCTGGCCGTGCTGAACATGATCCGAAAAGGGCTGCTGGGCGAAATCGTCCACTGCCACTGCGCCCACTCGCACAACTGCGTCAGTTGGTACACAGGGAAGAAATGGCCCGCCAAACATCTGCTAAAACGCTGCGCCGATCAGTACCCGACCCACTCCCTCGGCCCGGTGCTCAGTTGGATGGACATCAATTGCGGCGATCGGCTCGACACCGTGGTCTCCATGGCGACGAACCAGTGGGGCATCACCGACCAGTTGTCCCGCCGACATGGAAAGGATCATCCGTCCGCGAAGCTCGATTGGAAGCAGGGCGATATCGTCACCACGATGGTCCGAACCGTCAAGGGCAAGACCATCGTCATCAACATGGATATGCAGTTGCCGCGCCCCTACGACAACCGCTGGTTAATCCAGGGCACGCGTGGGCTGTACAACGAGCAGCGAGATGCGGTGTACCTGGCTGGTGACGGCAAGGCCCACGCCCCGGAGAAGTGGTCCCCGTTCGGCCCGCACCAGACCAAATACGAACACAAGTGGTGGCGCGGCAAGAATTCGCCCGGCGGGCGTTACGGCCTCAAGGGCCACGGCGGGGTCGACCCGCTCGAACTGACGCTGTTCTACGAAGCAGTTCGCAACAAGACCCAGACGCCCATCGACGTGTACGACTCGGTCGTGATGAGCTGTATCTTCCCGCTTTCGGAGATCTCGATCGCCAAGGGCAGTCAACCTGTTAAGTGCCCCGACTTCACCAGCGACAAGTGGGAAACGACCAAGCCGAAGTTTGCTGTGGACCGGAGTGCGAGCCAGTGAGCATGACGCCCCGACAGCGATGGGTCGCTCTGCTGGAGGGACGCCGAGCCGATCGAATTCCCACCGATTATCAGGCCACCGCGGAAGTTACCCAGCGCCTGCTGCGTGATCTGGGGTGCGACGATGAGGATGCGCTGTGGCGGCGGCTGCACGTTGACAAGCGTATGGAAGTGAGCCCGCGATTAAAGCGGCCCGGCAGTGATGACCAGACGGACATGTGGGGCGTTCGCTACGAAAACGTCGATTACGGGACGGGGCATTATCTCACGCCCGTGGGGCATCCGCTGGCCGATGTCGAGTCTGTCGATGATGTGCACAAACACCGCTGGCCGGATCCGGACGACTTCGACTACTCCGCCGTTACACAGGCCGTAGACGCATCCGACGGTTACTACCCGATTCACGCCGGGCACTTCGAGCCGTTTCTTCGGTACGGCTACATGCAGGGACTCGAAAATGCGTACATGGACCTTGTGCTGCACGAGGAGATCGCAGATGCGATCCTCGGGCGCATATTCGATTTCCACTACGAATATCACCGTCGTATCTTCGCCGCCGGCGCCGGGCGGATCGACACAATGTACGTCGCCGAGGACCTCGGCTCGCAGACCGGGGCGCTGATGTCGCTGGAGATGTACCGCCGATTCCTGCTGCCGAATCAGATAAAGATGGCCGATCTGGCCCTGTCGTTCGGTATCCGCGTAATGTACCACACCGACGGCGCGGCGCGTCAGTTCCTGGGCGATCTGGTCGATCGGGTCGGCATCGAGATTCTCAACCCAATCCAGTGGCGATGTCCCGGAATGGATCGCGAGGGTCTCGTGCGCGACTTTGGCGACAGGATCATCTTCCACGGCTCGATTGACAACCAGCAGACCCTGGCGTTCGGTTCGGTCGGCGACGTGATAACCGAGGTGCGCGAATCGATAGAGATTTACCGACCAGCCCGATGGATCTGCGCCCCATGCCACAACATCCAGCCGGTCAGCCCCACCGATAACATCGTTGCAATGTACGAGACGATCCGCGAGTACGGGCGGTGCTGACCCGCCCGCGTATGCGTCAAACGCGTAAGTTTCCGATTAGTTCGCCGGCGCGGTAGCTGCTTCTGACCAGTGGGCCTGAGGCTACGGCCGTAAAGCCCATGTCCCGGGCCTCGACTTCCATTTCGGCGAACTCCTCTGGTGTGACGAAGCGTTCGATCGGATGGTGATCGTTCGACGGGGCGAGGTATTGGCCGATTGTTAACATTTCACATCCCGCATCGCGCAGGTTCCGCATGACCTGGCGGATTTCTGATCTGGTTTCGCCGAGTCCGACCATGAGCCCGCTCTTGATCCGAACGTTCTGCGGGTGTTGTGCGGCCCGAGCGAGCACTGACAGGCTTCGCCGATAATCGCCCTGGGGGCGCACTTCTTTCTGCAGCCGCTCGACGGTCTCGATGTTGTGATTGAAGACGTCGCATCCGGACTGCACGGCCCGGTCGATCGCGGCGCTATCGCCCTGGAAGTCCGGGGTGAGGATCTCTATTGCCGAATCAGGCAGTCGTTTGCGTACGGCCTGGACAACGTTGACGAAATGCTTCGATCCGCCATCGGGCAGATCGTCGCGCGTTACCGATGTGATAACAATATGTCGTAGATTCAGGTGATGGCAGGCTTCGGCGAGCGATTCGGGCTCGTCCGGATCTACGGGCAGCGGGACGCCTCCTTCCACGGCGCAGAAGCTGCACGATCGGGTGCAATGATCGCCGAGGATCATGAATGTCGCCGTTCGGCTGTCGAAGCATTCGGCCCGGTTGGGGCAGTGGGCGCTCTGGCAAACCGTTGAAAGGTTGAGCTTATCGATCAGGCTCTGGACCTCGGCGGTGTTCGATCCGGCCGGTATGGGTTTGCGGAGCCAGCGGGGCAGTCGCTTGCGGGGCTCGCCGAGTTCACCCGGCGCCGCGCGGCGGACGGTTTCAAAGCCCAGCGCCTGGCCCAGAGTTTCGACGAGCATGCCTTTGACCTGCGATATCGGCACGTCCCGCTCGAGCAGTTTCGAGATGCTCGTGATCGAGGCGCCCTGAATTCCGCACGGCACGATGGCGTCGAACCCGCGGATGTCGGCTGCTACATTCAGGGCCAGCCCGTGGTAGGTGACCCATTTGCTTACGGCGACTCCGATGGCTGCGATTTTCCGCCCGTCGATCCAAACGCCGACTTGTCCTTCCTGGCGTCCGGCGTCCAGGTCGAATTTGGCCAGCAGGGCGATTATGGCGTCCTCAAGGTTATGCACATACCCGTGCATCGTCCGGTGTTGCTTCATCAGTCGGAGAATTGGATACGCCACCAGTTGGCCCGGTCCGTGCCACGTAACGTCTCCGCCTCGCTGCGATTCGATGAGTTCGATCCCGTCGGCCGCCAGGATGTGTTCGGCTCGAGCGCGGCGCCCGAGGGTGATGACCGCCGGTGCGTGCTCAACGAGAATCAGATACGCCGCATCATCGTCGGACTCCTGGACCCTCTTCAGCAGACGGCGTTGGAAGTCCAGTGTGTCGCGATAGTTGCACTGTCCCAGGTCGACGTATACCAGCTCGCTCATGATCGGGTCTGCTTCCTGATCGCCTGGGCGGACCAGGTCTCGGCGATTACCCCGAGAGCTTCCTGGAATGTCGGGTGCGGGTGTATGGTCTCGGCGATATGTTCCAGCGTAAGCCCGTGTCGCATCGCCAGGGCGACCTCCACGATCATGTCTGTGGCGTGGTGGGCGATCCACAGCGCCCCGTAAATCGTTCCGCTGTCGGGATCGGCGATCAGTTTGACCTGGCCTTCGGTCTGTCCGCAAACCAGCGCCATGCCGCCGGTCTTGTACGAGTAGCGATACACTCGCGCCGATCCGAACTGCTCCTTGGCCTGGGCCAGGTTCAGACCCACCGACGCGATCTCCGGATGCGTGTATGCGCCGACGGGCACGACTGTTCTATCGTCGCTCAGTTCGCAGCTCATCGCGTTATCGGCCGCCACTACGCCCATCCTGTCGGCAAGGTGTGCGTACTGGCGGGCCTCGGCGATATCGCCGACGGCGTAGATGTTCTCGATGTTCGTTCGGCAGCGGTTGTCGATGGTGACGATCCCGTCGGCAATCTCCACGCCGAGTTCCTCCAGGCCGATGTCGGTTACATTAGTCTCTCGCCCGACGGCGACCAGCACGCGATGGACCTGGATCGTTCGTTCGTCGTCGAGTTGGACCGAGGCCCCGGCGCCGTCCGGCGTTACTGAAGCTACGCGTCGCCCGGTCAGCACTTCGACCCCGCGATCGGCCAGCGACGTCGACACCGTTGTTGAGGCTTCTTTATCCAGTTCGGGCAGCAACTGGTCCAGCATCTCGACCACGTATGTCTTTATGCCCAGTTCGGAATAGACCGTCGCGAATTCGCATCCGATCACTCCGCCGCCGATTATCAGGATACTTTCGGGCAGATCGTCGGCGGTTGTCGCCTCGTCGGAGGTGATCACGCAATCGCTGCCCCAGGGCAGGAAACCGGGCCGGGCCGGGCGCGAGCCTGTTGCGATGATGATGTTCCGGGCGTTTATGTTGATTTCACCGTCGGCGGTCTTGACCGCCAGTGTGGTTGCATCCGTCAGGCGCCCCCGACCTCTTACGACGGTGATTTGCTTGTTTACTTCGAAGCCTTTGTCGGTCTTTTCGCCAAGGGTCGCCACCACGTCTGCGACTCGCTGCATGAACGCTTTTGAGTCGACCTCGGGCGTCGGCGCCGATAGCCCGAACTGGGCGAAGCTGCTGACTTGTCGTCGCAATCCGCTTCCCGCCAGCATCGCCTTTGTGGGCATGCATCCGACGTTCAGGCACGTTCCGCCCAGCGAGCCGGCTTCGATCAGGCACGCGGTCCCGCCGCGCTTGGCGACCTGCAGGGCGGCGGCTGTCCCGCCCGGTCCGCCGCCGAGAATCGCTACGTCGTAAAGATCGTCATTAGGCATCGGGGCTCTCCGTTTGGCTCAGCGAAGCCACGTTTGGCTCGCGGGCGGCCAGCGTTTCGTCCAATTGTCCCACCGGCGTCGTAATCGGACACGCCTGGAGCTGCTCGGGATCTGTTTCCGCCAGGTCGGCGATTTCGATCATCGCGTCGATGAAGGCGTCGAGGGTTTCTTTTGATTCGGTCTCCGTCGGCTCGATCATCATCGCCTCGGGAACGGTCAGCGGGAAGTAGACGGTCATCGGGTGGAATCCGCGATCGATCAGCGCCTTTGCGATGTTTATCGCTCGCACTCCGCCGGCGGCCTGTCGCGAGGCGGAGAATACGCACTCGTGCATGCAGAGACGGTCGAACGGAAGGTCGTAACGGTCCTTCAGGCGGGTCATTATGTAGTTGGCGTTTAGCACCGCGTTTTCCGAGACTCGCAGCAGTCCCTCGGCTCCGAGCATCAGCATGTAGGTGTAGGCCCGCAGCACGATCGCGAAGTTGCCGTAGAACGGCGCCACGTACCCGACCGATCTGGGGCGGTCGTAGTCCAGGTAGTACGAACCGTCGTCGTGTTCGCAGACCACCGACGTGGGCAGGAACTCTACCAGTCGTTCGACAACGCCCACCGGTCCAGCGCCCGGCCCGCCTCCGCCGTGGGGCGTGGCGAAGGTCTTGTGCAGGTTAATGTGCACGATATCGAAGCCGATTTCGCCCGGTCTGCAGTGGCCCAGCAGGGCATTGAGGTTGGCCCCGTCGTAATACATCAGCCCGTCGACGCTGTGGACCAGATCGGCGATGTCCTTGATGTGGTGATTGAACAGCCCCAGCGTGTTGGGGCAGGTCAGCATCACGCCGGCTACGCTGTCGTCTATTATGGCGCGAAGGGCGTCGGCGTCGATCACGCCGTCGGCGTTGGAAGGCACCGTCTTGACCTCGTATCCGGCAATTGCGGCGCTGGCGGGATTCGTTCCGTGCGCGCTGTCGGGTATGAGAATAGTCGTCTTCTCGTTGCCTTTGTGCTTGTGGTACGCCGCAATGATCATCGCGCCGGTAAGCTCACCGTGCGCCCCGGCCAGTGGCTGCATTGTGAACTCGGCCATTCCGCATATTTCGGACAGCAGTCGATCGGTCTCTTTCAGCACCTCCAGGGCGCCCTGGACCATGATCTCGCCGCCTGGGAGCTGCGGGATCAGCGGATGCAGATCGGCGAAACCGGGATATTGTGCGATGATATCGGCGACTTTTGGGTTGTATTTCATGGTGCACGAGCCGAGCGGATAGAAGCCCGTGTCGACACCGTAGTTTTTCCGGCTCAGTTCCGTGAAATGGCGCACCACGTCGAGTTCCGAAAGTTCCGGCAGATCCGCCGGCCGGTCGCGAAGCAGCTTCTTGTCGATCGGAACGGTCTTGCCTGGAATGTGATCGGCGGTTCTGACGCCGCGGCGCCCAGGAACGGACTTGTTGAAAATAAGTTTCACAGTATCACCTCCAGCGAGTGGGCCAGGAAGTTGATTTCCTCTTTGGTCCTCTTTTCAGTAACGGCGACAAGGAGGCAGTTGTTCATTTCCGGGAAGTATCTGCCCAGCGGGAATCCCGCCGCCAGCCCGCGATTGAACAGTCCGCGAATGACCTTGTCAGCCGCTATCGGAAGGTTCAGTACAAACTCGTTGAAGTACCATCTTCCGCCGAATCGCATAGTCACCCCCGGTATTCTCAGGAGCAGATCTCTGGCGTAGTCGGCTTTGTGTGCGCAAACCCCTGACAGTTCGGTCAGGCCCTGCTTGCCGAGCAAACTCATGTAGACCAGCGAGGTAAGAGCACAGAGCCCCTGGTTGGTGCAGATGTTGCTGGTGGCTTTTTCGCGGCGGATGTGCTGTTCTCTGGCCTGGAGCGTTAGTACAAATCCTTCGCGTCCCTGTGCGTCTACGGTGCGGCCTGCGATTCGACCGGGCATTTTGCGGAGGTATTTCTTCCGCGTGGCCATGAAGCCCAGATACGGTCCGCCGAACGATACGCTCATGCCGAGGCTTTGTCCTTCGCCGACGACGATGTCAGCGTTCATTTCGCCTGGCGTTTTCAGCAGTCCCAGCGAAATCGGATAACACGAAACGATCAGCAGGCCGCCTTTGGCGTGGATCATCTCAGCCAGGTCCGTCACATCGTCTATACAGCCGAAGAAGTTCGGATTCTGGACGATCACCGCGGCCGTATCGTCGTCGATCTGATCGGCGATGGCGTTTCGATCGGGCAGTCCTTCAGTCGACTCGGTTTCCAGCAGATCGATGCCCAGATTGCTTGTGTACGAACGCACCATCTTGCGGTAGATCGGGCTGATCGAATCGTCGACGAGAACTTTCCGGCGCCCGGTGATTCGCAGCGCCATCATTATCGCTTCGTAGACGGCAGTTCCGCCGTCATAGAGCGACGCATTGGCCGCCTCCATGCCGGTCAGGCGGCAGATTGCCGACTGATACTCGTATATCGCCTGGAGCGTTCCCTGCGATATTTCCGGCTGGTACGGCGTATATGCGGTGTAAAACTCGCTGCGTGAGACGATCGAGTTCAACGCCGCCGGTATGAAGTGATCGTAAAACCCGCCGCCCAGAAAGCTTATAAGCCCGCTGGAATTGTGTTCGGCGAGCTCCGCCAGCCGGTTGCGAACTTCCTGTTCGGTAAGCCCAGGCGGGATATCGAGCCCATCGCACCGCAACTCGGGGGGGATGTTGGCGAAGAGATCTTCGATTTTCTCCACACCGATAGCCGCCAGCATTTCCTGTCGCTGAGCGTCAGTGTTTGCGATAAAGGGCATTTCTAGTGGTCCTCTTGGGTTGCCAGGAATTCCTCGTATTTCGCCGCGTTCATCAACGAGTCCAGTTCCGTCGTGTCGGACAGCTCGATCTTGCAGATCCACCCCTGGGCGTACGGGTCGGTGTTGATCAGTCCGGGATCGTCTTCGATCTCGCTGTTGACTTCAGCGACCGTTCCGCTGATAGGTGCGTAGATGCTTGCGGCCGCCTTGGCCGATTCGATCGCGCAGGTCTCATCGCCCTTGGCGATGGTTTGACCGGCGGTGGGCATTTCCACGAACGTTATGTCGCCCAGTGCGTTTTGGGCGAAGTCGCTTATGCCGACTGTTGCGATGTCGCCTTCGACTCGGACCCACTCGTGCTGATTGGTAAATAGTAGTTCTTCAGGTATCATTAGATGTCTCCAATCTGGATTTCAATGTCTGTGCGATCTACAGCGGGTTGCGCGTTCGGCACGTACCGTTTGGATACAGCGGTTTTTTGCTAACGATCACAGGCAGTTCGCAGCGTCCGGTGTTCACCACGAGCCGGCGCCCCGGTTCGGCCAGTTCTGACCGGACGTATCCCATGCCGATCGATATCTCCAGGCTTGGCGAGAACGCGCCGCTGGTGACCTGGCCTACGGGCTGCCCGTCCCATAATATTTCGTTGCCCGGATTCGTTCGGCGGCGCGACTCGGTGCAGAAGGCGACCAGCTTGCGCGGCCCGGACTCCTCTACCAATGAATCGACGGCCAGAGCGCCGATGAAATCTCGACCCAACTCCAGAAAACCGCCCAGTCCGGCCTCGACGGGATTGTGGTCTGCGCTGAGTTCATGTCCGTACAGCGGGTAGCCCATCTCCAGGCGAAGCGAATCCCGAGCGCCCAGTCCGGCCGGTTTGACTTCGTCACGCCCGATCAGTTCATCGAAGATCAGCTGCAGGTCGGCTGCGCGGGCCATGATCTCGTATCCCAGCTCGCCGGTGTATCCGGTTCGGCTGACGACGCACGCCCGGCCGCAACATTCGCCTCGGGCGACTCTGTAGTAGCCCATGGACATAAGGTCGATGTTCGCCATCGGCTGGAGTATCCGGGCCGCGAGAGGGCCCTGGAGGTCTATTTTGCCCCATCCGTCAGACGAGCGGTCTGTGATGCCGACATCACCGTCGAGATGCTCGCTGATCCAGTGGAAGTCGCCGGCGGACGGACCGGCGTTGACAACCAGCAGAAACTCATCGATCCCGAACCGCATCAGGATCGTATCGTCGATCACGCCGCCGTCTTCGTTCAGCAGGAAACCGTATCGACACGCCCCGACAGGCATGGCCCGTGCGTTTTGGGTTCCGATGCGATTGAGTTGAGCGGCTGAGTCCGGACCGCTGATCAGGAATTGACCCATGTGACTGGTGTCGAACACGACCGCCGAACTGCGACATTGTTTGTGCTCGGCCAGCACGCCTTTATATTGCACCGCCAGCTCCCAGCCGGCGAAATCCACAACTCGCCCGCCAAGAGACACGTGACGATCGTACAGAGGCGTTCTTGAACTCATAATCAGTGTCTCGCAAGGAATGTTGCGATCATAATATACGCATCCCTTCGAATTTGAAACACCCATGCGGTTTTGTTTTCATATCGCCCGGTCGGATGTTTGGCGATTGGCGAAAATGAGGGCTTGACAATTTCCTGTAAATGTCGATAATCTTTCGATTCACGACTTAAGAAAGTTTGGAATTGCAGGAGTAATCTACGATGTATGCAGTAATAGAAGACAGCGGCCAACAGTTTCGCGTAAGCCAGGGCGACGTTCTTGACGTCGACCTGCGTGACCTGGCCGACGACGCCAAAGAAGTTACGTTCGATCGCGTACTGCTTGTTAGCGATGAAGACGACGTGAAAATTGGTACGCCCCTGGTCACCGGCGCCAAAGTGGTCGCCGAAGTGGTCGACCCGGAGTTCAAGGGCAAGAAGGTCTACATTCATCGTCTGCGTCGCCGCAAGGCTTCCCGTACGAAGACCGGTCACCGCCAGAAGTACCTCCGCGTACGCATCACCAGCATCGACGCGTAATAACGCCCGCCAGTAGTCCCCCGGCGAGGCATCTCCCGTTCACATCGAACGCGTACACTACACTGTGCGCGTTTGTCTATGCGCCCGTTGCGGAATGATGAATGATGAAACGGCCACGGCCACTGCTTTCCACTATCGAAGACACAGAAAGCACTGAAGTAGAAACGACAATGATAACGATTTTGCTGGAGGCCGGAAGGGCCGGTTAGATGGCGGCTGGCCCGGCAGGGCCTGTCAAGTATCCGTTCGCCCGCCCGATGGCCGTAACTTTTCGAAATGATCTTGTTTAGATGTGCCCGTCGTCTGTAGTATTACATATCATTGACGGGCTCCCCGTCGGCGACGAGCAGGGTATAGATGTAGTCAGATGCTGGGGTTAAGGTCGACTGATCGGCGTGCGTCTGTTATTATGTGAGAAACATGCTATAAACACTGTTGTGTGGGAAAGGGAACCGCCATGTTTGGATGGGGCAAGAAGAAACAGAAAGAGAATTCGGCAACGCAGGAATTGCCGTCCGCAGACAGGGAGCCGGCTCGGTATGAGGGTGCTCCGCTATTGATCCTGCTGGAGAATTGGATTCTGAAGTCAATCGGTGAATTTGCGCCGGAAAAGGAACAATCCATTCGAACGGTAGTCCAGCAGGTCTATGGCGGCGGTGACGACTGGGGTGAGACGCTCAGGGCGTCACTTGATTTGGGAGAGAATATCGAGGACAGCTTCCGAGCGATGTGGAAACGTAACCAGGAAATCGCCGCGGAAAACAACACAACCTTGCATCCCGTACAATTCGTTAAGATGCTTGTGGATCAGAATTTCATGCATCTGGTGGATGGCGGTGGGGCCTAGGGTTTTTTCATCGGGGCGACCAGTCCCGTAAGGTCGTAGCAGAAGGCCTGGGTCGTGTTCTTGTTGATGGTCTTGTTGTAGCAGATTCGCATGACATTTGCAGACAAGAGCGAGAAGATTCTCGAAATTGACGAGTTCGATCTGACGTTCTCAGTGAAACTATTCGCCGGCGGCGAAACCG
>PVBE011147996.1_pt1 | contig 12993 bp, 10 predicted proteins | sample 1631181 | NCBI WGS metagenome assembly PVBE01 (sample SAMN08397723, study PRJNA350692) | Marine metagenome, whole genome shotgun sequencing project. | isolation source: water | place: Pacific Ocean | collected 2012-04
AGACCGACCACTGCCGGAACTGAACCGGATGACAAGGTTTGCATTCGAAGGCCGAGGGGAACTGCTTGTTACGAAACAGATCTTCCTGGGCAACCTCGCCGGCCTTCTGAGCCAGCGCCGAACCGGCGATCGCCATGGTCAACGACATAGCGATCGCATACAGCAGGTTCGCACGCCAGAAAGTCAAAACAGCCAATTTCGATTTTTGGAACATCGACCTCCCCTACATTTGACATTGGGCGCAAGCCCTTATTTTCCCTGTGGGTTTCATGATACGGGCCGTACCAGCCATTTCAACCGGAATCGATCCGGCCGACTCCAGGGCGCGCTCGGGACGGTCTCCAAAGGGTCTGCAGATCCAGAGGGAAGGCCTGCCACAAAACCACCCCGTCAATCCTCGTCAAAGGCCGCCGAGATCATTGCCGGACGGCCCGCCTAGGCGTCGATCACCAGGTTGGACTTCGGCACGGAAATACAGGTGTAGCAGGAGCCGTCCTCGGCCGGCGAGCCAGGCGGGTTGAGGTATTCGACCTCGCCTTCCTTGATGGCGGTGATGCAGGAGCCGCAATTACCGGTGCGGCAGCTGGCGCTGATGTTGACGACGCCGTTGGCTTCCGCCAATTCCAGTATCGATCCGGCCTCAGCGTTCCAGGAAGCAGATTTGTCCGAGCGGGCGAATTTGACAGTTAAAGCCGGGCCGTCGGAGACCGCTTCCTTGGCCGTACCGTCCAGCTTTTTCTTGACAGATGCGGGACCGAAAGCCTCGAAATGGACGTATTTTTCGGGGACCTTCCAAGCCTCCAAGCCCTCGACCAGCGAGTTCATCATGGGCGGCGGGCCGCAAAGATAGAACTCGTAGTTGTTGGACGGGAGCAGCCTCTTGAACAGATCGACGCTGACCCGCTCCCCGTGCTGATATCCCTCCCCTTCCACATCGTCATCGGCGGGATGGGAATAGCAAACGTGGAGATGAATGTTTTCGTTTTCCCGGGCAACATTTTTCAGATGTTCCTTGAAGGCGTGATCCGCGCCGCAGACGACACCGTAAAAGAAATGGGTTTCGCGCTGTGAGCCCGAATCGACGACCGCGTTGAGCATGCTGAGGACCGGCGTCAGACCGACGCCACCGCCGATCAACACGATGGGTTTGTGCGAAGACATGTCCAGGAAGAAGTGTCCCGACGGCGCCTTGACATCGACGATGTCACCGACGTCCAGTTGGTCGAGGAAGAAGTTGGACGAGAGTCCCGGCGGCAATTCCGGTCTGTCGCGAGGCGGCGGCACACTCTTGATCGTCACCCGATAGTGTTCGGGATGGTTCGGGCTATCCGACAGGGAATAGCAGCGGACGACGGACTTGGCCTGGCCGGGAATGTTGAGGTTGAAGGTCAGGAACTGGCCGGGCTCGAACGGCGGCAGGGGCTTGCCGTCGTGCGGCGCGAGGTAAAACGAGCAAGTTCCAGCCGCCTCCATGACCTTGTTTGAAATTTGGAATTTGCGGAACCCGTTCCAAGAAAGATCCGACTTTTCCCGCTCGATCCGCCGCCGGTCGACGATAAGATCGATCTCGGCCCGGAGATAATCCTGGCTCAATTTATGGCTGTGGCGCGCCCAGGCCGAACGGCGGTTATAGACCAGCGCCAAGTTACCGACATAGACCGTCAGCACTCCCAGGAACAAGATGGCCGACAAATCAATCAGAGCATCCATTTCCGACCCCTTACCTTGTGACTTGCGGCAGGCCTCGAAGCGCCCGCCTGCCCCATCATCAGTTCGTCTCGCTATCCCCACATGGGGCAGCCGCCCCGATCAAATCCCGCCGCTTCCGCCTTGCGGGATTAGTTCTCATTTCTGGTGACACGTTTCGCAAATGCGGGCTCCTTGTGATAAGCGTGGCAGAGTTGGCAATCCTGCCGCACACGGCCTCGGGTGTGGCACCGAACACAGGTTTCCTTACTTATCGAAACAAAATTGCTCAAATAGGTTTGGGAATCGAAATCCTTGTACCCGCCCTCGAAATCGGCCTCCAAATCGAGCTTGTGACAAACGGCGCAGCCCTGATTGGAATCGACGAGTTTGGCTCCCCGCGGATCGGCCAGAGTGAGATGGTTCCGGTGGGAATAGGAATGAGAACTGCGGACTTTGTCGTTGTGGTAGCGCCATTCGATGCGTAGCGGCCCGTCCGCCACATCGCGGGTCACGGCGTGGCATTTGACGCAAGCACCGGGACCTTTCTTCGGCGACAACATCTGTGCCCTCATATCCTCGGCCCGCTCGAGCACCTCTTCATCGCCACCACCGGCAGCGACGGCAAATTCCAACCACCCCTTGAGGACCGGATCGGCGTGGCCGCTTGGCCGATAAATCAACTCGAGTAGATCGCCGTACCAGCCGCCGAAGGTCGGTTCAGCCGGCAGTTCATATTCCAGGTTTGCCGCCCAAGCGCAGGCCATACGTTTGGCGGCTTCGGGGTTGAGTCCGGCCAATAGCACCGCCGGGTCGACCGCCGCGCCGCTGCCCTCGATCATATCGACCAGGGGACCGGTGCCGCTTTCCGCCATGCCCATCACCAGTTCCTGGAAGGCTTCCCCGTATTCGCCGGGATCGTCGATCGGCTTACCCATCATGTAGGCGGCAATTACGCTCAACTCATCGCTGGAGACGCTTTCGTATTCGTCCTCTTCCTCGGCGTCCGGGTTGGGACCGCAGGCCTCGATCACGGCCTCCCGATCCAAATTTGTTTCCTCGAATTCGGGCAGCCTCAAAACGACGAGATTTCGCTTGGAAATTTGATCCGCGTGGCACTTGGCGCAGGCTTTCTCGAACCCAAGGGGCGCGACGGCACGGCCCGCCATCTCGGTCCGATGGCACGACGTACAGCTGGCGGGGGCGTACTTGGCGACGTTCTTGTCCTGGTAGTGCTTCTCCTGATGCGAGACGTGATCGAACTTTATCGAGGCCCGTCGAAAGTGGGGGAACCTGTCCGAAAACTTGGGATGACCGCGCACGAAGTCGCTGAAAGATTTCTCGTGGCAGGTTGCACACTGCTCGTTGCTCAGGCCTGAAATATTGGCGTCATGGCCCTTATGTTCGGTATGGCACATGGCGCATTCCGTTTTTCGGACTCTTTTGTTCGCCGCAAAGATCTCGTTGTGCGGTGCTCCCACAGGACCGCCGAAAGTGTGGCAATCGAGACACGCCTTGGCCATGTCGTTGGCGCTGAATGCCGAGGCAAGCCAGGCCAATGGTTGGGCGTTGTGCGCCGAGTGGCAGACCTTGCAGCCCCGGGCGCCGGTGAATCCCGCGTGCGCGTCCGTCAGTTCACCCGCGTCGAGCGCACCGTTGCGGACGATCTGCGCGAAACTGTCGGCATCACCGGCGAGATGCGTCAACGCCGCCAGCGCCGCCACGACGAGCCCCAGCGCGATCAGCGAAATACGCCAGCGGATGTGGCGAAGAGTGCGTCGCGGCACGCAGGGCGGGTGGCTGCAGCCGCAGCTACCGTCAGGCCCCGGTCCATTTTCACAGGGCCCGCCGGCCGCCTGGACGCGGCGGCATTCCCAACGCCCCTTGTTATCGTAGGGCGTACATTCCGCCTCGCCGCCGCAGCTTCCGTCATGGTTCGGGCCGTGCCAGCAAGGCGTTCCCCACTCGGCGCCGCGACCACACACGTGACCACTGTCCGGCCTTTCATAGGCGCTGCGGTCGAACTCGAAACGACTGTCGTCGGTCATAGCGAATACACGTTGACGACCAGAAGGTGCCAAATGGAAAGCACCACCAAAGCCACGGTGAGCGGCACATGGACGAGGAGCCAGCGCTTCATCGCGCCTTGCAACGTATAGTGCAGGTCGATGCGGTCTTTGTGCTGCGCCAGTTGCCTGAGATCATCTAGGTATTTGCGCTCATCATCGTTGAGATAGCGGCGAACGGCCACGTCCTGTTGTTTCAGCCATTGCTGGCTGTGCCGGCTGCCGACGATATGATAGAAGGTGAAGCGGGGGCGGTTGAAATACCACTGAAGCGAATCCAGGTAGTGCCGGCCCAGGGTATCGAACCGCGTTTGATCGCAGCATTCGAGCACCAGCGCCTCGGCCTTTTGCCTCAACTCGTTGATGCGTAGCGGGATGCGTTCGTAGATCACTTCGACGCCCGTCTCGGTCAGCAGTTTGGGATAGATTCGCTGGATAAAGTAACCCGCGATTCCGCTTAGCACCGTCAAATAGGAAAGCACGGCCAAGGCTTTTTCGTAAACGCCACCGGGCCAAAGGTTCCCGGTATGAAGCAAGAATAGCGCCCCCGCCAAAACCCCACCGACGGCGTGTAGGGTCAGCCAGGTAGCGGCATTTCCCAGCGGCAACATGGGAAGCCGCTTTCTCAGGCTGAAAAGCGCCAGGAAGATCATTGCCCCAAGCAACCAATAGCCCGTTAGTTCACGCGGGTTGCCGAGGTGCACGCGAACCGATCGGTTTTCCACCAGCAACAGATCGAAGACGATCCCCGCAGCCAGCCAAACCATAAGATACCGGGTGCGCGCGAGATTCATGACAAATCCCCTTCCGCCAGCGCTCCCCGATGAAAATCAACCCGGCTGAGCGCTTCGTGCGGGCAGGCGCGCACGCAGGCGGGACCGCCGGGATTGGCGTAGCAGAGATCGCATTTCGTGGCCTTGAGGATCGGCCGGCTGGAATCGGGATCGACCAGGGCGACGCCCGCTCTGTTCCTGATTTCGACCATTCGAATGTTGTTGTAGGGACACGATGAGGCGCAGGTTATGCAGCCAATACAGGTTTCATCGTTGATGATGACGGTGCCGCCGATCTCGCTGCGATGGATGGCGCCCGTAGGGCAGTCGATCATGCAAACCGGGTCGGTGCAGTGCATGCAGGCGTTTGCCACCATCCAGTGACCGAAGATCTTGCCGTGCCGGATAAAACGAGGATTGCCGCCATGCGTGGAAGCGCAGGCGCGCACGCAATCGTCGCAACGGACACAGCGGGTGAGATCGATCAGCATGGATTTGGTGGCGTTGATGAAGCGTTCCTCCACCGCCCATTCCAGCAACGCGTCCTCGGCCAAAGTCCTGCTGCCGACGGCGACACTTTCCGCCGCTGGCTGGTCTATTTCGGAAAACACATACTCCTCCAAGACCTGCGCCGGTACGCGCAGGACGTCGACATAGCCAAGCGCCGTCAAGGATGCGCCGTGACTCACCGATTTGCCGCTTTTCCACGTCGCGTATAGTTCCTCCAATCCAAAGGTACCCCCGGCGCTCAGGTAAGTGAGCGTGCGCTGAGCGCTGCCATACTCGATGGAGACGCGGGCAAAGCCGGCGCGGATCATCAACAGGCCGTCGGCGTATTCACCCTGCCGGGCAATGGCCGGCTCGTGTTCGACGCCCCCCGTGCCGGATGACCGCAGCCGTTGAAAGCTGACGTGCCAATCGAAGGTGCCGTAGGTTTCAAACAACGTGGCGTCTGCGACCTTGCCCAGGACTTCTTCATCGAGCTTCGAAAAAAGCTCCGTCTCGCGAAGATGGACACGCAGCGCATTTTGCCGATAACGCCCGTCAATGATACGCCTGAAGCCATCATCGAAACGGCGAATTTCGCGTAGTCCCTGCCAGCGTATCTCCAGCAGAATGGCATCGGTTTCGGCGAAGATCGTGGCCGTGCGGGGAATTCGCCCCAAGGCGGCCAATTCGCCGAATATTTCGTCCTCCCCCATCTCCGCTGTGCGGTATTCGTCAAGGATGGCATGAATATCCTGGACGAAGACGCGTTTGGAAGCGCTCCGCTTGCGGCTGCGCGCGCCCCGGTTGACGGTGGAACGCACTGTTTGTGAGCCATACTTCTCGGTGTCGCGGACCTCGGAAATGGTGGAGTTGTTCCAGATCTGGCTGATCGTGGCGAAAATGCCCTTCTTCCCCATGGTATCCCGGCCCGACAGGACGTCGGGATAGTCGGCGACAAAAACCCGCAATTTGCCGCCAAGAACCAGAAAGGCCGAATTTCCGTAGTCACCCTCCCGGACGACGATATCACCGGCCTTGTAATCGACGATCCGCGTATCGTTTTGCAGTATTCCGGCCAACGGAGTGTGGTCGGGAAAGGCCTCGGCGTTGATCGCGGCAAGCGGGGGTCGTTCCATCAGCGACGCAACGTCGCTCTCCCCCATCTCGGGATCGAAGGGCGAATCCCACCGCTGTGGCCTTGTAAGGTGCGCAATAGACAATAAACCACGCCTCCCGCTGCGCGCTCAATATCCCGTCGTTCCTGGCGGCATCCTGTCTCCCGTCGATTTTCACAATTCTCTGGGCCCCTGGTCCGGCAGAAGACCGCCCCCCTCTGCCATCAAATGACCTTTCCCAGATAACCTTCAAATCCGCTCCAACACTACCCAAACCCCACCACCAATGTGAAGGATTATTCCCTCATCTGGTTCTGCTGCTCGGGTTCGAGCGGGAAGCCACGCGTCGGGCGGGCGGCGGGATGATAGCCAGTCCGGAGGGTTGGCTCATCTTCATGCGGCAGCGGCGCCAAGTTTCGAGGGGGGCGTCGGCAGCCGCTGTGGCAGGCTTGACGCGGATGACCTCGTCGTTGACCTGGTACATCTCGGTGGTTCCGCCGGCCCCGGGCTCGCCTTTGGGCACGACGTAGGAAAAGGCGTGGCGGTCGTAGATGCCGCTGATGCGGGTGCCGCCTGGGGTGCGGATCTTGGGGCCGTCGATGGTCATGTGGCGGCCGTCCTTGAAGCACCAGCTGCCGTCGATCTGGTCGGCCCGGACCGGCCCTGACGACGCCAGCAAAAGTGCGCCGGTCAAAAAAGCAAAGAAGACGAACGTCTTCATATCGTCTCCGCAATCATGTCGATGGCGCCGCAGGGGCACTCGGCGGCACAGAGGCCGCAACCTTTGCAGAAATCATAGTTGAATTTGAAGCGCTTGCCGGGGCCCAGCTTGATGACGGCGTTGTCGGGGCAGACGCCATAGCAATTGTCGCACTCGAAACAGTTGCCACACGACAGGCAACGCCGCGCCTCAAATAGCGCGTTGCTCTCGTCGAGCCCGCCCTCGACCTCGTCGAAGGTGGTCTGGCGCCGGGCCAGATCAAGGGCCGGCTGCACGCTCTTGTCGGCCTCGGTGTAGTACCAGGTATTGAGGCGTTCGTGACCTGCCAGCGCTGGCGCCGGCGGCTTGGCGTAGCTTTGACCGCGCACGTAGGCGTCGATGTGGCGCGCCGCCTTCTTGCCGTGGCCCACGGCCACTGTGACGCTGCGTTCGGCCGGCACCATGTCGCCGCCGGCAAAGAGGCCTTTGAAACCCGTCATCATGGTCTCGTCCACCGCCACCACCCCGTCCGAGGCGATCTCCAGGCCGGGCACGCCCTTGAGAAATTCAGTATCGGCGCTTTGCCCCAAGGCCAGCACCAGGGTATCGCCCTCCAGGGTCTCATAGGCGCCGGTCGGCTGAGGCCAGCCGTTTTCGTCGATCTCCATCTTCTCGATAGTGAAGGTGGTGTGATCGATGTCGTGGATGGTGCGCAGCCAGTGTACCTCGACGCCCTCGTCGAGCGCCTGCTCGACTTCCAGATCGTGGGCCGGCATCTGGGCCCGCGAGCGGCGATAGACCACGGTAGCCTCGGCCGCACCCAAGCGCTTGGCGGTGCGGGCCACATCCAGCGCCGTATCGCCGCCGCCATAGACCACCACCCGGCGTCCGAGTTGCAAGGGCTCGGACTCCTCCACCCCGTGCAGCACGCTGACGGCGTCGAGGATCTTGCCGGCATCGCGGGCCGGGATATCGGTGCGCTTGCCGATGTGGGCGCCGACGGCCACGAAGGTGGCATCGAAGCCATCCCCGGTCATCAAGGCCGACACGTCGTCGACTTTGCTGTCGAGCTCGATGGTCACGCCCATCTCGGCAATGCGGGCGATCTCGTCGTCCAGCACGTCGCGCGGCAGGCGGTATTTGGGAATGCCGAAACGCATCATGCCACCGGCCTGGCTGAAAGCGTCATGGATGGTCACGGCGTGACCCAGGCGGCGCAGGTGGTAAGCCGCCGAAAGCCCGCTGGGGCCGCCGCCAATGACCAGCACGTGTTTGCCAGTAGCGGCGCCCGCCGTGACCCGCCAGCCCCGCCTTAAGGCCTCGTCGCCGAGGAAGCGTTCGACGGCATGAACGCTGACAGCCTGGTCGAGCTGGCCGCGGTTGCAGGCGTCTTCGCAGGGGTGATAGCAGACCCGGCCGTGCAGCGCCGGCATGGGGTTCTGTTCCATGATGATGCGCCAGGCACCTTCGTAGTCGCCCTCCTCGGCAAGGTAGAGCCATTGCTGGATGTTCTCACCGGCCGGACAAGCGTGGTTGCAGGGCGGCAGCAAATCGACGTAGAGCGGCCGTTCGGTGCGCCAGGACCCGGTCAGGTTGGCCAGGCTCGAACCCACATCGAGGGTGATGGCGAAGGGTTTGCGCATCAGGCCGCCCCGACGACCAAGCCGAAGCGGCGGATGTTACGATCGGCGGTTTCCTGGATATTGGCCAAGGCCTCATGGTCGACCGGCTCACGGAAGAGGTGGGCGAAGCGCTTTTGCGGTTTCAGGTAATCCTCGACCGGCACCTGGTGGCGGATTGGCGTGACCTCGGTGATATCGCCATGATGGGCCTCGTAGAGCGGAAAGAGCCCGCATTCCACGGCCAGGCGCGCGAGCCTGATAGTGTCGCAGGGCGCCGAGCCCCAGCCTAACGGACAGGGCACATGGACGTGGATGTAGCGCGCGCCTTCGATCTCCATGGCCCGCGCCACCTTGGCTTCGAGGTCGTGGAGGCCAGCGACGCTGGCGGTGGCGACGTAGGGGATGCCATGGGCCATGGCGATCAACGCCGCGTTCTTGCCCTTGCCGGCGGGATTGCCGGGATGCTGGCCCACCGCAGGCGTCGTGGCGGTGCGGGCGGCCGGCGGCGTGCGGCCCGAACGCTGCACGCCGGTGTTCATGTAGGCCTCGTTGTCGTAGCAGACATAGAGCACGTCGTCGTTGCGCTCGAACATGCCGGACAGGCTGCCAAAACCGATGTCGACGGTGCCGCCGTCACCGCCCTGGGCCAGCACCGAAATGTCGGCGGTGCCCTTGGCCTTGAGCGCCGCCACCACGCCGCTGGCCACCGCCGGAGCGTTGCCGAACAACGAATGGATCCAGGCCACCCGCCACGAGCTTTCCGGGTAGGGCGTGGAGAAGACCTCGAGGCAGCCGGTGGCGTTGACCGCCACCACCCGGTTGTCGACCGCCCGCATGGCGGCATCAACCACGTAGCGCGCCCCCAGCGCCTCGCCGCAGCCCTGACAGGCCCGGTGACCCGACGTCAGCGAGTTGTTGCGCTCGACGGTAGCTTGCACGGTGCGCTCGGCGTCATCGAGCAGGCGGTTGCCGACGGTGAAGGTGCCGGTTTGATAGAATTTGATGCGTTGGGTCATGACCAGCTCCCTCAGTGCGGCCGGCCGCCGACCAGCCCGCGCTGGCGCAGAATGTTTTCAGCGATGGGGCCCGAGCGGCGGCGCTCCTTGGACCGGGCCAGTTCACGATCGACCAGGTCCCAGTCGAGATCGAGAAAATGAGGGTCCTCGATCTCCTCGGCAATGGCCTGGCGGAAGACCCGGTCGAGGGACGCCTTGGTGATGGGGCGGCCGCCGAGGCCGGCGATGACGGTGTAGACCGGCGTCGTCGTCAGGCCGCGCAGCGCCATGCGGACATCACTGGCGACGATGCCGCCGAGACCGACCTCGAGCGACTTCTCCAGCACCACGACACACTTCTTGCCCTCCAGTGCCTCACGTACGGCGAGCAGCGGGAAGGGCCGGAAGGTGGTTATCTTGAGGGCACCGGCGGCCAGGCCGTCTGCCCGCATATCATCGACGACATCTTTTACCGTGCCGATCACCGAACCCAGCGCCACGATCACCGTGTCGGCGTCCTCCAGGCGGTAGCCCTGCACCAGTCCGCCGCTCTGGCGCCCGAAGATCTCGGCGAATTCGTCGGCCAATTCGGGGATGACGTCGATGGCCTGAAGCTGTTTGTGATGCGAGAGATAGCGCACCTCGGCAAAAGCCTCGGGCCCGACCATGGCGCCGATGGTCACGGGCTCGTCGGGATCGAGCAGCTGTACCGGCTCGAAGGGCGGCAGATAGGCGTCGACTTGCGCCGCCTCGGGCATATCCACCCGCTCCACGGCGTGGGTCAAAATGAAGCCATCCTCGCAGACAATCACCGGCACGCTGAGATGTTCGGCCAGGCGGAAGGCCTGGATGTGCAGATCCACGGCTTCCTGGTTGCTTTCGGCATGGACCTGGATCCAGCCCGCGTCCCTAAGCGCCATCGAGTCGGAGTGGTCGTTCCAGATGTTGATGGGGGCGCCGATGGCGCGGTTGCCGATGGTCATGACGATGGGCAGGCCCAGGCCGGCGGCGTTGTGCACCGCCTCGGCCATGAACAGGAGCCCCTGGCTGCTGGTCGCCGTGTAGGTGCGAGCGCCGGTGGCCGAGGCACCGATGGCCACGCCCATGGCGGAAAACTCGGAATCGACGTTGAGGTATTGGCAGTTGCCGATCTCACCCTGGCGCACCAGTACGCTGAGATGCTCGACGATGTGGGTCTGGGGCGTGATGGGGTAGGCGCAGATAACCTCGGGGCGACAGAGCGCCACCGCCTCGGCAACCGCGAACGAGCCCTCGATCTGCTTCAGCATGGTGGTGTGCCCTCAGTTGGTACGGATGGTGTCGTAAGCCTTGGATGCGGCGGCCACGTTCTGCTCACCCAGCGGCCCGGCAAACTTCGCCTGGATGGCAACGATTACGGCCTCCAGCGTGACCCGCCCGGTAACCGCTGCAAAGGCGCCCAGCAGCGCCGCATTGGGCAGCGGCCGGCCGAGGAACTCCAGCGCCCACTCGGTGGCCGCCACGGTGCAGATGTGATGCGGTGGAAAACGCTCGACATAATCACCGAGCCCGAGGTCGGCGTACTTGCGCCGCGTGTTTATGAGCAAATAGCCGCGGGTGTCGAGACCGTTGAAGAGATCGACCTGATGCAACAGCGTGGGGTCCTGAACGATCAGCGCATCCGGTTCCACCACCGGCTCGCGCAGCCGTATGTCCTTGTCGTCAATACGGCAAAAGGCCACCACCGGCGCGCCCATGCGTTCGGAGCCGAAGCTGGGAAAGGCCTGGGCGTAACCGCCCTCGTTGAACACCGCCACCGAGAGCATCTCGGCCGCCGAGACCACCCCCTGGCCACCGCGGCCGTGTATGCGGATCTGGAACATGGCGTCAATGACCTCTCTGCCTGCCTGGACAACGATTTTACATCATTCGGCCCCCGGCCGAAGGCTCCGCGATGGTTCTGCGACGAAATGTCCCGTGTTGAAACCTCACAGCGGCGGCAGGCCGAATTCGGACCAGCGGGCGCGCACCCGGGCCTCGGTGTCGGTGTCCAATTTGACCTCGCGCGGTTTGTCGGCCCACTCGAAAGGGACGCAGGCGTCGAGGACCACACGGCCTGTCGTGGTGCGAACGCCGGCCGGCAGGCTGGGATCGAGCTGCGAGGAGCGGCCGCTTTCGACGCGCACGGAGCGTGCCGCGTCGAAGCGGGTCGAGAGCGCCCACCAAATGCCGGCCCAGTCGTCGGGCGCGATGTCGTGATCGACGATGATCACGCCCTTGGTACCATGGTGCCCCGACGATGACGCTAACACCGCCGCCGCCGCCTGGGCCGAGTGGCCGGCATACATCTGGCGTAGCGAGACCACGATCCAGAACCAGCCGCAGGCCTCGGGCGGCACGTAGACGCCCTCGATGCCGGGGATATGCTGCTCGGCCAAGTCGTTCCACAGGCTGGCCGTGCGTGCCAGCGACTGCAGCATGTGGATGTCGTTGACCGGCTTGCCCACGGTGCAGGCCCAGAAGATGGGATCATTGCGGTGCAGCACGCGCTCGACCTTGAGCATGGGCTTTTGCCAGTCCTCGAAGGAATAGTAGCCGGTGTATTCGCCCAGAGGGCCCTCGCGGCAGGTCTCGGCGGGATCGATGACACCCTCCAGCACGATCTCGGCCCGGGCCGGCAGCGGCAAGCCGCTCAAGTCCGAGTGCCAGACCTCGACCGGGCGCCCGCGCAGCGCACCGACCACGTCGTATTCGCTTACGCCGTGGCCGATGAAGCTCGACGCAGCGAGAAACAGCAGCGGATCGCCGCCCATGATGGCGGCCGCCGGCATGGCTTCGCCGCGCTCGCGATAGTGATCGAGTATCATGTCGGCGTGCTTGCCGCGCAGGATCTGCACGGCTACCCGGTCGGGCGCCAACTCCTGCATGCGGTAGACGCCAAGATTGATCCAGCCGCTCTCGGGATCGCGAATCACCAGATATGCCGTGGTGCCGAAGAAGCGGCCGCCATCCTCGGGATAGAGCTTCGGGCTGGGCAAACGGGTGACGTCGATTTCGGAGCCGGTGAGGACGTTTTCCAGAAGTGGCGCCTTGTCGACCGCCTCAGGCGGCTTGAGACCCGAGGCCAGACGCTGTACCCAGAGCCGGCTGAGCTCGGGTATGCCGGGGCCGGGCTCCTCCCCCAGCACCACGGCCAGACGCTCGGTGGTCGTCAGCGCGCTGGTCAGCACCGGTATCTGGAAACCTGTGACGTTCTCGAAGAGAAGCGCCGGGCCGCCGCTACGCTCGCCCAGGACCGCGACGTGGCCGAGCTCCAAGTCGCGATCGATGGGCGCGGTGACACGGTGCAACTGCCCCCGCGCCTCCAGCGCCGCCAGGTAACTGCGCAGGTCGTCGATTTGCATGGCCGCCCTCCGATGCGAGACGGCGTTGACCTGCCCCCAAGGTTTGTACCATATCCTATGTTAGTCTGTTTGCCATCCGTTCTGAGGCCCGGTTCGGCCGCAGCCCATCAACAGCGAAGGCCGGAACGGGCCGGTGGTGCAGAATAGTCTCCGGCGCCGGTGGC
>PVBE011402634.1_pt1 | contig 12990 bp, 14 predicted proteins | sample 1631181 | NCBI WGS metagenome assembly PVBE01 (sample SAMN08397723, study PRJNA350692) | Marine metagenome, whole genome shotgun sequencing project. | isolation source: water | place: Pacific Ocean | collected 2012-04
AGAGCGTCGCTGACTGCCTGCGCCCACGGATGGGTGATGAACGACGTGATCGTCTGGGGAAACATGATGATCGACGAGGCAAAGATCACCGGGATGACACCGGCGGTATTCACCCGAATCGGTAGGTGCGTGCTCTGCCCACCGTAGAGCTTCCGGCCCACCACGCGTTTCGCATACTGCACCGGTATGCGGCGCTGGCCACTCTCCATCAATACGACGAACGCGGTCACCGCGATCATGAGCACCGCAAGCAGTGCCAGCGTCAACAGATTGAGGGATCCGGCTTCGAGCTGCTGGTAGGTCGTGATCAGAGCGGTCGGCAGGCTGACAGCGATCCCGGCAAAGATGATCAGTGAGATGCCGTTGCCTATGCCGCGCTCTGTTATCTGCTCGCCCAGCCACATCAGAAATGCTGTCCCCATCCGTGGGCGCAGGCAGTCAGCGACGCTCTGGCCTGGGGAATGCCGCTCTACAACCTGATCTATGTCGGCGGCATCATCTTCTTCTGCTACTTCTACACCGCGATCATCTTCAATCCCGAGGACGTGGCCGACAACATGCGCAAGTATGGTGGCTTCGTTCCCGGTATCCGCCCGGGCAAGCGTACGGCGCAGTACATCGACGATATTCTGACGCGGCTTACGTTGATCGGTGCCGTCTACCTGGCCGCGGTCGCGATGTTGCCCCAGTTCCTCATCTCGGGGTTCAAGGTCGCACCGATTCCACTGATCGGCCCGTACCTCGATTCGATGCTTCCGCTATGGGTGACGGAGGGGCTCGGGGTTACCTTCTTCTTCGGCGGAACCTCGTTGCTGATTCTCGTCGGCGTGTCCATGGACACAGTGCGCCAGATAGAAAGCCAGCTCGTCATGCGGCACTACGAGGGCTTCATCAAGGGCGGGCGAATCAAGGCGCGGCGGTTCGTCTGATGCTGGTGGTCTTTCTCGGGCCGCCGGGCGCCGGCAAGGGCACTCAGGCAGCGCGCCTGGCGGCCAAGTACGGCATTCCGCAGGTATCCACGGGTGACATGCTCCGCGAGGCTGTAGGTGCAGGCGACGAGCTTGGCAACAAGACGAAGGCGATCATGGATTCCGGTGGGCTCGTCGACGACGACACGATGCGGGATGTCGTGCAGGAACGACTGAAGAAACCCGACACCGCTGCCGGCGCCATCCTGGACGGGTTTCCGCGCACGGTAGTCCAGGCAGCAGCCCTGGAAGAGCTGTTGGCGCAAACGCCTCACGGGGGTGTCGACATGGTGCTCTACCTCGACGTTCCGGAGGACGTTTTGGTCGAGCGGTTGTCGCAGCGGCGGGCGTGCCCGGAGTGCGGCGCCAACTACCACATGAGATTCAATCCTCCGGCGCAAGGGTCGCGATGCGACCGCTGTCGGGCTGAAATCGTCCAGCGAGACGATGACCGTGAAGAGGTCGTACGTGATCGGCTCGCGGTATATCGCGACAAGACGCAACCGCTGGTCGAGCGATATCAGGCGCAGGGGCAGCTCGTCCGAATCGATGGCGACGCAGGAATCGATGACGTTTTCGAGCGCAGCGACGCGGCCCTCGCCGAATTGGTAAGCGCATGATCGAGTACAAGTCGACTGCCGAGCTCGACTGCATGTATGCAGCCAACCAGATCGTCGCCACGGTTCGTGACGAGTTGGCGGCGCGGGTGGCTCCCGGGGTGAGTACGGCGGAGCTTGACGAGTACGCCGAGGCGCGCGTACGCGAGCTCGGTGGCGAGCCGGCATTCAAGGGATATCGTGGGTTTCCAGCCACCGTCTGCGCGTCGCTGAACGAGGAGATCGTGCACGGTATCCCGTCGCCGACGCGACGGCTCGCACCCGGCGATATTCTTGGCCTTGATCTGGGCGTTCGTCTCGACGGCTTCTACGGCGATTCCGCGATCACCGTGCCGGTGCCTCCACTTGAACCCGAAGTGTCTCGCCTGCTTGACGTGACCGCCGAAGCATTGGACTGCGCCATCGAGCAGTGTACGGTTGGCAACCGTATAGGCGATATCTCGAACGCAGTGCAGCAGCATGTCGAGTCGGCTGGGTTCTCGGTGGTACGGGAGTTCGTCGGACACGGAATAGGCGCGTCGCTGCATGAGGATCCCCAGATTCCGAACTTCGGGGCTCCCGGGGTTGGCGTTCGGCTGCGGCCCGGAATGGTTCTGGCGATCGAGCCGATGGTTAATCTCGGCGCAGCGCCGGTAGAGGTACTTGATGATGGCTGGACTGCAGTCACCGTGGATCGCAAGCCGTCAGCTCACTTTGAACACAGCGTAGCAATCACCGATGGGGCCCCCTGGGTCCTCAGCGCGTCAGGGGCCCGAGAAATGGCCCGGGTCGCGAGCCGCTGAGTAGGACATGACGCAGAAAGAACAGGCTGTACAGGTTCGCGCCAAGGTCGCCGAGACGTTGCCGAACGCGATGTTCCGGATCGAGCTCGAGAACGGGCACAAGGTGCTGGCGCATATCTCCGGAAAGATGCGGAAGTACTTCATTCGCATCCTTCCCGGCGACGAAGTGCTGGTAGAGCTGTCGCCCTACGACTTGTCGCGCGGCCGGATCGTGTACCGCTACAAGTAGAGATTTCAACCCACGAACATGGGGCGTGGGGATGGATGCCGACAGGCGAGAATCCTGCTACAATCGGCTATCCGCTGAAATAGAATTGGTGGGAGTTTGCCGTGAAGGTGAGAGCTTCGGTTCGTCGCATGTGTGACAAGTGCAAGGTCGTGCGCCGCAGGGGCACGATCTACGTCATTTGCGAGAACCCGAAGCATAAGCAGCGGCAGGGATAACACCAGCGGCAGAGACAGAGCGACTGGGATTGGCGCCGACCGCGGCGCTGGCTCTCGAGCTCGGCGGATTTCAGTAAGAGGAGTTTTCCGATGGCCCGTATTGCGGGTGTTGATTTGCGTCTGGACAAGCGCGTCGAGATCGCGCTAACCGACATCTTCGGCATCGGTCGCACACGCGCGAGCGCGATCCTGGCGACCGCGAAGGTCGAGGTCGAGCGGCGCGTGAAGGATCTTACGGAGCAAGAGGTTAGCCGTATCCGCCAGGTGATCGATCGCCAGGGGCGCGTCGAAGGGGACCTCCGCAAAGAGCTCCAGATGAACATCAAGCGGTTGATCGAGATTGGCTCGTATCGTGGCATGCGGCACCGGCGTAACCTGCCGGTTCGCGGGCAGCGAACGAAGACGAACGCGCGAACCCGGAAAGGACCACGCGGCATGGCCATCAAGAAGAGGCAGAAGGTCAAGCTGTAGCCCCCGGTCGGGTGTTCGAGCGAGCACAACAAACGCAGCAACTCCAGGGATTGAGCACAGGTTCAAGCTATGGCACATCGAAAGCCAGGCAAGAAGAAGGTCAAGAAGAACATCGCCGCGGGCATCGCCCACATTCAGGCGACCTTCAACAACACGATCATCACGATCGCCGATTCGGAAGGGAACACGATCTCGTGGTCTAGTTCCGGATCAAAAGGATTCAAGGGATCGCGTAAGGGCACTCCATTCGCCGCGCAGATCGCCGCTACCGACGCTGCGACCAAGGCCAGGGAACATGGCCTTCAGCGCGTCGAGATTCGGGTCAAGGGGCCCGGGGCCGGGCGTGAGTCGGCGATTCGAGGCTTGCAGTCTGCCGGTATCAACGTCACGGCGATCCGCGATGTGACGCCGATTCCACACAACGGATGCCGGCCGCCGAAGAAACGCAGAGTCTGAGGTTGGTCTTCAGGAGGTAACAACAGTGGCGCGTTATACGGGCCCGGTTTGCAAGCTGTGCCGAAGGGAAGCGATGAAGCTCTTCCTGAAGGGCACACGCTGCATGTCGGACAAATGCGCGATCGAGCGGCGTAACTACCCGCCCGGCGAGCATGGACGGCGGCGACGTCGCCGCCCATCGGACTATTCCGCACAGCTGCGCGAGAAGCAGAAGGTAAAGCGCATATATGGCGTGCTCGAGCGCCAATTCCGCCGGTACTTTCACGACGCAGCTCGCGAGCGTGGAATCACCGGCGAAACCCTGTTGATGTCGCTTGAGCGGCGCCTCGACAACGTCGTTTACCGCATGGGCTTCGGATTGTCGCGATCCCACGCCCGGCAGCTGGTCAAGCACGGGCACATCGCGGTCAACGGCTCACGCCTCGACATCCCGTCGTACCGGGCACAGCAGGGCGATGTGATCGCAGTACGCGACCGCAGCAACAACAACACAGAAATCATGCTGGCCGTAGACAACGCCAAGGTAGGGAGCCCGGTCGGTTGGGTCGAGGTGGACCACGACAAGCTCACCGGCACCGTGGCGCGACTGCCGATGCGTGAAGATGTCGGTATCGAAATCCAAGAACAGCTGATCGTCGAGCTCTACTCGAAGTAGAACCTCGACGCGCTGCAGAAACCGCTGTCTTTCAGGAGGTCCGGGATATGCTCTGGACTGGGTTCCAACGACCCAAGCGACTCGAGGTAGATCTCGACTCGCTAACGGATGAATACGGGCAATTCGTTGCCCAGCCGTTCGAACGTGGCTTCGCAATCACCGTCGGGCATGCGATGCGGCGTGTGCTGTTGTCCTCGGTCGAGGGCGCGGCGATCACGGCACTCAAGGTGGAAGGTGTGCTGCACGAGTTCAGCTCGCTTCCCGGCGTGATCGAAGACACGACCGATTTGATTCTGAACCTCAAGAGCATCCCGTTCCGTCTGAACGTCGACAAGCCGAAGACTCTGGTGTTGCGTAAGAGCGCCGAGGGCTCGGTGACGGCCGCGGATATCGAGGAGGACCCGGATTTCACCTGCATCGATCCGGATGCGCATATCTGCACATTGTCGAAGGGCGGGGCGATCGAGCTACAGCTGAGGCTGGCCCGTGGGCGCGGCTACGTCCCCGCTGATCGGAACCTGGAAGAGGACATGGGTATCGGATGGATTCCCATCGACTCTGTGCACTCGCCGGTCAGGCGCGTGAACTACAAGGTGGAGCGAGCGCGGCTCGGTCGTTCGACCGACTACGAGCGCCTGGTGCTCGAGATGTGGACGAACGGTACGGTCACACCCGACCGTGCGATCGCGCTGGCCGCGAAGCTCATGCGGGATCACCTGGCGATCTTTGTTGACATTGAAGAGGAGCCGCAGCACGAGCAGCGCGAGCCGGATCAGGACCTTACCGTGTTCTACTCGCATCTGAATCGGTCGGTTGACGAGCTCGAGCTTTCGGTGCGCTCCTACAATTGCCTGAAGAGCGCGAGTATCCGTACGATTCGTGACCTCGTGCAGCGCAGCGAGCAGGAGATACTGAAGACCAAGAACTTCGGCAAGAAGTCACTTCAGGAGATCAAAGAGGTGCTGGCGGAGATGGGCCTGATGCTCAATATGGATCTATCGGACCTGCCGCCGCCGCCCGACGCCGCCTGAGCGGCGCGCTTCAGAGAGAGAACCGATGCGCCATCGTCGAACTACCGCGACGCTGGGCCGAGCGCCCGCGCACCGCAAGGCTATGCTGCGAAACATGGTCACCGACCTGTTGCGGCACGAGAAGATCCGTACCACGGAGGCCAAGGCGAAAGTGCTCAGGCCACTTGCCGAGCGCATGATCACGCTCGGCAAGCGCGAGTCGTTGCACGCCCGGCGCCATGCCGCACGAATCATTCGCGACAAGGCCGTGCTCAGGAAGCTCTTCGATGACCTGGCACCTCGCTACGCGGAGCGACCTGGGGGTTACACGCGCATCACCAAGCTCTCCGCACGCCCTGGGGACCAGGCCAACATGGCGGTGATCGAGCTGGTCGAAGCGGAGCTACAGCAGCGCAAGCGCAAGCGCAAGAAAAAGACAGGGCCCCGCACGGCATCTCAGGACACCGTGGCCGCGGTGGTCCCGGAAGCCGCCGACGTTGACGAGGACGCCGAAGTCGCGGAGGCCAGCGCTAGCGAGGACGCCGCCGAGTCCGAGGCTTCGCCGGCGGACGCGGCAGAGGACGGATCTGCGGACGATGACGCCGCTGACAACGCCGACGTCGACGATAGCGCTTCGCAGGAGCAGGCCGCTGATTCGCCGGATGCGGGCGACTCGCCTGACGATGACGAGAGCGACCGATAGACTTTAGCCACCGCTTGGCTGTCGTAGCCAGTGAGGGCCGTTAGCTCAGTTGGGAGAGCGCCGGCCTCGCATGCCGGAGGTCGGGGGTTCGAGCCCCCCACGGTCCACTGCGAAGAAGACGCCGGAAGCCCTGATATACAAAGGTTTCCGGCGTTCTTCGTTTCCGCGCGTGGTACGCTTGTCTACGGTGGAAAACGGCGACACCTGGTTACACAGTGGTTACACGGACGGCCTCCGGCCCCGAAAGCCGGGCACCGCAGAGCGTGAGACCGCCATGTGCAACCGTGCACAGGCAAGAAAGGGGCGGAGATGCCGAAGCTGAAGTTGACCAAGGTTCGGGTGGACGCCGCCGTGCACGAAGGTAGGGGCAACCAGACGATTTACACGGACACCGAGCTGCCGGGGTTCGGGCTTCGGGTGACCAAGGGTGGCGCAAAGAGCTACATCGTCTCCTACCGCCAGGGCGGCCGTCGGCGCCGCGTCACGCTCGGAAAGCACGGGCAACTCGCGCCCGACCAGGCGCGCAGGTTGGCTCAGCGGGAGCTGGGCGCGGTCATCTGGGGCGAGGACCCGGCGGAGCGGAGGCGGCGGGAGCGTGAGGGGGACACCCTCGGCGACGTCGGCGAGCGCTACCTGGAGGACCTCAAGGCCAGGGCAGAGGCCGGGGCCAGGCGGGGGCGCCTGAGCGGCTGGAAGTCGGCGAAGGGGCTTTGGGAGCGTCACGTGCCGGGGGCGCTCAAGCGCCGGAAGGTAACGGACGTCACTACGGAGGACGTGCGCCGGGTCCACAAGCGGCTCGGCGATGCCGGCAAGGCGGCCACCGCCGATCATACTAAGACAGTTCTCCATGCCGTCTTCGAGAGAGCGAGGACCGAGTGTCTGGTGGAGAGCAACCCCGCCGCTGCCGTCAAGAGGTACGCGAAACCGGCGAAGCGGCGCAGGGCGCTGACGCTGGACGAGTTGGCCCGGCTCGGGGCGACGCTGGACGAGGTGGAGGCGAGCGGGACGCTCACGACGCGCGACGAGAACGGCAAGGAGATCACCTGCCACGTTGACCCGGCGGCCGCGGTCGCGCTGCGACTGTTGGTGCTGACCGGCATGAGGCGGAGTGAGCTACTGGGCCACCACACCACGGCACGCCGCGGGCCTCGTGAGGGCCTGCGCTGGTCGGATGTGGACCTCGACGCCGGCACCTACACCTTGGAGTCGGTAGGGGGCGGCAGCGGCGGGAAGGGCGGCGGGCCTCGCACGCTGCCGCTCGGCGAGGCGACCGTCAAGCTGCTGCGCCGGTTCAAGCCCGAGGGCGTGGACGCAGAGGCGCCCGTGGTGGCGTCACCCCGCGGTCCCTCGCAGCCGCTCGTCGGATTGGACAAACCGCGGCGACGAATATACGAGGCTGCGGAGATCACCGACGCCGACGCGCACTGTCTGCGCCACACCTTCGAGTCCGTGGCGTTCTCGATCGCGCCGGGGTTGGCCGGTGCACTCACCGGCCGAGCGCTGACCCGCGACACGACATTGAATGCTTACCTGCACGTTGACATGGACCGGATGCGGGAGGCCGCCGACAAAGTGGCGGGTCAGATCGCGGCGGCAATGGCGGACGAGCTGGGCGACGTGGTGCCGTTCAGCCGGCCGGTGGCATGATGGCAAGGAAGCGTAGCGGCCGGCCGACGAAGGAGCAGGCCCCCGAGCACTTTCCGCGCCGAATCGAGTTCGCCGCCAACCCGGAACGGATACTGGCTGGCGACTTTCGGGCAGATGAGACGACGACCGCAACGTGCGTCGGCGCCGACGGGAGCGTCTACACGTTCAGGGTGAGACTCGCTGACGCGCGGCGCATGATTGCAGATGGAGCCGACCTGTCGCTCGGAGGGTACCGCGTCCCAGCCGGCAAGCTGCCGGATGTGCTGGACGCTGCGGTTCACGATGGTAGGGAGGTGGCCCCGATCCGCATTGCCCGCGATAAGGCACGACAGACCGTCGCCGCCCGCCAGGGTGAACTGCGTGAAGCGGTGCTTGCGGCGTGGGAGCGCCCGAACGTGAACCGGACGGCTAACGCCGCCGCAACCTCTTTGATCAACTGCGATGATGAGCGCTGGGGAGACGAGATCACAACCGAAGTGGAGCACCAGCGCGCAATCGATGCCCTTCGGAAGCGCATCAGCCGCGCCTTCAAGAAGGCACCAGCAAGAGAGTAGCGGCCCATCCGTCGGACATCCGGGCCGGATATCCAGCCGCGGTTCATATCGTGCCTTTCATGGGCACAGGTACTACGGAATTCGGGCGCTCGCTACTCTCGACGTCGCAGGTGGCGAAGTTGTTCGGAGTCTCCACCCGCACCGTTGAGGATTGGCGATTGCGTCGCGGTAGCGGGCCGCGTTTCGTAAGAATGTCATCGCGGTGCGTGCGCTACAGACCGTCGGAGCTAGCGCGGTGGATCGCCGAGCGCGAGGTGGCGTCGACGTCCGACCCGGGCGGTGCGACGTGAGCGCCACCTCGTCGACGGCCGCCGATTTCACCGAGATGTTCTGCACCGCGATGCGGGAAGCCGGCGTGCCCACGTCGGACGAGATCCACGCTGACGGCCGGCTCCACCGCGTCCACGTCGAGGGCGACAGTATCGGGTCGCGAAACGGCTGGTATGTTCTGCATTCGGACGACCCACCAGCGGGGGCCTTCGGAAGCTGGCGGACCGGGGTCTCCGACACGTGGTGCGCTGCGGCAAGCAGCGACCTGACCGCAACCGAACGGGAACGGTGGATTCGGAAAGCCGGCCAGAGTCGCCACCGCCAGGCCGAGGCGCAGCGCCACCGCCAAGAGCAGGCGCGGGAGCGATCAGCGCGCCTTTGGGCCAAGTCCAGGACAGCCGACCCAGGGCACCCGTATCTCCGACGTAAGGGCGCTGACCCCCATGGCCTCCGACAGCTCGGCGACCGGCTATTGATCCCGGTCCGCGGTCCCGACGGCACGCTCCTCGGACTCCAGAGGATCGGTCCGGACGGCCTTAAACGATTCATTGCCGGGACCGAGGTTCGGGGCAGCTACCACGCGATCGGCACGCCAGACGGCGTCCTGATCGTCGCCGAGGGATACGCAACCGCAGCCACAATCCACGAGGCCACCGGTCACGCCGTTGCCGTCGCCTTCAACTGCGGCAACCTCACACCCGTGGCCAAGGCCCTTCGGAACAAGCTCGGTGCCGACGTGCGCATCATCATCGCGGCCGACAACGACCGGGACACGGAGGGCAATCCCGGTCTCACCGCCGCCACCGAGGCGGCTCGAACCGTCGGTGGTCTCTTGGCTACTCCCATCTTCGACACTGGCGAGGAAGGCTCGGATTTTAACGACCTAGCCCACCTGCGTGGTGCCGAGGTCGTCGTCGAGCGGATCGGGGCAGCGAGTCAGCCGGAGCCCGGCCACGTCGAAACGCCACTCAAGTGGCCGAAGCCGCTGGCAGCTGAAGCGTTCCATGGCCCGGCTGGCGAGTTCGTGAGGGTGGTCGAGCCCCACAGTGAGGCCGATCCGACGGCCCTCTTGACTGGGTTTCTCGTGATGGCGGGCAACGCCATCGGCGACGGACCCCACCTGTGCGTGGAGGCGGACGAACACCCCGGGCGGTTGTTCGGCGTATGGGTAGGACAGACGGCGGGGGGCCGTAAGGGGGTCGCTCAGGGCCGCACACGCAGCGCTGTCGTGAAGGCGGACGAGGTTTGGGTCGAGCGTGTGCAGTCTGGACTTTCCTCCGGAGAGGGGCTGATCCAAGCGGTCCGCGACCCGGTGATCGAGGGCGAGGGGGATGATCTCGTCGTGAGCGACGTCGGCGTTATCGACAAGAGGCTCATGGTCGTCGAGGCCGAGTTTGCTTCGACCCTGCGCGTCCTGGGACGGGACGGCAACACGCTGTCGCCCACGTTGCGTAATGCCTGGGACTCCGGCCGGCTCCAGACCATGACGAAAGGGAGCCCCTCTCGCGCCACGGGCGCGCATATCTCGATCCTCGGCCACATCACGGCCGACGAGCTGCGCCGCTACCTCACGGCGACCGAGGCTGGCAACGGTTTCGCCAACAGGTTCCTTTGGATCTGCGTCCGCAGATCGAAGGCGTTGCCGTTTGGCGGCGACCTGGACCCAACGGGGCTCGACACCGCGATCGCCGACCTGAAAAGGGCCATCGAATGGGCGAAGACCGCGACGACGCTGACCTGGGCTCCGGAGGCGCGACCGATATGGGCCAGCGTCTATCCTTCCCTAAGCGCGGGCCGACCCGGCATGCTCGGCGCCATCACGTCGAGGGCCGAAGCGCAAACCGTGCGACTGGCGACGCTGTACGCGGCGCTGGACCGCAGCAACGAGATCCGGCCAGAGCATCTGCACGCGGCGCTCGCAGTCTGGGACTACGCGCTCGAATCCGCACGCTATATCTTCGGCGACGACCTGGGCGACCCGGTCGCCGACGAGATCCTGCGAGCCCTGCGCACCCGGCCGCGTGGCATGACGCGCAACGAGCTGCGCGACCACTTCCAGCGCCACAAGTCCGCGGAAACGATCGGCGCGGCGCTCGACCTGCTCCGTCGCCGCGGATTGGTCGACGTCTCCAAGGTCGAAACAGGTGGCCGGCCTGCGGAGCGCTGGAGGTCGATCGGATGACTTCTCGCGCCTACCGCGCTTTCCGCGCTTATCACGCTACCGCGCTGGTCGTAGGGCAGCTATGTGGATTCCGCCGTTATCCCTTTGCCCCCACCTTGCCGCGCTTATCGCGCTACAGAAGGGGCCGCTGACGTGTCTTTCCTGGAGATGGCGAAGGCCCTGCGCAGTAGCGCGATAAGCGCGGAAAGCGCCGTAAGCGCGCGAAGCCCTGCGAACTGCTACCAGCCGCTCACGGTGGATCACGATCTCGCCGAGCGCCTAGGCCGGGAGGGTAGTCGCCGCGAATTCCTGCAAGCCGTCGAACTGGTCGCGGAGCTGTCCGACCGGCCGCGCTGGAGCAAGGACGAGGCGCTCGAAGCGCTGGCTGACTGGTGGCGTATGCCACCGGAGAAGCTGCAACCGGTGCAGTGGGTGCTGAGCGCCGCGAGGGCCGATGAAGTCATGGGCCGTCCGAGGCCACGAGCAGAGCGGCATATCCCATGAGGACGAGACTGTTGACGGAAAGGCGCCGCACGGTCCGCGATCCCCGGTGTGAAGAGCCGTACGTCTTACATGCCAACTAACGATGGATAAAAAGGAAACAGACTCACATCTACCTTCGTGTAGCCAAGATGTAGCCACGTCTGACGGTTCCGGCGCGCCCGGGAGCGACACGGTCCGCTGCCAGCGATGCGGCTGGAACGGCGATTCCGCCGGCAGCGGCAAGGGGCATTGCCCCGCGTGCGGCTGTTTTCTGCCGTGCAATGTAGCTGCTCTCGTTCACGGAGCTCGCCGCCTGGCTTCGGGTCGAGGCACGCCCTTGGATACGTTCCACCAGTCGGAGATTCGAGCCGCGGTGCTCGCGGACCTTGGGGGCGAGGAAGACGTGTCGGAGGTGACCCTGCGGCTCGTGGAGGATTTTGCGTTCGCCGTGGCCCTGCGCGACCTGTTGTCGGCGCACCTGGCAGCGAGTGGCCCGCTCACGAAGGCCGGGAAGAGGCGGGCAGCGCTCGACGCATGGGAGCGGGCCAGCGTCCGCTGCGAGCGGTTGGCGGCGCGAATCGGGACGGATCGGCGGCCACGTCAGGTGCCATCACTCGCGGAAGCCCTCGGATGACCGAACGTTCGATCCTCACGCTCATGGATCGCCTGCTCTTTGAGCAGTTCGGGGACGAGACGTGGTCGGCCTGGAGGGCGCTATTGAGTGCCCTGTTCGCACTACCAATGACCGACGCTGAACTCCGCGTCTACACGACACTGACTGGTCGTGCAGCCGTGCCTAGGGCACAGGCGCGGGAGGTTTGGGCCATCTGCGGCAGACGTGCCGGCAAGAGCAAGATCGCCGCGCTGATTGCTGTCTTCTTGACCACGTGCCGGACGTACAGGCTCTCGGCTGGAGAGCGCGGCGTCTTCATGGTCATCGCTGCCGACCGGCGTCAGGCTCGTGTGGTACGCGGCTACATCGGCGGCCTTCTTCACTCGACCCCGGTGTTGGAGCAACTTATCGCCCGCGAGACGAAGTCTGCCATCGACCTGTCGAACAACGTCAGTATCGAGATCGCGACCGCGAGCTACCGGACGATACGTGGATATTCGGTCGTAGGCGCGGTACTGGACGAGATTGCCTTCTGGCCGACCGACGACGCTGCCGAGCCGGACCACGAAATTCTGGCAGCGCTACGGCCCGCCATGGCGACCGTGCCCGACGCGATGCTTCTGTGCCTCTCCAGCCCCTATGCGCGTCGTGGTGCGCTCTACGACGCGCATAGGCGGTACTACGGTGTCGACGGCGACGTTCTAGTGATCCAGGCACCGACGAAGGCGTTGAACCCGACGGTGCCGCAGAAGGTGATCGACAACGCGTACGCGGAAGACGAGGTTTCGGCTCGAGCCGAGTACGGGGCCGAGTTCCGATCCGATGTCGAGGGATTCGTCAGCCGCGACGCGCTGGAAGCAGCGGTGGTGCATGGCCGGCGTGAGCTTCCCCGCGCGTCGGGTGTGCGCTACGTGGGCTTCCTCGACTTCGCGGGTGGCTCGGGAGCGGACTCGGCCACGCTGGCGGTGGCGCACGAGGAGGAGCGAGGCGGGACCAAGGTGGCGGTGCTGGACGCCGTACGAGAAGTCCGACCGCCTTTCTCGCCAGAGCAGGTGTGCCACGACCTCGCTGTGACCTTGCGAGCCTACGGAGTCACGCGCGCGGTCGCTGATCGCTGGGCGGGACAGTTCCCAGTTGAGCAGATGCGCAAGCACGG
>PVBE010697188.1_pt1 | contig 12989 bp, 14 predicted proteins | sample 1631181 | NCBI WGS metagenome assembly PVBE01 (sample SAMN08397723, study PRJNA350692) | Marine metagenome, whole genome shotgun sequencing project. | isolation source: water | place: Pacific Ocean | collected 2012-04
AGGGTGAGGGCGAGGAGCATCCCCGGGACGGCAAGATCTACCACCACCCGCCCACGGGCGGGAAGCACGCCGAGGCGCTGGCCGAGGTCACGGGATTCTATGCCCGGGGCGACATGTACATGGCGCGCAAACAATCGCTGGCCGTGGCGGCCGACGATCCCACCGACGAGGAGCGCGCCTTCGCCGAGCTGGTGATCAAGCGCACTGCCAACGATCCCCTGGCGCTGGTCCTCGGCCTGGCCACGCTGGCCCTGTTCTTCGTCATCGTCTTTTCGACCCTCTGAGGCAGCTGAACACCACATTGTGTGGGCCCGAGATGGCGGCGACCTCACATTTGGTGGTCCTCACCATTGACAGTCCGAAGGCGTCCACCTAGTGTTGCCATCCGTGATGGTAATGGCCGTCATACCTTCGCGGCTCCGATCTTCCAGGTTTCCCGGAAAAGCATTGGTCCCTCTACGCGGAGTTCCGCTGGTGGCGCGCGTCTGCCGGCGGGTGCTGGACGCTGCGGTGGCCAGGCAGGTCATCGTGGCCACCGACGACCAGGAGATCGCGGCCGTGGCTTCCGGCGAGGGTGCGCAGGTACACCTGTGTGATACGCCCTTTGCCTGCGGCACCGACCGCGTGGCGGCCGCCGTCCGAGCGCTGGCACCCGACTCCGACCTGGTGATCAACGTTCAGGGCGACGAGCCCCTGGTGGACGGCGCCGTGCTGCGCGCGGCCCTGGCGGCCCTCGAGGGCCACGACCTGGGCACCGTCGGCGTGCCCGCGGTCCCGGGCCAGGATCTGACCGAGCCCGACGCGGTGAAGGTCTACGTGGACGACCATGGACGGGCGCGCCGGTTCCACCGCGCGCACCTCCCGGGCGAGGGCCAGCCCCTGATCCACGTCGGCATATACGCCTTCACCCGCGAGGCCCTGGACCGCTTCGCCGGCCTGCCCGTGTGCGAGGCCGAGCGCAGCCAGGGGCTGGAACAGCTGCGGGCCATGGAGGCCGGCATGAGCGTGGGGGTGGCCCGGGTGGCCGGCCCGCTGTGGTCCGTGAACAGGCCCGATGACGTGGCCCGGATCGAGGAGCTTCTAACAGCTACGAGCTAGCAAAGAGAGAGAACGTGGGTAGAAAACAGACCAAGATCATATTCATCACCGGTGGCGTGGTTTCATCCCTGGGCAAGGGGCTGGCCTCGGCCTCCATCGGCGCGTTGATGGAGAACCGCGGGCTGCGCATCACCCTGCAGAAGCTCGACCCCTACATCAACGTGGACCCGGGGACCATGAACCCGATGCAGCACGGGGAGGTCTTCGTCACCGACGACGGCGCCGAGACCGACCTGGACCTGGGGCACTACGAGCGCTTCACCAGCGCGCGCCTGTCGCGGGACAACAACTGCACCAGCGGCAAGGTCTATTACAACGTCATCAGCCGGGAGCGCCGCGGGGACTACCTCGGCGCCACGGTTCAGGTGATCCCCCACATCACCGACGCCCTCAAGCAGGAGATCCTCACCTGCGCCCGGGACGTGGACCTGCTGATCTGCGAGGTGGGCGGCACGGTGGGCGACATCGAGGGGCTGCCGTTTTTCGAGGCCATCCGTCAGCTGCGGGTGGAGCAGGGGCACCAGAACACCCTCTGCATCCACCTGACCCTGGTGCCGTACATCTCGGCGGCCGGCGAGCTCAAGACCAAGCCGACCCAGCACAGCGTGATGAAGCTGCGCGAGATCGGCATCCAGCCGGACATCCTGCTCTGCCGCACCGAGCGCGAGCTGACCAAGGAGCTCAAGCGGAAGATCGCGCTGTTTACCAGCGTGGACCGCGACGCCGTGTTCGAGTCGCGGGACGTGTCCTCCATCTATGAGCTGCCGATCCGCTTCTACGAGGACGGCCTCGACGAAAAGATCGCCGAGCTGCTCAACATCTGGTCCCGGGCGCCGCGCCTGGCCAAGTGGGAGCGGCTGGTGAAGGTCATCAACTCGCCCTCCGGATCGGTCACCGTGGGCATCGTCGGCAAGTACGTGGAGCTGACCGAGTCGTACAAGAGCCTCAACGAGGCCCTGGTGCACGGCGGCGTGGCCAACACCTGCGAGGTCGTGCTCAAGCACATCGACTCCGAGCAGGTGGAGGAGCAGGGCTGCGACGCGCTGCTGTCCGACCTGGACGCCATCCTGGTGCCGGGCGGCTTCGGCAGCCGCGGCGTGGAGGGGAAGATCCAGGCCATCCGCCACGCCCGGGAAAAGAAGGTGCCGTTCTTCGGCATCTGCCTCGGCATGCAGATGGCGGTGGTGGAGTTCGCCCGCCACGTGGGCCTCGACGGCGCCGGCTCCACGGAGTTTTCCGAGGACACGACCCACCCGGTGATCCACCTGATGAAGGAGCAGGAGGACGTGGAGGACAAGGGCGGGACCATGCGCCTGGGCGCCTACCCCTGCAAGCTCGCCGAGGGCACCGAGGCCCACAAGGCCTACGGCGACGTCGAGGTCTCGGAGCGGCACCGCCACCGCTACGAGTTCAACAACGAGTACCGCGAGCGGCTGCAGGCCCAGGGCATGGTGCTCTCCGGCGTGAGCCCCGACGGCAAGCTGGTGGAGATGGTGGAGATCTCCGAGCACCCATATTTTGTGGCCTGCCAGTTCCACCCCGAGTTCAAGTCCCGCCCCACGGACCCGCACCCGCTGTTCACGGCCTTCATCAAGGCCGCGCTGGACGGCCAGGGAAAGTAGGGGCTACCCTTACCTGGTGCTGAAGCGCTTGAAGAATTCGTTGATCTATTACTCGGTGGCCCCCGCCGTCTGGCTCCTGGCCCGCCTGCCGCTAAAGCTGGCCCTGTTTTTGGGCCCCACCCTCGGAAGGCTGGCCTTGCTGCTGGCCGGGCGAGAGCGGCGCCGGGCCGAGGCGAACCTGCGGCATGCCTGCCCGGATCTGACCGAGGACCAGCGCCAGGCCATGGTGGCGAAGGTCTTCCTCGGCCTTGGGCAAAGCGCCATGGAGTGCGCGGCCATGAACCACCTGCGCACCCGGCTCGGGGGCCCCAACAGCCCGGTGGAGTTTTCGCCGGGCTCCCTGGAGACGCTGCAGGCCGCCGTGGAGCAGGGCAACGGGGTGCTCTTCGCCACCGCGCACCTGGGCAACTGGGAGCTGCTCGGCGCCGAGGTGGCTCGCCACGCCCCGCTGTCCGTGCTGTTCAAGCCGAGCTACGACCCGCGCTTCACCCGGCTAATGACCCGCTTCCGCGGCCGCAGCGGCGTGGCGAGCATCGACGTCACCCGGACGGCCCACGTCACCAGCGTGATGCGCACCCTGCGCGGCGGCGGGGTGGTGGGGGTGCTGGTGGACCAGCCGGCGCCCGGGGCCGACGTGCCGTTCTTCGACCGGCAGGCCCCCACCTCAACTTTGGTCCCGGCCCTGGCCCAGCGCACCGGGGCAGCCGTGGTGGCGGGGTTCATCCGTCGAACGGGCCGCCGCCACACCATCTCCATCAAACGGGTGGACTTGCCCACGGAGGATATCGAGCGGGCCACCGGGCTGCTCACCACCGAGGTGGAGCGCGCGGTGCGGCAGGACCCGGCCCAGTGGGTCTGGACGCTGGATCGCTGGCGAAAAGACCGTGCCAGGGTTTTGCAAGTTGCATACCAGTGATGCGGGGCCGACCTGGACAGGCATGTTAACATCTGCTAATAATTGCAGAGTGCTCTGGATGGTGTTGGTGGTCGGCGGGTGCGACTCCCCGGGAGTGGCGACCGTGCCAACCGTGCCAACTTTGGCTATTACGGCACGAGGGGTGGTCTGGGAGGAGGAGTTGGGCCAGGGCGTCGTACGGCTCCGGGCCAGGGACGCCAGGTGGGACTGGTCAGGTGGCGAGGCAGCGTTCGCTGATGTATCTGTTAGTTTTGCAGCAAGTAGACTTAATGTGAGCTCGGCACGGCTGGACGTTGAGGCCGGCAAGCTCAGAGGCGACGACTTTAAACTCCGCAGTCCAGGAGTGAGGCTACGAGGTAAACGAGTTGAGCTTGAGCTACAGAGCGGCGCTGTTCGGGCTTGGGGTGTGCGGGCTGATCTGGACGCTGCCGGCGCAGGTGCTGGCCGGCAAGAAGCCCACGCTGACCCTGGGCCAGGCCCACAAGGGCAGCCGCATCACCCTCACGGCGGATAAGCTGCGCTACCGCCCGGCCCGCGGCAAGATCGTGCTGGCGGGCAAGGTGAGCCTCAAGGTGGGCAAGCTGGCGCTGGTGGCGCGCAAGGTCACCGTGAGCCTCGACGCCCGGGGGCGCCCCACCAGGGTGGAGGCCCGGGGCGCGGTGAGCTTTACCCGCGGACCGAGCAAGGGCAGCGCCGAGGCGGCCACCATGCTCCTCGGCCCCAGGACCCGCCGCCTGGCCCTGGAGGGCAAGCCGAGGCTGCGCTGGGCGCCCCTGGGGCTGACCCTGGAGGCCCACCGCGTGGAGGTAGATCTGATCACCGGCCGCCTGGAGGTGCAGAAGGTCAAGGCCTGCCTCGACCAGGGCACCGGCGGCGTCGGCTCGGTGGCGAGGAAGCGATGACGGAGACCAGCGTCACGGCCGACCCGGAGCAGGCGCAGGAGCCCGAGGGCGACGAGGCCAGCCTGGAGGTCACCGACCTGCAGATGGTGCTGGGCGGCCGTACGGTGGTGAACCAGGTCTCCCTGCAGCTACGGCCCGGCAAGATCGTGGGGCTGCTCGGCCCCAACGGCGCGGGCAAGACCACCATCTTCGGCATGGTCATGGGGATCCACCAGGGCCCCGGCCGCGTGGTGCTCAAGTCGAGCGACGGGGCGGCGCGGGACATCACCGACCTGCCGACCCACAGGCGAGCGCGCCTCGGCCTGGGGTACCTGCCCCAGCAGCCCAGCGCCTTCGTCGGCCTGTCGGTGGAGGCCAACATTCAGGCTGTGCTGCAGCTGAACAGTCGGCCAGCCGAGCGCGCGGGCGAGCTGCTCGAGACCTTCGGCCTGACCCGCGTCGCGCGCCAGAAGGCGCGCACCCTCAGCGGCGGGGAGCGCCGGCGCCTGGAGATCGCCAGGTTGCTGGCGCTGGATCCGCGCTACGTTTTGTTGGACGAGCCGTTCGCCGGCCTGGATCCTGGCGCGGTGGAGGATCTGAAGCAAATCCTCGTCAACCTGAAGGGTCAGGATCGAGGGGTCTTGATCACAGACCACAATGTAAGTCAAGCACTGACAATCTGCGACAGTGCCTATATCCTTGTGGATGGACACATTGAGGTCTCCGGTACTCCGGGCAATGGAGATATCCCATGGCACTAGAAATCAAGCAGCACCTCAAGCTGACCCAGCAGCTGGTCATGACGCCGCAGCTACAGCAAGCCATCAAGCTGCTGCAGTTGTCGCGCATGGAGCTCGTGGACCTCGTCCGGGAGGAGATGGTGGAGAACCCGGTCCTGGAAGACGGCACCGAGTCCGTCCAGGAGACCGATATCCGCTCCTCCGACGAGCGGCCCGAGGACATGAGCGTCGAGGGCCAGTCAAAGGAGGCCAAGGCCGAAGATGCGCCGCAGGATTCCAAGGCCGCCGACGACGGCACCACCGAGGTCAAGGCTGAAGAGGCCGCGGTCAAGGAGATCGACTGGGAGCACTACCTGGAGGACTACACCTCGGCGCCGCCCATGCCGGCCAGCCGGGTCTCCTCCGAGGAGCTCCCCTCTCTGGAGACCACCCTCACCAGCAAGCCGTCCCTGGTCGACCATCTGGTCTGGCAGCTGAAGCTGACCAACATGCCCGAGGTCGAGGAGACCATCGGCATGTTGATCATCGGCAACCTGGACCACAACGGCTACATGACCGGCGTGACCCTGGATGAGATCGCCGCAGAGTGCGCCATACCTCTGGAGGTGGCCGAGACGGTGCTAAAGAGGGTCCAGAGCTTCGACCCGGTGGGCGTGGCGGCCCGCGACCTGCGCGAGTGCCTGATGATCCAGGCCCGCATCCAGGGGGAGGACGACGACGTGATGGTCGGCATCCTCTCGCGCCACATGGGCAACCTGGAGAAGAAAAACTACCAGGCCATCGCCCGGGACCTCAAGCAGCCGCTGGAAGAGATCTACGAGGCGGTGAAGGTCATCGCCAGCTTCGATCCCAAGCCGGGGCGCCTCTACACCGACGAGGAGCCGGTCTACATCACGCCGGACGTCTACATCCACAAGATCGGCGACAAGTACTTCGTGGTGCCCAACGACGACGGGCTGCCGAAGCTCAAGATATCGTCGTTCTACCGCTCGGCGCTGTCCTGCGGGCCCAAGGCCCGGGAGTACATCCAGGACAAGCTGCGGTCGGCCCAGTGGCTCATCCGCAGCATCCAGCAGCGGCAGCGGACCATCGTCAAGGTGACCGAGAGCATCCTCAAGTTCCAGCGGGAGTTCTTCGATCGTGGCATCAACCACCTCAAGCCGCTGATCCTCAGAGACGTGGCCGAGGACATCAGCATGCACGAGTCGACCATCAGCCGCGTCACCACCAACAAGTATGTGCACACGCCGCAGGGGATCTTCGAGCTGAAGTTCTTCTTCAACAGCGGCATCAACCGCACCGACGGCGACGAGATCGCCTCCGAGAGCGTAAAAAGCAAAATCAAGGACATCATCTCAAAAGAGAATGTAAAGAAGCCGTTCAGCGACCAGAAGTTGGTGGAGATGTTGAGGGAGCAGAACATCGAAATCGCCCGCAGGACGGTGGCCAAGTACCGGGAGCAGCTCGGCATTCTGAGCTCTTCCAAGAGAAAGCAACTTTTCTAAAGAGACTGGCGCAATTCGCGACAGCAGACCAAGGAGTGACGTTCCATGAAACTCTCCGTGACCTTTCGTCACATGGACACTTCCGAGGCAATCAAACAGCACGTGGAGGACAAGCTCGACAGGCTGAAAAAGTACTTCCCAGACCCAGTGGCGGCGCAGGTGGTGCTCTCCACCGAGCGCCATCGCCACCAGATTGACGTCTCCATCACCCTGACCAACGGCACCGCCATCAAGGGCAAGGAAGTCGCCGATGACATCTACACGGCGGTGGACCTCGTGATGGACAAGATCGACCGTCAGATCCGGCGCTACAAGGACAAGATCACCACGCACCGCAAGAAGGGTGAACCGGAGCCGATGCTCGATCCTGCCGACCAGGATTGATCAGCCCGCTCCAGCCATAACCGCCAGCCGCCAGCTGCTATTTCCGCCGCCGGCGCCTGGTCCGTCTCTTCCTCTTTTTCCTGACCCGCTTGCGGGCCATGGATTCCTTCATCCAGCTGGGCGGCTTCAGCCCCATGAGGCGGAGCACCGTGGGTGCGATGTTGAGGTGCGTGAAGCGCTGGTTTTTCGGGGCCATGCGCAGGCGCGCGCTGCGAGGCGGGCGGCTGACGTGGAGGAAGATCTTGCGACAGCCAGCGCAGGGTCGCCTGCTGCGGCGGTACCGCGTGCACCAGCCGTGGTTGGCCCACTGGCGGGGGTTTTTGTCCGAGCAGCGGCCGTGGTCGGTGGTGAACAACACCGTGGTCCGGTTGCGGTAGAAGCGGTCCTTCTGCAGGTGGTTCCAGATCAGGCGCAGGGCGTGGTCGCTGCGGCGCATGGCCTCGTGATAGTAGTAGATGCCGTAGGGCGGCTTCCGCTTCTTGCGCGCCGTGTGGTGTAGGTGCCCCTCCTCGTCCACCTCGCCGAGGACCACGACCAAAAACTTCGGCTTCTGCTTCTTCAGGGTGGCCAGGGCGTCCAGCAGGGTGTCGTGATCGCTGCGCGAGGCGGCGTAGGGGGACCGGCGCAGGTCACCGGGTTGCCGGCCGCAGCGAGCGGTGGGCGCGTACTCCGCGTGGGAGGGCTGGCCCGATGAGAGGATCGAGCAGATCGGCTTCCAGGAGGCCAGCACCACGACGTCTTCCTGCTTCAGCTTGCCGTGCTGGCGCACCAGCTCAGGCAGGGTCGGCTTGCTGCACCACTTGCCGGAGCGGGGGGTGTTGGTCTTGACGTCGGGCTGAGGTCGAGCGGAGAAGATCTCGGCGTATGCTGGCAGGCTGATGCCGATCTTGTTTGATATTTCGAAGTTGCGGTAGAAGGTCCCCCGGGGGCGGATATACCGGCGGAAGTGCGGCCACAGGTGGGACGACGAGACCTTCTTGCCGAAGTCGTCCCGGGCCAGCCCGAGGAGCTCCTTTTGGCGCACGCCGTCCACGATAAACAGGACCACCCGGTGGTCTTTGGCCGCTGCAGCCCCGGGCAAGGCCAGCAGCGCGGCGAGCGCCGCGGCGGCCAGGGGGACCGAACCTGTCTTGAACTGCCATTGCATCTCATTGAGATTCTTAACTGAAACGGGGCGAAACTCAAATAACCGCGCTGCGGCGCGTGTCCCCGCACCTCCACCACCACCGCCAGCCAGATGGCACGTGAATTTTTCCGGCGCCTGAGATATAGAAATGGGTGATGCTGCAGTTATCTGATTATCTCACCGCGAACAGGGTCCTGGCGGACATGCGGTCCACCACCAAGGAGGCCGCCCTGGGAGAGCTGGCGGCGCTGCTCACCCGGGACGCCGAGGAGCTGCTGCCGGACGTGCACCGGGTCATCGCCGAGCGGGAGCGCCTGGCCTCCACCGGCATCGGCGACGAGATCGCCATCCCTCACGGGAAGCTGGAGGTCGTGGGCGACCTGGTGCTCGGCCTGGCCCGCAGCGAGGCCGGCCTCGACTTCCAGTCCGAGGACGGCAAGCCGACCCGGCTCTTCTTCGTGCTGGTGGCGCCCGAGAGCTCCACCGGCATCCACCTCAAGGCCCTGGCGCGGATCTCCAGGCTCTGCAAGGAGCCGAGCTTCCGCCGGGGGCTGTTGGCGGCGGCCGACGCCCGTGAGATGTATGACGTCCTCTGCGAGGAGGACAGCAAGTTTTCCGCGCCGAAGTAGAAGAGGAGCCCATGACCAAAGCCCCCGAAGAGGTCCCGGTCCGCGACCTGCTGGAGAAGCAGAGCCTCCGGCTGGAGCTGGTGGTGGGCGAGGACGGGCTCTCCACCCTCATCGAGACGCCGAACCTGCAGAAGCCCGGGCTGGCCCTGGCCGGCCACCTGGAGAGCCTCCACGCCAGGCGCGTGCAGGTCCTGGGGTACTCGGAGATTTCGTACCTCCGCAGCCTGTCCGACGAGGCGGCGCAAAAGCGCGTGGCCGATCTGTGCGCCACCAGCATCCCCTGCGTGGTGCTGACCAGCACCGCCGATGCGCCGCCGTACCTCGCCGAGACCTGCGAGCAGAGCGGCGTCCCCCTGCTGCGCAGCTCGCTCAACGGCGAGGCGCTGATCGACGAGCTGTCCAATCATCTGTCGTCGCGGCTCAACCCGACCACCACGGTGCACGGCGTGCTGGTGGACGTCTTCGGCGTGGGCATCCTGCTGCTCGGCAAGAGCGGCATCGGCAAGAGCGAGACCGCCCTGGACCTGGTGATGCATGGCCACCGCCTGGTGGCGGACGACATCGTGGAGATCCGCCGCCGCGGCTACCACGCCCTCTACGGCATCGGGCCGAAGATCATCCGCCACCACATGGAGATCCGCGGCCTCGGCATCCTCAACATCAAGGATCTGTTCGGCGTCTCCTCCATCCGCAGCATCAAGAAGATCGAGCTGGTGGTGGAGCTGGTGGACTGGGACCCCCAGGAGGAGTAAGACCGGCTGGGCGTGGACGAGCTGACCCACACCATCCTCGACGAGGAGGTGCACAAGATAAAGCTGCCGGTGCGACCCGGCCGCAACATGACCACCATCATCCAGGTGGCGGCGCGCAACCAGCTGCTCAAGCTCCAGGGGCACCACAGCGCGCGGGAGTTTCAGGAGCGGCTCATCGGGGCCATCGCCGAGACCCGCGCCGAGACGGTGGAGAGCGATGTCGAGTGAAGGAAACATGAGCACGCTGCACACCATCATCTTCACCGGCGTGTCGGGCGGCGGCAAGACCACGGCCCTGCGCGCGGTGGAGGACCTCGGCTACTACTGCGTGGACAACCTGCCGCTGCCGCTGCTGGGGGACTTCGTCGAGACCATGAGAGACGAGCCCACCGTGGACCGCACGGCCCTGGTGGTGGACGCCCGCCTGCGGACATACATCGAGGGCTACGTGCTGGCCTACCTGGCGCTCAAGTCCAGCGGCAACATCCTCGACCTGGTCTACCTCGACGCCCGCGACGACGTGCTGATCCGACGCTTCTCCCAGAGCCGGCGGCGCCACCCCCTGGGCGGTGACGACCTCACCGCGGGCCTGGCCGAGGAGAGGCAGCTGCTGGCGCCCCTGCGGGCCCAGGCCAACACCTGCATCGACACGTCCAGCCTGACGGTGCACGAACTCAAGCGGGTGATCCAGGACCGCTACGCCGAGGGCGAGTCGCAGCTGGTGGTCTCCTTCATGTCCTTCGGCTTCCGCTACGGCATCCCGACCCACGCCGACCTGGTGCTGGACGTGCGGTTCTTGCCGAACCCGTTCTTCATCGACGAGCTGCGGCCCCAGACCGGCCGCGACCGGCCGGTGGCCGACTATGTGATGAAGGCCGAGGACACCGGTGAGTTTCTACAGCACGCGCAGCAGATGCTCGACTTCCTGCTGCCCCGCTACGAGGCCGAGGGCAAGGTATACCTGACGGTGGCCATCGGCTGCACGGGCGGTCGGCATCGCTCGGTGGCCGTGGCCGAGGAGCTCGCCAACCGGCTCCGCGATCATCGAACAGTACAGGTCAGACACCGCGACGTGGAGCGGTGACGGAGGTTACTGTGAGCAACGAAGAGACACACGCCACGAGGGTCCTGCTGGTGGTCAACGGCAGCTACGGTGAGGCGTTGCTGGAGGCGGCGGAGGTCATGGTGGGCGGGCTCGGCGTCGAGGTGGTGGAGGTGCCCTGCCTGGAGGAGGCCGCCTCCCGCCGTGAGTCCATCACCGGCAAGATCGAGCGGCGCAGCGGCCCCGGGGAGGTGCTGCTGCTGACCGATCTGCTCGGCAGCACGCCGGCCAACGTCTGCCTCCAGATGGTGGAGCGAAACGAGGGCTGGGAGATGCTCACCGGGCTGAACCTGCCGATGTTGATGAAGCTGGCGACCTGTAACCGGCAGGCCGGGGCGGCGGACCTGGCGCGGCAGCTGTGCGACAGCTCCCGGCGCTGCCGCCGGCTCGGCTCCGAGGTCCTGAGGGAGGAACCGAGTGCAGATTGAACAGAGCTTCGTTATCGGCAATGAGCTGGGGCTGCACGCCCGCGCCGCCACACGGCTGGTGCAGGTGGCCAACCGCTTCGAGGCAGAGGTGGAGATCGAAAAGGACGGCCAGGCGGTCAACGGCAAGAGCATCATGGGGGTGCTGATGCTCATGGCGGCCAAGGGCACGACCATCATCATCCGCAGCGACGGCGACGACGCTCCGGCTGCCGTCAAGGCGCTGGGGGAGCTCATCGACCGGAAGTTCGACGAGGAGTAGGTTGAGCATGAGGAGGCTGCAGGGAATCGCCGCGTCAGAGGGCATCGCGTTCGGCAAGGCGTGGGTGGTGGACCGCCGGTCCATCAGGGCGCCGAAACACCACATCGAGCCGGCCCAGGTCGAGGCGGAGATCACGCGCTTCCGCGAGGCGCTGCAGCAGACCGAGCGGCAGCTCAAGCGCATCGAGGAGAAGCTGGTGGATGTGGGCGGGCAGGACCACCTGCTGATCCTGCAGGCCCACCAGCTCTTCCTGCGGGACGAGCGGCTGATCGACGCCACGTTGCAGCGCATCACCCGCGACCGGATCAACGCCGAGTGGGCTGTTAGCCGCACGGTGGACGAGATCAAGGCGGTGTTCGACAAGCTGGAGGACGATTACTTCCGCGAGCGGGGGCGCGACGTGGGTTACGTGGCCGACGCGCTGCTGCACACGCTCACCGGCGGACGGCGGGTCTCCACCGAGCCGCCGCCGGACGCCATCGTGGTGGCCCACGACCTGTCCCCGGCCGAGACGGCGCGCATCTACCGCTACCGCATCAAGGCCTTCGTCACCAACACCGGCGGGCGCACGTCCCACACCTCCATCGTGGCCCGGTCCCTGGCCATCCCCGCCGTGGTGGGCGCCAAGGGGGCCACCGACGGGGTGGGCAACGAGGACCGCATCATCGTGGACGGCTACCGCGGCGAGGTGCTGGTCAACCCCGACGACGAGACGGTGCGGCGCTACCAGCGGCGGATTCAGCGCAGGGCGCAGCACGCGCGGGTGCTGCAGCAGGAGCGGGAGCTCACCGCCGAGACCTGCGACGGCGTGCGCATGCGGCTGATGGCCAACATCGAGCTGTCCGACGAGATCCCGTCGGCCCTGGCCCAGGGGGCGGAAGGCATCGGACTCTACCGCACCGAGTTCCTCTTCCTCGGGCAACGGAGCCTGCCGACCGAGGACGAGCACTATCAGGACGCGGCGCAGGTGCTGAAGCTGGCCGGCGACACGCCGGTGACCTTCCGCACCTGCGACCTGGGCGCGGACAAGATGCCGGTGGACCTGCAGCAGCCGCCCGAGGCGAACCCCGCCCTGGGGGTCAAGTCGATCCGCTTCTGCCTCGAGCACCGCGAGATCTTCCGCACCCAGCTGCGTGGCCTGCTGCGGGCGTCCGCCGAGGGGAACCTGCGCATCATGTTCCCCATGATCTCCGGGCTGGAGGAGCTGCGCCAGGCCAAGGCGGTCCTCGCCGAGTGCCGCGAGGAGTTGCAGACCGAGGGGTTGGTGGTGCCGGAGGTCCCGGTGGGGGTCATGGTGGAGATGCCGTCGGCGGCGGTCATCGCGGACCTGCTGGCCCAGGAGGCGGACTTCTTCTCCATCGGCACCAACGACCTGACCCAGTATTCGCTGGCCATCGACCGGGTGAACCAGCAGCTCAACTACCTCTTTCGGCCCTACCACCCGGCCATCCTGCGGCTGATCCAGTTCACCGTGCGGGCCGCCGCCAAGGCGAAGATCCCAGTATCGGTCTGCGGCGAACTGGCCGGCGATCCGCTGATGCCGCTGG
>PVBE011882250.1_pt1 | contig 12988 bp, 7 predicted proteins | sample 1631181 | NCBI WGS metagenome assembly PVBE01 (sample SAMN08397723, study PRJNA350692) | Marine metagenome, whole genome shotgun sequencing project. | isolation source: water | place: Pacific Ocean | collected 2012-04
AGAAGCTATGGAGACCTACGTCGAAGTCACCATCGCTCCAGGCCTGGTACGCGCGGGCAGTCTCGAGCAGGTTCGGCTCCACCTTGAAGCCAACCGCCTCCAGCTCCTCCTGGATCACGATGGCCGGCGCCGCGACCGTGGAGATGTTCCAGATCGTGAACGGGACCGTCAACTCACCCTCCGCGTAGCCGGCCTCGGCTAGCAGTTCGCGTGCCTTGGCTTTGTTCCCCTCAGGGACTGTGAAGACGTAGCCCGCAATCGTGGCGCGTAGGGCATCCGGCATGTCGAACGAACTACCCGGGTAGAACGGACCCGCCGTCGGGGGGTCGACCCATCCGTCCGCCGAGACTAGGCCGATCCGCGCGCGATCCATCGCGTAGGAGATCGCGTCCTTGATCTCAGGCGTGTTCCACGGCGAGCGCTGATGATGCGTCATCACGGCCGAGAATCCGGACCATGTGCTGCGAGCGAAGAAGACGCATTGCTCGCACTCGCGGAGCAGGGTGTCGGCTCGACCACCGTTGGCGCCATTGTTGATGTGGATCCTTCCCGCGCGGGTCGCCGCATCGATCGATGTGTTCGTCCCGAATGCGTAGTGGATCCCATCGAGGTACGGGAACGGCTGGTCCCAGTAATCTTCGTTGCGCTCGAAGGTATAGCTCTCGCCCGGCAGCCACTCCGCCAGGCGGAACGGGCCCGTGCCAACCTCGGCCGGTGCCTCGCGCATCAGGTCTGTGTTGTTCTCGTAGATGTGCTTCGGCCGCATGTAGTGGTACGGCATCGAGATGACTTCGAGGAACGCAGCCTTCGGCCGGTCGTGGTTCACGACCAGCGTCAGGTCGTCAGCGCAAACGAACCCTTCATCCAGGTCCCCCTTCACCGTGTTGAACGCCAGCGCTCGCGGGCTGCGGTTCAGGCCATCGCCCGTCCGGATCGTGTCGAACGACCACTTCACATCCGCACACGTGAACGGCGTGCCATCCGACCACTCCACCCCGTCCCGGAGCTTGAAGATCCACTCCAGGCCGTCCGCGGAGACCTCCCACGAGCTCGCCAGGTCCGGATGGATCTCGAAGAACACCAGGTTTTCGTATTCCTCGACCGTCCCCCAAGTTCGGGGCTGGGCAATCATGTTGTGGATCGGGTGACCCTGCCCGAACGCCACTCCAGCCGCCTCTTCCCAAGAGCTGAACGTCGGGCCTTCCCGGGTGTAGCCCAGTTCCAGGACGCCGCCGTAGACCGCGTCAGCGTCCAGCGGCTTGCCGCTCACGGACACTGGGTCCGCCGGCTTCTCGGTCGTTGTCGTCGAGCTGGAACTCGTCGTTGTCGACTCGGAGGTCTCCGTTCCTGCCTTGCCGGCCGGCGTCGTGTCCACCTGGTTCGAAGGCGCAGACGACGGAACGTTTAGCACGTGCGGTGGCCCGGTCGGCGTACTCTCCGCCGCGTCACCGTCATCGTCGGCAGGAGCACAGGCCGCCAGCGCGACCACCGCACCCACTGCAACAGCAAATATGAGTCGCGACCAACGGTGCTTCATGGACAAACCCTCCTCATCCTCTTGCGCCCTATCCCTAGGAGTACAGTTGGTCGCCACTATGTCCTCTCAGATATAGATGTGTCAACCCTGATCTCGCGAGGGTTCGGGCGTGTGGAATCGCGACCAGACCAACGCCGTGTTCCGCTCGGTCAGGAAGGGTTCGGAGTATCTACAGGTGGCCGGCCAACGAGAGACCGGGGTGACCTGCAGGGCCGTCTGGGCCTGGTCCCCCAACGGTGGTTACGACGGAGGTGCTCCGTCCGGAGGCCACGAGCCCAGGCCCTCTGCCTGGTAGATGGCGCTCAGCCGTGCGTACCCCTCGCCCCCACTCTCCTCCATCGCCCGGCGTCGTTCCGGTTCCGTCCGCCACAGGATCTCCCCGGGCACGCCTGCCACGAAGGAGTCGCCCGGCACGATCGAATGAGGCGCAACCGCAGCGCCCGCCGCGATCACCGAGAAATCCCCGATCTCCACGCCCTCGGACACCGTCGAGTTATTCCCGACCAGACAGTGGCTACCCACCCGCCGCCCGTGGATCGTCACCGCGTGGCCAATCGTCGTGCTCTCGCCGATATCCAGGTCTCCATCCGAGTAGATCACCGCGTTGTCCTGGACGTTCGTCTTCGCGCCGATCGTGATCCTCCCCGCGTCTCCACGAACGACCGCGCCGGGAAACACGGTCACCTGGTCCCCAATCTCCACGTCCCCGACCACGTAGGCGGCCTCGCTGACCCAGGCCTTGGGACTGATCTTCGGCGTCTTCCCGTCAAGCGTTCGGATCAAGTTGGATCTCCCTTCCTCTGCGGAGGAGTCATTCATGGACGCGCCCCCCCGGTGGAGGCCTGCCCTCGCCACGAGCTGATGGCCCTGGATCGTCAGCAGTTGTTGCATGCGCTCGTCGATCTGTCCCGTGACCGTCCCGGGCACCCCCGCGACCACGGAATTCGACGGGATCACCGCCCGCGGCAGTATCGCCGCCCGCGGCTCGACGAAACACCAGTCCCCGACCATCGCTGCCTCGAGTACCGTCGCGTTGTCCCCGATCCGGGTGTTCCGACCGGCCGCCATCCCATGGATCATCGCCGCGACGCCGATCACCGTCCCCTCCCCGATATCGGTCACACGGGTCAGGGCGCCCACGCCCCCGCCGTGCACCACCGCTCGGTCGAGAATCGCGGCGTTCCGCCCCACGATGATCCGTCCATACTCGGCACGCAGCACCGCCCCCGGCCAGATGCTCGCTCCCTCATGGACCTCGATATCGCCCATCAGGTACGCGTTCTCCGCGATCCACGCGCTCGGATGGACCACCGGTTTCCGACCCTGAACTTCACGGATGTTTTCCATAGACACCAGTATCGCCGCTCACACCCTTCAAAGAAACGCCAACGGTCCCGCCTCCGTCCCTTCTATCGTTGTCGAGCGAAGCGAAGGACCCAACATTCCCGAGTTACCAACCACGCCCCATCTCCGACAGCCGAGCCCAAGTCCTATCATTCCGCCCAGGCATCGCGAACACCATCCGGGGGGACAGAAGTGAGCCCAACAATCATCCGCAACACGACGATCGTCACCATCGACCCGGGCCACCGCGTCCTCTACGACGCCGCGATAGCGGTCGGCGACGACGGCACCATCGCGGAGGTCGGTCCCAGCGACGAGGTCGCATCCCACCATCCCGACGCCGAGGTCGTGGACGGACGTGCAAAGGCTGTCTTCCCAGGCTTCTTTAACTGCCACACCCACCTGTCGGCCACGCTCAGCCGGGGCATCCAGGAGGACTTCGCCTTCCCGACCGTCCTTCAGTTCCCGCAGCCGATCACCTCTTTCCTCTCGACCGAGGAGTTCCAGGTCATGGCTGTCCTCGGAGCCATCGAGGGCATCCGAAGCGGCACCACTACGTTCTTCGAGATCGGGCAGAACGTCTCCTCGTACATCAACCCAGTCATCAACACCGGGGCCCGATTCGTCCTCGGGGAGGCGGTCCGCGACGTCAACTACAACGTCATCGTCGCCGGTTCCCCCCTCAGGTCCTCAGCCGACTTCTCGGAACACCTCGCCGACGAGGGCTTCACGAGAGCCGTCGACCTCTTTGAGAAGCTCCATGGCTCGAACGATGGCCTTGTCTCCGTCTACTTCTCGCCCGGCACCGCCGACTCCGTCTCGCCGATGGTCCTCCGTAAGTCGCGCGAACTCGCGGAGGAACGCGGCGTCGGCTACACGATCCACCTTTCGCAGAGCCACCAGGAGGTCGCCGGCGTCGCGGCCGCATGGGGCGTGCGTCCCGCTCACTACCTGAACGTCAACGAGTTCCTCGGTCCGCGCCTCGTCGCCGCTCACTGCCGCTATCTCGACGAATCCGAGATCCGGGTCATGGGCCGTGCCCGAGTCGGCGTCTCCAACAACCCGGCCATCGCCGCCCGCAGGGGCGCCGCAGCCCCCGCCATGGACCTCGTCGAGGCAGGCGCCGTCCTCGGCATCGGCACCGACAACATGGCCGAGGACATGGTCGAGGCCATGCGGACCGGCCTCTTCGTCGAACGCGTCCGCACGAATGACGAGATGCGGCCGGGAGCCGACGATGTCTTCGAGTGGGCCACCCTCGGCGGCGCGCGGATCATGGGGATGGATCAAGAGACCGGCTCGCTCGAGGTCGGAAAGCAAGCCGACCTCTTCATCGCCAACCTCAGGAAGGCCCACCTCGTCCCAACGCTCCACACCATCTCGGACTTCGTCCACAACGGTCAGGCGTCCGACATCGAGTCGGTCATGGTCGCCGGAAATTTCATCATGCGCGACGGCGCCATCACCACTGTCGACGAAGCCGACATCCTTCGCCGCGCAGAAACCATCGCCCACCGAGCTTGGAAGCAGATGACCGGCACCTATCCGGACGTCCCCTTCCCGGTCCGTCTCGCCGACGGCCCATCGGTCACCTGACCACATCCGCTCTCCAAACACCGAACCCCGCAGGCGGGGAGGGGACGGGGGTGAGGTTTTCCCCAACGCACCGACACAAGGGTTAGGGTGAGGGGCCGCCAACAAACACCACCTCTCCAATGACTCCACTCCGAACAGGCAAACTCCCCCCGCCCCTCTTGGCCGATCTCCTCCGGAAGATTGACGTCCGAGACCCGCGCGTCATCGTCGGCGCCACTCCCGGCGAGGACGCGGCCGTGATCGATATCAGCCCTGGCGCCTATCTCGTCGCCGCCACCGACCCGGTCACTTTCGCCACCGACCGCCTCGGCTGGTACCTGGTCCACGTGAACGCCAACGACATCGCCGTCATGGGTGGGACCCCTCGCTGGTTGATGGCAACGGTCCTCCTGCCGGAGGGGACCGAGGAAGACACCGTCGGGTCAGTCTTCGACCAGATACTCAAGGCGTGCGACAGCCTCGGCGTCACCCTCATCGGCGGACACACGGAGGTCAGCCTCGGCCTCGACCGCCCCATCGGCATCGGTGCCATGCTCGGCGAGGTCGCAAAGGGCCGCGAAATTCGCGCCTCCGCGGTCGAACTGGGAGACGCCATCGTCCTCACAAGGTCCGCCGCGATAGAAGGAACGGCCATCCTCGCGTCGGAAGCCCACGATGCGTTGACCGCCGCCGGAATCGAGGACACCGTCATCTCCCGTTCCCAGCACTTCCTTGATGATCCAGGCATCAGCGTCGTGAAGGACGCTGCCGTCGCGACGTCCGTGGTGCCCGTCCACGCGATGCATGACCCAACCGAGGGGGGTATCGCCACTGCCCTGAGAGAGTTGGCCGATGCGTCCGGAACTGGACTGCTGATCGAAGCTGCGGCCATTCCGTACGCCGAGGAGACCATCGCCCTTTCAACTGCCCTGGGGATCGACCCATTCGGCCTGATCGCGTCGGGCGCGCTACTCATCACGGTCGCTCCTACCGACGCCCCACGACTTATCGACACTCTGGACCAGAAAGACATCCCCGCCGCGCTGATCGGCCAGGCCACGGATGTCGGGGAAGGTCTCAAGCTGCGCACCGAGACGGGCCAACTCATCGACCTCCCATACTTCGAGCGCGACGAGATAGCGCGCTACCTCGGCGGGTGACCAGCCCTCCAGATCGCGGCATCACCGTCGTGGTCCTCGCCGGCGGCGCAGCCAGCCGGCTCGGGCGGGACAAGGCCCTCGAACCGGTCGGCGGCAGGCCGATGCTGGTCAGGGTCGTCGAAGCGCTTCATGGGATAGCCACGGACGTCGTCGTCGTTGGGGACCGGTCGGGCCGCGAAGGCCTGCAGTTGCCCGGAGACGTGCGCTGGACCGTCGACCGGTACCCGGACCAGCGCGGACCTCTCGCCGGCCTCCATGCCGGAGCGGCCGAGGCGAAGCACGAGGTCCTGCTTGCGGTCGGTTGCGACATGCCGTTCATCAACCCAATCGTCTTCACCGCACTCGTCCATGCGCTGGAATCGGGACCACAGGAGGCGGTCGTTCCCAAGGTCGAGGGTCGACCCCAGCCACTCCACGCCGTCTACCAACGCGGACCCGTTATTGAGCGCGCCGCGCGGCTCCTCGACGAGCCGGACGGTCGTCCGGGGATCCAGGACCTTATCCGGCTACTACGCGTCTGCTACCTCGGAGAGGAAGAACTCACGGTGTTCGACCCCAATTTCCGCTCCTTCAAGAGCGTCGATACTCAAGACGATCTCGACCGCATACGCGCCCTCACCGGCGAATCACCCGGATAATCCCACCTCTCATTCGGCTTGAAATGCCCCCCGTTCGGACCCGACCAGGGTGTGATTCGCAGTGGATCTCTGGATCGCGGTTGGTAGCTATGCGAGTACGGGCGGTAGTACGAATGCTCCTAGACCAACGTCGCCTACGAGTACGAAGGCACGTGGGCCACAGAGTTCTCCTCTTGATTTCCGATATCCAAAATGGACGTGATCACCCCTACAGTTGTTGATCGCACTACGCATAGGGGTAGTACCTCTGCTGTGTCTCAGCCCGCCGGACCGAGCCGGATGGCAATAGATCACCGGTGACCGTTTTCCGCCCGCTATTGGCCAACCCATGACACGCGACTCCCGCCGACCGTCCAAAAAAGGTCCATGACCAAAAGATTTGCCGCCGAAACACCCATTTCCATAAGCTGTTCCCCGCCGACCGGACCGGGCGTCGTGCCGTGGGGGTATCAGCACACCCGGACCGTGCGAACGGCCCTCATCACCTCGTCCCCAGCGAAAGGAAGCCTGGATGACAACGACGGATGCCGACGCCACCACCCTGCTCCCGACCTCGGTCCGACCGACCCACTATGACCTCGTTCTGACGCCGGACCTCAACGAAGCGACGTTCACCGGGGAGGTCGGGATCGAGGTCACGGTCGCCGCCGCGGTGAACGAGATCGTCCTGAACTCCACCCAGCTCGAGTACGAGTCGGCCCGTTACGTAGCCACCAGCTCCACCGCCGCCACTCGAGTCGCCTCCTCGATCAACCTGGATGAAGACGAGGAAACTGCAACCTTCAAGTTCAACGGTGCGCCGATCGAGCCCGGCAGCGGACGCCTGAACATCGTCTTCAAGGGCATCCTGAACGACCAGCTCCACGGCTTCTATCTCTCTTCATATCCCACAGACGACGGAACCACGAAGCTCATGGCCACGACCCAGTTCGAGGCCACGGACGCCCGGCGCTGCTTCCCCTGCTGGGACGAGCCCGCCGCCAAGGCAACGTTCCACGCCACGCTCATCGTCCCCTCAGACCTCGAAGCAGTCTCGAACACTCCCATCGAAAAACGAGCCGCCTCCCGCAACGCCCCCGGCCGCGACGTCGTCGAGTTCAAGCCGACGCCGAAGATGTCCACCTATCTGTTGATGTTCACGGTCGCCGACCTCGAGTCGATCGAGGCCACCGCCGACAACGGGACGCTGGTGAGGATCTGGACGACCGCCGGCCATGCCGAACAGGGAAGGTACGCACTGGAGGTATCCGTTCGGCTGCTGGAGTACTACAACGAGTACTTCGGCGTGCCGTACCCGTTGGAGAAGCTGGACCACCTCGCCATCCCGGACTTCGCGGCCGGGGCCATGGAGAACTGGGGCGCAGTCACCTACCGCGAGATCGCGCTCCTATTCGACCCGGCTAGTTCGTCACCCGGTACCCGACAGCGGATCGCCGAGATCATCGCACACGAGATGGCCCACATGTGGTTCGGCGACCTGGTGACGATGAGGTGGTGGAACGACCTCTGGCTCAACGAAAGCTTCGCGTCCTGGATGTCGACGAAGGCGGTCGACGTTCTCGAACCCGAGTGGGAGGAGTGGACGCAGTTCATCACGATGGACACCATCGCGGGGCTGAACCTCGACGGGCTGGAAAACTCGCACCCGATCGCCCAGGACGTGAACAACCCGGCTGAGGTAAGCCAACTCTTCGACGCGATCAGCTACAGCAAGGGCGCTTCGATCCTGCGGATGCTGGAAGAGCATCTGGGCCAAGAAGCGTTTCGCACGGGCCTGCGCCAGTACATGGCGCGGCACGCCTACGGAAACGCGACGGGCGCGGACCTGTGGCAAGCCATGGCGGATACCTCCGGGCAAGACGTGCCGGCGATGATGGACTCCTGGATCCAGCAGGTGGGCTTCCCGGTCGTCAACGTCGACATCTCGCGCTCAGACGGCAACGTGAGCGCGGCAATCACTCAGCAGCGGTTCCTGTACTCCGGGCCGAACGACGACTCGACGCTGTGGCATGTCCCGGTTCGGATCGGGCACGCGAATGACGCACGCGCGGCCTCGCTGATAATGACGAAACGCTCAGCCGATGCGACTGTATCCGGTGTCGCGTCCCCTGACGGCTGGGTGAAGGTCAATGCTGGGAGGACCGGGTTCTACCGGGTCCGGTACGCGGGAGACGAACTAGCGCGGCTCACCAGCGGCGTGCGCCGAGGTGAGGTTTCGGCTTCGGACCGCCTCGGACTTCTCGACGATACGTACGCGCTCGCACGTGCGCGTCTCATCGCCGTTACTGAATTCCTTGATGTGGCGGCGGCCCACGATTCGGAAGAGGATTTCAGCGTCTGGTCGGCGTTGGCTGGCCATCTGGGAGGCATCGAGTCTCTGCTGGCGGATGAGCCCTTTATCGACGAATATCGGGCGTGGGGGCGTTCGTTGACAGAAAAAGTGGTCCAGTCGGTCGGCTGGGACCCGGACGGCGACGAGCCTCATCTGCGCTCCCTGCTTCGATCGACGATTCTTGGCCAGGCTGGCGCCTTCGGTGACAAAGCGGTGTTGGGCGAAGCTGGACGAAGGTTCGGGCTGTATCTCCAGGACCAGTCTTCATTGCGACCGGATATTCGGGCAGTCGTGTACTCACTGGCGGCCGAGGACGGAGACACCGAGACGTTCGAGATTGTCCGCCGCCTTGCCAGGGACTCGACGTTCCAGGAGGAAATGGTCCGCTTCCAACTCGCGCTGGCACGATTCCAAGACCCGGTACTGATCGATCGGGCACTCGATCTGGTGCTCTCGGACGAGGTGAGGGTGCAAGATTCGCCGCGGTTGCTGCTCGCGCTTGCCTCGAACCCAAGAGGGAGAGACGCGGCGTGGGAATACCTAAAGGCTAACTGGCCCGAGTTCGATCGACGGTATGGCGGCGGCGGGTTCGCGGTGATGCGCCTGGTGTCGATACCTGGTGGGTTCTCGACCGCGGAGGCGAAGGCAGACGTCGAACGCTTCTTCACCGACCATCCGATGCCGTCTGCGACCCGGACCGTCCAGCAGTCCCTGGAGCGGATCGAGTTGAACCGGCTGTGGCTGGAGGCGAACCGAGACGGGGTCAGGCAGTGGTTGGAGCGCCGTTCGTAAGGGAACGCGGCCGAAACCGCTGGTAGGCTGTGGCGCACGTGACGTTATGCAACCTCAGCCCACTGATCACGACTTCGTGACCGATCTGAACCATCCGGAGCGACCACGCCCCGGGCCCTCCTTTCCGAAGAACATTCAACGGTTCCGACGCGGGCACACGCTCGCGTCATTCGAAGACGTCGTGGCTACCGAGGAACCGATGGAGATCCGGATCATCCACCGTCGACCGGGTACCGGCACGATTGGGGAGGAGATCACGGACAAACTCTCGGTGACGATGCGGACTCCGGGTTTCGACTTCGAGTTGGTTGCGGGGTTCCTGTACACGGAAGGCGTCATGCCATCGGTGGACGCGATCGAGACGATTGCGTATTGCACCGATGACGACATCAAGCAGGAATACAACATCGTGAACGTGACGCTGCGCCCATTCGTGACATTCGACGTCGAGCGGTTGACGCGACATTTCTCTACGACCTCGTCATGCGGTGTGTGCGGGAAGGTAAGCCTGGACGCGATCCATGCGCGGGGTTGCCCAGTGCTGCCACCCGGAGCGTCGGTTTCTTCCGAGTTGGTCGAGACGCTCCCTGACCGGTTACGCGAGTCCCAGGTGCTGTTCGGCCAGACCGGGGGTCTACACGCGGCAGGAATATTCACCGTCGATGGAAACCCGATGGTGGTACGGGAGGACGTTGGCCGGCACAACGCGGTCGATAAGGTGATCGGCAATCAGCTCCTCCAAACCGAGCTGCCGGCAAGCGACAGGGTGTTGGTGTTGAGCGGAAGGACCAGTTTCGAGCTGATCCAGAAGGCCCTGGTCGCAGGTATCCCGATCGTCGTCGCGGTGGGGGCCCCTTCCAGCTTGGCCGTGGAGCTAGCCCAAGACTTCAATGTGACTCTAGTCGGGTTCACGCGGTCCGGTTCGTTCAATGTCTATTCGGGGGCCGAGCGGATCCTGCTTTAACAGCCGGAGTCCTCCTGGCCGTGATTCTCAGGATCCTCGGCTGCTACTTCCATCTTCCGACTTCTCACGCGAAGGGGCAGCGTCGTTTCGGGGAACCGAAGGCGGAGGTTTCGGAGTTCAGAACCTTCGTTGTCGGGCTGGACTTGACCCCGCCGTAGGCCACGGTCATCGACTCCGTTCATGGCAATTCGGTGGCGCTCACGGACGCTGGGTCGGGAATCAGTGAAATACCCGTTGCGCCAGTCAGTCGTGGCGAGCCTTGAGTACTACCTGGGCATCAAATCGGTTCCGGTTCGATTCAGGTGAGGACGTCGTTGCGGGCAAGTTCCTCAATCTCATCGACCGAATAACCGAGGAGTTCTTCGAGGATCGGCGCCGTGTATCGATGGAGCAGTGGCGCCGGCCCGGCCGGCGGGATCGGGGCGCCGTCGAAGCGCCATGGAAGGCTGGGATAGCGACGTGGTCCGACCGCAGGATGGTCGACAACGACGATCGATCCGCGCGAATCAAGGTGCGGGTCGATCGCAACTTCCGCCGGGCTGAGGCAGGGGGCGGCGGGCACGGCGGCGGCCAGCAGGAGGTCGGCCGCCTCTTCTTTGGATTGGGTTGCGGTCCATTGGCCGATGGCTTGGTCCAAGTCACTCTCACGCGCCTTGCGCCTTTCGGGCGTGCCGAAGGCGGAATCGGTTAGCCAGTCATCCCGGCCAATAACACGGCAAAGGCTTCTCCATTCCTCATCGGTACGAACCGCAATCGCGACCCACTGATCGTCTCCCGCGCTCGGGAATATGGAATGCGGAGCGAACCGAGGGTGGTGGCTTCCGTCACGCACTGGGGGTTCGTCGCCAATCGCCGCAGCCAGTTGAGGTTCCAGAGTCAGGGTGGCGAGAGCTTCCGTCATCGCGAAGTCAACGAAGACTCCCCTTCCGGTCCGTTCGCGTGTCCGCAGCGCCGCGAGTACTGCCCAGGTGGCGCAGGTACCGCTGAACGGGTCAGGGAAGAATGATCCGAGGAGCCTAGGGCCGCCATCGTGATAGCCGGTGACGTCCGCTAACCCACTGAACGCATTGATCACGCTGTGAAGCCCTGCGTAGTCCTTCAGCGGCCCGGTGCGGCCCCATGCGGCGACCGAAAGATATATGAGTCCCGGGTTCAGCTCGCTGAGATCCGGGTAGCCAAGGCCCCATCGGTCCATCGTTCCCGAGGAGAAGTTCTCGATGACTATGTCGCTTTGAGAGGCAAGGCGTCGGGCGATCGCGCGCGCTTCGGCCGTCCGCATGTTGAGGGAGAGGCCTTTCTTTCCCTGCGCGAGGACATTAAAGGCGGGGGAGCGGTTTGGCCCTGGGATTCCATCTGCGCCGACTGCCCCAGCCCGGAAGTCTGCCGGATTCAGGCGGCTCTCAACGAGGATGACCTCCGCGCCAAGGGCGGCAAGCCATCGCCCAACGAACGGCGCAGCTATGTACTGGCCAAAGTCCAGAACCCTCGTTCCTTCCAGCGGAAGCTTCCGGTCGGACCGGGTGCCGGCAGGGCTAGTTGAGAGATCCGTTATATCCCGAAGGTCGTCCGATTGGGAGAGCACAAACGGTATACCCGGGACCGAAATACGTTTCCCGTCTACCTCTTCCTCGTGGAAATATCCACGCGAGGAGGGCTGTTCGGATGCGGCGGCCTCGGCCAGCGTTGTCGCCCAGTGGGTACCGATCCCGCGTGCCTGCAACTGTTCCGTCAGGTCGCTCCCGGTTTGCGTAGTAGTCCAAGCGACGATCAAAGGCATGAGAGCGTCCCAGTTCGCCGACCGATCGTCTCGGGCATCGAACGCACCGGCCCAATCGGGCCCGCCCATCACGTCAACGAGCGCCTCCCAGTGAGCCTGGTTCGTCGCTCCGATAACGATCCAGCCATCAGCGCATGGGAGATAGCAGTTGGTGCCCGGGAATTCTCGACCTCGAGGTTCCACTTTTCGAGTGTGCTGCGAGCGGTTGATCGGGTCATAGTTCAACGAGATCAGCGCGTCGAGCTCGGAAACCGTGACTTCGCGACCGATCTCGTCTCCGAAGGCAAGCGCAGAAAGGCAAGCGGTCACCGCAGCCGTGCCACCCGCAATGCTGGCCGCAGACACACCTGTCGGGGAAAGCGGTGGCTCGTTCGGATGGTCCCGGACCTGGTCGGGCATCCCGGGAGAGGTCCACGCCATGCCGGATCGGGCCCAGAGGGTCAAGTCACTCGAAACGCTTCTGGAGTCGGGTCCTCCGGGGCCGAACGGGCTGATCGACACCACGGTCATGCCAGGGTTCGTCGCACGCATCCGGACCCACTCTTGGGGGAACGATTCCTGCAGACCCAAGTCTTCGATCAAGAGATCCACGCCCGTCTCGGCGATCCGATCGAGAGCCGTCATCCCATCGGCGAGGGATATGCCGGGCGAGCCGTCGGTCGGTTGGAGAACCTTCGCGAGCCCGCGCGGCCAATCAGTCCGCTCGTTAGTCAATGGGTGCGCTCGTGGGAAGGTTGAGGTTTCGATCTCGAGGATCGACGCGCCCATCTCGTGAAGCATCTTGACTGCGTAGGCACCGCTCAACGAGGCAACAGCAGCCACGATGGTGCTGCCCTCAAGGACCCGTAAGTCCGAGCGATTTGTGGCCT
>PVBE010963681.1_pt1 | contig 12986 bp, 9 predicted proteins | sample 1631181 | NCBI WGS metagenome assembly PVBE01 (sample SAMN08397723, study PRJNA350692) | Marine metagenome, whole genome shotgun sequencing project. | isolation source: water | place: Pacific Ocean | collected 2012-04
GATTCCGCCCGATCGAAATCGGGCGAGCGGAATGAACGTTTTTCGCCGATTTCGCTCGATTTAGACCCTAAATCGTTTGAAATCGGCGAAAAAAGTTGATTCCGCTCGCCCGATTTCGATCGGGCGGAATCAACGTTTTTCGCCGATTTCACCCGATTTAGACCCTAAATCGGTTGAAATCGGCGAAAAACGTTGACGCAGAAGCCAGGAAAACATGCCGCAGAAGACCGGTGACGAGCCTCTGCCCAGCAAGCCGCGCGCCACCCTCAGTATGCGCTACGTGGGCAGGGGGGCTGGTCGATTCCCTCGCTCCATCGCCCCCTGACCGGCGCGATGGTCCGAGATTTGCGACCAGGCCCCCCGCGGAAACTGGAAGAAGCCGACGCCCGCGGCTGGGTGGTCGAAGGCGAAGCGTTTCGGCGGCCCCGCAGCGGCGAAGACCGGATGAGGGAGGGGCCACAAACGACGGGCGGGGAGGCGAACAGGGGAAAAACGAGCGGCACCGCACCAAACCAGCGAGAATTTGTTTGGTGCGATGTCTGTGCCTCCTCGTTCTGTCTCTCCGCGCGCTCGTTTGCGGCCCCCCGGCGATGGTGCTCGGCGCGGGCGATCGCATTTGCCGCAGGTTCGTGCGCGTCAAGGGCGATCGCGTTCTGCGGGGCGGGGCCTGGTTGACCAAGGAGACGACCCGCCGCCCGAGAGCGAACAGCCTGGGGGAAACGGCGCATTGCCCGAAGGACGAAGGCTCCTGGGAGGTGGAGGAGGTCGACGGCGGCGAAGGTTCCGAGACGACAACGGCTCTCTGGGCGGAGCTTCCGAAGCCGCTGCGCGTCCTTGCGGCCGACCTCGCCGACTATTGGGCGGAGACGCCGCACGATGCCGCGGCGACGCCTGATTGCGTCTTCCGCAGCACGCCGGCGGGCAGCGGGCAGTCGCACGAGCTCAAGCAGGAACTGCGCCAGCGCCGGCGCGACAGGGTGGCCGCCGTCGTGAATCCGGTCTGGCGGAAGTGCGCGGCGCTGGCGGGGGAGCTCTGCGAGCCGGCCGCGATCGCCGCGCTGGAGCGGAAGAAAGGCGCCAGGGCGGAGGAGGCGGAGCAGGCCTTGGCCGAACTCTGGGAGGCAGTGGCGGCAGCGGGGGCGCCTGTCCTCTCCGGGACATGCCACGCCGTTCGGCGCGACCTGCAGCAGCTCGCCCCGGAGGCCATCGGGAGAATCTTCTTGGAAGAAGTGGGCCAGTGCCAGCCGCTTCAGTTGGCTGGGCTCTTCGAGCTCGGCCACTTGCCCGGCCGGCCGCGCAAGTTGCGCCAGATGTTCAAGAAGCCGGCCGCGACGCTCTTCCGCTTCCACCCGAATGTCGCGCGCTTCGCTTGCGATTTGTTCCGAGGGGAGGAGCCCGAGTTCCTCAAAGCCGAAACAATGACCTCGCTTGTTACCCCGCTATAAAAATGATATCTCCGCGAGGTTTCGGAAGTTTAGGCACAGGGCTCCTTCGGATATCCGGATCGAGAGCTGGGGGTCGGCCACCGCCCGCGCGAGGCGGCTCCCCATTTGTCCGAAGTCAGGGTCGATGGGCAGCGGCTCGGGCCGGGCACCGAAGTGGCGGGGTACCGCGCGGAGCAGCTGCCGGAGGCGCACGTGCAGAACCTGTCCCGGTGCAACGCGGAGGAGCAGAGGATCTACGAGCACCTCGTGCCACCGCGCGGCGGCCACCCGGGCGCAGCTGATGACGACCACCGCGGCGAATCTCGGGCCCGTCGAGCAAAAGCAGGGGAACCACATCCTGCGGCGGCTGATTGCGCACCCCGGCGTCGGGCGCCTCGCCTGGGAGAAGGGGCCGCAGGGGGGAGTGCTGTGCTGGGAGCAGGAGGGCGGCCGGGGCCCGCTGTGGAAGGGTCTGCCGAAGGCACGTGCGCCGCCGGCGGTGATCAAGGCCCCGCAGACGGAGGCAGCGGGTGACGCGGCGGAGGAGGCCGCGCCCGCGGAGCAGAAGCTGGTCGGCGACGAAAAGCAGATGCTGGCCGAACCCTCTTTCATGGCGGCCGGCTTTGCGGCAGCCGCCGCGCAGAAGGCGCAAAAGCAGGCGAGCAACAAGGCAAAGCAGCGGGAGGCGAAGCGACAGCGGTTTGCTCGAAAGGCTGCTGTGCGCTGCTGGGGAGATGCCGTGCGCTGCCGTGCGCTCCTGGGCACCCCTGTGCGCTGCTGTTCGCGGCTGGTCGCCGCTGGAAGCTCCGGGCAGCTCGGCACGCGTGGGGTCTGAGGCGGTGAACTGATCTAATGTTAGCTGTTCTTTGCTTTGGAGCCATCCAAGGCTTACCCATCGGCGGTAATGATTATGGCTATAATGAAAAAGGCGGTTTATCGAGTATTATGAGAACCTATCGTGTCGATTTATCGCAAACTGTCATTTCTATTTTGTAATCAAAAAGCATCGTGTCGGTTCATCGCTTATTAAAAACCACCATGTGGCAGTTTTAGCCGAGATGGCCATTGTTTTTCATATAGTGCAGTGCAGAACCAAGTTTGGCATTGTTTTTTTTTGGAATTTACCAGGATGGGCTAACAAGTTAGCTAGGAAGATAGGTAGGTAGTCAGATAGATAGACTGCTATCGCGCTTCGGCCCCCGCGGGGCCCTAGAAAGGGAATCAAACCAAATGAATGAACATGGTGATAGAATTATAAAAAAGAGACCCCCCCAATGTATGGTAATTTTCACACGGCTCTCGACCTTGGCCGAGTACAGTGCGCCCAAGGCGTTATTAAATGCATCGCCTACCGAGTACTCGGCCAGCCGAATAGTAGCCCCAAATTGAATGGTTGGGGGCTTTCGAGGAACTGGGAATTTAGCTGCATTCTGGGCGAAGAAGCGCTCCTCTACCTCCATCACGTGTTCCTGCGGTCCTTCATCGTGTGCATTCCCCGCTACGGTTTTTTGCCGAGGGGAGGCGTAGGACAGATCGAAGGAAAAACCCGGAGAGAGGCGGCGAAGAGATGAGCGACAAACCACGGAGAGAGAGGCGTGAAAGAAGTGATCGAAAAATCTCGGCGAGAGCGGTGATCGAAAAAGCCTGCTTCTGTGTTTCTTTTCTGTATTCAGGTTCCCGGTCCGTTCTCCCTTTCCTCCTGAGCGGAAAAATAAATAAAATCTTCGTTCAAAACCAGTGTCTCTCGGCTGAAGTGAAGAAAATAAGTTTCACGAGAAGAGCCGCGCTCAAAAATATAGAGTCACGACCGACTGGCGAGGTTCCTTTCCTGAGAGCGAGGAACCAAGCCGTGCGAACTAACCATAGAGGGAACAACGTAGGGGGATGAAGATGAGGGGACAGAGAGTCTTTCTCCCACCTCAGCACCCATGGCCGTTCTGCAACCTTCACAATGCACAGGGTCTATGGTAAAGTAAATACAGATAGCCGTTTCGGCTCCATCAATATCAGCTTTGGCCTTGCCGACCCACGGTGGGTCGAGGAAACTAGCGAATTAACTTTATAAGCAAAAGATCTCCCGTAAGCCTTGAAAGATTTCCCCGTAGCGTAGTTGTGGAGAAATTAAAACAACCATATTTCAATTGGCAACTAGAAAATCTCTAAGGGGCGCGAATTCTCAGCGCATCGAAACCGAGAAAACATCGGAAGCCTCCAATGGACAAGATGGCGGAGGAATGTGGCGGGGCACCGGCGCGCCAGGCCGGCGCAGAGGAACATGCGATGGTGCTGCACGATCCGGCGCCGGAGCCGCAGGGGGAAGTTGAAGCAGCGATCGCCCCTTACGCCCCGATGCCGCTGGTGCTGGGGCAGGAGGGCGGGCCGGGGAAGCTGGACGGCGGCGCGCAGAAGGAAGTTTTCCAGTGGTGCTACGAGACGGCGCTGGAGGCCGAGATGAAAGCCGCCGCTCCAGCGAATCCGAAGAAAAAGGGCCGGAGAGGGGGAGCCGGACAGAAGAAGACAGGCACGGAGATCGTTGCCGCGGAGGCAGAAGGATTGGTCGCGGCCTTACCGCAGGGTGACCTCCCCAGCGCTGCGGACGACGGCGGTGGGAGACGCCGGACAAGAGCGATCAACATGCTGAACGCGATCGAGGGGTATGCCGATCCTCTCGCGGGCCGCGGCGCGCGGGCGCGGGAGGCATGGGTGCTCACCGCCAAGAAGACGGGGGACTTCGCAGAGCAGGCCATCTGCTACGCCGCGATTACTCAGGGCGCAGCAAGGGCGAGCGGCGTCACAATAACACGCGTCTGGAATTTCATGCGGGAGCAGATGGCAGGGCTGGCCGATGAGGCCTGGCGTGAGGCGAGCGCGGCGCTCCACGGCGCGTTGCTGCGACTGGTGGCGGATCGCGTTTTCGAAGCGGAGGAGGATTCTGGCCGCGACGCAGCGGAATTTGCTGCCTACGGACTCGCACACCGCCCGGGCAGGCAGCTGCTCAGGTACACGGGGGACGATGAAGATCGGTTCCCAGACCCCGCCCAGCTTTGGGAAGGAGAACCGCCGATGGCTTCCGCGGGCGACATGCGCCAGGTTCGCAAAGCCTGGCAGTCTCGCTTCCAGCAATTCGATTGGGCCGCGGCGCTCGAAGCGCAGGCGCAAGAAATGCCGCTACACGAAGGACATTTTCTCGAGCGCTGTGAGAAGCTGCCGCTGCCGGAGGTCGGCTGGCGGGTGCTGATGCCTCTGGTGCTCGCCGCGGGCCAGCTCTGCGCCGCGGAGGCCGGGAAGAGCCGGGGAGCGAATATCTCGATCGAAAACATCCGCGCGGTCGCCTCCGCACTGGCGTGCCGCCGCGCCCGGGACGCCGTGTCGCAGGGATTTCCGCACGAGTGGCCCCAATTCACCCCGCCCGAGTTTCAGGCCGTCGTTGAGACGCTCTGCGCGACCGGGGTGTGGGAATGCAGGGGGCGCGAGGGCTGGGCCGTCCGGGCGCTCGCAAGCTGCTCTATATCGGAGCACTTGCTGGAGGAGCACGTGCTCGATCGCTCTTGGAGCAGCGGCGGTTTCCTCGGGGGCGTAGAATATGCGGCGGCGAAGGAAGCGGTGCACGGGCATTGCATCGTCCAAAGGGCCGGCGGCGCGCAGGCGGCCAGCGCCGCGGAGGCGATCGCCACCCTCGCTTTTCCGCAGCGCAAGAAAAACCATGTTCTGAGCAGGGCGATGCAGGGGCGCGGGCAGAAAAGCGCGGCGGGACTGCCCATGTGGGAACAGAACGAGCAGCTCCAGGTGCGGGAAGGAACGCCGGCGGTGGTGGCAAAAGCCGTCATAAGGGGCAGCACCGCAAAGCTGCGCCGCTACCAATCGCTGCGCCCGGGCTTCGCCAGGCCAGCGGAGAAGAAGGCGGTCGCCGCGGTGGCGAACTTCATCTCTGAGAATCCTGACGGCGGCCTGTTGTTCGTCGCTGGCAAAAGCGGCGCCGGTAAGACGCGGGCTATCACGGACGCCATCCGGGACACGGGGGAGGACGGCGGGGGGGAAGATGAAGAAGGCAGCGAGCCAATCGTCGAATGGAGCGACAGAGGCGGAGGCGCAGCTTCCGACCACCTGCGGGCACACCTGCAGAAACACTTCGGGCATTTCGGCGATGGGGTGACCGCGGAGGAGGGCATCGCTGCGATCGAAGACGATACGCAAGGCGGCGCGGCGGCCCTGCCCGTCATCGAGGACGCGAGCGTGTCGGGCGGGGCGGCGCATTCGGCCTCCTCGCAAGACAACCAGGCCGCGGTCGCCGCGGGAAGCGCATCCGATAAGCAGCCAGACGGCGCGGCCGAACAGCCGAAAAAGGAGCAGAGTACGAGGCGACTTGGCAGCGTTATCTCCGCATTTTTGCACGGCGATCAAGAGATGCCGGCCCACCCCGGAGCGCAGCCAGGGTTGGCTTCCACCAGGCGAGGCCGTCCCTTCAGCGCAGAAGATTTTTTCGCCGACCGCGAGACAGGCGCCCCCTTCACCGCGAGTACCATCAAAGCGGCTTCCCGGTACCTCCTCTTCGAAAGCCTCCCGATTGATGGGCGGAAGCAAATTTGGACGCAGCTCTGCGCCATCGACGAGGTTATCCGTGCCAGGGCGCTTCGCTGCTGGATCTTCGTCGAGATCTCCCAGGCTAAGGTGTTTCGCAGCGAGCCGGACGTCGCCTGCGCTTTGAAGATCGGTCCGCCGACGCGGCGCAACTTCCTACTAGAGGCGGAGCACATCCTCGGCGAGGAGTTTGATGATGAGCGGGCCGTCGGCGCCTTCCCCAGCGGCGGGCAGCAAGCGCATCTCGACTGGAACGATTTCGGGAAGTTCCTCGGCCTCTGCCGCAACCCCACCTTCGATCCCGAGGGCGACGCAACCAGGCTGCTCGATTGCGATGATGATGGCACCGCGGTCCTCGGCCTCTGCCTCGCCTACGCGCTTTACCGCATCGGCCCGCAGCAGCCCGCGGACTTTCGAGACATCATCAAGAAATTCGTGCTCAAGGGGGGCGAACAAGTCGCGGCGTTCCAGATGAAACACCCCGCGCCTTTCGCCGAGATGGAAGCTGCTATGCGCCATACCGGGGACGATGCCAGCGAAGTTTGGAACGCGTACTGCACGCGACTTTTCCAGGGGCTTCCCAAGAGCACGCCCCTCGACAGCCGGCTGAGAGGGAAGACCGGGGAGCGCGAGGGTTTCGCGCGAGTAGCGGCCTACCCGCTGGACAGGTTCATCACGGCGTGCGGCGACCCGGCGCAGGCTTGGATCGAGAGCTTCGAAGCGGCCGAGTCGAAGCTTATCCGGAAGCAGAGCCTTGCCGCCCTCGCCAAGGCAAAGTGCCGACAGGCGACTCCGAACAGGCTGCTGCTCTTTCGCGGGTTCTTCCCCCCTGGCCAATTCTGTGCCAATTCTATTGTAAACCAAGGTTTAAGATCCAATCTCTTCTTTTTTTTTCTTGCCAACCAAGCCCCCCGGGGGCCGCTAGAGCCAATCTAGGCGAGAGCAACTAGTCCCTGCCGAGGGGCGAGCCTCTTCGCGCGGGAGCAGACAGCCTGCCGCGTAACCAGATGTGGACCCAGGAGCAGCAGGTAGAAGAGTTCAAACCGCTGGGCGGCGTGGTGCCGGGAAGCATTCGAGAGGTCGCGAAATTCCAACTCTTCGACAGGCCGGCGCAGTTCGCGGCTTTCATGGACGCACCTGCTGGAGCGGTTGCGTTGCCGGATTGGGCGCACGAATACGCCGCAGCCGCGGATCACTTGAGGGCACAAGATAAAATACCCCGGCTTCCGACGCCGCTCGGGATGATCTTGGGCGAAATGGCAGCGAAGACGGCGCGGCCCTACGGCCAGATGCTGGAGGAGAGGCGTTTCGCGGCCGCAGTTATCCAGCGCGCCAGAGAGAGCGAGCCCGGCTGTCCCCAGGGCGTCATCAGATTCCTGTCGACTGCTGCTTGGCTCGGCGGCCCGCGGGCTCTCCCGCTGGCTCTGCGCCATCGTTTCTGGGATTCCTTCACCCCCGCCTCGCCGCGCCGCCTTCCCGCCGACCTGACCGCGGGCCTGCGTAAGGGAAAGGAGCTTGAGGCGCTGGGGAAGGAGGAGCTGACGGAAATCCTGAATACCTATGCGATGATGCGCGCAAAAGTGGCCAGGGATGCGCGAAGCGATGGCGAGGAACCCGCGAACGAGGCAGCTCTGGCTGAAGCGAGCGACCAGCTCGTCCGCCTCGAGAACGAAGCTGCGCTGTGCCGCCAGGCAATGGCGGCTGCGGCTCCCGCTTTGGCGGAATCAGCAGAGCCCGCTACGCCACCGGTCTCGCCGTTGGGTCCGTGCCGCCTGGCGATGCTGCCGCCGGGAGAAGGCGAGTTGCGCGAAGCCGCTGAAGACACGGGCAAAAGCCAGCGCGCGACCTCCCCGCCGGAACCGAACCCTCCCGGCGCCTCGCTGGAGCAAGCCGCGACGCACTTGATGATGGGAAAAATCCGACACCTGTGTGCGGAAAAGCTCGCGGACCTCGCTGCCGCGGCGCCGCTCGAAAGCGCCGCGGGGAACCCGCGCGCCGCCAGGCTCCAACACATCTTGAACGCGGCGCAGCCGCCCGCCGCGGGACAGGGATACAAGAGCGAAGACATCGCAGCGCTGCGAGAGGAACTGGATGCGGGTCACCCCGACGCGGCGGGGAGCGCATCGGAAGAAGCCGAGGAGGAGGAGGAGCCGCTCGCCATCTGCGACGCCGAGCAAGTCGGCTTCCCCGAAGCGCCGCGCGCGGCGGGCGCAGTGCCGCCGGCGCAGCCGAGCACGCCCGCGCGAAGATCGCGCGCGCCGAGTCCGCCGAGTTCGCGCGGGAAAGCTGTGGTGGCGGCGTCGACGCTCGGACAGGCTGCTCTGCTCTTCAGCGCAGCAGCGGGGAGGGACGGCAGGCCAGCAAAGAAGAAGCGCACGGGCTAAGGAAACTTGAGGACATGGCGAGCAAGCAATGTGGAGGAGTCGGGCATTCTCAGCCGAATAATGTGCAGCCGTATCGATAAGACTAATAGTTCGATGAGCTACTATGTATGGGCATTATACATACTAGAATTCAGCTATCTAAAGTTTCAAAAATATGAAAAACTTCGAAGAGCAGAGGTGGTCGCATAGAAAGTGGGGCCTACCGCGGTCTCAGTCTTGGGGCTATCACATACTCAGGGCTCATCTTTTTTGAAGTACGGGGGAGGTATCAAAAATCGATGTACTTTTGAAAAATTATATTCGAGCCATGAAGAAATGGATAAGGGCTTATTCAGTCCGCCGGCATTGCGCCTATCAGTGCACGCCTTTCTACAAGTAAAGCATGCACTAAGTAGACTGAAAAGTTTGAAAATGTTATAGATAAACTATCTGATGTTGAAGTGGCTCAGGTGCCCCTGAGTCACTAGGTTTTGAAATCTTCAGTCGCCCACGGGAAAAATAGACTGCGCGGCACGTAGTAGCTCCGGCGAAAAGTCCGCAGAAATGGTAAAGAGATATTGAGTCCGTAGCGGTAACCTTCTTAGCAGGCGTGTCGAGTTTTTTGCCGGTACATATTATATTTTCTAAAATGTCAGAGAGTGCGAAAATCCAGTCTTCCCGCGGGGAATTGGCGGGGTTTCTTTTCTCTGGAGTAAGAACGAGCTGCTGCTGCAGACTCGAGATCGGGCGGGCGGTGTTCGGAAATCGGTCGTTCAGCATTTTTGGCACAGAGTGCACCTCGAGGGGCTTGGACGAGGAGGGGAGAGATACAACGAAGCAGAGATTCGGGAAGATCACGATGACCCCAGGGAACGACTTGAAGATCAAGGTGACCTGAGGGCCCAAATTTGGCATGAGAGGTTCGAACGAAATGCTCGCCGCAAAAAATCTCGGAAAGCCCGACAGAGAGGCCAAGGTCAACCCAGGGACCAAACTGACCGACTGGGCATTTGAGGATTTCAATGAAAAAATTCTCCCAAAAGAATTCCGAATTCAAGGGCAAAGGGTTCAGGTACGGGGGCATTCGATAGCGCTTGCTTCCCGGAAACTTACCGCACGTCGGGCCCTTTCGATCACAGGCGCTGCGTTTCTATCTATTATCAGCTCCTTAGCTAAGTTCTCTTCGTTACTCCCCCCGGAATTCGGAATTCAACCGAAGACCCACGTTCTTCTACAACATGCTAACCACTGTGTCTTGCTTGGCTGTTGTTTATTGTTCTTTCCCCCGAACTTTTTTTTTGTGAAGCATCAGAAGGTAGGCGCGAGAGTTTACGCAGTTAGATTAGCTGAACGCGCGGAGGCTCTCGCGAGGCTCACAAACCAAACATTTATCTTTTTCTTCAGATAAAAAACCCTGAATTTTAAATTTAAGCAAATTCTTCTCACCGAGGATGGAAGAGCAAGCAGCCCCGGCGGCCGGAGCAGACGCCCACGACGAGCTCGAGCACCACGAGCTCCAGCACGCCTTCGACGACGAGCTCGAGCACCAATTGCTCCAGCACTACGTCGGGGAAGACGAGCTCGAGCACCAAGAGCCCCAGCACGCTCATGTCGACGACGAGCTCGAGCACCACGAGCTCCAGCACCTCTTCGACGACGAGCTCGACCACCTAGAGCTCCAGCACCTCTTCGACGACGACCTCCCTCCCGAGGGGCAACAGCCGCCGTGTGCGGCCCAGCGCGCGGAGCTCTCCTCCGACAAACGCACTGATGTGCTCGCGGTTCCGACCTCGTTTGCGGCTGCTTTCCCGCACCTCGCGCAGAGTATGCTGGCAGAATGCCCCAACATGGCTGAGCTCATGGCCCCGAAAAAGCCTCCGGAGCGGCCCGACATTGATGCCCTGGTCGAAGCGGTGGCCGCCAAGGAGGAAGAGCTCGAGGAAAAGGAACAAGAAGCAGAGCGGAGAAAGAATTTGACCGCCAAGGAGCAAGAGGAGGAGGGGGAGAAAGAGCAAGACAAACTCCCGGGGAGGCAGCAAAAGATAGGCTCGACCCAGGCAGTAGCACTCTCGGCGGCCGCCAACTGGGGCACCCCGCAAGAGCTCGAGGATGAAGTGGAGCGCCTGCGGAAGCAGCGGGCGGAGGAGCTGGATAGCCTGAAGATCACTCTCGAGATCGGCCTCCGCACCGGGGGCGAACACCAACAGCTGCCAGATCCAGACACGGACTTCTCCGCCCCGCCCACCGAAGCCATCTTCGCATTCCTTCAACCAGGGGATTCTGGCTCGGCGCTTCATGCGGTTCTCCAGGTGCTGCTGCGTATGCCGCACTTCGTGCGCGAGGTGCGCAAAGCTGCCCGGAGAAGGAAGCCAGCCAAGCTGGTAGATGACCTGGAGAAACTCCAGCGCGCGGCGCGGCTGGCTGCCCAGACGCAAGATAAGGAGGCTTCCGCGAAACAGGCCGCAGCTGCCCGGGAGAGGTTCAAGGCAATCCAGAAGGACCTGGAGGCAGCAGCCGCCGCGGAAGGCGAAGAACCTCCAGCGGACGCACCTGCGGAAAGCCGTCTTTGGGAGCCGGTGGAGTGCTTCCGGCGCATCATGGCGGCCCTGGCTCCGACGACGGCCGTGCAAGACCCTTTCACCGGAACTCTCGCCCGGACCGGCGGCAACTGCGCGCGATGCCAGCAAAGCGGCCAGGTCGTGCCCAGCACCACGACACACCTCCGCCTGGAGCTACAGAGCGAAGAGGGGGCCGACCGCGGCGCCGGCCGCAACAATGTTTCGAATCTCCTGGAGTCATTTTTTTCCTGTGGCGGCGCGGGCCCTGCGGCGGCCGATTGCGATGACTGTATGCAGAAAGGGCGCGGGTCCAGCCGAATGTCGCTCTCCGCCGCGGTAACCGTCTCGCGCTGGCCCCTCTGGCTGCTGGCGGATTTGCGCGGTCCCGCCAGCTTTCTTCCTGGCGCTGCTGCGGCGAGCGTCGCGGGCCAGGTGCCGGAAAGCGCCTTCGCAGAGACCCACCTCCGCCTCGCGGCACACACCGGCGCCGGAGCCGGGGAGCAGGAGCAAGGCCGGTACCGGCTGCGCGGTGTTCTGATGCCGGCCGCCCCTCGGCCCCGGTGCTCGGGAGAGGAAGCAGAAGAAGAAGGCCGGGAGGAGCCACGGTTCGAAGTCCACTGGTATTCGCCCGCCCTGGCCAAGTGGTGCGTCATCCGGGACAGTGCCTGCGTGGCGCTGGAAACACCGCCGCTCGCGCCTTCCGGTGGATCTTCTGGCGGTATCTCCCAGCATAGCGGGGAGGGCTTTGCCGGCATCCGGCCCGAGGCGATCTGCTTCTACCAGCACAGGGAGACGAGCGAGCCGCCAGCGCAGCCAAACAGGGGCGGATTCAAACCTCGAGTTAACGCTGGAGCCGCGGGGTCTGCGTGGGGGGCATTCTCGGGGGTGCTAGCCATGCGGGGTCTGCGCGGGGGGCCACAGGCGAGGGGCCGAGCCAAACCTGCAGCTCATGCTGGGACCGCGGCAAAGGACGCCGCGAAACCCGAGGAGAAGCCAGAAGAAGCCGCCAAACCGCCCGCCCCGCCGAAGGAGCTGCTGCGGCTGATCAGAAGCCGCGAGCATGAGCCATGGCGCGCCTACGTCCATGCCAGCCGCGAACTCTATGCCAGCGATGAACACGTCCCCGGCGACCACGTGCCGGCGGAAGGTTATGGCGCAAGGGCATTCGACGGCGGAGGTTGCAGCATCGGCGGAGCTCGACCGCCGGGCCGGCCCCGCATTTCGATTGAAGCGCAGAACGAGGGGCGGAGGGCAGCGCAGAACGAGGAAGAAGCACGGCCCGCGCCGTCCCCGCAGATAGCAGCAAGCGCGCCGAAATTCCTTTCCAGCGAGGATGAAGGGCCCGGCCCCGGCCTCCACCGCATGCCGGCGCAGCCTTCCAGCGAGGAAGAACCGGACCAAGCCGAGGACCGCCGCAGGAACGCCGAGCAAGACGCAGCGGACGCGAAAAGGCGTTACCCGGAGACAGCGAACGACGCGCCGGAAAGAAACGCCAAACGCCGGCGCCCGGAACCAGCGAGCGAGGCGCCGAAAGAAAGCGCCTGGAGCAGCTGCAAAGCGACAGCGGGGGAAGGGGCCGAGCGCGACGGGCACGAGGAAGAAGAGGAAGAAAGCAGCGGCAGCCGCAGAACCAGCAGCACCAGCAGCAGCGAAGCGGGCGGAGGAGCGCGCGAGCAGACGCAAGCCGACGAGCGAGAACTGCTGCGAACCGTCGAAGCGCAGGCGCGGGTAATGGGCAAAGGCCTCTTCCCAGTGGATGAGAAATGGCTGCGCCCCAAATTCGCGGAGCGCCCGCTGAAGGATGTGACGAAAGCCTGGGTCGCCTGCCTCTGGACCTACTTGATCGCATCGACGCCCGACCCGCTCCCCCAGGGGTAAACTTCTCCATCTGCGCCACTGCGCCCCGCCCGTGGGTTCTCGGAAACTCCACAGGGCCGGGGGTTTTATTCCCTTTCCGCCTACTCCGCGGCGGCAGCCGTTTTTTTGCAAAAAAAAAAAAAAAACAAAAAAAATAACGAAGTTTCCCCCTGCAGGCGCGCCGCTGCGCCGGCCCCCCCGAGCCC
>PVBE010514756.1_pt1 | contig 12985 bp, 20 predicted proteins | sample 1631181 | NCBI WGS metagenome assembly PVBE01 (sample SAMN08397723, study PRJNA350692) | Marine metagenome, whole genome shotgun sequencing project. | isolation source: water | place: Pacific Ocean | collected 2012-04
AAAAGAGAAAATATAAACTCAAAAAATCTTAAAATCATTTCAAGGATGATTATGAATATTAAATAAACAAATATTTCATTAAAGAAATTTGGAAGTTCTGCAAATTGATTAAAAATTCTTTCAATTGAGAAAAATTTTGGATTTAAAATCGAAACTGCAAGTAATGTGAAAGGAACAAGTTTTGCCAAATCTTTTGCCAAATCTTCTTTGTAATAAGAAGTCATTCTTATTGATGCAATTATTACTGCGGAAATAAGTAAAAGAGAACTAATTTCTAAATTATCTGTTAAAAATATTAAAAATAAAGTAAACATTGAAAACCAGAAAAAAATCAGAAATGGTAGGATTATTACATATTCAAGAAGATAAAATGTCCCTGCAAGTAATTTTGTAAAAAAAACATGTTCTGATTTATTGTATTGATTTAAATTTAGTTCAATAATATTTTTTGTAGATATAAATCTGTAAAATTTCCAGATAAAAATAGAAAATGCAACAACTAGTAAAACTATTAATAATAGATTAATAAAGTTTTGAAAGAACGGGGGCAATAATGAAATAAATAAATTGTAATTTTCTAAAAGACTTGGTCCAAGATCCTTAAATATTTCTACCATCAATTAATTTAGATTTTATTACTTTTAAAATTTTGTAATTACAGAAGTTTTAAATATAATATTTTCTAAATTAAATTATGATTGATATTAAATTAATTAGGGAAAATTCAAAATTAGTTAAAGAAAATATAAAGAAGAAATTTCAAAATGAAAAACTTGTTCTTGTCGATAAAGTAAAAGAACTTGATGAAGATTGGAGAAAATTAAAATATAAAGGAGATAGTTTAAGAAGTGAAAGAAATAAGATTTCTGAAGAAATTAATAAAGCTAAAAAATCAAAAGATGAAAAAAAAGCTAAAGAGTTGATAAAAAAAGCTAAAGAAATTCCTGAGAAGATTGAGAAAGTTCAGAAAAAAACAAAAAAACTTTCTGAAGAAATAAATAAAATTATGTTGCAAATTCCAAACATAATTCATGAATCTGTGCCAATTGGAAAAGATGAAAAAGACAATGTTGAGATTAAAAAAATTCCTTCTGGGAAACCTTCTGTTCCAAAATATGAAATTTTAAATCATGCTGTTTTGGCAGAAAAATTAGGTGGTTTGGATTTAGATAGTTCAAGGGAAATTTCAGGGCAAGGATTTTATTATCTTAAAGGAGATTTAGCACTTCTACATTCTGCAATGCTATCTTTTGCTAGAGATTATATGATTAAACAAGGTTTTGAATATGCTATTCCTCCACTTATGATAAGAGGGGAAATTGTGGATGGTGTTATGAGTTTTGATGAAAAAGATAAAATGATGTATAAGATTGAGGGAGAAAATTTGTATCTTATAGGAACCTCAGAGCATTCTATGGTTGGAATGTTCAAGGATAAAACCCTTAAATCAAAACATCTTCCTTATAAATTGACGAGCTACTCTCCTTGTTTTAGAAAGGAAAAGGGGGCGCATGGAATTGAGGAAAAAGGATTATACAGATTGCATCAATTTGAAAAACAAGAGATGATTGTAATTTGTGAACCGGAAGATTCATATAAATGGTATGAAAAAATGTTAAAATTTACAGTAGATGTTTTCAAACAATTAAAAATTCCTATAAGGGTTCTTGAAATTTGTTCAGGGGATTTAGCGGATTTGAAAGCAAAATCTGCAGATGTGGAAGCATGGAGTCCAAGGCAAAAAAAATATTTTGAAATTGGTTCTTGTTCAAATTTAACAGATGCTCAAGCAAGAAGATTAAATATAAAAATAAATGATGGAAAAGGAAATCATTTTGCACATACATTAAATAATACTGTTCTTGCAAGTCCAAGAGCATTAATATCTTTTATGGAAAACCATGAACAAAAAGATGGAAGTATAAAGATTCCAAAAGTTTTATGGCCTTATATGAATGGAATGAATACCATAAAAGGCACAAGTAAAATTGAGGTGAAGAATGGCAAAAAAATTTGATTTTAATGTTTTTAGAAAACCTAAAATTTTGAAGTTAGATTTATTGAGATTTGGTTTGGCAGGGGGAATTATTAGTTTAATTTTTGTTTTAGCTGTTGAAGTATTTTTATGGATTAAATATGTTCCTTTGTATAATTCAATGATGGTTAATCTTTATGGTGTTGCAGGGCTAACTACTTTTGGAATTTTGAAAATTATTTTAATTTCTTTATTTTTAGGATTTGTTATTGGTCTTTTATTTACTTGGTTGTTTGCATGGATTTATAATAAATTATTGATGGTGAAGATAAAATAATTGTTAAAAGCTATAAATTCTTATAAATTATAATTTCTTTATTTTTTTATGAAAGTAAGAACCAAAAAGCAAAGCGCTGAAGGTGTTGTTAGACTTGAGGCTTCTGAGGAAATTAAAGAGATAATAACTAAAGAAGATTTTATGAATCCAAAAGAAGTTGTTTTTGAAGTGTGTTTTTGTGGAGAAGATAGTGCAGGAGTTGTTGAATTGACAAATGAAGAGGTAAAAACTTTGCACAAAGAAGTAAGTTCAAAAAAGAAGCTTTTAGGAAAAATAAAGGTTATGAAATTTAAAAAATAGTTCTTAGTTAATTTTAAAAATAGAATTTATGTATTATTTCTGTGCCTACGTGGTCTAACGGCTATGACACGTCCCTGTCGCGGACGTAACCCGGGTTCGACTCCCGGCGTGGGCGTTTAATTTATAAATTCTTATTTCATTTGGTTGATAAGATAAAGGAGGTGAAAGATGATAAAAATTTGGAAAAGAGCTCTTAAAGAACTTGACATATGGGATATCGGTTTAATTAAGTTTTCTTCCGCAGTTTTTGTATTGTTTGTAATAACAATTTGGCCTGCCGCAATGACATGGGTACATTCTGTTAATCCTTGGTATTTTTTTGTAGCATTTGTAATTTTTGTAGCAAGACCTTTTTATAGAGCTTATATAAAATAAAATTTTTTAAAACTCCCTCTACTCTTCAAGTAGAGGTTTTTATTTATATTCAGAAAAATATTAAATAAAAGTTTTCTCTTTTACCTATTTTTGTTATTAGAAACCCTTCTTTGATTTTTTGGATTTGTATTCTATAATTTCCTGTTCTAATTCTAAATTCATTAATTTTATTTTTTAATTTAATTATATCTACAGATTGATTATTTCTGAATTTTTCCATAGTTGTAAATATCTTTTGCTGTATTCTTGGATTAAGTTTTTTCAATTGTTTCTTAGAATTATTTGAAAAGATAATTTTCATTATTAAAATCCTAGTTCTTTTTTAACTTCTTCAAGTGTGACAAAGTTTCCTCTTTCATATTCTTTTTTTGATAATTCTATGTCTTTTTTTGCTTCTTCCGACAACTCTAAATGAGGTTCAATGAAATCCCAAATAACATCTTCATAGCTATCTTTTTCTTCTTTGAATTTCTTTAAAGCATTTAATAAGTTTGAACTTATTCTTATAGATGTTTGATTTTGCATACTTTACACATGCATTAAGTATATATAAATTTTTCTAATTGATTGTTCAAAAAAGATTTAACTGCATTAATTTTGATATTTCTCAGTGTGACATCAATAAGAAATTTACTATTTGATCTTAAATTTTTAACCTTAAGATAAAAATTCCGTTAGAGTGTTTATTTTTTCTTAAAAAAATTTAAAAAGCTTTGATTCTATATTAAAGAATGAAAAAAAGAGTTGATAAAAAAAAGGCAATGAAAAACTTGTGTAGTATGGATAATTGCAATTCTTGTGGAGGGGCATTTTATGGCTTTGGTTTTATTGGCGCATTAGTTTATTATGTCTCTACTGCAACTAGCTTTTGGATGGGTGTTCTCGGAGTTTTGAAAGCAATTGTCTGGCCTGCTTTTGTAATATTTGAGTTTATGAAATTCTTAGGAATGTAAGAAAATTTATTACAAAAAGAAAAGTGTTTATTTGGAAAATTCTAAAAGTGTTTGATTCCTATAGGGTTTATGGAATTTTATAGGAAAGGTTCTTTTTTAGAAAGGCAAGTTGAAGGAATATTTAGAAGAGCTGGTTTTAAAACTGAAATTAATTCTAAGAGATATAGTTTTGAAAGTGATGTTATTGCAAGTCATAAAAATTTTAATATAATAGTTGAATGTAAGGAATATAATACTTATCTTAATATTTCTAGTTTATTGTATCAATGGGAAAGTAAAAAGAGAAAATCTGGGGCAGATAGGGTTATTTTGGTTGTTGTAGGTATCAAAACAATTCCTAAAGGAATTGAAGAGTTGGCTAAAGAGTTGGATGTTATATTATGGATGGATAAGCAAATAAATCATTTATCTTCCATAGAAACTAAAGATGAATTAAGAAACGAAATAAATAGAGCAATTAAATTTGATATTGAAGAACTTAAAATTAAACGAAGACAAAATAATATTAAATTTCTAAAAAAAACAATAATCTTTTTTGGATTAGTTATTATGGGTCTTATAATATTCAAATCAGAATCTATTAGCTTAGAAACAAAATTTTTATTATGGGGAATTTTTTTAATTATATTTTTTGTTTGGCTAATGATTGATCCTAAACGTGCTAAAATATCTTATAATATTTTAAAAGGTATAAATAAGGGATTAAACAATGGGAAAAAAGATTGGAGAAATATTAATAGAAATTATAAAAGAAAAAGAAGAAGAAAATAAAAGGAAATAATTCTTGAAAGATTTTTGTCATAATATTATCGTTGTGATTCATGAAATAAATGAACTTGGTTTGAATGGAATAATAATGACTTTTGCAGGAATTATGGCAAGATTTAGTCAATTTATTGAAGAACACCTTTTCTATTCAATTATAATTTTTATATTAATAATAAGTTATTTTGTTCCAATCCCTTATTTATCTGATTTTGTTATGGGGGTTGTAGAATTCATTAAAAGTTTGGAGTTAATTTCTTTTAGTAAAACACCTTAACCAAACATTTATTTCATAATACAAATCGTTAAAAATAGAAATTTCTTTTGGAATTTATGGCTGAAACTAAGTACATTACAGAAAAAGAAATAGATTATCTAAAACATTTACAAGACCATAACATATTTAATTATAATGTTAAATTTGATTGGTTTTTTCACATAGTATCTATTTACACGCCATTATTTCTTTCTTTTGCTCTTATAATAATAACTTTGTATTACAATATTCCTTATCTAAACCAAAATTTTAGCAATAGTATTTTGTTAGGATTTGTAACCACTCTAATAATTCTATTAGTATTTTTAATATTATTTTGCTTTTTCAAAACTAGAAGAGCTATAAAAAATATACAAAAAGGTTTTAAGAAATATCATAAAAAAATACAAGAAAGATATAAAGAAATCGGTTTAGATATTGATTCTATACATTCTTAATCCAAACACTTAATTCATTATATATTTTCTCTAATAATAATCCTTAAATATGAGTTTTACTTGATTTATTTATGAATAAAAAGCTGTTATTATTCGTGTTTGTGATGGCTGTTTTAAGTATTCATGCTGTTTCTGCTTATTCTTTTTTTGAGCCTAGATATAATACAGATGATTTCAGGGAAATAACAGAATTTAGACAAACCACTGAACACAGGACAGGTGACTATTGGAATTCCCAGACAACAAAAAGAACTGTTTCAGAAAAAACAGAGGTAAGAAGAAAGACAAGAACACCCACATATTCTTCTTATTATGGATATCCTAGAGATTCTTATGTTCCTTATTCAAGTTGGAGATTTAAAGAACCTTATAGACATAGTAATTATGCCAATGCTCGTTATAACGATTACTACTATAAACCAAGATTTGATTCTAATTTAGGATATTACAATTGGAGATGGTAACTTCCCCAAAAATATATAATCTTTAATTTTTATTTAGTATTATGTTGTCAAAAACACTTACTGCTTTTCAGAAAAAACTTGTTAAAAAAGAAATTGATAAAGAAATCAAATCTGCTGAGAAAAAGATAGAAAAAGAGGTAGAAGAAAAAGTTGAAGCTCGTTTACATAAGAAGATGGCTGAAGAACTTAAGAAACATTCTTCTTTTGTTACTTCTAAATTCAGAGACCATGCCACAACAGCAATAATTGCAGCACTTTCTTTTGTAATTGCAATTGCATGGAAAGATTTGATTGTGAAAATTATTAAAGAAAATATTAAATTCTCTGCAATTGAAACTTATCCTTATCTTGCAGAACTTTATTCCGCAATTATTGTTACAATTGTTGCAGTAATTGGAATAATATTTATTTCAACTTGGGCTGTGAAGAAAAAATGATAAATTCATAAAGGATTAAGGCTAAATGTTTGTATGGATTTGATTTTTGTTATTGGAGTTCTTGCCGTTATTACAACAGGACTAAGATTATTACCTCAAATAGTTAAAAGTTTTAAAACAAAAAAAGTAAGAGATGTATCTTTGTTGTGGGAAATTATAGGTGGTGTAAGTTCTATCTTGTGGTTAATTTACGCTTATTTAAGGGGGGATATGATTCTTCTTACAGCTGGAATTGTTTTATTAATTTCTTATGGAATATTAATTTTTCAGAAATTTATTTATTCTCAAAAATAAAAATCTCTAAATTTTTTCCTGTTAAAATCCAACAAGAATATAAAACCAGAAAAGAAAAACAATAAGATGTCTAATCATTCTAATAATTAATACTTGTGTAATTAAAATGGGTGAAGTCATTTTAAAAACTCCTGCAATAGTTGGCAAATAAGGAATAGGGGAAATAGCCGTAATCATCATTGCTGCAAAACCATATTTTTTGAATAATCTTTCATATTTTTTTATATCTTTTTTATCAAAATATTTTAAGATCCTTTTTCCTGAAAAATATCCTAGATAAAAATAAATAACATTTCCAACGAGTGCAGAAACAATAAACAATAAGAGAATAAATCCAGGGTTTTCAGTTCCTATTGATAATATCGTTGCAACAACTAATCCAGGACCTATGAATACAGGTGCTCCTTCTAATAAAATTACAAGAAATATCATTACTATTAACCCTCCAATTTGCACAAATCTTGAAACTTCATTACTCAAAAAAGTGTAATTTATTAGACTCCAGATTAAAAGAAAAATAACCAATAAATTTAACATTGCAAGAGAAAATCCAACAACCTTCTTTTTTTTATTATTAAAACAAATAATTAAGTTATTTAAATTTGGTCTTGAAATGGAAAAACAAATAAAGTTTATAATTGTTTTTTTCTTGCATAAAAAATGGGATTTTTTGATTTTTTTAAAAAGAAAAAAGAACAAATAGTTGAGATTGAAAAAATATCTCAAAATGAATTTCAAAACTGGTTATCAAATAAAAAAACAAAAATTGAAAAACAAGAACAAGAGATTTTAATTCTTATAAAGAAAAGGATTTCCCAATTTGTTTCTGAATTAGAAGAAAAAATTCCAGTGCTTCATAAAGTAGATATAGAAGAAAAAAAAGTTGAAGAAAAAATCAAATTAATAGTTAAAGAAAATCTTAGAAATTATATAGATTATTTAGAGAAATTAATAATAAAATTAAAAGAGATAGATAATGAAAAAGAAATTATAAGAAAAATAAATTTTATTTTTACTGATTTTCAAAAAAAATCTGCATTAAGTTATGAAAAAACCACAATTCTTATAGGAAAAGAAATGAAGGATGTAAAAGAAAGTATAAGAAAATTCTTTAGAGATATTGAAGAGATTATTAAAAATAATCAAGAGATTATTGATGAATCGAAAATAATTGGATTGGTTGAAATTGAGGTTAAAAAGTTAAATGAAATTAAAAATATAAAATCAGAAATTACAAAAAATATTGAAGAATCTAATAATAAGAGAAATAGTCTTGAAAAAACCATAAAAATTAAAGAAGAAGAAATTAAGAATATAAAAAAATCTGAGAAATTCCTCGAAGAAAATAAAAAAGAGGAAGAACTCAAAACAAAGAAACAAGAATTAGAAAAAGATATTGAGAATTTACGTGGAATAATTGATTTTAAAGCTCTTGCTAATTTTTATCATATTTTTGAAGAAAAGATGAAAATAATAAAAGAATACAAAGAAAATTTTAAGCAGACTTTTCAGAAAACAAAAGGAGAAGATATTATGTTTTTACTTAGAGAATCTAAATTACATAATGTTAATATTTTGAATAAATTTCAAGAAATAGAAGAAAAAAGAAAAGAAATTGACAATATAGTAATTGAAGAAACAGGGATTGAAAATTTAGAGGGTGTTATAAAAGAAATGAAATTAGAGAAATTGGAAATAAATTTGAATGATGTAATTAAATCAATAAAGATTGAACTTATTAAGATAAATGTAGAGCTTAATTAAGAAAATTTAAAAACAACTTTTTCTTATATCTATAATGAAAAACAAACATGAATCTTGGTGCTGGTGTGGAGGAACAAGTGGTGGTTTGTTCTGGGGACTTTTAGCCTTAGCTTTAGGATTATGGTTTCTTGCCAAAGATTTAGGTTGGGTATCTTTGAATATTTCAATTTGGCCTGTTCTTTTAATTATCTTGGGAATTTGGTTGATATTTAAAAGAAGGCATTGATAATTTAGGCATTTTTTCTTATAATAAACTTTAAAAATAGTTTATCTTTGACTAAATTATGAAAAAAGTATTAAGATTTTTATTTATTTTTATATTTTTTACAAGTTTTTATATTTCAATAACAAATTCTGAAGTAAATAAAATAGATGAAAAAGTTTTGGAAGAAATTCAAGAAAAAGATGATGTAAGGGTCATAATTAAATTGGAAGAAAAATCTTCTTATCAGAAAATTTTAAACGTTGATACAAAACAGCAAATTATTGATTCTCTAAATAATAAAGTAAAACATGATTTTAACAATAGTGTTTCAGCAATAATTTTTGAAGAGGATTTAGTTAATTTAGAAAATAATCTCAATGTAAAATCTATTGAACTTGTTGGAATAAAACAGATTTTTTTACAAGATTCTGTTCCTTTAATTAACGCAACTCCAACATGGGATTTACAAATTAATAATGTAAATTTAACTGGTTTAGGTGAAACTGTTTGTATAATAGATACCGGAATAAATTATTCTCATTCTGATTTTGGAAATTGTTATGGGGAAAATAATGTTTCTTCATCATGTAAGGTAATTGGAGGATGGGATTATTGTGCTGATGATGTTAATTGTACAATGGTAGATAGCGATCCTATGGATGTGCATGGTCATGGAACACATGTTGCAGGAATTGTAGGGGCTAATGGTTCAATAAAAGGAGTTGCACCAGATATAAAAATTGTAATGATAAAAGCTTCTAATTCTACAGGCACATTTTGGGAAGATGATTTAATAAAAGCAGTGGATTGGTGTGTTAATAATGCTTCAGCTTTTAATATTTCAGTTATAAGTATGAGTTTAGGTGGGGGACTTTATGATTCATATTGTAATGCAGATCTCTTAGCATCTTCAGTTAATAATGCAATAGCAAATAATATTTCAGTAGTTGTTGCAACAGGAAATGATTATAATTCTGCATATATCGCTTCACCTGCATGCATTCAAAATTCTACTGCTATAGGTTCTACAACAAAATCAGATTCAATTTCCTCTTTTTCTAATAGAAATAATTTAACAGATTTATTTGCTCCTGGAAGTGATATTAATTCAACAATTATTTCTGGAGGATATAGTGGAAATACATGGTCTGGCACTTCAATGGCAACACCTCATGTAGCAGGAGTTTTTGCCTTAATTAGGCAATTTAAGAAATTAGAAACTGGACAAATTTTAACACCTCAGAATATTGAAGATTATTTAAAAAATACTGGAAAACAAGTTAATGATTCGGGAAATTCAAACTTAAATTTCTCAAGAATAGATGTTTATTCAGCAATTTTATCTATTGACGAAACTGCTCCAAATGTTGTTTTAATTTCTCCAAATAATGATTCTTTATTATCTCCTCAAAATCTTACATTTAAATGCAATGCAACTGATGAATTACAATTATCTAATTTAACTATGAGGATATGGAATTCAACAAGTCTTTATTATGAAAATACAACTCAAGCTTTAGGAAACTTTTTGGAAGTAGAATTTAATTTTAGTTTAATTGAAGATAATTATAATTGGAATTGTTTTTCTTTAGATAATAAAAGTAATTCTGCATCTGGAAATTTTTCTTTAACTATAAATGAAAAGTTTGTGACTTTATCTTCCCCAAGTAATAATTCTTATACAAATGTGAATGATACTAATTTTACATGTAATTCTCAAACAGATTCAGTATTGCAACTTGCAAACTCAACATTTTATCTATGGAATTCAACAGGAAATTTAATCTATAATGAGACAAAAAATATTTCGGGGAATTCAAATGAAACGATATTTAATTTTACTTTGACAAATGAAATATCTTATTTGTGGAATTGTTTATCTTATGATAATGGTTCTGAATTAATTTTTGCAGATGAAAATTTTACATTGATTTATGATATAACTAATCCAAATATGACTTTAGTAAGTCCTGCAGATGGGGATTCTAGTTTAACAGGAACAAATAATGTAGATTTTGAATATAATGTTTCAGAAGAAAATTTAGTTAATTGTAGTTTGATTATAAATGATATTGAAGATCAAACAAATAATTCTATAAATGTAAGTATTACTAATGAATTTACAAAATCGCTTTCAGTTGGAAGTTATGATTGGAAAATAAATTGTGTTGATTTTGCAGGAAATATTCAAAATTCTTCAGCAAGAACTTTGATAATAAATTCACCTCCTTCAACTTCTACTTCTGGAAGTGGCGGAGGTGGCGGTGGAGGTAGTAGTAGTGTAGGAATTATTTCTTCTACTTATAAGATTGATCAAGAACAAATAGAACAAGGAGTAAGTAAAAATTTAAAGATAAATGACAAATTAAAATTTAATGTTCAAAATGAGGAACATGGTTTGATAATAAATAAATTATCTTCTAATGAATTAACTTTAACAATTTCAAGCGATCCAATAACTTTGATTTTAAAAATAGGTGAAACAAAAAAAGTTAATTTGAATAATAATGAATATTATGATTTAGAAGTTATTTTAAATTCAATTAAAAATTCCAGGGCAAATATAAGTATAGAATCAATTAATGAAAAAATTCCTGTTAGGAATATTTTTAATCAAGGTAATGAAGTAAATCAATCAGTTATAGAATTAGAAAATATTAGTGAAGGGAATGAGTTTATAACAGGGTTTGTGGCTGGCGATATTACATTTAATAAACAAACAATAGTGGGTTCAATAATTAGTGTTTTTGTTGTTTTAATTATTTATTTTTTAATAAGATTTAAAAAATATTTTAGTAAGTTTAAAAGTAAAGTTAAGCGGAAAAAATCAAAGAAAAAGAAATAAATTTATATTAAATATAATAAGCCCGGATCGCATAGTGGTTATTGCACAAGACTGGAACTCTTGGTCCTTCGGGACGCCCAGGTTCAATTCCTGGTCCGGGCGTTGAGGTTATTTGAATGAAATCATTTAATGAAAGATGTTATGGGTTATTAAGAAAAGTTCCAAAAGGAAAAATTACAACTTATAAAGAAATTGCTAAATCTTTAGGAACAAAAGGTTACAGGGCAGTTGGAAATGCCATGAATAAAAACCCTTATGCACCAAAAATTCCTTGTTATAGAGTTATAAAATCAAATGGGGAAATTGGGGGTTTTGCTTCTGGAATAAAAAATAAAATTAATTTATTAAAAAAAGAAGGGATTAAAATAGAAAATGGAAAAATTGATTTAAAGAAATATGGTTATTATTTTGTTCCTAAAACTTTATAAAATATGAAAGTTTAACATTAAAATGGAAAAAGATATTGGAAAAATAAATAAGAACGATACAACAGATATTCTTGTTAGAGTTGATGATTTTGGTGGTGTAAAAGGAGTTACTGTAAGGGAATTTGTAACAAGTGAAAAATACACAGGGTTTACAAAATCAGGAGTTAGAATTATGGCAAGTGATTTTCCAAAATTCAAGGAAATGATTAATTCAATTACAACTGAAGATCTTTCAGAAACAGAAGCAAGTCCAAGCAATGAAGGGGCTTCTGGACAAGAGGAATCTGGTGAAAAAAAAGATTTGCCTGATTATTAATTAAATTTTTAATTCTAAGAAAAAACAGAAACTTCTGAATCACCTTTGATTTCTAATTTTTTAATATATCCTTCAAATTGAGATTTTCCATTTTCTATTGCTAAATCTCCCTTAAAGTTTGTTATAACAATTTCTTCATCATTAATATTAAAAATATTTTTCTCTTCATCTAACATTATCACCCCAGAAGTTTTATATGCTAATTTATTTATTGAAACTTTTTTGCTTATCTCTAATGATTTATAATTAAAAGGTTCTTCAAAACTTATTTTTGTTGTATTTTTTGTTTGAGAAGTTACAACAACTCCATTAATAGTGACTATTGAAGCTTTTCCTTTTAATTTAAGAATTTTATTTTCATTAAATGATATTTCTCCATCATAATTTTTTAAAATTAAATAATTGTTATTGGAATTTCCTAAATCAAATTTTTGATTTCCTACATAAAGAAAAGAATCTGAGCTTCCTGTTATTTCTAATTCTTCAAATTTTCCATCGATATTTAAAGAAGGAATTGTTAATTTCGCATTAAATTTCACACCTTGATTTTCATCCCCTCCTACAATATTTCCAGTTATAATGCTCCCTGTAACAGATAGATTATAAAAAGAAGTATAAATAACAAATGATAAAATAATTAAAAAAATTGCAATTACAATTATTACAACGTGATGTTTTTTAATTAATCTATCTTTGTGAGGTTCACCAGTATATTCAAGTTCCATTTTGTTTTTTAGTTTGAAATTTATGAAATACTTATTCTTTTTTTATTCATTTTTGATTCTAAAAAATTTGCAAATTTTTCAGGATCGT
>PVBE012701714.1_pt1 | contig 12985 bp, 9 predicted proteins | sample 1631181 | NCBI WGS metagenome assembly PVBE01 (sample SAMN08397723, study PRJNA350692) | Marine metagenome, whole genome shotgun sequencing project. | isolation source: water | place: Pacific Ocean | collected 2012-04
TAACTTATCTAAAATCTAATTGACATATTTAGTTCTCCTATAGCGGATGGCTCTGCCCAAGAATATCCTTCAATATCTCTAATTCCTATACCAATCATACCAGAAATAGAGAAATGTGATGTTATGTTTAAAGTTATCCCATTATTAACATATCCACCTATAAAATAACTCTCTTGAGGATTATACCAAACTTGAGGATAATATAGATAGTCATAATAAGGGTAATAATATTGATGAGATAATAGTCCAGCTCTTACACCTAAACCTGTATAATAAGTTAGTCTTTTTTGTCCTAAAGGATAAAAATTCAAATCGAATCCAGCATAATATTTTACACTATTACCATAATAATTATTTAAAAAATTCAATGAAACAGGAACTTTAATCCCTATATTTTTAGATTTGAAAATTCTAGTATAAGCAATACCTATCCTTCCAGTAAATAATTCGCCATAATTTATGGACATAGCATTAGGAAGAATCTCAAATGATTTATTTCCTTTAATAGGTTCAAAAGTTTCTTCTTCACCATTTTGATATTTTATACTTTTAATATTCTTAATATCTGCAGTATAAACAGGTCCATCCAAATTATTATACTTTTTATATTTTATTTCTTTCTTACCTATCTCATACACCTTAACCTGAACTTCAAATCCTGATTTTAAATACAATACATCCTGCGCATTCAAATTAATAAGACTACAAATAGATATAAGAAAAAGAATTAAATTTTTCATTTTAACATTTTTAATAATTAACGAAGTACTATTATTAATTATTGTCTAAGTGAGTTATTTAAACTTAGCTATTTATTAGATTATTTGAAAAATAAATAAAGGGGCACTATATATTTAATTCTTTTTCACATCCTTTGATCTTAATCTAAAGTAATCCCATGAAATTTCGCATTAAAATGATGATTAAATGCGGTCAACACATCAATACCATTTCTTTCTAGAATCGCATGTTTAGATAGTAGATCAAAAAAATACTGATCTTCAAGGCTTAACAAAAGTGGACTTACATCCTTTTTGAAAACTCCTATTTCTATACCTATCTGAAAATAACTTTGAAGATTGTTTAGAACATTTTCCTGAAACACAACAACTTTCTTCCATAACCCAGGGTAATCAACTCTAATTTCATTTAACAATCTACTAGTCACATCATAAGATTGCACACAAAAGAATAACATTGCTTTTCTATACCTTTCTTTATAAGGAAGGGTTATGTTTTCAAGAACACTTTCATATTCTCCAATAACATTAAGCTTGTAACTAAGGGCTCTTTCAACCATTTCTTCTTTTGATTCAAAATGGTTATATAAAGTCGTTTTACTAACATTAAAATCTTCTGCAAGCTGTGACATTGAAAAATCCCGAATACCATTTTTTTGAAAATACACCAATAGTTTAAGCGTGTATTTTTCTTTGATCAAAAGATCAGTATATCTAGATTTTTGAACATTATTTCGTCCCATACATCAAAATTAGCAAAACAAAGGTGAACAAGAAAAAGTTATATGAATGATAAGATAATTAAAATTCAATAAGTAATTACTAGTTTTAATTTGTAATTTCGACCACTCAAAATAATCTGTATGAACACATACCTCGATTTTGAAAAACCTATTGAAGTTCTTATAGAACAAATCCAAAAAACCAAAGAGATTGGTGATAAAGGAAGTGTTGATATATCAACTACTATTAAAGAACTTGAAAATAAGTTAGAACAAACCACAAAATCAATTTATAACAACTTAACTCCCTGGCAGAGAGTTCAACTAAGCAGACACCCTGATAGGCCTTACACACTGGATTACATAAATGCAATTACTGAGGGGGATTTCCTTGAATTACATGGAGACAGAAATGTAAAAGACGATAAAGCAATGATCGGAGGATTTGGGATGGTCGATGGAAAGACCCTTATGTTCATAGGTCAGCAAAAAGGAAGAAATACTAAACAAAGAAATTTTAGGAATTTTGGAATGGCTAATCCTGAAGGATACAGAAAAGCACTTAGGTTAATGAAATTAGCTGAAAAATTCAATAAGCCTATTGTTACTTTAATTGACACACCTGGCGCCTTCCCTGGACTTGAAGCTGAAGAAAGAGGTCAAGGTGAAGCTATTGCTAGAAACCTATATGAAATGATGCTACTTAAAGTTCCTGTTATTTGCATCATTATTGGTGAAGGTGCTTCTGGCGGTGCATTAGGGATTGGGATTGGTGATCGAGTACTTATGCTTGAAAATACATGGTATTCTGTTATTTCTCCTGAATCATGCTCTTCTATATTATGGAAAAGCTGGGACTACAAAGAACAAGCTGCTGAAGCTCTAAAGCTTTCTGGAAAAGATATGCTGAAAAACGAATTAATAGATGGGATCATAAAAGAACCACTTGGTGGTGCACACACTCATCCTGAAAAAATGTATAAAAAACTGAAATCTGAAATCAAAAAGAACATCAACATGCTTAATGAATTAGATTTTCAAGACAGAATAGATAAAAGAATACATAAGTTCTGTGAAATGGGAGTCTATAAAAACGATTAATCATTAAATTCTCTATTTATTATAATACAAGTAAAAATCATGGATTAAACCTGTATGGTTAACAACCCCTAAAGGAGATCCTAGCGTAGTATAATATCTTAACTCATTACCTATTGACGCTAATACAGTACCATTAAGTTGATCATATTTCAATTTTGAAAATTGTTCTCCTGGAATAATATTAACAAGGCTATTACTCCCATACGTATATCGTAAAAGTCCTGTTTCATGAGCTATGAATAATAAATCAGAGGAAACAGATATAGCATCATAAATTTGTCCAGCAGGAATTGAGTGTATTTCTACTTTTGAATTAATATTTGTAAAATACATATAAAAGTAACCTTGATTATTTTCATTAGTAAAAAAGTAAACTTCATCCTCATCCCTAGGTAATATTTTTACTATATCCTGATCAATAGATATCCTTTTATTTTCGACACCTGAACCTTTAAAATATAAAACAAGATCCTTATTCAGCAATGAAGTAAAAACCTCTGCATAGATTAAATTATTATGTATTATAAGATCCTCAGGTGTTTCGTTTAAACCCATTAATGCACTAAATGCAACATTTCCATATTTATCATATCCCTTAATAGAACCATTCCCATGAGAAAAATAATTAAGCTGATCCTGTTCACTATAAGTAGATCGCATAAAAAAATCATAAATAGTAAAGTTTGCATCTAATGTCCAAAGAGTATAAGAAAATGTTGGATCAAAACCATATCCCCCTTGATCTCCAGCTAAAAGCAAATGCTGATGATAAGAATTAGACACTCCAGCTTGAAAATCTCCAATAAAATTTTGAATAAACACAGTTAAATTTCCATCAACTTGATAAAGATCAAAATCCTGACTATTGTTGGTTAAAATGTAAGTTTCTTTAAGCTCTAATGGTATTTCAGAAATATTGATCTCAATAAACTGAGAAACCTCATTATGACCATCACTTGCAGAAACCTTTAGATAATATTTTCCTGAATTTAAATGAATATCAGCAATATGAATTGACTGAGAAAAATCAAAATCAAGAACATCAGTATATAAAACAACCTCTTCTGCTACTGAATTTAAATTGGCATTCAATAATTGTATCTGTATCCAATCTATATCTTTATCATCAATAACATTCCCCTCTACTGAAATATGGTCCAATACTGAATAATTAGACATAGCATTGGGACTGCTCACTAATAACATTGGTGGATTCTCATCTTTTTTTTGACATGAAACAAGAATCAACAAGAGAATATAGATAAATAACTTTCTCATTTTTAACCCTATAAAATTACTAACATTTGTTAATAAGATTATTTAATAACTTTTTAGGACCAAATAGCTTCATGAATCGTTCTTTTAGATGTATTTTTGATGAATGTCAAAATCATTAGAACATATTAAAAATGACCCGAAATCCATAAGAAAAATCATAAAGCCTATGGATTCAAACATCATTGGAGCAGGCAAACTCCCACCACAAGCAGTAGATCTTGAGGAAGCTATCCTTGGTGCACTAATGCTAGAAAAAGGTCCATTAAATGATGTTATTGACATATTACATAGACCTGAAATATTTTACAAGGATGCCCATAAAAAAATATATGAAGCCATTCAAGAATTATTTTCAGAATCTGAAAGTATAGATATACTTACTGTAACCCAAAGACTAAGAACTAAAGGTGAACTGGATAACATTGGTGGTCCTTTTTACATATCTCAGCTCACCAACAGAGTGGCTTCTGCTGCTCATACCGAAGCTCATGCAAGGATCATTGTTCAGAAATATATCATGCGTGAACTGATTAGAATTTCTGGAAAAGTCATTCAGAAAGCCTACGATGAAACTTCTGATGTTTTTAATCTTCTTGATGAAGCTGAAAGTGAATTATTTGCAGTAGCTGAAGGAAATATTAGAAAAGACTATCAAAACATGACCAGTCTTATTCTAAAAGCAAAAAATGAGATTGAAAATGCCATGAACAGAGAAGATGGCATTAACGGTATAGCAACAGGTTTTACAGAGTTAGACAGAATAACTTCAGGTTGGCAAAGATCAGACATGGTTGTAATTGCAGCACGACCAGGAATGGGTAAAACTGCTTTTGTATTATCAATGGCACGAAATGTAGCTGTAGATTATCAACATCCAGTTGCTGTTTTTTCTCTTGAAATGAGCTCTATCCAGTTAGTTAACCGTCTCATATCAGGAGAAGCTGAAATTCCCGCCCAAGATATAAGAAGAGGGAAATTCTCTAAAAAAGAATTTGAACAATTTTTCCAGCGAACAAAAAAACTACAAGAAGCACCACTTTTTATTGATGACACTCCTGCTCTTTCTATTTTTGAATTACGGGCAAAATGCAGAAGATTAAAACAACAGCATAATATACAGTTGATCATTATTGATTATTTACAGCTAATGTCATCTGGAGGAAAAGGAGGCAATAGAGAACAAGAAATTAGTAACATATCAAGGTCAATCAAAGAAATTGCAAAAGAATTAGATGTTCCTATTATCGCCTTATCTCAATTAAGTAGGTCTGTAGAGAATAGAGGAGGTGATAAAAGGCCTATGCTTTCAGACCTACGTGATTCTGGTGCAATTGAACAGGATGCTGATATTGTCACCTTTATTTATCGTCCAGAATACTATGGACTCACAGAATGGCCTGATGGAACACCATGCAATAGTCAAGGCGAGATTATTGTAGCCAAACATCGTAATGGATCACTTAAAGATATTCGTTTAAGATTTATTGGTAAATACGCAAAATTTAGCAACCTTGATAGCTTTGATCAAGATGATTTTACAACTGGCTCTATGCAACCCAATGAAGACTTTAGTGAGTCTGTTGGTGGTACTTACACTGTACAGTCTAAAATGAATGATGATCTAATGGATGATTCTATTGATGATGAGGATGATGGTCCTTTCTCTAACTAACACAATTAATAATTGTATCTTTAGCATAATTATTGCATGTTTTTCAATATGAAAAATATAATATCTTGTATACTCTTCACCATTACTTTCATTTGTTCATGGGGCAATAAGATATTGATTCCAATGGATGATGATTCCCAAAAAAATCACTTAAAGGCATACGGGATAGCTTATTGGGTTTTACAAAATGATATTGAAGTAGAATGGCTGCTGAACTATCGAGGGGGAAGCTTTTTAATTTCTCATTATCAAACGATTGAAGAAGAGTGTATTATAAGAGGGGTCTCTTATGAAATAATAGCTGATGTTCAATCTGCTCAAATTAAAAACAACATTGCTGACCCAGAAGTTAATCAAGAAGTAGTTAAATTACAAAAAGCACCTAAAGTTGCCGTATATACACCTGAAGGGAAACAACCCTGGGATGATGCAGTAACATTGGTTTTAACTTATGCTGAAATTCCTTATGATAAAGTTTATGATAGAGAGGTCATTAATGATGAGTTAATGAAATATGACTGGTTACATCTCCATCATGAAGATTTTACGGGTCAATATGGTAAATTCTATAGAAATTACAGAAATGCTCAATGGTATATTCAGCAACAAAGAGAATCTGAAGAAAGAGCTAAAGAGCTAGGATTTAGTAAAGTTTCACAGCTAAAACTAGGTGTTGCTACAAAGATTAAGAATTTTACTGTAAGTGGAGGCTTCTTATTTACCATGTGTTCAGGTACAGACTCTTATGATATTGCTCTTTCAGCTGAAGGTATTGATATTTGTGACCACATGTATGATGGTGACCCTTCAGATCCTGGCTCACAAGGAAAGATAGATTATAACAAAACCTTTGCTTTTAAAGATTTTATATTAGTTAATAATCCTCTAGAATATGAATTTTCCTCTATAGACGGAACTGAGCTCCATAGAGTTCCTGAATCTCAGGACAAATTCTCTTTATTTGAATTTTCTGCCAAATGGGATATCGTACCTACCATGCTATGTCAAAACCACACTAAGATTATTAAGGGGTTTATGGGACAAACAACAGATTTTAAAAAAGACTTAATTAAATCCAACGTACTTATAATGGGTGAAAATAAAGCATTAGGAACAGCTAGATATATTCATGGTGAATTTGGAAAAGGACAATGGACGTTTTATGGTGGTCATGATCCTGAAGACTATAAACATTTTGTAAATGACCCTCCTACTGACCTAAACCTTTATCCTAATTCTCCAGGCTATAGACTTATACTTAACAACATCTTATTCCCTGCAGCTAAAAAGAAAAAAGAAAAAACATAACCTACCTTATTACTGTAATGTGCCCCTGTTTTCTAAAGAAATCTCCTCTTCCATTTTTAAATTCCACAAAATAGATATAAACCCCTAATGGCACCAAAATATTATTTTCTAAATAAGTGCCATCCCATGACTCAAACTTATCAGAAGTTTCGTAAACTAAATGATTCAATCTATTATAGATATAAACATGGTAATCAGTAAAGTCCATTAAATTAACAACCGGTTTCCAAGTATTATTTATTCCTTCAATATAAATAGCATTGGGAACAAAAATAATAGGTTCTTGGTCTGTACATACCTCATTGGACTCACTAAACTCCATAAGCCCAAACCCATTCATTTGCTCATAAGCTACCACTTTATAACAAAAATGCCCATCTGCATCGGTACCTATAAATGGGTCTACATCATCATTAAATTCTAGTACACCTGAAGATACATTTGCTATTGGGGAAACTTCATATACTCCATTGACCTTTCTATATATCTCATATCTATCAATAGCTCCATCCCATTGCAAATAACTAGTCCAATCCAACTGATTAATCATTGAACCAGACTCACTTTCTGCATTCAATAAAATTGATTTACCAAGGTTTGAAGTGCTTACAGGTCGCTGACAGCTATCAATTACAATTACTTTATAAAAATAATGTCTCTGGTCAGGCTCTACATCCTGATCGAAGAATGTTATTGGATTTGCAACATTAGTTATATAATCAATTTGATCAAACGTTGCACCTTCATCTTCAGACCTAAATAGCTTATAACCTGTAACATCAACATTCTCATCTGCATAATATCTTACTTCTATGTCTTGATCATTTATAACTGTTACTGATTGCAAATAAGAAAAAGAAGGTAAGGGTGGTTGATGGGTAAACCTGGTAGCTATATTTGAAATCGATTTTTCATTGCCATTTTCTATAGCTTCTAAAATATATCTATAAGTCGACTGTGGAGTTACATTTAAATGTAAATAAACGCTATCATCCATTGATAATTGAGTTAACAAACTCCAAGAACTTCCATTTTCAGAATAATATAAATTATAAACATCAACCCCATTTGGCCAATTAGAATATGTATTCCAATTAAGATCAACAGATAGATCACAAATATTCAAAGCAGTCTCTAACAATATGGTTCTATGAGGAATTCCAACTGGACTAGTATTAGGATTTGAACTAATACAGCTATCAAAAGCAGCAATGCCATACATATCTATTTGAGCATTTACATTTGATGAATTAATATTCAAATAAGATGTATTATTATATCCATAAACAGTATCTATGATCTCCCAGAATCCATTAATATTCTGTGAAATAATATAAGCATATGTGTCTTGAGAATTAGTAGGGTTCCATTCAATATATGCATTGCCACTAACTGTATCTACACTTACATAGGTTATTACCGGAGAGTCAGGAGGAAGAACATCCTGAAATTGATCACCATTTATGTTTGAATAATTATCACATCCCAATTGATCACTCAAGCTAATTCTAAAATTTAAAAACGCATCACAAATATCAACTGTGTCAGCATATGATAAACTAGTTGTTAGAACAGAGTCTATCAATGACCAATTACCAGAAGGATACTCCATATATATATAATAGTAATTATTTGCAGTAGAAAGAACTGGGTTTGTTATATGATTCCATTGTAACACAGCTGTACCGTTGGATGGATTTACTACATCTAAAAAAATTGTACTTAAAGTATCAATAGAAAAATTTTCAGTTGCCCCACTACAATCAGATACTGAAGAAACTAAATAGCTTACTGACCCTAATTGAGCATTAGCTCCAGAATGCGAAAAAAACGCATTCAACCTATTAACTTCAGTGCCAATAAGATTAAATGGACTTCCTCCTGATGAGGAATAAATCCTATATTCAACAAAAGAACCCATCGGGTCATCTACAGGAATCCAGGTAAGATCTACATCACCTGAAGGGTCAACCGAAACACATCTTAACTCTGGTTCATCTGTAGGGGGTAGATTTAATATATTAACTTCTACAGTTGTTGATGTATGCATAGGAACCTCACATACATCATCAGAAGCAATAAAATTAAAATAATAAGTATGCATAGCTTCATCACATTGAAAAGCAACATGATCACATGAAGTTTGCCAAGAAAAATTAGCAGTTAATGCCACAGAACCATTTTGAGGAAGCCCGCCATTAATAACAGCACATGGTGGCCTGTCACATCCAGTTGTAGAATTACTAAACCCTGTACCAAACATATCTCCAGAAGCTGAAATAAATATATTTTGAGCTGACCCATCTTGAAGTAAACCACCATCAATAGCGTCAACAGAAAATGAAACTAAATCACCAGCACTTACCGTAACTGAATTACCTGTAATACCATTTATAGCAAGACTAGGGCTAGTATTGGAGAATGAACAATTCATTACATTAACCACCATTTCTTGGTTAACAACTGAAATTTTCTGGCCGCACCTATATGATTCAACCTGAACAACCATAAGATAGTATCCCAATGTATATAATTCAAAATTAACCTGCCCTGTTAAAGGATCTATAATTGGTCCTGAATTATTTGGATTCAAAGATGACCCTGGGAGAGGGTTATTAGAATTATATCCAGCAACCCAAGGGACTGCTGAAGGTTCTATAGGAGGGTTATATGAAGTCACAAGATCATCATTAAGAGGATCTGTAAATAAGTAAACTAGAGAATCTCCATCTTTATCAACAGCTCCTATAGAAAAATCTATTTCACTTCCCTCACAAACTGTATTAAGCGGACCTGTTAAAAAATCAGGAGATGAATCAAAACATGGTGAAGCATCCTGTCCATTGTATGAGTACATACTAGCATGTAAAGTAATTCCAATTGAGGTGGGATTAATAACATTATCAATAGCATTTCCTCTAGAAAAATTGCTATATGTAAAATGAAAACCCTGAGTAGGCGGCACACCTGTAATAGTAACAGGGGCACTCTGATATAAGAATTCCTTTAATGTGCCAGGTAATGGTGTATTACAAGATAATGCTGACGGACTTCCCGTAACTACATTGCAATAAGGAGAAATATCAGTTTCGCTAACATAAGAAACATTAATTGAAGAAATGGTGGGGTGATTCCATACCTTTATTTGATTAACCCCAGGTTGTCCTACATTGGCATTACAATCAATAGTTAATTTAACTTGAAAAATATATTCTCCAGTACCTAAACAAGACCATGTTAAATTTCCACCAACAATATGGTTAGCATGAACTATAAAAGTTGTCAAAACAAATACAAACATTAAAAGAAAATAATGTGTTTTTGTTTTCAATCTGATTTTCTGATATTTATTAATGTTATCCAATTTAAAAAAAACGAATAAACTTTCTATTTGTTGCCTCTACCACCAACCACTATTTCAGATAAAGATACAGGGTTTAAATGCTTTTTTGCACAATTCAATAACTGAACCGAAGAAACGTTCTGGATCATTTCAGAATACTTATTTAAATAATCTAAATCCAGGTCTCTTAAATTAAATAATTTAAACTGTTCTGCTACTAAAAAAGGACCATCTATAACTTTAAGCAAACTTCCTAACATGTAATTTTTCACTGTATCCAGTTCACTATCTGCTATCAATTCCTCAGTAATTAATCTTATCTCTTTATATATTTCATTCAAAGCATCTTTTTCAGCATCTCCTTTAACCTCAGATGAAATCACAAAAAAATTAGCCAGCTCATATGAAATAACTGAGGAGCTAATCCCATATGTATATCCCTTTTCCTCTCTCAAATTAGACATTAACCTAGAACCAAAATAACCACCTAAAACAGTATTTAAAACCTTTAAAACAACATATTCATCAGTTCCATATTCAATATCTAGCACTTTGCCTATCCTAAGAGCAGATTGAACAGCATTATCTTTATTAACATATACCTTTTCAGGCAGAGAACTCTTTAATATAGATTGAGTATGTAAATGAGATTGTCCATTCCATTTCCCAAATGATCTATTTAATACATCATATATATTATTATCAAAATTCCCTGAAACAATAACATTTAAGATGTCTGGATTAATAGAATTAAGGTGGAAATCCTCTAAATCATTTTTCTCTAAACCTGAAAAATCTGATAATTCAATAAATTTACCATAGGCATGTCCTTTAAATATCTGCTTATTAAATTCTCTTAAGCATAAAAACTGCACTTTTTCTAGATCAGTTTTTAATTTTTCCTTATTGTTTTTCAAATATGTATTGATGTCGTTTTCTTTATAAACAACATTAATTAATGCATCCTGAAAGATCATAAGAACCTTATCAATATATTTTGAAAGACTAAAAACTGAAAAAGTAATGAAATCCATATTAACACTGGAATCAAGAAAGGCACCATAATAATCAATTTTTTCAATTATTTCACCTGAAGAAAAAATTTCAGATGCTGTACTAACCATATTAACAGCCGTTGTTGGTAAAACAAAATTATTAGATTGTGACATACCTACCTTAAAAACAAATTCTACATGAACAACTTCTTGAGAACCCATTTTTAACATAGCAACCTCAATTCCATTATCCAACTTTCTGATTCTTGAATTTGGCAAATTCAATTGACCTACTTGTTTGATTTGGGGGACTTCTTTTCTATCAAGCATGTTGCTTAGATTTATAATACAATACATTGCAGTTTTCCTCTGTCAAAAATAACCTAGAGACCTTTCTTACTCTATATTTATCAATTTCTTCATACTTATTTATTTCTGAGTTAATACCATGGGCATCTCCTAAGAGCTCATAAAAACATAATCCCATTGCTTTATTAAGTAGACTTATCTCCTGAAAAGAAGTAGAAGAATAAATTTTATTTTTTAATTTCTGTAGTTCTCTATCCTCAATCAATTGATCTTTAATCTTCTCGATTTCTTTCCAGATTAAATCATATGCTTCCTTCATAGGCACTCCTCTATGTGGTTTTCCAGAAATCACAAATAAACCATTATCAACACTACCCATGACATAAGCATTCAACTCAATGAATTTTGATTTTTCTTTAATTAACCTTTTATAAAATCTTGATGATTTTCCTCTTCCTAAAAGATCTGATATTAAATCTATTACTTGATAATCAGAACCTATTCTTTTGTCCATATGAAAAGCTAAAAATATCATATCATTAGGCACATCTCTTTCTACCCACAGCTCTCTTCTTTTATTTTGATTTGGTTCTAAAGGGAGGTTTCTTATATATTTTTCCCTATTATCTATAGGTCCAAACCATTTTTCAGACAAAGATTTAATTTCATTCACCTCTATGTTACCAGCCACAGTTAAAATGGCATTAGAAGGAGTATAATGTTTATAAAAAAAGGCTTTTACTTCTTCCATACTTGCATCTTCAATGTGCTCTATATTTTTTCCAATAGTAGCCCACTGATAGGGGTGCACCTTATAACAAAGTGGCCTTAATAACAACCATACATCTCCGTAAGGCTGATTTAAATACCTTTGTTTGAATTCTTCAATCACCACATTTCGCTGAACCTCCAAGCTTTTAGCTGTGAATGCCAATAAATTCATTCTGTCAGACTCCAACCAAAATGCCGTTTCAATATTGGTCACAGGAAGTGTCATATAATAATTGGTAATATCATTAGATGTAAAAGCATTATTATGCCCCCCTGCCCTTTGTAGATAAACATCAAAATCTGGTATATTGGCTGATCCTCCAAACATTAAATGTTCGAATAAATGAGCAAAACCTGTTCTGTTAGAATCTTCATCTCTTGCTCCTACATCATAAAGCAAGTTAAAGGCAGCAATTGGACTGGAATCATCCATATGATGTATTACTGTTAAGCCATTTGAAAGCTGAAATCTTTCGAAATTTATCATTAAAAATTAAATTTAGATTCTTTAATTGACTGCTTTACCTGATTAAATTCTTCAATAATATTTTTTAAGATCATTTTAGCTGGCAACACTTCATTCATCATTGATGAGACCTGACCTATTTCTAGTTCTCCTTCAATAAGATCACCTTCAAACATTCCTTTTTTTGCTCTGCCTTTACCCAATGCCTCTCTTAGTAATTCAGCCTTTCCTCCTTTACCATATATCTCTTGAAGATCTGAGAAAAATTTATTTTTAATCA
>PVBE012737237.1_pt1 | contig 12985 bp, 10 predicted proteins | sample 1631181 | NCBI WGS metagenome assembly PVBE01 (sample SAMN08397723, study PRJNA350692) | Marine metagenome, whole genome shotgun sequencing project. | isolation source: water | place: Pacific Ocean | collected 2012-04
GGCAAGCCTCTCACCGAGAAAGAACTTCAAGAACGGCTCGAAAAGTTCGTGTGGTCTCTGGTTGAGGCGGGCCGGACGGCGAAAGCCTAAAGGCAAGTTTCCGAGTCCGAAATTCCTGAAGCGCGCCGCCGGAGTGTGGCGCGCTTCTTTCGACTTAAGCCGTGATTCCGGAGCCCCGGGGGCCTCTTTCTCCCAGCGTACCCTCGTCCCGAGTACCGCCGTCTTCCCCCGTGTCCTCGCGCAGCGCACACGCGTCTGACTGCTGTGCGCAGTCCTCGCAGCCGCCGCCCTGGTGGTGGCCGTGACAGTGAACGCCTTCGAGCCTCGAGGGCAGATGTGTTTCGAGATACGCCCACACGCTTACTACTGCCACGAGAATCCCGACGGCGGCAAGGTAGGCGAGCATCGGTTCAACTCCCCTGACCGGCGAAGCCCATGAACGCCAGAGACAGGATGCCCGCCAACATTAGACTCAGGGCCGCGCCCTGGGCCACGCCGGGCACGTCGGCCAACTCAAGCTGTTCGCGCAGCCCCGCCATAATAACCAGAGCGATGGAGAAGCCGGCCCCGGCGCCGAGGGCGTAAATAAGACACTGAAGAAAATTGTATTCCTTGGCGGTCTGAAACAGGGCCAGCCCGAGAATGGCGCAGTTCGTCGTGATCAGGGGCAGATAGATGCCCAAAGTCCTAAACAAGGGAGGGCTGACCTTCTTCATGAACATCTCGACGAGTTGGACCGCGGACGCGATAACGGCGATGTAGCAGATGAGCCGCAGGTATTCCATTTCGAGGCGGACGAGGGCGTTGTTGATGCCGTAGGCGCAGGCCGAGCTAATCAGCATCACGAACATGACGGCAAGCCCCATGCGCAACGCGGTCTCGCGTTTTCCCGATACCCCCAAGAAGGGGCAGATCCCAAGAAAGAGGCTCAGCACAAAGTTATTGACGATACACGCGTTGAGGAAAATACTCGTAAGCGAATCAGACGTCATGGAGCGCTTCCTTCCTCTTTTCCCCGCCCTGTTTCACCCATGCGAAAAGCAAGAGCCACGTTCCCAGAACGAAGAAGCCGCCAGGCGGCAATATCATAATCACCCAGGGCTGAAAGTTTGGACCAAAGATGTCGATTCCGAGGAGCGTTCCGTTTCCCAGGAGTTCGCGGACCGAGCCCATGCAGAGCAAGGCGATGGTAAATCCAAGGCCCATGCCGAGCGTATCCATCAAGGAACTGCGCACGGTGTTTTTCGAGGCGAAGGCCTCGGCCCGGCCCAGAATCATGCAGTTCACAACGATGAGCGAGATGAAGGCTCCCAGGGCGCGGTAGAGTTCGAGGCTGACGGCCTGGATGAGGTAATCCACGATCGTGACAAAGGTGGCGATGATCAAAATGTAGGTCGCAATCCGGACCTGCTTGGGGATGAAGGATTTCAGAAGCGAAACCAGCATGCTCGAACAGATCAAGACAAAGGTCGTGGCGACGCCCATGGCGATGGCGTTCACGACCGAGTTCGTGACGGCAAGCACGGGACACATGCCCAACAGCATGACGAATACGGGGTTCTGACGCCATAGCCCGTTGAGAAACACGTCGGCGTCAGGAGGCGTTTCGCTCCGCCGGGGGTTGGTAGCGCTCATTTCCCACTTCCTTCCAGTTCGAGTTCCGCGCGATGCTCGTTGATGAAGGGAACCATGGCCTGCGCGCTTGCGCCCAGCATCTTCCCAATGGCTACCGACGATATGGTCGCGCCGGTGATGCCGTCAATCTGCCAGGTATCGGTCTTCGCGCCGTGCTTCACCGTTTCGATAGCGTGAAGCAGCGATTGGCCGCCGGGGTCAACGCGCACGTCCAGGGCCGCAAAATTGGCGAGGAACTCGGGAGATTTCGCGATCTTGTCTCCAAGTCCAGGGGTCTCCTTGCTCTCGAGGACCGTCATGCCCGTTAGAATCTGTTGATCCGGCGAGTAGCCATAGAGGATTCGGATGATGTGCTGGTAGCCCTGTCCCTCCGCTTCCAGCGCGACTCCTGCCAGGGTGCCGTCCTCGTTGTAACCCGCGTAGGCCTTCGGCCCGCCAAAGCGGTTCCCATCCGCTGCCATCCGCTTCAGTCCCTCGGGAAGCACCGAGAAAGTGACGCTCGTCGTCGCGCCAGGGAGCACCTCGAACACGGCGCGCTCAAGGGCGCGCTGCTTGTTCTCCGCGATGCGGGGCTCCGTGGCCTGAACCACAAGCACAATGAGAAACCCAGAAAACATCGCCACCAGGGCCAGCGTCCGGATCAGCTTGAAGCTCTCGACCGGCGGAGCGGTGTGTTCGACTTGTTCGGCGAGGTTCACGGGCTAGCCCCCTCCTTCCCAGTTGCGCCGAAGACCTTTGGCTGGGTAAGGCTGTCGATAATGGGCGTAATGGCATTGCCCAGCAAGATGGCATACATGACGCCCTCGGGCAGGCCGCCTTTGAGGCGAATGATCACCGTCAGAAATCCGATAAAGAGGCCGTAAATCCACAGCCCGATGGGCGTCACGGGCGATCCCACCATGTCCGAAGCCATGAACATGGCTCCGAGAATGAGGCCACCTGAAAACAAGATGAAGAAAGGACTGGGATAGGCCGCGGAATCCAAGACATAGAACAGCGAGCCCGTGCAGAACGCGCCGAGGAGCATGGCGGCCGGGATGCGCCAGTTCATCATGTTACGGAAGATAAGATAGGCCCCGCAGGCCAGGATGAGCAAGGCCGACGTTTCGCCGGTGGACCCCGCGGTGGCGCCGGTAAACAGCGGCACGATGCCCGTCACCGTCTGATCGAATTTTTGCAGCGCAAGGGGCGTCGCTCCCGTGAAACCGTCCATTGGCAACGAGGCCGTCCACTCGGCCATCGAGGAAGGGTTCACGACCATGAAGGGCTGCGCCAGTGACGAGGGGGCGAGTTGCGAGAAGCGCCCCGTGGCGAAGGGAGGCGTCCATGTCGTGATAGCGACGGGAAAGGCGGCCTGCAAGAACGCGCGGCCGACTAGGGCCGGATTGAAGACGTTGAACCCGATGCCGCCGAAGAGGGCCTTCCCCAAGGCGACGGACACCACCGATCCCACGGCGGCCATCCACAGTGGAAACCCGGGCGGAAGAGTTAGCGCAAGCAGGATTCCGGTAATGACTACGCTGTAGTCGCCCACGCTGGTCGCACGTCCCGCCATACGGCACACAGCGTGTTCGGCGACCAGGGATGTCGAGACGCAAACCGCGATAAGGCAGAGCGCGCTGAGTCCAAATTGAAACACGGCGAACAAGGCCACGGGGCACAGGGCGTAGACGACATTGAGCATGATCCGGTCGACGGGGACCAGGCCGCCGGCGTGCGGCGACGTATGCAGGTCGACTATCGGCAGTACGACACTCATGTCCGGACCTCCATCTCTCGGTTGGTCGCCTTTGCGACGCGGAAGAGTTGGACCAAGGGGATGCGCGAAGGGCAAACGTAACTGCAGCACCCGCATTCGAAACAGGCTTTCAAGTTAAATTCTTCATCCATGACCGCATAGCGGCCTTTGCGCGCCAGTAGGCCCAAGCGCGAAGGATTGAGACGCATCGGACACACATCCACGCATTGGCCGCACTTGATGCAGGGATAGACCCGCGAGGAGGGTGCGGCCGTCCCGTTGCGCGACAGAACGAGGATGCCCGAGATGCCCTTAGTGGTGGGCACGTTCAGATCCCCAACAGCGGCGCCCATCATGGGCCCGCCAAGGATGACCTCGCTGACATCATCCAACGCGCCGGCCTGCTTGAGGGCGAAGCGAAGCGGTGTGCCTAGCGCCATCAGATAGTTTCCCGGCTCCTTCACTCCAGGCCCCGTGATCGTCACGACCCGCTCGATAAGGCCCTGCTGGCGCGGCAATAGATCCCCGATCTGGGCCAGCGTCGCAACGTTAAACACCGCGGCGCCCACGTCAGCGGGAAGCCCCCCAGGCGGGATCTCGCGGCCGAGGAGGGCTTTGACGAGCATCTTCTCGGCCCCCTGCGGGTACTTTACGGGCAGCACGTCCACCGCAATGCCGTCCTCGCCGCGCAACGCCGCCTTCATGACCTTCGCCGCGTCCCGCTTATTTTCCTCGATGCCTACGACGACCCGCTGCGTCCCAAGCGCCCTCGCGACGATCCGGATCCCCGCGAGGACATCCCTGGGGCGTTCCAGCATGACGCGGTGATCGGTGGTCAGATAGGGCTCGCATTCGCAGCCGTTGACGATAACCGTGTCCACCGATTTTCCTTCGGGCACGGCGAGTTTTACGTGAGTGGGAAATGCCGCTCCACCCAGGCCCACCACGCCGGTGTCCTGAACGGCCTTGACCAGGTCCTCGGGTGACATGGACTCGATGTCGCGGGGCCCGCCGTAGAGAATTTGCTGGTCGGCGGCCATGTGCGACTTGATGTGGATGGCCTGCGTTTGCCCGCCTTGGGCATTGGGCACCAGCGCAATGCGGTCCACCACGCCGGTAACGGGCGCATGCATGGAACGGAAACAAATGCGCCGGCTTTGGCGATGGGTTCGCCGCGCACGACTTCCTGGCCTTCGTCCACGAGCGAAACGGCTGGCGCGCCGATATGCTGGGAAAGGGGAATGACGAGTTCGGGCGCAAAAGGCAGCCGGCGAATGCCTTTGCCTTCTGTCGATTCCTTGCATTCGGAAGGATGAACGCCGCCTGCAAAGCGACTGGTTCCCCAGGAATGTAGAAGCTCATCAAACATCTCTTACCCCACCTCTGCCGTTTCGTAAACTAACCACGCGCCGTTCTGCCCGCATGGCGCTAGCGGTCGAATCTACATGAATTTTTCCGCCCGCTTGATAAGCTTGGCTATGCCTTTCGCGCTGCGGTCGGCCGGATATCCGGGATGAATGACCTTCGCGGTGCATTTCTCCGCGGCCCGAACGATATCCTTGTATGGCCCTCCCCCCGGATCTTTCACATAGGCCAGCTTCTTGTCGTTGTATGCGAATATCTTTCCGTTCAGGTCCATGCATTCATCGCAAGCCGTGCACTTGTCCGAGTCGATCCAGGGGGTAAGGTAGCCCTCTCCCGAATCCGAGCCATTGCCTCCCGCGGCGGGCGCCTTTGTTTCGGGCGCGGCGGGGGCCTGAGCAACCTGCGCGGTGGGCGCGGCTTCCGCTTGCGCTGCTTCCGAAGATTCGGCCACCAAAGCCACAGCGGAAGAAGTTTCTTCGAGAAAGCGGGCCGCGGTATACGTGCCGCCGCCATTCGCCACGACTTTTTTCAGGCCACTCGCGATTTCCTTGACGGTTTGGCGGCGCGCGGCTTCTTCGACCTGTTGGATATCGACAACATTCCGCTCGCCGGAGATCTCGCGAAGCGTCAGCCAGAAGTCTCGCCGTTCCTCGGTCGCATGAACCAAGGGCTCCGCCGGTATGACATGGACCAGGCGATTCTTCGCGTTCACGGCCCAGATAAATGGGATCGCTCCGGCGCGTTCGCCGGATTCGAGCCTGATGTATTCGGCGAGGGGGAGCATGTCATCGGTCCAGGCTTCGGGCGGGACCTGCTTGAACTGCTTGCGGAACCGCGCTTCGGTCAGGGCGAAATCGGCGAAAGTGAGCGGCAGTTCCATCGATTCCTTATCGCCCGTTTCGGTGACATAATCGAGAGTGTACGTGGGCCAGAGATCGTCGATGCCGGGATTGCCTTCCAACGTGAGGCATTCGGAAGGCGTGGCGCCTTCCTCGGGGTTGTACCGGAACAAGGGATAGGCCCGCGATTCGACCGCGAGTTTGCTCTGCTGGATCGCGACGTCGTCGGCAATGCCGTGTTCCGGCGGGCATGGGCTATAGATGTTAAACAGGGCAGGTCGGCACAGATTAAGCCCCTCGATGAACGATTCGATGAGATGGGTCGCGCTCGATATGGTCCCCTGAGTCACATACGACGTCCGGTGCGCCATCCCGATGAGGGCAATGTCCTTGCGCTCCTCCTCTTTTCCCCGCTGCGCCTTTCCGAATTGGGCCATGTCGCTTATTTGGCCGGTGAACCCGGAGGTACAGGCCTGGCCGCCCGTGTTCGAGTAGACTTGCGTGTCCAAGACAAGCGCCTTGATGGGCTTGCCCGACATCATCATGCGCGAGAGGTTCTGAAACCCAATGTCGTACATGGCCCCGTCGCCTCCCACCGCGACAACGGGCGGGCACAGCAAGAACTCTTCTTCGCTGAACTCCTGCCAATCGAAATAGGTGAAGAACTCCTTATTTTTTTCCGGGTCGTACGTGCCTTTCAATTCGAGTTCCGCCATACGGATCGTCTTGAACCCTTCGGCCATCTTGGCCATATGGCCTTCGAATATACCCATGGCCACGGAGGGCGCGTCCTGAAAGAGGTGGCTTACCCAGGGAAAGGGGTAGGGGTTGTAGGGATAGGTGGAACCCCACACCGAAGTGCAACCCGTCGCGTTGATCATGCCGAGGCTCGAGCGGCCGTTCCCGCTGATCCCCGTCGTGTATTGCCATTTGAGGCTCTTAAGATCAGACAGGATTTGGCTAATCCATTTCAGCCATGTCGAGTCCAGCAACGGCGCGGCGTCTTTGTCGCCCAGCGCGTGAAATAAGCTCGACAAAGTAAGATCCGTGTCCGCCGAAGCATCGACCGCTCTGGCGATGCTCTCCGTGTCCGAAAGGTCCATATCCGCTATGAGTTTGACCCGGACATGTCGCTCGACACGCTCGATGAGATCGTTCAGATAGGCTACGTGCTTCCCGACTCTGGGTTGCATGAGCGCCTCGACCGTCGAGACAAACAGATGGACGGCCGTCTTCTCTCCGCACCCGGGGCACGCCCCGTCGCCCCCGAGCATAGCCATGTAATTCTGCTTGTCGAGGAGGAGGGTTTCGAGCGCCCCGATGCGTTCGCCGAGGTCGTCGATTCGAATAAAATCGGGCGAGGTGGTCGGCAGAGCTTCCCAGAACTCCCATTCCTCCCGCAGATGATCGACCGATTCGGCCGCTTGGGGCACGGCCAGCAAAGCGTTGTCGCCGCAGACCTCGACGCACTCCATGCACCCTTTGCAGGTATAGGGGTTCACCGTAATGGACATCAGGCCGCCCGAGCCCTTTCGCTCATCTTCCTTCACCGTGTAGTAGGGCTTGGTGACCGCGAATTTGAAGTCGCCCAGGGCGTCGGCAAGAAAACTAAGCTCGTTCTCCAGGGCAGTCTTGTCGAGGGCGTCTAAGGCCGATTCGTCGAGCGTCTTGACGATGGCGGCCGTAAGAAGTTCCGTCACGCAGGCCTCTTCGCCCTTCTCGTTGAGGAGGGCGCGCAGCCCCTTTTCCACCACGGGCAGATGTTTCCGCAAGTGCTTGAGTTTGTGGCCCTGTGCTTCGACGCGGCCCACGGCGGTATCAATAATTTCGCGCACCGAATGCACGAGTCCTGGGAGCGCGGAATCGGGGCACACCGTGTAGCAGTCGCCACAGCCCGTGCATTTCTCCGGAGCCCATACCGGGTGTTCCATGCGGATCTGGGTCATATCCCGGAACAAGCCCGTGGCCGCGGGCATGAGGCTCATGCCGATGAAAGGATCGCTCAGGTTGTCGTCGCCCCGTCCGCAAAGATAAAACTCGCCCGTTTGTTCCCAGAACCGGTGGATGTCGGCCGCAGCCGACTCGCTCGACGGCCTGTTTTTCAACAGGACCGGAAGCACGGGATCCTTGCGGAGATTCACGGGGCCGTCTTGAGTAACGGTCTTGTGAGAAATCTCCTTGAGTTCATCGAAGCCCCGGCGCACCACGCGCAGGTTGTCGGCCACCACGCGGCCGCCCTTCGACCCGAACTTGGACAGAAGCTGGCCTTCCACGGCTTCGAAGAGTTGTTCTTCGGTGAGGCTGGCCTTTTCCGTCACGGGCGAGGCCCTGAAAAAAGCGCCCTGGAAGGCGATGCCCTGCATGCGGAACTGCAATTCGGCGTCTGAAGCCTCCTCGCGGGCCACCTTGAAGGCATCGAGATAGAACACGCGGATGTCGTTATCGCAGATGGTCTGTTGGAATCGCGCGGGGATACTGGCCCAGACCTCTTTTTCGCTGGGCAGATCGCTTTGAATAATGAAGATGCCGCCCTTCTTGAGCCCCGCCAGCGGATCGGAGTGGCCAAACACGTTCGGGTCGGGCGAGAGCACCACGTCCACATGGAAATACTGGCAATTGATCCGGATGGGCTCCGGTGCCGCGGAGAGGTAATACGTAGTGGGCTGGCCCTTCTTCTCCGACCCGTAACGCGGATTCGCTTTGATGTGGAATTCGAGCAGGTCGAAAAGGGTCATGGCCAGATTCTTGCCGGTCGTGATAGCGCCCCAGCCGCCTACCGAATGCATTCGAACCGTGATGCTGTTGTCGGGCATGAGGTTCGGATTCTCGCTGCCGCGCACGGCCAGTTCCTTGATGCCAGGATAGCCGTCCTGAATCTGGTCTTGGTAGACTTCCTGTTTGGGCGTGTACGCGGTGTCGTGGACGAAATCCACGGAGAGATAGAAGAACTTCTTCCGCGCGCCGCCCTCGATCATGTTTTCTACCGCGCCAATGATGGCTTCGGGCTGAAGGTCGCGGCTCCCAAGGCCGAAACAGCCCGAGTACAAAGGCGGGACGTCGTCGGCCGATCCGTACGAAACGTATCCGGGATAGGGGCGCGCGTCTTGCTGGACGCCGCCGTTCTCGAGGCACTTGCTGACGAGGGCGCGTACTTCCCGCATGATCGGCAAATCTTCGGCGAGGGGCTGGTCCGTGCGCTCGAGAATGGTTACGCCCTTGCGGCCCTTCAACACCTCGCTCAGCAGGTCACCGGGGAAGGGCCTAAACATCACCAAGTCCACGACACCCACTTTGATACCGCGGGTCTGCCGAAGGTAGTCCGCCACGGCATGGGCCGTGTTGACCACACTGCCCTGGCCCAAGATGAGATACTCAGCCTTGTCGGCGCGGTAGGCCTGAACCCTCCGGTAAGTCCGCCCGGTCAGCTCGGAGTATTCCTCCATGCAGCGGTCGGCGATTTCCTTGACATGGTTAAAGAAGAAGGGCCGTTGCGCGGCCACGCTCTGCATGTACGAATCTTGGTTCTGAACGCTTCCGAAGGTGACCGGGTTGTCCACGTCCCACAATTCGGGGATGCGTCGCCGCGTTTCACCGAAGAGAAGGCGTTGCGCCGCCGTGGGCGTCTCAATCATGTCGTCCGGATGGCCGAGGAATTCTTCGATGAGCTCCCGCTCGGGCAGACGCATCGATTCGATAAGATGTGTCGTGAGAAAGCCATCCTGCGCGACGATGCCCGGCGTCAACGAGAGTTCGGCAATTCGATGGGCGATGATATTGAGGTCACACACTTCTTGCGCGCCCATGCCGAAGACCTGGAAGAAGCCTGTGTCGTCCACCGCATGGTAGTCGTCGTGGCCCGCATGGACGTTCAGACTCGCTTTGGTTATAGCCCGGCAACCCATATTCAGGACGTAGGTCAGGCGCTTGCCGGCCGCCGCGTACAGCGACTCGTGCATGTACGCGATGCCCTGGCCCGAAGAGAAGTTCGTTGCGCGCAGGCCTGCCATCGATAGGCCCGCTGTCACTCCCGCGGCCGCATGTTCGCCCTCGGGTTCAATGAATATCAGCGGACGGCCCGAGACGTTTACGTGCCCCCTAGCCGTCTCCTCCGCCCAGTATTCGCCCATCTGGGTTGAGGGCGTGATGGGGTAGGCGCCCGCGCCATCGGTCGATTCCCGCTCGCACATGATAACGGCCGTATTGCCGTCCAGCGCCTGGCGCGTGCCCGGGTATCTTGATGGATTACTTTCGTCTTTCATGTGTGTCTTTCCATTGCGCCACGCAACCGGCCGCTACTACACAGGGCCAGTCATCTCACGTTTTCACGGGCGCCGCGACCACGCGCAACGCTGTTTTTCGAGTAACCTTTCTTGCGCCCTGGCCCTTGCTTATTTTTCCATCGGGCTCAAGCCAGACGATGGCCCCCGTCGGACAGCGTTCGGTGGGAGCCTTGGAGGCGAGATGATTCTTCGAATAGTCCACCACGGCCAGATTGTCTTCCATGGCAACCAGTTCTCCGGGTGCATCGGCGGCGCAACGCCCGCAAGCATTGCACGCCACTTCGCATTCCGCTTCGGCCTCTTCGCCCATGGCCAGATTCTTGCACGCCACCCAAAGTCGGTGGCTGATAGGATGGAGCGAAAACAATTGCTTAGGGCACACTTCGATGCATGCGTTACAGGCCGTGCACGAGGCCTCGTCCACGATGGGGAGGCCATGAGAGTCTATCGAGATGGCGCCGCAATCACACACATCCTCACAGTCTCCAAGACCCAGACACCCCCACGAACAGCCTTTCCCACCGCCCGAAATTAAGGCCGCGCCGCGGCACGTGTCCAAGCCCTCGTACCGGGCCCGCGTCCACGCCACGTGCGATCCGCCCGCGCAGGCGAGGCGCGCCACCCGCTTCTCCTCGACGCCGGCATCGACGCCCAAGAAGTCCGCGACGGCCTTCACCGTATCGGGCGAACTCACCGTGCATTTTCCGGGCGCCGCCTCTCCTCCGACGACCGCTTCGGCTAAAACGCGGCAGCCGGGCAGGCCACAAGCCCCGCAATTGGTAGCCGGAAGCATTTCTTCGACATCATTAATTCGGGGATCTTCGTAGACGAACAGGCCCAGGTTGGCGACGGCCAATACGGCCGAAAGAAGAAAGCCAAGAAGGACCATGAACAGTCCCGCTATCAACAATTCTCCCATAGTTTCCTCATGGCACGGGCAACTCGAATCTGACTCGAAGGAATGCAGCCGCTCGGTGGGTCGGGAGAGGAAGACTCGCTCTCCGAACGGCAAACCTGACTGTGAATCTGTTTAGGCCATCGTCAATATTATACCAAGATGCGCCCGTTGTTTTCAACGACTGGGCCGCGGCGGCACGGCCCAGCGGCGCTGAAATCCGGAGTTTGGGGCGGCGGGAAACTTGCGGGCAGTAGGACCTTTTCGCTGAACTAGGAGGGGAGAGCCGCGCCGACTTTGCCTGCGTCAAGAACCATATCTACCCATCGTCATTCGCTCCGGTCTCGTCGCGGAACAGAGCGACGAACGCGACAGTGGTGATGAGCGCGATCCCCGCCATGGTGTACCAAAAGCCGGTGTAGCTATGCGGGCCTTCTTCGGGTAAGAAAACTCTGCTCAAAACCGTGAGGAAGGGCGACGATAAGATCGGCCCGACACCGATCAGAATGATCGACACGACTGCCTGAGCGGAATGCCGGATATCCGGAGGAGCGATGCGGTCGGTGTACATGTACGCGACCGCGAAGAAACAGGCGTAGCAGAAGCCGTGAAGCGCCTGGCTGGACACGATGATGGGAATGGGAAGGCCGACAGTCCCGAAGATCGCGTAACGCAGGAAGTAGGCCGAGCCGCCAATCGCGATAGTCGTCCGAAACCCGAGGCGTGCCAGCATGAATCCGAGGGCGGCCATCACGGCGATTTCCGCGAATTGCCCGATGGTCATCGCCGGTCCGATGTAGCTGTCTTGCATGGACAGCACCTCAGAGAAGTACGGTCCGGTCTGGACGAAATAGGCTTGATGGATAATGCTGATGGGCACACAGGCGGCCATCAGCACGGCGAAGGAGGGTTTCCTGAGAAGCCCAAAAGCCTTCAAGAATGCGAGGGGGTCGACGTCTTCCTTGTTGGGCGGTGTGCGCGGAAGCATGAAGCAAAACCCCGCGTAGAGAATGGCGAGCCCACCGGAGAATTTCAACGCATCCACGAGTTTGTGCGTGACGTCGGGGACCTCCGTGCCCTGGAAGAACGGGGGAAGGGCAGAGGGGCTCAAGTCGGTGAGCAACCAGAGCATTGAGAATACCCAACTCGCCGCAATCCAGCCGATGGTTCCCCACACGCGGATGAGCGGAAAGTCTTTGTCCGGATTGTCGATGTTTGCAAAGGTGATCGAGTTCGTCAGCGCCAGGGCCGGTTGGTAAAGAACGCTGTACACCACGGACAGAACTAGCCACATGGTGAAAGACGTTTGGTAGGCTGTCCAGAACTTTACGACGCCGCCCAGCAAGAGCAGCAACGCCAGCAGCTTTTCCGCCGAGATATGCCGGTCCGCGATTTGGCCGCCTATGAACGGCGCGGTCAGGGCGCCGCATGCGCTGGCGGCGCCTAGGATAGTCGCCACCTGCCCTGTCGAAAAGCCCAGGCCGCCGTCTTCGGCGCTGGCTTGGAGGTAGCGCGCGAGAACCGGCAGCCACAGTCCCCACACAGCGTACTGAAAGAACATCATGAACGACAGGCGCGACTTTATGAACCCCATGGAGAACCCCTTCCGTTTTTGCGCGGGAGCGCGGCGCCACTTTCCGATTCGTGGCGAAGCGTTTCGCATCCTAGAGAAAACAGCTTCATTGATCAAATGGCCTACTTTCGCAACGGGGGCCATTGAACGAATTCCCGGTGAGGCGTAGAATAAAACCCGGTTGCACGTTGTAGTATCTGGTGAAAGGAGGATTTTGCCTTCCCAAGCCATAACCGCAAACGAGAACTTGGGATCTTGGATTTTTCGCAAAAAGGAGAAGTTGCCATGGAGAAAATCGGTTATGTCCTCTTAGCCATCGTGGCGCTGTGTGGGCTGGGTGTTGTGATTTACGTTATGGTTGCCGCGTTTCCCTATGGTATCATTGGATTCGTGGGCATCGCCGGCGTTGGCTGCCTGTTCATCAAGCTGTTAGCCGAGCGGCTCTCGAACAAAGAAGACGATTACTACTCAAAAAAAGTCAAGAAATAGAGGGCCTATGATGCCGATGACGACGCGGGACCAGTTCTCGTTGATGTTGGTGTTGGTGTTGTTGGTGTCGTTGTTGTTGTTGGTGTTGTTGTTGCTGCTGCTGTCGTCGTTGTCTCACCTTTTCACAGAATTCTGGATTGGCAGCCTGGCCCAATTTGGCCAATTCCACCC
>PVBE012465959.1_pt1 | contig 12984 bp, 24 predicted proteins | sample 1631181 | NCBI WGS metagenome assembly PVBE01 (sample SAMN08397723, study PRJNA350692) | Marine metagenome, whole genome shotgun sequencing project. | isolation source: water | place: Pacific Ocean | collected 2012-04
TATAAAGCACGGAGTGTATATCATCACATATGGTAAGGAAATATTATATGTAGGTCAAGGTAGAGTAAGACGTAGACAGAAGCATCATATTGATAATATCACAGGGGAAAACTTAATTACTGAAGATACCAAGGGTAGGACAAAATCTACCAAAGCTTGGGAAGTATTAAGGAATAATAGAGTAATTGATACAAACTGTTGTGCGGTAACATATATGGATTGCAAAACAAAATATGATGCTGTGGCTGTAGAGGGAGCTTTGATTAAATTTCTAATGCCACCAGCTAATAGTGAAACATACAAGGAGATAAATAATGGCAGAGTATAAAGAATATAAAACATTAATATTGGAAAGAGTACCACCAGGAGATAGATGGAGTCCTGTTAATGATGATATAATTTTAGGAACACTAACAGAAGGATTAGAGTATTGGTATCAAAAAACTCAGTGTAGAGAATATCATCTAGCAGCATTAGAAGGTAAAATATATTCAGTAACAAAAGAAGAGGCAAAACCAGAACCACCAAAGGCATTCAGCTTGTATGGTGAATAACGGTACGCCGGGTTAAAAACAGAAAATGGGACGCCCCGAAAAATCACGCCCCTCGCCAAACGGCGATATAGCGATTGGAGATAATATATGGCTAAGAAAAGAAAATTGAACAGTAAGAATCCTATCTATCTTAATAAGGAAGATAAGGATACAAAGAAAATCAAGAAAAGAGTATTCATGTGTAATGCAAAGATAAGATCATACGGTGGAGTTGATACGGGTGATACAGCAGCAGTGCATGGCGTATGGTACGAAGATGAATAGAAATTAAGTTATGAATTTATTATATATTGTAGGAATGTACTTTATAATATCTTTTGCATGGATGATATATGAAATGTGCGCAGCACCCCTACAAGAAGAGGAAGATAAATGGAAGAAATAATAGTAGGAATAGGATTTGCGGCATTGTTTATATGGGGAATTGCAACCGGATTTGACGATGGTGTAGATAGAGATAAAAAGGAAACAAATGATTGATATGATAGCTTTACTAGTAACGTTTGGTGTTGGGGTAACCCTTGGTATGTATATAGCCAGCCAGATAGAAAGACATGTAGATAAGAGGATAAAGAAATGAGTACGCTTATAGTAATAACAATTGTAGCATTAGTAATACTACTAGGAAGGTATGCTATAGCAGAAGGGCAACGAATAGAAAGAAATAAGAAGTTCATGAAGAATATGAATAATTACGATAAGAAAAGAAAATGATAATTAATTATCTAATATACGGAATACTATTTATGTTATTTATAGATATACTAGTACATACATGGCTATCTAAAAAACATCCAGGCATAATAGAGGCATACAACACACTAGGTATAACAGAACGTATAATAATGATCGTGTTATGGCCTCTCTGCCTATTTGTATTCGCTAAGGCATTCTGGGATCAATACAATGAAGAAGATTAGACGATTACTATGCGTATTCGGTATACATAACTGGAACAAGGTAGAGATAGTATCTCATCACGATAAGAAGGAGAACGTTACCGTGTATAGAGTATGTAGGTCCTGTAAGAAGATTACGAAATAGTCATATACATTTAATCCTTAGGTCATAAGACCCAACTCCCATTCCTATATTTATTTACATGAATATAGACGAAACCACAGACCTTTCTCCCCTAGTATATACTATCATAATGGTAGTAGCCTTCCTACTCGGAATGTAGGATCCCTAATTACAATGTGTACGATAATATGATAAACCCTATACTTATGTAGGGTTTTTGTGTATCTAGTGGGTAAGATTATTGATATTTTGCTTAGCGTGCGCCTCCCTCCCTTTTCGTTTTTTTATCTAGCAAATCCGGTTCATAACTTTATTTTTGAGACTACCATCCTACCCTATATACCATGCTATTTAAGGCTGTTTTCCTGCGATATACTGCGATATCTACCGGTAGGGTATACTAGTACCTCCCATCCCGGCTAGTTAGGTGGATAGACTACCTGTAACCCGTCAAACAAAGCATGCAAAAAATTTGGATATGTCATTTATTTTACGTATATTTATAGTATATTAGGAGGACTAGTACTATTTTTATTATTTAGAATGTGTATAAATAGCAAAGAAACCTGCGAAAAAGGTTGTATATGTCATTTATTTTACGTATATTTATATATAATATGAATAGAGAGAGCTCGGGAGACTCTAGATTGTTCATAACTTTCTGAAAATATCCAGTGAATCGCGAGGATATCTCACTAAAAGTTCGTATATTTATATTATAAATGAGAGCGAGAAGCTCTAGAGTGTTAATCAAAATATCAAAAACATGCAAGAAAAGCAATATTACAAGGTAGAATTACTGGATGGGAAGTATAATCTACTAGATACAACAGGCAATTACGTTAAAAAAGCGCCTGGAAAACTCTATTCTCAGATGAAAAAGAAGGTAGTAGAGAATGGAAATTGCGTAGTATACACAGGAACTACGTATAAACAAGCTCCAATAAGCGAATATAACAAGGCAGTAAAGGCCTATGATAGGGAACAAAGTGCCCAAAAAGGTATTCCTAAGGAGCAACAAGTTATTATGAACATGATACATAGTTCGTATGAGCTTAAACCAACCGGTCTAAAAATGAATGAACTTAAATGGAAGTATCTAATACGTTCAGCAGTTCGTGGTAAGAACATAATGATGACTGGTCCTGCAGGATGCGGTAAAACCCTCGCTGCAAAGGCACTAGTTAATGGCTTAGAGAGACCTGATTTTTACTTCAATTTAGGAGCAACACAGGATCCTCGTTCTACCCTTATAGGTAACGTACAGTTCAATAAGGAAGATGGAACATATTTCAGCGAATCACTATTCGTTAAAGCTATACAAACTCCCAATGCCGTAATCCTAATGGATGAGTTATCAAGGGCACACCCAGATGCATGGAATATACTAATGACTGTATTAGATCAAGGACAGAGATACCTTAGATTAGATGAAGCTCAAGGTCAGGAAACCATTAGAGTTGCTGACGGAGTAACGTTTATAGCGACAGCTAATATAGGTAATGAGTATACTAGTACTAGAGTAATGGATAAAGCCCTTATGGATAGGTTCACTATTATAGAGATGGATCTATTAAGTAAGGAAGAAGAAAGCGATCTATTACAGTATATGTATCCAGGTGTGTCTAGTGATCAATTAGACAATGTAGCGGATATCTGCAGTTCTACTAGAAAGGAAGCTTCTTCAGAGACGGCTAGAGTAGAGAGTGGTATATCTACTAGAACAGCAGTAGAGGTAGCAGGACTACTATATGATGGGTTCTCATTAGCAGAAGCTTCTGAGATAACTATATACCCACAGTATAGTAAGGACGGAGGAGTAGATAGTGAAAGAACCTTCGTTAAGCAATTGGTACAAAAGTATTGTGATGATGGTACAGAAGAAGACCTGTTCAATACTTCAGAGATGGAAGAATTATAGTAGGATGATTAACACTCGTGGGATAGGGTATAGAGACAAGAGTTATGATGGTAATGGAGTCTACATACCTTATCCTACCTACTTCACAGTATAGGGTATAGAGTGTCACTTCATATTATAGAGATAGATGATAAGTTATGAATAGTTACGAACAAAGATGTGAACAGACAGAAGTTATGAAGAGTTATGAAGAGGGTTCTACTTCAGTGCTACTTCAGGGTCTAGAGGGGGCGTAGGGGGGTTATCTGGTAATCCCAAAAGTTTTGAACAATTTTTGCGAGCACTGACCTATTCACATCACGAGGGCGATTTTTTGCCAAATGGGTTTCATACACACATTACACATAGTATGTGTAAGTATAAGAAAAATGAATAAATAATTAAAACAAAAAAAAAATGAAAAAGAAAATTATATTAGGGGCATTGCTTTTAGCATCCTTCCTTACACAAGCACAATCAAATTTTGAAACGGACACTATGAATCATTATGGTATATCTGTCCAAGGGCATACCTATGTATTACATATGGATACTATAGACTATCATGCGGTAGCGGTAGTATATATGGAAGATGGGCTAGACATTTATTTAGAGAAAGGAGAATCGATTACTATAGGGTTCCAGGATTCTTTTAACGATGATACAGATAACGTATATAGAAGAAAGGTTACATTCTATGTTAATGATGGTACTGTAGATACTTACTATATCGATACATATAACTTTGATTATATTATAGATGGTAATTATGTAGACCTTGTTACTATCAGTCCTCCTACCCTAGATAATCTTATGACTAACTTTGATGCCTCTAATGGTAGTGGGTATGGGTTATTCAGTAGATTACATAATGTAGATAAGATATATAGTAATGAGTAATAGACAAAAAAAGGATTCTGAGTTATTCGCCTTAATAGGGTTTATAGGTACTATTGTATGTGTAATAACTATGTGGGTGATGACCTTTATAATGGGATGTTAATATATGATAAAGAAAGTAATTATATGGGTTCTTAAGGAGGATGTTATATCTAATAATATCACTGAATTCCATACGACCGAGAAAGGATTTAAGTATAGGTATGATTCTAATGAATATGTCCAAATAGAGATATCTCTTGATGACTTTGTTAAACTAGAAGATACCCTTAATAATAAATAACAATGTATACGATATATAATACTAACGGGGCTAACGGCGCGCTCCGCGCGGTTCATAACTTTCCGAAATTCGTTGAAGAAACCCGCGGAAATATTTGGTTATGTCAATAATTTTACGTATATTTATATATAAATAAATAAGTCATGAAACACGAAAACTACTCAAACTCAAGCTTCTGGTTAAGCGACGGATTCTTAAACGATAACGTTGATGTCTTAACTGGACATACTACAAAGGATAATACAGCACATTTAATTAGGTTGGCTGGATATCGTAGAGCCATCGCTAACTTTGTTAGATTGGTTACTAATCAAGATATACCTGTTACATTCCAAGAAAGGGGTGATTCATACACTGACGGTAAGTCAGTTGTTATTGCTGCTAACTTAAATGATAAGGATTTTGATTCTGCTGTAGGTTTAGCATTACACGAAGGATCTCATATTAAGTTAACCGACTTTAGAACTATGGAAGATCTTATGTTTAATTCATCACAGGTTATTGATAATGATCTAATTGATATGATTGATAATAAATACTATGGTGGAAATGGTCAAAACGAGGCATGCTATTATATTAGAGAGAAAGTAAAAGCTTTATTAAATATAGTTGAGGATAGACGTATTGATAATTTTATATTCAAGTCAGCTCCTGGCTATAAAGGGTATTATCATGCGCTATACAACAAGTACTTTAATGATACGGCAATTGATAAAGGATTAGCGTCTGATGAGTTTAGAGAGCTTAATTGGGATTCATATCTATTCAGGATATGTAACATTACAAATGAGAATCGTGATCTTAAAGCATTACCAGAATTTATTAAAATATGGGATGCAATAGATTTAAAAAATATAGATAAGATAAAAAATACTGATCGTGCACTAGATGTTGCATTTCAGATATTTAGAATAGTAGAAAGAAATTTACCTAAGCCAGAAGTTCAAGAAGACTTTGATCAACAAATGCTTAATAGTGAACAAGGTGAGGAAGATACAGATTGCCAAGGAGAAAATGCTGGTTGTTCTAGTCCATCTGGAACTATGGATAATCTAGATCAGTTACTAGATAACATACAGGATGCTAAATGTCCAGAAGGAGATGCTCCTGCAGATGATGGTTCGAAAGCAGAAGGAGAAGAATCTAAGGTTGGTAAAGCAAAGTGTGATGGTAATATACCAGGATGCACTCCAAAAGATGACTTACCTGAACTAACTGATTCGATGAAAAAAAGATTAACAAAAGCTATTCAGAAACAAAATGATTTTATGAATGGTAATATAAAGAAAAAGAAAATTACTAAAGCTGATAATCAAAAATTAAAGTCGGTTGAAGAGTCTGGCTCGGAGATTAAGAAAGCTGGAAAGGATTATAAGGAAGATTATTATACACATAATGGAACAGATGTAATCGTTATAAAGAAATTTACACAATCAGTAATTGATTCTGGTCAGGCTAGTAATATAGTTACTAAAAGTAAATGGAAGCTAGATGATGCTCAAGAGAACATCAGTGCAGGTCTGCGATTAGGAACTATGCTTGGTAAGAAATTAAAAGTAAGATCTGAAGTTAAGAATACTAAGTTCACTAGATTAGATTCAGGTAAGATAGATAGTAGATTAATTGCTAGCTTAGGATATGGTGCTGAAAGAATATTTACACAAACGTCATCTGATAAATATAATCCAGCTAACGTTCATATTAGTATTGATGCTAGTGGTTCTATGAGTGGAGACAAATGGAGCAGAACGCAGATAGCTACTGTAGCGATTGCTAAAGCTGCTTCAATGATTGATAACATCAATGTTCAGATATCTTATAGAACTACTCAGAGTGGTATATCATTAGTTCTTATAGCGTATGATTCAAGGACAGATAAGATAACAAAGATTAGAAATCTGTTTAAGCATATTGATAGTGGTGGATTAACCCCAGAAGGTTTATGCTTCGAAGCTATTAAAGATATAATGGTTGAGAGTTCAGTTAATATGGATAGTTACTTTATTAACTTTAGTGATGGTGAACCTTACTGTTGCCCTAAAGGATTTTATTATTCAGGAGATGCAGCTGCAAAGCATACTCAAAGAAGGGTAAAAGATATTAGAAATATGGGCATCAAAGTATTATCTTATTTCATTCAAAGTGGTAAATCTAATTATGGTCAAGACAACTTTAAGATGATGTATGGCAGGGATGCTGAAGATGTTAATGTGAATCAATTAATACAATTAACTAAAACACTAAATAAATTATTCCTTAAAAAATAAAAAAATATGAAACAGAAAAAAATACTTTACATTGATATGGATGGAGTCTTATGTGACTTTGATGGGGCTGCAGATAAACATGCATTAAGAAATAAATATAAAAATAGAAGAGATTGTATTCCTGGTATATTCAAAGACCTGGAACCATTGCCTGGTGCAATTGAAGCATTCGAATACTTATGGGAAGTCTTCGATGTGTATATACTGTCTACACCGCCATGGAGGAATCCTGATGGTTGGATCCATAAGAAGGATTGGGTAGAGAAACATATTCCTAAAGCTAAGAGGAGGTTGATATTATCACACCATAAAAATCTTAACAAGGGTGACTACTTAATTGATGATAGTCATTATAGAGGCCAAGCTGAATTTGAGGGTAGGTGGATTCATTTCAATACTCCTGACTTTCCGAATTGGGATAGTGTATTAACATATCTTAAAGATGTTGTTAAGAAAGATTATGAGGATATGGAACCATATAAAGAAAGTGCAATACAAGATCTCGGAGTACATATAAAAAATATAACAGAAGCTTCTGACGATGATTCATTTAAGATTGATGAAAAGGCTTTACAGAAAAGTATTTCTGAGATAGATCAAGAGCAAGCAGAAATGTATAACGCGGAAGTTGATAAGATGAATATTATGATGGAAGAGTTAAATAATGAACTTAAAGGTCTTAAAAATATATCCCAAAAATTGAATAAGAAAAAATAGGTTATATGAATGTAAATGGAATAAATATCACACCACAAGATCTATTAGACAATGTAGATAAAATGATATATACAACAAATGTATTAATATGTGAATCATTAATAGATGAATATAAATACTCTGGTAATGTAGATGGTCTTTGGGGAGGTAATGTCCATAAGATACAAGAAGAGCTGGATGACCTAATGGAGTATTTCATAGGAACAGAAGAATATGAACGGTGTGGCGAATTAAAAAAGATCAGGGATAGTTACGATGGGGTTTCACAAACGACACATAAGCAATGATGAAATTTGTAATTTATTCCACACACATGGGATAGAAGGAATAAAAAAATTGTATACAGCTGACGCATTTGTGTCCGAGGTAGGGATTGCATCAGAGGTAACAGATATGGTTATAAGTAATAAACACACAACAGAATTTTGGAACTGTGTTATAGAAATGATAAAAAAAAATATAAATATAAAAAGAATAAACGATTGTTAATATATTAATACGATATGTATTAATAGCTAAAAACTATACCGCTAGTTCTAATTCAACGACACCTACGACAATTCAATGTGTGTCCGAGACAATCAATCGTTTATATTATTAACAATAACTTTAGTAACTAGAGGTATAAAAATGAATGGAGAGAAATTTAACAAGTATTAAGAGGAGAAATATGAAAAATTTATTTTTAACATTAACACTGGCTTTTGCAACTATGTTTGCATCCGCACAGAATTTTATGGTAGTAACTACCTACAACGCACCAGAAGATGGGGCTGAGTGGGAAATGTCTAGCTTAACTGACAACATGGGTATCGGGTATGTATTAAACGATACTTGGACTGTTGGTATAATTACAGCTGGAGAAGATTCGTTAGGTGATGCGAACTACGACCTTTGGGGTCGTTATAACTGGAATAAGGATATGTATGTTTCAGTACAAGCACCAACCGAAGAAATGATGGACAACTTAACTATTGGTTTAGGTTATTCATTTAACGCATGGAAAGGTTTATACATTGAACCTAACTACAGCATGGGTCTTAAAGAAGACGAAAACGGAGAAAGAGAGGGTACGTTCAACCTAGGGTTGGCTTACCGTTTCTAATTAATTAACATCCCATAGTGGGAACCTCTTCATTCAAAAAATTAATTATTAACAAAACAAGAAGGAGAATTAAAAATGGATAACGTAATTAAATACATCACAGGATTCTTTAGTGGACTAGCAGCTGTTTTATTAGCTGCACTTCCAGTAACGATCCTTTGGACTGTCTTAACAGGTGGTTCAGTATTTGGAATGGACGTGATCGCTAACCTTACTACATTAGTCAATGACTTTGGTACAGGTGGCTTTACAGGACTGGTAGTATTACTAGTCGTGATGTCATTCTTTGTTAAGAAGTAATTATAACCGAGTGAGGCCTCTACCAATTGGGTAGGGGCCAATCTCTAAAAAAATAGTTTATGAAAAAAAGAAATTTAAGGTATTTACAAACTCGCCACAATGAGGTTGACAAAAGACAGCAATTTGAAATTAATAAGAAAGCTGTATTAAAAAAACATCCAAACGCTATCACACAGTGTACCCCCGATGGTAGATATTATATAACAGAGGGAGGATTAAATATTATCAATGACGGTTTCCAATGTCATTTCAATTCAGTGTATGATGCATGGAAAGTTGCGTCTATATGTACACATGCACAGCGAACTATTCAACGAAATGCAAAGATGTTTGATATTGAAAGTATTAATAGAAAAGTTGGATAATTGAAAAAAAAAATGTATATTATATTATTATTAATTAAATAGGTTGCTACTTTATAGCTAAACAAAAATGAAAAAATATAACAGAAGCAAAATCAGGAAAGAAAGAACAGGCCCAGGTAATCAACTACCAATTAAGCACAACCAGAAGAAACCATTTAATCCAAAAAGATATGGTGAATTATGGAATACTATATCTTATGATTTAAGATATGGGAACCAGTTACCAATAGGTGAGTGCACCCAACCTACTATGGGATGGATCCATATAGGAGGGAAGAGATTTGAAGTAACATGGACCGAAGCTAATAAACTGATTGAGTCATTAAATGATATGCAGAACGTATATGCCAAAGCAAAGCGCATGGGTATTATACATGATGCTAAGCATAAGATAGAAAGAAGTGGCGCATATTAAAGAGGAGAAATAAAATGGTTTTAGAAAGTATATTATTATTTATTATTGGATTTATATTAGGAGGAGTATCCCTATATCTTTATTCAAATAAAAAGGTTAAAAATCTTAAAGCGGACATCTTAGATAAGAGACTTATCAATCAGCTAATCAAGGATTATGTTGATAAGATGCCTAAGGGATCCAATAGTAGAAAACGCAGATATAATGGAAGACAAAAAACGAAAAAAGCTAAAACAACTAGCAGACAAACTACTAAATAATCAAGACGAAGTAGAAGCATTATCTAGTATTAAAACATCAAAGGCCTTTAGAGAATCTATTAGTAATTTTTTAGATTCTCATAAGGTTAATACTAACACTAGTGAATATATAGATAAGACGAAAAAAATTATATCACTGGTTAACAGTAATATAAAACTGGCTGAAGGTCATTCTAATTTTGATGTAAATGATTATAAAGAGGATAAAAAATTACTACATGATTCATTATTCTTAATGCAAGGTTTTAGTGGTGATATTAATCACAACGTCTATTCAAAGAAAAAATTAGAAGAATTAAATATCATATACCGCAAGCATTCTAGCATTAATAACCTATTAACATAATATTTATTTATGGATATGGATAGATTATTTAATTTAAAACAAGATGAAGACGATCATGAATTAGCTGATGAAGCTATGCGTAATACTTATAAGTTTATTATGAGCGGCTGTAATTGGAATAAGTTACCCCATTCATTTTGGATGTTAGATGATCCGGAAGGTGATCAAGCTATTGAAGAATTAATGGATTATTTTATATCTACCGAAGAATATGAAAAATGTGCCAAACTTAAAAAAGTTTTAGAAACAAAGGAGAATACAAAATGAAAAAAATATTATTAGTAATACTAGTATTATTAGGGTTACAAACACAAGCGCAACAACCAGCACCATATTTTTGCTGCGATTCAATAACATATTGGATAGACCCAAGTCAAGGATTTAACGTAGGACTTGATACATCAAATATAATTCATAATCCAGATTCAATGGATGTGTATTGGTCAGTATGTACTAACGGGATGTGCTATGCAGGACAAGGTATGTTTGCTTATTTTGGGCAAGTCATGACTACAGATACAGTTAAGCTTTGTTATGATGTTATGATGTATACATCAAATACAGTTGAAGTATGTACCAGATGTGATTCATTGATATTTGATGGATGGAATTGGGTATTGTTTAGTATGGGTAATCCAACTGGTATTCCCGGATTCGTAATTGAAGAAGATGGGATAAGATGGTATAATGATAAAATATATGATTTACAAGGTAGAGAATTAAATGTTATACCTGTAGGTAAAATGTATATTAGATACGGTAAATTAAATATAAGAAAATAGGGTTCTTTAATTAGTAACAGAACGTATAAAGATATTTATATATGACCGCTAGTACTTGTATTAGCTGCTCTTATGGACGAGAGTTCGATACCCTCCAGCTCCACTAAACACTTTTCATGATATGGGGCTGACTGGAATTGACAGGGAGATAAGGATATAAGGAAGGTCATCCGCGAAACTGGCGAACAAGTTGAAATGGCAATGGCTGCTTAATTAAGCACCCTGACCCAACGGCATAATAGGGCAAGTCGTTAAAGCCCGGTGGTGGTTGGAAAAAATATTTTAAGGGAACGTATGCTAAATAAATTTAAATATAAAGATTGGAATTTTGTAGAATACATTAATCCTAAGCTTGATGGTACTTGGATACCCGAATCAGATAATCCCAAATATTATGATAGTATATATAAGTCTAAATCAAATGATGACGAGGCTAAAATATTTGAACGGATTATAGATTGGTTTAAGCACATAGAAGCAGATGATGAAAATGAATTTGATTCAGATGAAGTATGGGATTCTCTTGCAGAGATAGAGCGCGTTAAGTGGTTTAAGGGTTCTAGAAATATGTTTGTAAAATGGTGGGATAGATTACCCTCCAGATTAAAGTATTATTACACGGATAGAATAATATCTAATAAACCATTGTTACCTGAGAAATCTATATTACACCATACTCCTAGCATATCAGAAGGAGTACAGGTTACTATAATTGATAATAAATTAGCTATCACTTCTAATAAGATTGATGTGTTAGATAATATAAAATCACTGATAGAAGATCTACATGGGTGGGTTTCATACGAACACAGAACAAAAGCTTTATCTATGGGAAGACAAATGCACACTTATATATTTGATTTAAAAGCAAAGTAGGCATATATATATAATAAATAATTTATTGATACTGCGGGTCAGTAAGTTATATTAAAACAAATGTTTAATAAATAAAATTATCTAAGGAGATTAAATTATGACACAATTAACACACTTTGGCACATCGCCATTCGACATCCTGTTTAGGGATTTTTTCAAATCAGATGGGGTTTTCACTCCACACAATCAAATCAAAGTTAACCATCCAGTAGACATATACGAGGCCAATGATGGGCTCAATATTGATATTGCATGTGTTGGCTTAACAAAGAAAGATATTGATCTTACTATTGAGGGAGATATACTTCGGGTAGAGTACAAGAAGGATCCAGGCTCTAATAATAACGAATACATTCATAGGAACATTGCTAAAAGAGCATTCAACCTTGGGTGGAGAATTAGCAGAAGATTTGATTTATCAAAACTAGAAGCTAAATTAGAAAATGGTTTATTACATCTATACGCGCCATTGACGGAAGATAGTAAACCAAAAACGGTTACGATTAAGTAGGGTAATCATATGACAGTAACTAAATTAAGAAGCTTATTAAAGACGATCAGTTGGAGAATCGTGGGAACATTAGATACAATGTTCTTAGGATGGATCATAACTGGTAGTGCAGCTGTAGGTTTAAAGATTGGAGCATTAGAATTATTTACTAAATTTATTCTATACTACTTCCATGAACGAATTTGGTTACGATGTAAATTTGGTACCAAAAAATAAAAAACTGACCCGCACGTCAATATTATGAAAGAAATATTTTACCACAATGATATAGCATATAAAATTCTTAGGAAGATAAAGGCTACCGACTGTGATCCAAGATCATATGGTATTAATAGAACAGACGACGATGCTCGTATGAAGATGTTAATGCTATGGAGAGA
>PVBE012878608.1_pt1 | contig 12984 bp, 10 predicted proteins | sample 1631181 | NCBI WGS metagenome assembly PVBE01 (sample SAMN08397723, study PRJNA350692) | Marine metagenome, whole genome shotgun sequencing project. | isolation source: water | place: Pacific Ocean | collected 2012-04
CCTGTTCTGGGAAGCCGACTTCAAGTTCATCCACATCGCCGTCGCAGAGACGTTCATCGAGTTCACCGAGGAGGCCCAGCGGGTGCTCGAGGACCTCGAGGACGACCTCCAGGATCTCCAGTCCAAGTTCGCCTTCGGAGAGAGCGAGTCGGAGCTGACGGCACAGATGTTCGCCTCCGACGAAGCGATGTTCACCGCGGGCAAGGACGGCACGTTCTCCACCGGCCTGGACGAGGACTACGAGCCCGCCGCGTACACCGACTTCGACGACCCCTGGTCCGAAGACCTGGGCCACATGGTCGGCCTCGATGAGGACGCGGAGGAAGAGGAGACGGCGCTCCCCGAGCTCCCTCCGGATGTCTCGGACGAGAACCGGATGCAGGCGATCCTCGAGGATCTCCTCGGTCTCGAAGCCCCCTATGCGAGCTTCGAAGAGGTCGGCGTCGTGCTGGCCGAGGTGGTGCTTCGGGAGCGCGACCCCGACGACTTCGCCACGCTCCTGCGCCACCTCGACGAGGCCCTCAGTCCGCTGTTGGCGACCGCTTCGATCGGCCCGCTGAACGCCATCCTGCGCCGCCTGTCGCTGATCGCTCGGTCGGCGGTGGAGCAGGAGGACTTCAGCGGCGAGCTGCTGGAGCAGTTCTTCGTGAAGCTGTGCTCGGCCGACCGGCTCGACCTGCTGGCGAGGGCGATCGACCTGGACTGGAACCCCCAGTGGGCCGGCGAGGTCTTCACCTTCGTTTCGCTGCAGTCGCCATCCAGCATCGACGAGCTGCTGCTGTTCCTGGGCAAGCTCCGAAGCCTGGAAGCCCGCCGGGTGGTCACGGACTCGCTGATCCTGCTCGCCGACAAGCGCGCAGGCCCCTTCCTCCCGGGCCTCAGCAACCCGAATTGGCGCCTCGCCGCGGACGCTGTCCACGCGCTGGCGCGGATCGGCGATCCGACCGCGATCGACCAGATGCTCGGGCTGTTCGCCCGCGACGAGCACTCGCTGCGGGTGGAGATCCTGCAGGCGGTCCGTCCGTTCCAGTCGCCCCGCATCCAGGACCTCATGGTCGCGGCCCTGCGCGACGACCACCCCGAGGTTCGGCTGGCGGCGCTCCGGTACCTCGCGGTCTACAAAATCCGCGATGCGGTGCAGCCCATCTCGGCGGTGATGGCGACGCGCGAGTTCGCGCAGCGCAGCTTCGACGAGCGGCGAGGTTGGTTCATCACGCTGGGGAGCATCGCGGGGGGGTCGGCCATGACGGCGTTCCGACGACGCGCCGAGCCCGCCCGCGGAACCGCCGTGGCCAGCGACGACGTGCACCTCGCGCTGCTCGGCATCCGGTCGATCCGAACCCCCGAGGCGTTGGATTTCCTGACGAAGTTCGACGCGCAGGCCCAGGGCGACCTGCGGCTGCTCACCCGCAAGTTGCTCCAGCAGCGCAAGGGGGGCTGACGTGGTCGCACCTCAGAGCAAAGACCTGGTCACGATCCAGGAAGAGGCGCGGGTCCACGCGCTCGGCAAGGACCTGGTGTCGCGCTTCGCGATGCTGTTCAAGACGGTCCGAATCCACTCGGTGCAGAACTCGGCGCTGCAGTACTCGGTGAAGATCTTCACGCAGGCCGCCAACGACCTGTACTCGCATTTGGGCGACTTCGTCATCCGCGGCGACGTGGACTCGGTGTTCGTCAACGACCTCCGGATCCGGCCCGAGGCGATCCTCTGGGACAACATCGTCCACCTGCTGCGCCAGCTCAATCGGCGGGGCGTGGGCGGACTCAACTTCATCTCCTCGGTCAACCCGGTGGAGGTCCGCAAGCTCCTCCAGATCCTCCTGGACAACCCCGTCCTGGACCCCAAGACCGGCGCTCAGGAGCTGAACGACAAGCTCCGCGGCCAGGGGATCCTGTCGGTCAGCCTGCTCCCGAAGATGACGCTGGTGACGGACGCACAGCCGATCGTCGTCGAGCAGGTCGCGAGGGCGCTGCAGTCGATGCGGGTCTACACGGAGCTGATCGTCACCTGGAAGGCGTACCTCAGCATCCAGGACGAGCGGGTTCCCGACATCATCATGGGCCGGCTGCTGACGGCGGTGCAGGCGGCGGTCGACCTCCTGCATGACGACCCGGACTGGTTCCTCAGCGCCACGGTCTTCCGCGACGAGTCCCTCTACCCGGTCGTGCACGCGGTCAACACGGCACTTCTGAGCATGGCCCTGGGGCACCGGATCGAGCTCAGTCGCAAGATGCTGATGAACCTCGGCATGTCGGCGATGTACGCCGAGTCAGGTCGACGTCGGCTCGGGGATCGGGCTGATTCTTCGATCCCGTACCAGTCGGTGAAGGAGATCTTGCAGACGCCTGCGCTCACGCGGGCGCAAAGGGACCGCATCGTGGTCGCATTCGAGCACCGCCTCGGCATCGACGAATTCGGTGGTCCCGAGCCGATTCGGGGCAAGCCACGGCACCTCTTCAGCCACATGGCGGCGCTGTCGGCCCGCTACGACGAGCTCACCTCAGTTGTCGACGAATCGCCCGCGCTCAGTCCGACCCAGGCCGTGGAGACCCTCGCCAGCGAGGCGGAACGGTTCGAGCCCCGGCTGCTGAAGGTCTTCCTCCACATGCTGGGCCCCTTCCCCATCGGCACGATGGTGGAGCTCTCCACGGGCGAGGTCGCGGTGGTCTTCCGGCTGAACCCGGACCTGCGCTTCCGCGCCCGCCCGCTGGTCAAGATCGTGCGCAGCAGCGCCGGCGACCTGGTGAAGCCGACGCTGTTCGACCTCACCGATGGGGAAGAGGACGGCGGATTCCTGGCCTGGATCCGGCACGCCGTCCCGCCCGAGGAGGTGCCCGAGGTCAGTCCGGTGCAGACGGTGTTTGCCGCTTCGACCGAGACGGCCGACGACCGTCTGCCGCGGTGGGACGCGTAGAAACGCTCGACCCCTGACCAACAGGGTCTTGACCATACCTTCACGTCGGTCCGGTCCGATCGGTTTATAGTCCGGTCCGTTCGGGAGACGAAACGTATGACGAAGCCGCTGTCCATGATCCTCGCGTCCTTGATGGCGCTCGCCGTTGCCCCCCTGACTGCCCATGCGCAGACGGAGCGGGACGACAGCGTGGAGTCCATCGAAGACGTCAAGCAGGGGTCGTACAACTGGTTGGAGCTCCTCTACCGGAGCTACACCAAGGCCGAGCTCGACCCCACCCAGGCCTACCAGATCCCCGAACGCACCCTCGAGGTGGCCTGGGGCACGATCAAGGTCGACGGCGGCATCCTGATCCCGCTGGTCCCCGCGGACATCCCAGAGACCGAGGCGGCGGCCGGCGACGTCCCCGAGCACGAGTGGATCGCGGCGGTGTACATCGGCACCGGCGACTTCCACTGGGACGCCCCCAACCCCACCCAGCAGTGGGTGCTCGCGGAGCAGGTCCGGGCGCTGTCCAAGGTCCGCCACGCCAAGGCCCCCGACTACCAGGAGTCGCTGGACGCCGAGGTGTCCGAAGGCATCGTCATCTTCGCCAACGGCAAGTGGCGTGACCTCCTCACCGAGGGGGCCACCCGCGTCGAGGCGGACAAGAAGACGGAGAAGACGGCCAAGGAGCTGTGGCGCGAGCGCGGCAGCCTCTACAAGTGGGGCGCGAGCCGGGCGGCGGTGCAGGACGCGCTGGACGGCGGTGAGCGCGGGATGCTCATCGCGGACATGCGCACCGACAGCATCAAGGGCACCCCGAACCTGACCTACAGCTACAACCCCAACGACTTCGAGCCGGCGTCGCTGTCGTGGGCGAAGCGGTACGCGCTGAACCGCAACTCGATCTCGAGCGGCTCGCTCGGCATGGGCATCGAGCCGTCCAAGTACGACACGATGACCGAGCGCGAGATCGCCATGTCCGCGAACCACCACGCCACCGTCGACGTCCAGGACTACGACCTGACGATGAAGGTCCGCCGGGACACGGTCACCAACGACTGGGGCATGGAGGTCGAGGGGTCGATGAAGGTGACGTTCACCAAGCCCAGCAGGCGGGTGACGCTGGACTTCATCAACGACGCGTCGTTCACCGTGGCCGAGGATCAGCAGGGTGGCCTCGTCGCGCCGGAGAACCGGCCGATGGGCATCCAGTACTTCCGCGACATGGACGACAAGCCGCTGACGTACCTCCACAAGGGGCACGAGATCACGTTCGAGCTGGACCACGAGTACCAGCCGGGCGAGGCGTTCGAGTTCAAGTTCGCCTACGACGGCAACTTCATCTACGCGCGGAAGTCGCCTCCGCCGCAGACGAGCCTGATCGACCAGAACCAGGCGACGGTCGCGATCATCACCTACGAGCTGCCCCCGGGCCTGCCCTGGTACCCGTCTGCCGGCATCGCGGACCGGTACACGTTCGACTGGGAGTTGAGCCTCCCCCGCCCGATGCTCGCAGCCACCTCCGGCACGCTGCTGAGCCTGGAAGAGAAGAACAAGATGATGGTGCACACCATCAAGGAAGAGGACGCCAACACCTTCCCCGCCATCGTGTTCGGCAACTTCAACGTGCACGAGAATGACCCGGACTACAGCAAGGGCGAGGTCAAGGTCCGGCTGTACACCTTCCCCGGCTTCGACAAGGAGGCCAAGAGCTACATCGAGGAGGCCGAGTCGATCATCAGCTACTACAGCGCGATGTTCGGGCCGTACCCGTTCAGTGAGCTGGACATGGCTCAGATGGCGATCGGCATGGGCTTCGCGCAGGCGCCGGCCGGCATCATCCGGGTGACAGGTGAGGTCTACATCTCCAAGACCGACCTGGTGAACCTGTACGGCTACAGCGACCCCCAGCTGCGGGACTACTTCATTCCCCACGAGATCGCGCACGAGTGGTGGGGCCACAAGGTCGACTTCGGCGGGTGGTCCTCGGGGCGTGACCAGTGGATCTCGGAGACGTTCGCGGAGTACAGCGCCGCCCTCTACATCGAGGAACGCGACGCCCGCGCGGCCGGCGACCCGGAGCACACCAAGGGCTACGACGACCGCTCCGCGGAGTGGAAGATCAAGCGCCGCGGCCACAAGACGGACCGCACGCACCCGCTGTGGGCGGGCCATCAGGGCGGCTACTGGCAGTCCTCGGTGTACGCCCGCGGGCCGCTGATTCTGGACATGCTGCGCAAGAACTTCGGCAAGGAAGTGATGCTGAAGGTGATGTACACGTGGTGCGAGATGGCCGATCGGAACAACGGCTTCGCGCTGACCGAGGACTTCCAGGCGGTGCTGGAGCAGGTGGTTCCGGGCGTCGCCTTCGACGAGTTCATGGAGCTGTACATCAAGGGGAACGCCGAGATCCCCGAGTGAGCTCAGACGCGGTCCGGCGCTTCTCGCGCCAGATCATCCTCAAGGAAGTCGGCGCCGCCGGGCTGAAGGCCTGGCTCAGCTCCCCCGTCGCCGTCCACGGTGACGGCGTCGCCGCCGATCTCACCCGCCGCTACGTCCACGGCGCCGGCCTCCCCAGGGGGTCAGACCCTGCCGTATGCCCATCTGTCGAGGTCAGCGACGGCCTCGCCGGCGCGATGCAGGGCGTAGGCGATGCGGGGGCCTTGATGCTCTCGCTGCTCCCCGGGGGCGCCCCCGTCAGCTTCGAGTCCCCTCCGATGCCCGCCGTGTCCGCTGCAGGCGATCCGCTCGTCGCGATCGTGGGCGTGGGCGGCCTGGGCTGCCCGGCAGCGGTCGGGCTGGCGCTCGGGGGCGTGCGTCGCTTCCGCCTGATCGACGACGACGTGGTCGACATCAGCAACCTGCCCCGGCAGATCCTGCACCGCGACGGGGACGTCGGGCGGGCCAAGGTCGACAGCGGCCGGGACGGCTTGCTGCGCTGGTTCCCCGACCTCGCGATCGAGACCCACAAAGAGCGCCTCGTCGGCGGCAACGCCGCCCGGTTGCTCGACGGCGCCGACCTCGTCATCGAAGGCAGCGACAACTTCCCCACGAAGTTCCGCGTCAACGCGTTCAGCAAGGCGATGGGCGTGCCCGCCGTCGTCTCCGGCGTGCTCCGCCTCGACGGCCAGGCGCTCGCCCTGATGCCCGGCGCGGACACCGCCTGCTACCGCTGCCTGTTCCCCAAGTCCCCCGCCCCGGGCGAAGTCCCCACCTGCAGCTCCGCCGGCATCCTCGGCCCCGTCGCAGGCGTGCTCGGCCTGTGGGAGGCGGCGCTCGGCCTGCAGCTGCTCGCGGGCGAGGACCCCAGCGGCAAGCTCTGGACCTTCGATGCCCAGGGAGGGCGCTGGATGGGCTTCGGCGTACGCCGGGTCGACGGCTGCGTCGCCTGTGGAGCGGAAGCCGATGATCCCGCGTTGCGGGACGCCGCCGAGGGCGAAGGGCCCATGGCGGGATGCAAGATCTGAGCGGCTACTCCCCGCCGAGGGCGGCGTCCGTCGCCTCCTTGAGCTCCCCGCTCGCCAGCATCTCCCGCACGATGTCGCTCCCGCCGATGAACTCGCCGGCGATGTAGAGCTGCGGGATCGTGGGCCAGTCGGAGAAGTCCTTGATGCCCTGCCGCACCATCGGGTCGGCGACCACGTTGCGGGTCTCGAAGGGCACGTCCAACTGACGAAGCGCATCAACCGCGGCGGCGCTGAAGCCACATTGGGGGGCGTTCGCGCTGCCCTTCATGAAGAGCACGATGGTGTGCGCGTCGATGTCCGCTTGGATCTCGGCGTGGACCTCTTCGGCCGTCTTCGGCGGGGGAGGGGGCGGCTGCGGGGTGCGCTTCGGCTCGGGGGTGTACGACGGTTTGTGGGCCGACGCGGGGCGCGCCGTGCGTGCGTCGTTGCCGCCCACGATCGGGAGCCGGTTCTTGATCCGCTTCAGGATGCCCATCGCGCTTCCTCCATCTGGCATGGTGCCGACCCTCAAGTGTTCACAAGGAATCGCTGATCGCAACAATCACGCCCACCGCCGTCGAATCGCTGCTGTCGCTGCCGACGGATCAAATCATCCCTTTGCTGCCGAGCTTCCTCGGCGGCTACGTGACCGAGCGGGCCGGCACGCGCGGGGATGTGGCCGCATCCGTGGCCGCCGTCCAGGCCCCCCGCGAGGACTGGACTGAGCTCCACGAGCACATGCTCTCCATCGGCGCCGACTTCGGCCGCTGGCCTCGCAACGAGCTCGCCACCCGCATCACCGCCGCCTACATGCGGCCCCTCATCGCCCCCAACTCCAGCATCGAGGGGCTCGAACACCTCGACGCGGCCCTCGCGCAGGCCGACGGCCACCGCCTGCTGCTTGTCGGCAACCACCTCTCCTACACCGACATCACCGCCGTCACCTCGCTCCTAGAGCAGGCCGACCGCGGCGCCTTCCGCCGACGCCTCACCGTCGTCGCCGGCCCCAAGGTCTACAGCGAGCCGATGCGCCGGCTCGCCATCTCCGGCATCCACAGCATCAAGGTCGCCCAGTCCGCCTCCGTCGCGTCCGACGGCGCTGAGATGTCCCCCCGCGACGTCGTGCGCATCGCCAAGCGCTGCCTCGGCGAGGCCGCCGAGGCCATGGACGAAGGCCACGCGGTGCTCATCTACCCCGAGGGCACCCGCTCCCGCACCGGACGCCTCGGCTCGTTCCTCCGCGCGACCAACCGCTGGCTGACCCTGCCCGGCGTCGTCGTGCTCCCCACCGCCGTCTGGGGCGCCGAGCAGATCTATCGGATCGACGAAGACCTCATGCACCCCGCCGACTGCCACGTCCGCTTCGGCCCGGCCCAGGACGTGGACGCCCTCCGAGCCGATGGACTCGACCGCGACGGCGTCCTCATCGCCGCCCGCGACGCCCTCGCCGACCTCCTCCCGGAGGGCTACCGACCCGAGCCCGGAGCGCCCCCCATCGCCTGATGGCTATGCTTCGGGGGTGACCGCCTCCGCCCTCGTCGTCGATGACCGCGCCGTCGCGACGCTGACCGACGCCACCGTCTGGGTCTCCGGAGGCCACGGGTTCATCGGCACCCGCCTCGTCGAAGCGCTCCGCCTCCACGGCGCCCGCCCCGTGCTGTTTGACGGCGACATCGCCGACGCCGACGCCGTCACCGCCTCCATCGCGGACGCCGCGCCGGCCCTGCTCTACAACCTCGCCGCCCCCGTCAACGTCGCCCGCAATCCCGCCCTCGCCGAGCTCATGCGGACGACCCTTCTGGACGGCGCCCTCGCCGTGCACGCCGCCGCCGCCGCGACCGGCCTCCGCCCCCTCCTCGTCCAGGTCGGCACCTGCGAGGAGTACGGCACCATCGAGGCCCCCTTCGCCGAAAGCGACGAGCCCAGCGAGCCGGTCTCCCCCTACTCCCGGTTCAAGCTGGAAGCGACCCGAACGCTCCTCCGACTCGCCGCCGACGACCCCCGGGTGCGCGTCGTCGTTGCCCGCCCGTTCCTCACCTACGGCCCGGGCCAGAACCGCCCCATGCTCGTACCCGCCGCCATCGGCGCGGCGCTCGCGGGCGTGCCCTTCCCCATGACCGCGGGCCTGCAGACGCGCGAGCTCAACTACGTCGACGACACCGCCATGGGCCTGCTCCGCATCGCCGGGGTCCCTGCCCTCGAAGGCACGATCATCAACGTCGCGGGCGGCGACGAGCGCCGGGTCGTCGACATCGCGAGCCTCATCTTCGAGATCGCCGAGGCCCCCGATGGCCTGCTTCGCCCCGGCGCGCTGCCGCACCGCGGGGGCGAGGTCCCCCGCTTCTTCGCCGACACGACGCGGTGCCGTGACGTGCTCGGCCACACCCCCCGCATCGACCTGGCCGAAGGCCTTCGACGCACCATCGACGCCCACCGGGCCGCCGCCGCCTCGGAGACCGCGTGACCTCCTCCCTCCTGGACCTCGTGCAGATCGTCCCCGGACGCCGCCGCAGCGATGATCGGGGCTGGCTGCACGTCGCCCTCGGCGCGTCCCAGCTCCCCCCCGGGGTGCGCTTCGGCGAGCTCTACATCGTGCGATCGGACGCGCCCGGCGGACGCCGTGGCGATCACCTTCACCGGACGATGGACGAGTGGTTCAGTGTCGTGGAAGGGCGATGCACCCTCGAACTCCTCGACCCGACTGCCGACGCGCGACGGTCGATCTCGTTGGACGCGGCGGTGCCGCGCACGGTCCGGGTGCCCGCCGGATTGGCCCACTGCCTCGTCAACGAGGGGCCCGGCCCGCTCACCGCCGTCGCCTGGGCGACCGGGGAGTACGACCCCGCCGATGTCATCCCGTGCCGAACCGCTGGAGTCACTCGCGTATGATTCGCCGACCGATGCAGCGCTTTGCCCTCGTCTTGCTCCTCCTCGCCGCCGTCCCTGCGGTCGCCCAGCAGGTGCCCGAGATCAAGTCTCCCGCCCCCGGCGAGGGCGGCGATGCGGAGCTCCCCCCCGGCTACAAGAGCGTGGTCTGGAGCGCGAGCCCCGAGATCGTCATGGGCATTCGCGAACGCGGCATGGAGCCCATGAACGCGGCCAACCCGCACGTCTCCTGGCTGATCGACACCCCGCAGCCCGGCGAGACCGACCTCAAGGAGGTCGTGAAGTGGAAGTTCTGGGACGGCCGCCTCGTCGAGGTGCACATCCACTACGAGGGCCCCTTCACCCGGAAGGAGGGGCGTGACCTGGTCGGCAAATTCCAGCGCCACTACGGCGAGGGCAAGCACGAGTTCATCCTCGCCCCCAAGAGCACCCGGCAGCAGCGGGACATCATCCAGAGCGAGTGGTGGACCTGGGAAGACCCCTTCACGATCCAGGTCCTCAAGTTCCAGGACGCGGACAAGAGTTGGCTTCTGATCCGCCACAGCCGCGTCCTCGAAGACGCTCGCCGCGCCCAGGAGCAGCGTGAGCTCGAAGAGGAGCGCACCCGCCGCGTGCAGGGGATCGAACTCGACTGACACCCTCGTCCACGTCGCCATAGCCGTCCGGGACGTCGAACCCTGGATCGGCGAGGCGATCGACTCCCTCCTGGCTCAGACGTTCGATCGATGGATCGCCACGATCGTCGACGACGGATCGTCCGATGCGACCGCCGCGCTCATCGAAGGACGCGACCCCCGGATCCGGCTGATCCGCCCCGGTCGGGTCGGGCTCGTCGAGGCCATCAACCGCGCCGTCCGGGACGCCGACACCCCGCTCGTGGCCCGCTTCGATGGCGATGACGTGTGCCACCCCGAGCGCTTCGCCGAGCAGGTTGGGTTCCTGGACGCGAACCCCGACGTGGACGTCGTCGACTCCCGCGTCACCTGCTTTCGCGACGACGCCCCCCTCCCCGGTGGCATGGCCCGGTTCGAACGGTGGCTCGACTCCATCCACACGGACGACGACTTCGACCGGGAGTTCCTCGTGGACAGCCCCGTCTGCAACCCCGCCGCGATGGTCCGCCGATCCGCGCTGCTGGACTGCCGTCCCGGCGACTTCCCCGAGGACTACGACGTCTGGCTGCGCATGCGCCGCGCCGGGGCCCGCTTCCACAAGCTCCCCCGCCGGCTGCTCAAGTGGCGCGACCGCTCCGACCGCGTCACCCGCACCGATCCCCGCTACCGACGCGACGCCTTCTTCCGCACCAAGCTCGAGCACTTCGGTGCGACGAACACCGCCGAACGCGTCGCCGTGTGGGGGGCCAAGAAGCACGGCAAGCCCTGGATCCGCGCCCTCGGACCCGTCGCCGTCGTGGACATCGACCCCGCCGTCACCGAGCGCCAGGGCATCCCCGTCATCCGCCCCGCCCAGCTCCCGGCCGCCCGCCCCGACCTCGTGCTCGTCGCCGTCGGGAGCCCCGGGGCACGCGTCATCATCGAGGCGCAGTTGGCCGAAATGGGGCTCCCCGCGCTAGCCGTCGCAGGGTTGGCTACGATTCCGGCATCACCGAACGACAACCACGTGAGCTGACCCTCGGCCGAAAGGCCGCCTTCGCCCTCATCGCCACCCTGCTGACCCTCGGGGGGGCGGAGCTGGTTCTGCGCGCCGCCGGCGTCGACGCGAGCCCCAACCGCACGGTCACCTGGTTCAGCGATCACATCCTGCTGCCGCCCCTGTGGCACACCAACACGCTCGACGAACCGCCGGTGACCTACCAGCGGGCGGGCCAGGCCCACCACTTCCACCCCTTCGCGACGAACAAGGCCGACGACACGTTCCGCGTCGCCGTCTTCGGCGGAAGCGCGGCCCACGGCTACGGCGTGCTGGAGCCCGGCTCGTTCCCCCACCGGCTCGAGCAGATGCTCCAGCGGCGGGTGCAGGGGCAGGAGATCCAGATCGTGAACATGGGGACCATCGCGTGGTCCTCGCAGCAGATCGCCTGGGCCGCCAAGCAGCTCTTCGAGCTCGGCGAGTGGGATCTCGTGCTCGTCTACTCGGGCCACAACGAGCTCCTCGAGCTGTCGTCGTGGAAGACCTACATGCCGCCGGGCGAGCACCGGCGCTACACCAAGGTCCTGCTCTGGAACCAGCGCCTCCAGGGCTTCCGGCTCTACACCGCGCTGCGCCACCTCACCGGCAAAGCGGAGGTCCCCGAGCTGGGCTCCGCAGACCCCCCCGATTTCCAGCAGGCGGACGAGCAAGGCATCGTCGGAGGCCACGAGGAAGAGCTCGCGGCGCTGGCCCCGGGGCTGGACCCGGTCGCCGTCACGCCGGCCATGCGGCTGGACGACATGAACCCGATCGAGCGCCACAAGCGCGCCCGCATCGGCCCCCTGGAGCGGGGCTACGCGGCCCGCACCTACACCCACAACATCGGCCAGGTCGTCGACCAGGCCCGGCACGCGGGCGCGCCCGTGATCGTCATGAACCCGGCCCCCAACGACAACCACGACCCGGCCTGGTTCCCCTACGCCGAGGACGAGGAGCAGACCTTCGTCGCTTGCCTCGAGGAGGCCGACCGGACCCGTGGCAGCGACGAGGGCGTCACCGGCGCGCGCGCCTGCCTGAAGCTCCACCCCGACGATCCGCGCGCCCACTACGCCCTCGCCAACGCACTGGAGGCACGCGGCCAGCGCCCCGAAGCGGTCGAACACCTCATCGAGGCCCGCCGGTGGGCCGAGTACCCCAACCGCGTGGTCCCCGACGTCACCGACGCGATCCTCGCCTTCGAGGGCCGGCCCGGCGTCGCCGGCGTCATCGACGTCGAGGCCCTGTTCCGGGCCCGCAGCGACGGCGGCCTCATCACCTACGACCTCGTCTACGACCACTGCCATCCGTCGGTGGCGGCCAACTGGCTCATCGCCGGCGAGGTCTCCAAGCTCATCCTCGACGAGGGGATCCTGACCGCCTCGGGCCGCGACACGATCGACGCCGAGGCCGAAACCGGCTTCAAGGACCTGCAGAACCGGAGGGCCGCGGACCCCCGGCTGAGCGAGTGGACGGGACTGACCTGGCGGCCCGGGCAGACGCCTGAGTACATCGCCGACTTCCAGGGCGACTGGACCAACATCCGCGACGCGCAGGAGACCGCCATCGACGCCCCCGACGCCACCGCCATGGACTGGCTGTGGGCCGGCAACGGGCGCTTCTACGGCTACGAGATCGCCGAGGCGGTGGAGGCCTGGGACCAGGCGGTGCGCATGGACATGACGCTGTGCCTCGCCCACGGCAACAAGGCCCACGGACTGCGGCTCGTCGGCGATCGCGCGGGTGCTTTGGCGGCGGCGAAGCAGGCGACCGAGTGCGACCCCGCCAACGCGGAGTTCAAGGCTGAGCTGACCCTGCTGGAGCAGCTCGCTCAGTAGCGGATCTGCACCCCGAAGTAGGCGTGCCAGGCGACGCCCAGGAGCTGACTGCGGCCCGCGAACGCGATGGCCGGGCCGGCGCCGAGGCGGCCGTACAGCGACGTCGAGTAGCCGACCTCGTACTCGGCCCCCGCCGTCAGCAAGATCGGCCACTCGATCCACCACGCCGCGGGAGCGGTCCAGACCCACACCGCGACCGGGTTCTCGAGGCTGAAGTTCAGCGCGAACACGGGGGAGACGTCGATCGAGGCGAGCAGGCCGACGTTGACGCCCGGCCCCAGGCTCGCG
>PVBE011323094.1_pt1 | contig 12979 bp, 13 predicted proteins | sample 1631181 | NCBI WGS metagenome assembly PVBE01 (sample SAMN08397723, study PRJNA350692) | Marine metagenome, whole genome shotgun sequencing project. | isolation source: water | place: Pacific Ocean | collected 2012-04
ATCGATCGCGTGGCGGCCGAACTCGAGCGCCTCTAGGCCGCGAAGTCCTCGCGGGTGTAGAGCGATTCGAGGGCGAGTCCCTCCGCCGCCAGGTTGTCGGCGGCGCCTTCCAGTCGGTCGACCACCGTAATCACCCGCGTCGCCACGCAGCCCTGGGCTCGCACCGCGCGCGCCGCCTGTAGCACCGAGCCGCCAGTCGTCGTCACGTCCTCGAGCAAGACGACCCGTGTACCCTCGCGGACATGGCCCTCGATGTCCTTGCGCGTGCCTCGCTCCTTAGCCGTCTTGCGGACGATGAGACCGGCGAGTGGCCGATCCGGCCAGCTGAGCGCCGCCACCGCGCTCACGATGGGCACCGCACCGAGCTCGATGCCGCCGATGGCCTCTACATCGGTGCCCGCAAGTCGCTCGAGGATCGAGGCGGCGATCAGCGCCGCCCCCTCCGCATCGAGAGCGACCATGCGGATATCGAAGAAGAAGGGGCTGGTCTTGCCCGAAGCGAGTGTGAAGGATTCGCCGGTGGCGCGGACCAGGCCGATCTCGTCGATGATTTCGCGCAGCCGCTCGCGCCGGTCTGCGGTTAGCGGTTCCACGAGACAGGCTCCTCCTTGGGCCAGCATCGGCGGCGGCTCACATTTGCTTCCAATCGCCGAGCGATTCGAAAGCCTGGGCGGCCGCGATCACCGAGGCGTCGTCGAAACGGCGGCCGGTCAGCATCATGCCGATCGGCAATCCCTCGGCGATGCCGCAGGGCACGCTCATCGCCGGGTGCCCGGTGACGTCGGCCTGACAGGTGTTGGCATACATGGCGCCGGTCGAGGACAACAGTTCCTCGATCGAACAGTCCGGCGGGGGGATTGGCGGGGCGCGAAACGGAATCGTGGGCATGACCAAGAGGTCATGGTCGGCAAGCACTTTGTCGTAAGCGGCCACCAGACCGGCGCGGACGTTCTGGGCCTTGGCGTAGTAGCGGCCGTCGTAGTAGCGCTGCAAGTACATGCCGGTGAGGGCAAGTGCGACCACGCCGGGTGGCAGCGACCGAGGGCGCGCGCGCCGGCCTCGGGCGAAGGCCTCACTCAGAGTGGTGTTGTAGAAGCCGGTCCAGTTGGTGCCGGCTCCGTTCTCATCGATCATGAATCTTGCCGCGCCCTCGCCGATGATGCCGCGGAAGATGTAGGGACCGACCAGATGCATTGGGATCGAGACCTCGGTCGTCTCGGCACCGACCGATTCCAACCGCCGCACCGCGGCCATGACACTTCGATCGACCACCGCTTCGCTTGCCGGCAGGCCGAGGTCCTCCCACGCGCCCTGGCCGAAGCCCTCGCGGACCACGGCTATTCGCATACCCTCTACGCCGCGCTCGAGCGCCGGGAGGTAGTCGCGCACGTAGTCATCAGGGATAAGACCACGCTGGCGCGGATCAAGCGGGTCAGGACCGGCCAGGACCGAAAGCATTCGAGCCACGCCCTCGGTCGAGTTGCACATGGGACCGACGTGATCGAGCGTGGTCTCGATCATCATGCACCCGGTGTAGGGCACTAGGCCGTAGGTTGGCTTTAGTCCGTAGGCACCGGTCCACGACGAAGGGATACGGATCGAGCCGCCCTGGTCGCCGCCGAGCGCCATGTCCACCTGACCGGTGGCTAACACCACCGCGCTCCCCGCCGACGATGTGCCGGGCACGTGAGTCGGCTTGTAGGGGTTCTGCACCGGGCCCAATGCGCAGGTCTGGCTGCCACCCGGATCCTCGGCGTTGGTCTTGCCGACGATGACCGCACCGGCATCGAGGAGCCGGGTGACCACGGTGGCGTCGATATCGGGGATGTAGCCCTCGAGCACCTGGAGACCGGCCATCATCGGCACCCCGGCGACGCAGATCACATCCTTGATGGCTACACGCTCGCCCTTCAGCGGGCCGGCGTCCGCGCCCCTTATGTTGGTTCTCCAATACCAGCCGTTGTAGGGGTTGTCCTCGGCCGCCGGACGGTACCCTGGCGTACGCGGATACTTGACCGGCGGTTTCATCTCGGGAAGCTCTTCGAGGCGGCGGTACGAGGGCATGCCGTTACCGATCAGCATGGCGTAGGTCGCGGCCTCTGCTTCGGTTAGCTCCAGTCCCAGCGCCTGCGATAGATCGAGAATCTGGCGTGTGCTCGGCGCTTTGGGACCAGTTGGCATCTCAGATCAATAGCACAAGAGGTGCGGAGGAGGCAGTCATCCGCGAAGGCGCGAACCGTTTACCTGGCCTGCTCGCTCAAGTCGCGCGCCTGAGGAACGGCTGGTTGATCGCTGACATGGTACCGTGCGTCGGCGCTGCGCCGAGGATGAGCGGGCTCGTCCGCGTCTGGGTCGCATGGAATGACAGAATTGGCCGATCCCCGCCGACGCGATCACTCCCATGCCGCGGGCAAGGCGTGCACCCGCCTGCTGGGCGAGCCGGTGACACGGATCGAACTTCCCGGTGGCACCACGCGACAATCGGTTCGTGTGCACCTGAGCGATCGGTCCGTCATCGTCACCCGGCGTCGCAAAAGCCCTCGGGCTCAGTTGGAAGTCGAGGTCCTGCGCAGATTGTACGGCGCTGGCGCTCCGGTACCCAGGGTCCTGGGGTTCGACGGAACGTGGCTGATTCAGGAGGATCTCGGTGTCCGCCGCCTGTCAACGGCCCTGGCCAACTCCGAGCCATCGGACGGCGAGCAACTACTGGATAGCGCTTTGTTCAGTCTGGCACGGGTCCATCGGGCCGCTCGGATCGCTGGCCTCAATCGCGCCGTCGCTACGATCGGTAGTACGCCGGACTGGCTTCGGAGGCTTGTCGAGACGCCGGCGCGACTCGGGATGCGTTTGGGTCTTCCAGCCCCCGAGGTAGACCTTGATCAGCTCGGCGAGCAGCTGGGGGTTGGAACGCCCCAGTTCGTAAAATGGGATGCTCGCCCCGGCAACGCGGTCATCAGCGAGAGCGGCGTCATCGCTTGGTTCGACTGGGAGCACTGTGGTTGCCGCAATCCGCTGGACGACCTCGCTTGGCTTGTCGGAGACGAATACACACCGCACTGGTCGGCGGTCGAAGAGCGACTTTTCGAGCGCTACGTGCCGGCGTTCGCGGATGGCGCGGACTCCGGCGCGTCGCGCAGCTACCTGGCCGCGTTCGGCACCTTGCACATGAGCATGCGGCTCGCCCTGATAGTCTCCAAGAAAGGGGCGGGGCCGTGGTGGGACGCGGCCCAATGCATCTCCCAAGACAAGGTTGGTGTCACGCTCGAGATGGCGCGGCGGACTTGCGCCCGCGCCGGCACCTGGAGCCTCCGGTCACACTTGACCGCTGAGCTAGGACCGTGGTTCGAGGCGATAGCGGGAGAGCTCGTAGCGCTGCCTTAGGCGCCGAAACGGTCTTCCCGCCCTGCGGCGTTCAGCCAACGTGCCCGAAAGGCCTGAGCTGTGGCGGAGGGAGAGGGATTCGAACCCTCGATACGGCTTGTCACCGTATAACGGTTTAGCAAACCGCCGCCTTCGACCACTCGGCCATCCCTCCATCCGCCACCTCTTAGCGGAAGCGATTTCGCGCTGTCAACGGGGCTGAAAACGACCAGTTGGCGGGAAATCCACGGATTCTGGGTCTAATCCTGCGATAAAATAGATGCGAAGGTTCCCTTCAAAAATATGAGATAACACCCCATATTAACAAGTGTTCGCATAAGGTGGGATAATTCAATAAGGGTAGAGGTTAGTTAACAGGTTGTTAATGAGTTTAGTCGCTCTTACAGGGTATCGATCTTAAGAGCGGCTATCATGTGAGATCAGGCGTTTTACATACTGTGATGCCGATCACACTAGAAGGAGGGTAGCCATGATTAGGAAGATCGTTGTTCTAGCGTCGGTCCTGTCGATGCTGTCGCTTCCGGCCATGGCTCAAGTCGTTTGCAGTGAACGCGGAAAGTTCCTCGAGCGCTTGGCCACCGGCTACGAAGAGTCGCCCGTCGCGATGGGCCTCGCTTCAAACGGCAGTGTGCTGGAGGTACTCGCGTCCGACGGCGGCTCGTGGACGATTATCGTCACCACCCCCTCCGGCAAGAGCTGCGTCGTCGCCTCCGGCGAGGCGTGGGAAGAGGTTCCCTTCATGATCAGCGCCCCCGAGGTCTAAGAGCCGCGGGACGCCGCGACGTGCGGGGATGGCCCGAGCCGCGGGCGCGCCGGCACACCTCGATAACGCCGAACCTTCGCGCGGTTGTCGGCACCCGCTCAGGAGCAGGCTGCAAAGTCGCTTAGTGGTGGTACTTCCACTCGCGCGCCAAGCGCTGGGCGCGGGCGATCTCTTGCGGCGTCATATCGAGCGAAATCTCGCTACGAAAGCGTCGCGCTTCGTCGCTGCCCTGGAGGGCCGCGAGATTGAACCATTTGTGGGCGATGACGTAGTCCTGATCGACGCCTTGGCCGGTGGAATACAAAAGTCCGAGATGAAACTGCGCCTCAGGCGCACCGTGTTCGGCCGCGGCTTCGAAACTGCGTGTCGGACTGCTCTGTACGTTGGCCACTTCAAACCTCCTGGCTCCGGATTGCGATCCCGGAAACGACCTTCCTCCGCTCCGGTGACGCCAGGATCCACCGGAGCGCGTTAACTTTTAGTGTATTTTATCCGCTTTTGTCGCGTCTTTTCAGGCAGCGGTGGCGCGCCCAGCTCCACCACCGCTGAGCCGCCGGTCAAGCCTCGAAGCTCCTCAAAGGTCGTGGCGAAAACGCAGTGCGGATGCCCTGCCGCCGCATAGACGGCGGGGAAGCGGCCAAGGCTCGGGTCGATCGCCGTGGCGATGGGAGCGGGGAAGCCGAGTGGCGCGACGCCGCCGATGGAAAAGCCGGTAAGCCGGCGCACCGTGTCGGCATCGGCGCGCCGCACCTCACCCACCAAGCCGAGTCCGGCGCCGAGCGTTGCCGGGGCGCAGCGCCGGTCCCCGGCGATCAGCGCCAGCGCCGGCGCCTCGCCAACGGTGAAGACCAGCGACTTGACGATCGCGCCTTCCACAACCCCCAGGGCCCGCGCGGCGTCGGCGACGGTCCGCGCTGTCTCGGCGAGGACAATGACTTCGCCCGTGTAGCCCGCCCGCGCCAGCGCCTCGCGCACCCGCCGCACCGCCTTGCGATCAACCAACGAACCCATCACATCGGATCGGGGCGACGGCCGCGGAAGGCGTCGTCGAGGAGCGCTGCGAGTTCACCCGCGGAAGGCGTCCGGGGATGAATCCCGACGAACGCCGACGCCGACGCGGCGGCGGTCGCGACGTCCGCCTCCTTCAGTCCCAAGTCGGCGAGCGCGGTCACCGCGCCAAGGCCGGCGGCGAGGTCATAGAGTCCCGCCGCGGCGTCGGCGGCGCCCAGAGCGGCGGCCGACCGCGCCATCGCCTCGGCGGCTGCGACCCGGTTGAAGGCGGCGACATGGGGCAGCAGAACAGCGTGGGTTTCAGCGTGCGGCAGGCCGAAGCGGCCCCCGAGGAGGTGGCAGAGCCTGTGGTGCAGGCCCATATCCGCGCCCGCTAGAGCGGTCCCCGCGAGCCAGGCGCCGTATAGCGCAAGCGCCCGCGCTTCGACATCGCGGGGCGCGGAAACCACAGTGGGCAGAGCGCGGGCCAGCGCGCGGATCGATTCCTCGGCCATCAGCGCGACTAGCGGATCTGCATTCGGCGCATAGAGCGCCTCGACGGAATGCGCCAGCGCGTTCATGCCGCTGGGCCCGGATACCGAGGGTGGCAAATCCAGCGTGAGCGCCGGGTCGTAGATGACGGTCCGCGGCAACACCCGCGGGTCACGGCCGGTGCGCTTGACTCCCTGTCTGGTGATTCCCCAGATCGGCGTCATCTCGGACCCCGCGTATGTCGTGGGGACCGCCAAGATCACGACCTCGTTTGTAAGGGCGATGGCCTTGGCTAGGCCCACTGCCGAGCCGCCGCCGATGGCGATACAGCAGTCGGCCTCGCACCGGCGCGCCTCGGAACGGGCCGCTTCGACGCGATCGAGCGGCACATGCATCACCGCGCCAGCGTGGACACCGGCGGCGCGGCGCCCGAGTGCTCGAGCGACCGCCTCGGCCGTTTCGCGACGTGTAGCGGTGCAGACCACGATGGCACGGCGGGCGCCCAACGCGTCTACCTCGTTGGGGAGTTGGTCGAGGCTCCCGGCGCCGAAAACAACGCGGGTAGGCGAGCCTTGGTGGACGAAACGCATCGTGCGGCCAGCGGCACTCGTTTGCGCGGCTTTTTGGGGACCCCATATTGGGCTAACATCACCGGCAACGCCACCGGATCGGCCCACCACGGAGACCGCCATGCGCATCACCGGCATCAATCACCTCGCTTTCATTACCGAGGACATGGAGAAGACGATCCGTTTCTACCGCGATCTCCTTGGCATGGAGCTGGCAGCAGGAATTGGTCATGACGGCTACCGCCATTACTTCTTCCGTTTCGGTGACGCGCAAATTGCGTTTTTCGAGTACGGGGGCGCTAAGCCCATGGAACGCAAGTTTCACGGCGTCAAGTCCGAGCTGCCGCTTGGCTTCGACCACGTCTCACTGACGGTGCGGAGTTGCGAGGCGCTCTTCCACTTCAAGGACAAACTTGAGGCGGCCGGATTCGAGGTTACCGGTGCGGTTGATCACGGCACCATCTGGTCGATTTACTTCTTCGATCCCAACAACGTTCCCTTGGAGATCAGTTGGGATTGCATGGAGCTTATCCAGACGCCGGCGATGGACGAGGCGGAGCCGATGGACATCGTCGCCGAGGGTGCGAGCGCACAACCCGGCGTCTGGCCCGAGGTCAAGAACCCGACGCCGCCCGAGGAGATGACCGCGCACTACGGCAATGGCCACACCATGCGCGAGACCTTCTTACGCCAGGGCTCGGCTCGCGACACCGAAGCGTACCGGCGGCATTTGGCGGCGCGCCAAACGGAGGACGCTGCGTAGGAGCTGCGGTGCGCAGTTGGGGCGCGCAGTGGGACCTAGAACGCCTTATCAATGGGACGACCCGGTTTGCGGGCTTGACGTCGCGTCCTAGGCTCTTGGCGAGGGATTTGTAGTAGGCATCGCCCCCGAGGGGATGACCGGAGCCGGTACTGCTGGCCGCGATCGCGACCTCATCGAGGCCACCGGTTGCTCAGAATGGGAGCAAGATGTCGAGGACCTGCTGTCCGTACCGGGGCTGCTGGACGTCGCTGAGCTGGCCGCGGCCGCCGTACGAGATGCGGGCCTCGGCGATCTGGGTGTGGGCGACGCTATTGGTGGCGGCGGCGGTGTTCGAGCGTGCGGGCCACGTGTGGGCGGTGTTTGACCGCCCGGCCCGGGCGAGCTTCGATCCCATACCGGCGGAGCTTTCTGAGACCTTATTCCTCGCCGAGCAGGTAGGGAACTCGAAAGGGACGGCGCTGCGTTTCAAGGTCCGACCCGGCCTGCATCCGACGGTGAGCCACGCCAACGGGATCTGGGAGATCGAATTTGCAGCCGAGGCCGGCGAACTTCGCACAGTCATCGGCGTAGAACGCGAATCAACGCCCGAGCAGGGGCCTCGCGTCTTCCTGCCCGTCTCCGAGGCCGGCAATCTGGTCGAGCTACAGGACCCGGAGGTCGGCGACCAGTTGGCCGTGGTGCCCGTGCACGGCACCGGCCAAGGCGTAGCGGCCCAGCGGGCCTTTCTCCAGTTCGCGGTATTGCCGACTGCCCAGGGAGTGGCAATCGTTCCCCGCGCCGACCTGATCGCAGTGCGCACCGTCCGCAACGGCATCGAGATCACGAGTCGGGAAGAGCTGATTCTGTCGAACCCGGGCGCTGCTCGCGGCTCGCCGTCGGCGACCGAGGGCGAGGACGTGCCCGCACCCCCACCGGGGGAGAGCGAGAGCGAACTCGCCGCGTTCGACGGCGGGGTGGCCGTGCTACCTGCGCGAGTGTTCGAATACGAGCGCTGGCGGCACGACGAGCTAGGCCCCTTTTTCGACGCGCGCCGCGCGCTGCGCGCGACCGTTGCCGGCGCCCCGGTGCAGGCGCGTAACGCCGGGCGCTGGGAACTCGCGAGCTTCAATTTCGTGCACGGCTTTTATCTCGAGGCGCTCGGGATCATGAACGTGGTGGCCGAGACCGATCCTGGGATCGTGTCCGATCCCGTCTATCGCTCGGTACGCGGCGCCACGTTGGCGCGGCTCGGGCGCTGGGACGAAGCGGCCGAGCTTCTCGACGCGCCGGCACTCGACGGCTCGCCCGAAGTCGCGTTGTGGCGCGGCGCCATCGCCGCCACGGCGCAGGACTGGGACAGGGCGCGACAGGAGTTCACGTTCGGCGCCCTCGCCTACGAGACGACGCCCGTAGAGACTCGTACCTGGTTGCGGCTGAAATCGGTGCGCGCGGCGTTCGCGACCAAGGATCTCGAGGTCGGTGACGCGGACTTGGCGTTGGCGCTTGAGGATGCGCCGAATCTGGCGCTGCAGAGTGAGGGCAAGCTTCTGCTAGCCGGCGCCACGGGCGAGCGCGACGAAATCGAGGCGGCGACGGAGCTCTACGATGAGGTCATCGCCGGTGGTTACCGGCCGCTCGCTGCCGTCGCCAGGCGCGACCGCGCCGAGTTGCTAATGGCGCGGGGCGAGATTCCTTTCGAGGAAGGCGTCGAGGAACTCGAGCGGCTCCGCTTTGTCTGGCGCGGCAATGACTTCGAGCGCGATCTCATGCATCGGCTGAGCCAGATGTATCGTGAGGAGCAGGATTACCACAGTGGCTTGTCGACAATGCGCGAGCTGATCTCGGTGTTTCCGGAGCACCCGCGCACACCGGAAGTCACCCAGGAATTGAACGACACCTTCCGCGCCCTGTTCCTCGACGGCCTCGCCGATACGATGTCGCCGGTAAAGGCGTACGCGCTCTACTACGACTTTCGCGAACTGACACCGGCGGCGGAGGAGGGCGACGAAATGCTGCGCAAGCTCGCCGACCGTTTCGCATCGGTCGATCTCTACGATCGAGCCGCGCAGACGATCGAACACCAGTTCAAGTTTCGCCTCACCGGAGCTGAGAAGGCGCGCGTCGGGGCCAAACTGGCCGTCATCTATCTCTTGGGCGATCGGCCCGAGGACGCGTTGGCGACGTTGGCGGCCAGCGAATGGAATCGGGTGCCCGGCGAACTGCAGCTTGAGCGCAGACTGCTAGAGGCGCGCGCCCTAGCGGATCTTGGTCGTCTCGATGAGTCCTTGGCTCGCTTGAAGGGCGTTACGGGTGCTGCCGCAGCTTCGATCCGCGCCGATATTCACTGGCAACGGCAAGACTGGATTGCAGCCGCGAGGGCAATTGATGACTCGCTTGGCGAGCGTTGGAAGGACGAGACCTCGCTCGACGAGGTCGAGCGGCGCGAGGTGATGCGCATGACGGTCGCCCTATCGCTCGACGGAAACCGCGCCGGCGTCGAAAGCGTCCACACACGCTACGGCGCGAAGATGGACGAGAGTCCCGAGTCCGATGCCTTCGACATCATTACGACCGAGTTCGACCGCCCCAGCATTCCCTTCCGCGAAGTCGCCACTACGGTAGCCCAGCTCGACACTCTCGACGCCTTCATGGCGCCCTACCGCGAGAAGCTTCGCAGCGGTGGCCTAAGCGCCGTCAACTAGCGGCAATTACATCACTGGAGTGGCCGCGGAATAGGTGGATCGAGCGGTTTACTTTCGCCGCGAATGCACCAAGTATGGGGTAGTTTCCGGCCACCGGGGGCACCACTGTGTTCATTGAAACCGCTGCTACACCGAACCCGGCGACCATGAAATTCCTCCCTGGCCGCCCGGTTCTGCCGTCTGGAACGCTCGATTTCCGTGACCCTGATTCGGCGCGGCGCTCGCCCCTGGCCGCGCGCCTCTTCGATGCCGGTTCGGTGAACCGCGTCTTCTTTGGCACCGACTTCATCACCGTCACAAAAACCGACGATATCGAGTGGCAGCATCTCAATCCGGTGGTTCTCGGCGTGATCATGGAGCACTTCGTCTCCGGCGATCCGATTCTCCTGGAAGAACCGGTCGCGACAACGGAACCCTCATTTGAGCCCGATGACGCCGAGCTGGTGGCGCGGATCGAAGAGCTGATCAAAACCCGCGTCGGCCCGGCTGCGGCGCAGTCGGGCGGCGCAATCACGCTGCGCGGCTATCGCGGCGGCGTCGTCTTCGTCGAGTTGGAGGGCGCGGCGTTCGAACTCCTCGGCGGGGTGGGCAACATGCTGCGGCACTATTTTCCCGAGGTCACCGACGTCAAGGACTGGCGCGACGCTGCGCCCAAGCCGGGGCTCGAAACGCCGGAGGGGCTGGCCGTCCGCGCACTCCTCGATGACAGCGTCAACCCCGCGGTGGCCGCGCACGGCGGCTACATAGCACTGGTCGACGTGAAAGACGACACCGTGTACATCCGCCTTGAAGGGGGCTGCCAAGGCTGCGGGATGGCCGACGTCACGCTCAAGCAGGGGGTCGAGGTCGAGATAAGGAGGGCGGTGCCCAGCATTCGAAGCGTACTCGACGTCACCGACCATGCCGGTGGCTCCAATCCATACTTTCAGCCGGGCAAAGGGGGCGCGGCCCCGTTTTAGCCGGTGAGCCGCCGCTCCAGCCGTGAAGCGGCTCCTTCTCCTGATTCCCAGCACCTCGTACCGCGCCGGTGATTTCCTTGCGGCGGCGCACCGTTTGGGGGTCGAGGTTGCGGTCGGCTCGGACCGCCGCCAGGTGCTCGAGAAGTACTCGGAGGGCCGCACCGCCACGTTCCATTTGAGCGACCTCGACCGCGGCGTCCGAGAGATCGCGGGCTACGCCGATCGCTACCCGCTGGGCGCGGTTCTCGGTACCGACGAGGAGACAACCGTGCTGGCGGCGATGGCGTCGCGGGCACTGGGGCTTCGGCACAACGCACCCGAGGCGGTCGTGGCCACCGTCGACAAGCACTGTTTTCGCTCGACCCTAGCCGCCGCGAGAATCCTGGGGCCCGGCTTTACGCTGCTGGCGCACGACGAAGGCGCCGCAGAGGTCGCGCGGCGCGTCCGCTACCCTTGCGTGCTCAAACCGCTCGCGCTCTCGGCTAGCCGCGGTGTTATCCGCGCCAACGACGCCGGGGAGTTCGTCGCCGCGCGGCAGCGTATCTCACGTCTGCTCGTCGCGCTGAGCACCGAGGTTCCCTTGCGCGTACGCGAACATATTCTGGTCGAGGATTACGTGCCCGGGCGCGAGGTGGCGCTCGAAGGACTGCTCGAGGATGGGCGGCTAAGCGTGCTGGCCCTGTTCGATAAGCCCGACGCGCTGGAAGGACCGTACTTCGAGGAAACGATCTATCTCACGCCCTCGCGGCTTGCGCCGCGACTCCAGGACCGGATCGCGGTGACCGTGGCGGAGGCGGTGCGCGCACTGGGGCTTACCGAGGGCCCGATCCACGCCGAGCTACGGATCGGCGACGGCGACAAGCCGCCGGTAGTGATCGAGATTGGCGCCCGTTCGATCGGCGGGTTGTGCGCGCGCACCCTCCGTTTCGGCGCAGACATTCGGCTCGAGGAGCTAATCGTTCGCCATGCGCTAGGCATGCCCCAGGCGCTGCCGGCCCGCGAATCACGGGCTGCCGGCGTCATGATGATCCCGATCCCGCGGGCCGGAACCTTGCGCGCCGTTGACGGTCTCGATGAGAGCTGCGCGGTGCCGGCTATCGAGGAAGTATCCATCACCATCCCCGTAGGCCAGGAGGTGGTCCCGTTACCGGAGGGTGGGCGCTACCTGGGCTTCATTTTCGCCCGCGGGGAGGAGTCGGCGACGGTCGAGGCGGCGCTCCGCGAGGCGCACCGTCGGCTCGCCTTCGCGATCGACCCATGAGGCGGGGTTGGATCCGTCGCTTGACAACGTTCGCCGCGGACCGATGTGATGGCCTTTCGGTTGCAGAGGAGCGCGGTGATCGGCCACCGGCAGGGCTACGTCACACTTGACCGGGCGATCGTGCTCGCCTCGACGGCACTCGCTGGTGCGGCCGAGAAGCCGGCGGGCGAGGAGCACCTTGCGGCGGGCCGGGCGGTCCTACGCCAGCTCTTGATCGGCGGTGCGGTCGAGGCGATCGTCGTACCGCGCCGGCGCAAGGCGCGTGTCGTACCCGCGGCGTTGTGGAGCACCAACTACGCCGACACAATGTTCGACACTGGCGCTGCCGAGTTCTCTGATGGTGCCGGCGCGTCGGCGGGGATGATCGAGGGTGGGGTGCTGGTACCACAGCGGGCACTGGCAGCCGCGTTGCGGGAGGAGGCATGGCGCGCGAGCAGCATTGGGCGCGTCGGCCGAATCCAGATTCTTTCCGCCTTCGAAGGGCTATGTAGGGCGCGGCTAGTCTCGTTCGAACGCGGCGGCCTCGCGCGCGCGGCCGAGGCGCTGAGGTGGTCGTTTCCGAGCCACAAGGTGGCGACAATCGCCGGCATCATCCGGCACGCCTACGCCGCGCACCGCGACGGCCAAAAGGGCGGAGCGGGATCGCGCCCTCGGACGAAGAAGACCAAACGGCGCACGCGGCGTTGAGCGCTCGGTAGTAAGGCGTGAGATTTTGTGCCAAGGTTGGCGCGAGCGAGCGTGTTGGCGGGTCCGCGCATGGAGCGGTGGAACTACTATTTCGAGGCCGCCAAGGCGGCCAGCATTGGCGGCGCCGCCGTTGATCTGCCAAGGGGACACGGCATCGTGACTTTCGGCGAAAATGGCGCCACCGAGCGCGTCTTTTTCCCCGCCGGCCAAATCGAGTTTGATCTCGTCGGCGGGGCCATCGAGCGGCTGGTGCGCGAGGGACTGGCGAAACGGTACGGTAGGCTCAAGTAGGGCCGCCGTCCGCGGCCCGGTGAAGGGAATCATATCAGATGTTCGACAGCGTCTTTGGCATGCTGTCCGCGGACATGGCCATCGACCTTGGCACCGCCAATACCTTGGTCTACGTCAAGGGCCGCGGCATCGTCCTCGACGA
>PVBE012669675.1_pt1 | contig 12978 bp, 12 predicted proteins | sample 1631181 | NCBI WGS metagenome assembly PVBE01 (sample SAMN08397723, study PRJNA350692) | Marine metagenome, whole genome shotgun sequencing project. | isolation source: water | place: Pacific Ocean | collected 2012-04
GCCCGCCACACCCCTCCCCCACCCGACCCGCTGAGAGCTGCCATGGAGACCCGGAGCCACACCCCCCCGCCGACCACTCGAGCCAAGAAGAAGCCGAAGAGCTCGAAGTCAAAGGCACCCAAAGCGCTGACCTGGAGCCGCTTCTTCACAACCGAAGGTGTGGACGCCTACGACACGGTGGCCTGGGAGCGCCGCGACGCGGTGATCAAGGACGCGAGCGGCAACCCGGTCTTCGAGCAACGGAGCATCGAGGTTCCCTCGGCGTGGTCCCAGACCGCGACCAACGTCGTGGTGTCCAAGTACTTCCGCGGCCACGTCGGCACGGACGGGAGAGAGAGCAGCATCCGCCAACTCATCGGGCGCGTCGTCGATACCGTCGCGACCTGGGGTCTGGAAGATGGCTACTTCTCCACCCAGGCGGACGCGGAGATCTTCCGGCAGGAGCTGACCTGGCTCTGCCTTCACCAGCACATGGCTTTCAACAGCCCCGTCTGGTTCAACGTGGGGAGCGAGACGCATCCCCAGTGCTCCGCGTGCTTCATCAACTCCGTCGAAGACACCATGGAGAGCATCCTGGGCCTGGCCAAGACCGAGGGCATGCTCTTCAAGTGGGGCAGTGGAACGGGGACGAACCTCTCCCCCATCCGCTCCTCCAAAGAGCAGCTGCGCGGCGGGGGCACGGCCTCGGGCCCTGTCTCCTTCATGCGCGGCTTCGATGCCTTCGCGGGCGTGATCAAGAGCGGCGGCAAGACCCGCCGGGCCGCCAAGATGGTCATCCTGGACATCGATCATCCCGACATCGGGGAGTTCATCGACTGCAAGGTCGATGAAGAGAAGAAGGCCTGGGCGCTGATCGATGCGGGCTACGACGGCGGCTTCAACGTCACCGGCGGCGCCTACGACAGCGTCTTCTTCCAGAACAGCAACAACTCGGTTCGCGTCACCGATGCCTTCATGAATGCGGTGAACAAGGGTGGCGAATGGACCACTCGCGCTCGCACCAACGGCCAGCCCGTCGAGTCCAAGAACGCGCGCGATCTGATGGCGAAGATCGGCGAGGCAGCCTGGCAGTGTGGCGATCCGGGCATGCAGTACGACACCACCATCAACAAGTGGCACACCTGCCCGAACACGGACCGCATCTACGCCAGCAACCCTTGCTCCGAGTACATGTTCCTGGACAACTCGGCCTGCAACCTGGCTTCACTCAACCTGATGAAGTTCAGCAAGGACGGTGCCTTCGACCACGAGCGCTTCCGTGAGGCTGTCCGAGCCACCATCACCGCGCAGGAGATCCTGATCGACCGCGCCAACTACCCCACCGAGCGGATCACGCGGAACAGCGTCGCCTTCCGCCCCCTGGGCCTTGGCTACGCGAACCTCGGTGCCCTGCTCATGTCCAAGGGCCTGCCCTACGACAGTGATGAGGGGCGGGCCTATGCCGGCGCCATCACCGCCATCATGCACGGCGAGGCCTACGCGCAGTCCGCCCGCATCGCCACCTTCAAGGGTCCCTTCGAGGGCTACGCCATCAACCGCGAGCCCATGCTCGGCGTCATGCGCATGCACCAGGCCGCCGCGACGAAGCTGCCCCAGGTCGCAGATGCCCAACTGAACGACATCGCCAATCAGACCTGGACCGCTTGTGTGGAGCTGGGCGAAGCCTTCGGCTACCGCAACGCTCAGGCCACCGTGCTGGCCCCCACGGGCACAATCGGCTTCATGATGGACTGCGACACCACCGGCATCGAGCCCGACATCGCCCTCATCAAGTACAAGAAGCTCGTCGGCGGAGGGATGATCAAGATCGTGAACAACACGGTCCCGCTGGCCCTCGAGACGCTGGGCTACAACGAGTCCGATCGCACCACCATCCTGAAGTACCTCGACGAGGAGGAGACCATCGAGGGTGCTCCCGGTCTCGATGACAAGCACCTGGCCATCTTCGACTGCGCCTTCCGCGCTCGCAACGGCCAGCGCAGCATCGAGCCCATGGGCCATGTCCGCATGATGGCGGCCGCACAGCCCTTCCTGAGTGGCGCTATCTCCAAGACGGTCAATGTCCCGACGGACTACACCCCCGCCGACATCGCCAACGTCTACATGCGGGCCTGGGAGCTCGGCCTCAAGGCGGTGGCCATCTACCGCGACGGCTGCAAGCGCACCCAACCGCTGAACACCAGCCGCCACGAGGAGAAGCCCAAGGTTCAGGTCGAACGGGTCATCGAGTACCGCCCCGTCCGCCGCAAGCTCCCCATCGAGCGCCAGGCGATGACCCACAAGTTCAGCGTCGCTGGCCACGAGGGGTACATCACCGTCGGTCTCTACGAGGACGGCACACCCGGCGAGATCTTCCTGGTCATGGCCAAGGAGGGCTCCATCATCAGCGGAATGATGGACGCCTTCGCCACCAGCGTGTCCCTGGCGCTTCAGTATGGGGTGCCGCTGCCCGTGCTGTGCGACAAGTTCAGCCACACCCGCTTCGAGCCGAGTGGCTTCACCGGGAACCCCGAGATCCCTATCGCCAAGTCCATCATGGACTACATCTTCCGCTGGCTGGACCTGCGCTTCGGCGAGTCCTCCAGAAAGGATGCCAAGCCCGTGGAAATCAAGGCGACCCCGTCCCTATCCCCACCCCAGTCCCCCGAGGAGGAGTACGAGAAGGAGGTGTTCAAGGCGCAAGCCGATGCTCCGCCGTGCCACGTGTGCAGCAGCATCATGGTCCGCAGTGGCGCCTGCTACAAGTGCTTCAACTGTGGGGCCACCAGCGGCTGCAGCTAGCTCCCACCGTGGCGAGGCGCCGGCCCTCGCCCACCCGGTGATCACCGGGATTTCTAGCTGAACCGGTGGTTGTCAGGCCCCGAGAAAGAGAGTCCGGAAGCCCCGGACAAGCGGGCGAGATCAGAGTAGGTCTCGCCCGCTGTTTCTCTGGCGCTTAGGTCCTGGGTGTGCGCCGAGCTCTCGTCACCACCCTGATCGTCGTCGTGCTCATCGCAGCAGCGTCCGTCGCAGCCAAGAGAAGCGACTGGGAGCCAGAGAGCCCCCCTCCGCCGCAGCCCCCCCAGTACTTCGATGACGGCCTCGAGGACGCCATCTTCGCCATCGAGCACGGGGACCGAAGCGTCGGGACCTTGTTGGCACAGTGGCTGCGCTGGGAAGTGGAGCGCCCCAGTATCGGGCCCCTGGAGAAGCGTCGGGCCCGCATGGTGCGCGCCGTGCTCCACGGATTGGGGGATCTGGAGGGCGATCGGTGGTCGATCGAGGCCGAGCGCCTCCTGCGCGAGGACCCCGAGACCTGCAAGGACGAGGAGTCTCCCTCCTGCTGGGCTCTGTTGGCGTCACTGCTCGAGATCCCACCCGATCCCTTCAGCGAGGAGGCTCTGCTGGGGTCACAGCAAGCGCCCTCTCGGGAGGTCGCCGAGGAGTTCCGCCAGCTCTCCGCCTCACCGGAGTTGCTGGAGCGTGGCGCCGCCTGGGTGGCCGCTGGGGACGACCCCTCAACCCGCCTGGTGGACGCTATCGCCCGCACTCCCCACGCCTATCACCGCCGTGCGTGGATGGCGGGCCAGCGTGGCGATCCGGCGGACGCCGTCCGCTACAGCAGCGGCAGCCCCGGCGCCGTCGCTGCGGCTGCCCTGGCCATCGGAGAAGCCGCAGGGTTGGAGCCTCGTCTGATGGTCTCCGGCCACCTGCTCGTTCTGGAGGTTGGCGAACACCGGGTGGGAATCGGGCAGTGCGGGACCGTGGAGGCCCCACCCGGCGGAGAGACTCTCGAGCGCCAGCAGGTGTTGGACCTGGCTCGAATGGACCAGGCCGCAGGGCTCTTGGGCACCGGCGAGTTCGAGCGTGCCATCGCGCTCACTGCGCCCGTCCGAGATCCCCGCCTCTGGCCCGGAATGGAGCCCGTTCACGCACGGCTGCTCGCAGCGCAGGGTCTGTCGCTGCCGGGCTACGTCACCCGAGACCCTGATTCCGCCTGTCGCGGACCCAACTGGGCTGTCCCCGAGGAGCGGAGCCGTTAACAAGTGGCGGCTGTGGTTCTCCGAGCGGTCCTCAAGTACCTGCTGCTGCTTTTCGTGTGGCTCATCTGGTCCGGGGTGCCGGACTGGGATGGCGCCCATGTTCCGTTGACCGTCGTCTTCGGCCTGGGAAGTTGTGCCCTGGTGGTCTGGTTCAGTGAGCGCATGCAGGCCGCGGAAGATGTGCAGAAGACGGCCTTCAAGTTCTGGCTCCGGCAAGTCCTCTACATTCCCTGGCTGGTGAAGGAGATCGTCCTCAGCAACCTGCACGTTGCGCGCGTGATCCTGGCCCCCACCCTTCCGATCCGCCCCCGCCTGCTGCGCCTCACGTGCACCCAGCAGAGCGACATCGCAAAGGTGGTCTACGCCAACTCCATCACCCTGACCCCCGGCACCATTACCCTGGACATCCGCGGGAGCAGCCTCCTGGTCCACGCCCTGACGAAAGACACGGCTGATGGCCTGATGACGGGTGAAATGGACCAGCGCGTCACGGCGCTGGAGGATTGATGTTCCTCGTCGCCGCTCTCGGGGTGTTGGTGACCATGGCTCTTGCCCTGGTTCGAGCCATCAAGGGGCCGACGGTGTTCGATCGCATCCTGTCGCTCAACATGTTCGGCACCCAGACGGTCCTGCTCATCGCGGTCTCCGGCTTTCTGGTCGGCCGTCCCGACTTTCTCGACCTCGCGCTGCTCTACGCGCTGGTGAACTTCAGCGGCACCATCGCCGTGCTCAAGTTCTCCCGCTTCGGCAACCTGGCCACCGATGCGGAGCGAGGAGAGTAGTGGAACTCGCTCTGGAAATCGGCTCCTGGGTTCTGCTCGTCGCGGGTGCTGTGTTCTGCGTCATCAGCGGGATCGGCGTGCTTCGCCTCCCCGATTTCTACAGCCGCACACACGGCGCCTCCATCGGCGACACGATGGGTGCTGGACTCATCGTTCTCGGCCTCCTGCTCCAGTCGGACCACTGGTCGGTGATCGTCAAGCTTGCGCTGATCCTGGTCTTCCTGTTCCTGACCAGCCCCACGGCGGGCCACGCCCTGGTCAAGGCAGCCTACGCCCGCGGCATCAAGGCCAGGGAGGGGGGCGACGATGCCACTTGAGCTCGCGCTCTTCGGCTTCCACCTGGTCACCGCTCTGGTCGTCCTGAGGCTGCGCAACCTCTTCGCCGCCGCAATGATGACCAGCATCTTCAGCCTGCTGTCCGCAGGACTCTTCGTGATCATGGATGCGGTCGATGTGGCCTTTACGGAGGCCGCGGTAGGCGCCGGCATCAGCACCATCCTGATCCTTGGGGCCCTGGCTCTGACCGGTCACGAAGAGAAGCCGGTGACCCACCGTCCGCTTCCCTTGCTGGTCGTTGTCGTCACGGGCATGGCCCTGCTCTACGGCACCCTGGACATGCCAGCCTACGGCGATCCCAACGCCCCCATCCATCACCACGTGGCACCGGACTACATCGAAGGCACGGAGCATCACTTCGGCATCCCCAACGTGGTGACCGCCGTCCTGGGGAGCTACCGCGGCTACGACACCCTCGGCGAGACCACGGTGGTCTTCATGGCCGCGATCGGTGTCGCCCTGCTCCTCTCTCGACGAAAAGACGAGCCCGAACCGTGAACGGCAAGACCCCCATGCGGATGCGCGAGAAGCTCATCCTCCGCGTCGTCGGGAAGAGCTTCGTCCCCTTCATCCTCCTCTTCGCACTCTACGTGCAGTTCCACGGAGACTTCGGACCCGGCGGAGGCTTCCAGGCAGGGGTCATCTTTGCCAGCGGCATCGTGCTCTACGGGCTCATCTACGGCCTCGAGGAGACCCAGAAGATCCTGCCCAAGTCCTGGGTCGAGACCGGTCTTGCCCTGGGACTTCTGCTCTACGCCTGCACCGGCCTGGTGGGCATCCTTCGGGGTGCGGAGTTCCTGAACTACAACGTCCTGGCCCACGACCCACACCACGGCCAGCACTACGGCCTGCTGCTCATCGAGGGCGGCGTGGGCCTGGCGGTGACCTGCGCGATGACCTTGATCTACTACCTCTTCGCGGGTCGGGGTCGGCGCTGATGGTCCTCGGGCTCTGGGTCTACTGGTTCTGCGTCGTGCTGATGATGACGGGCCTGTACATCGTCATCTCACGCCACAACCTGGTGAAGAAGGTGATGGGCCTGAGCATCTTCCAGGTCGCCGTCATCATGTTCTACGTGGCGATCGGGAAGGTGGACGGAGGGACCGCCCCCATCCTGGTGGAGGGCGCGGAGGACGTGCTCTACTCCAACCCTCTGCCCCATGTGCTGATGCTGACCGCCATCGTGGTCGGTATCGCCACCACATCCCTGGCGCTGGCGCTGGTCATCCGCATCAAGGAGGCCTACGGCACGATCGAAGAGGACGAGCTCGCCCTGATGGACCGGTCGGATGACTGAACATCTGCCCGCCCTTCAGATCGCTGTACCCCTCATTGCAGCGCCGCTCTGCATCCTGATCCGACAGCCCCAGGCGACTCGGCTGTGGGCCATCATGGTGTCCTGGACCAGCCTGTTCATCAGTGCCAGCCTGTTGAATCGTGTGTTGACCGAAGGGGCCTTCTCCTACCACCTGGGCGGATGGGCGCCGCCACTGGGCATCGAGTACCGGCTCGATCCCGCCAATGCCTACGTGCTGGTCATCGTCAGCGCCATCGCCGCGGTGGTACTGCCCTTCGGCCTGGGCAGCGCCAACCTGACCGTTGCACCTTCCCGCAAGTACCTCTTCTACTCGGCCTTCCTCCTGTGCATCACGGGACTGCTGGGCATCACGATCACCGGCGACGCCTTCAACGTCTTCGTCTTCCTCGAGGTCAGCAGCCTGAGCGCGTACTCGCTGATCGCTCTCGGCGCCCACCGCAAGGCCCTGACCGCGGCCTTCAGCTACCTCATCATGGGCACCATCGGGGGCACCTTCATCCTGATTGGCATCGGGATGCTCTACCAGATGACCGGGACCCTGAACATGGGCGACCTGGCCATGCGGCTGCCCGCCGTCAGCGACACCCGAACGGTGCACGTGGCCTTCGCCTTCCTCACCATCGGTGCCGGCATCAAGCTCGCGGTCTTCCCACTGCACCAGTGGCTTCCGAACGCCTACACCTACGCTCCCTTCACGGTGAGCGCCTTCCTGGCGGCGACCGCAACCAAGGTCGGCTTCTACGTCTTGGCCCGCATGGTCTTCGGCATCTTCGGGGCGGCCTTCGTCTTTGGAGTGCTGCACCTGGACAGGTTGCTGCTGCCGCTGTCCGTCGCCGCCATGTTCATCGGCTCTGTCGCCGCTGTCTACCAGACCAACGTAAAGCGCCTGCTCGCCTACAGCTCCATCGCACAGATCGGGTACATGACCCTGGGCCTGTCGCTGAACAGTGTGTTGGGTCTGACCGGCGGACTGGTTCACCTCTTCAACCACGCGCTGATGAAGGGTGGACTCTTCCTCGCCGTGGCCTGCATCACCTTCCGGCTGAACAGTGCGCGAATCGAGGACATGGCAGGCCTGGCTCGGCGCATGCCCGCCACCTTCGCAGCCATCGTGGTCGGTGGCCTGAGCCTCATCGGCCTTCCGGGCACGGTGGGCTTCATCAGCAAGTGGTACCTGGTGCTCGCGGCCCTGGAACAGGACCTGTGGTGGCTCGCACTGCTGATCCTGCTGAGCAGCTTCATCGCGGTGATCTACGTGTGGAAGCTGATCGAGGTCGGGATCTTCGCGAAGGCACCCGATGGCGCCCCTCGGGGTGAGGTCCCACCCAGCATGCTGGCGCCGACATGGATTCTCATCGGTCTCTGCGTCGTCTTCGGGTTGATGACGGACCTGACCGCCGGGGTCGCTGAGACAGCAGCAGCACAGCTGATGTCGGTGCTGCCATGAGTGCCATCACCCTGGCGATCCTCATCCCTGTTCTGGGAGCTCTTGGGGTTCTGCTGGCACGAAAGCGCCCTGACCTGCGCGAAGGGGTGACCCTCCTCTCGGGCGCCCTGACCCTTGCCACGGTGCTCTCGCTGCTTCCCGATGTGCTCTCGGGAGAGGCCCCTGGAAGCGAATGGGTGGAGGTCCTGCCGGGTGTCAGCCTGGCCTTCGAGGTCGAGCCCCTCGGCATGCTCTTCGCACTGGTCGCGAGCGGGCTTTGGATCCCCACCAGCCTCTACGCGGTGGGCTACATGCGGGGCCACCACGAGAAGAACCAGACGCGATTCTTCGTCTGCTTTGCGCTGGCCATCTCCGCAGCGCTGGGCATCGCCTTTGCCCGCAACCTGTTCACGCTCTTCCTCTTCTACGAGCTGCTGACCTTCAGCACCTACCCGCTGGTCACCCACCACGGCGATGAGAAGGCCAAGAGGGCTGGCCGGATCTACCTGGGCATCCTGGTCTTCACCTCGGTCACCATGCTGCTCTTCGGGATTCTGTGGACCTGGACCCTGACGGGCACCCTGGAGTTCGCCCAGGGCGGCATCCTGCAGAGCGCCCCCAAGCACCTGGTGCCCTGGCTGCTGGTGCTCTACGCCTTCGGCACAGGCAAGGCCGCGCTGATGCCTTTCCACCGCTGGCTGCCCAACGCCATGGTGGCTCCCACACCGGTCTCCGCACTGCTGCACGCGGTCGCCGTGGTGAAGGCAGGCGTGTTCACCATACTCAAGGTGGTTGTGTACGTCTTCGGGCTGGACCTTCTCTCCAGCACCGGCGCCAGCAAGTGGCTGATGGCCGTTGCGGCCTTCACCATGCTCGCCGCCTCTCTGCGTGCCCTGACCCTCGACAACCTGAAGGCCCGACTCGCCTACAGCACCATCAGTCAGTTGGCCTACATCGTGCTGGCAGCGGCCCTGGCCACCGGGATGAGCGTCCTCGGTGGTGGAATGCACATCGCCATGCACGCCGTCGGCAAGATCACCCTCTTCTTCTGCGCCGGCGCCATCATGGTGGCCTCGCACAAGACCCAGGTCAGCCAGCTGGACGGTATCGGGAAGCGCATGCCGTGGACCATGGGCGCCTTCTTCGTGGGAAGCCTGAGCATCATCGGAATCCCCCCGATGGGCGGCTCGTGGTCCAAGTGGTTCATGGGACTGGGCGCTGTCGACGGCGGAAACTCCTGGTACGTGGCGGTGTACATGGTCAGCTCCTTGTTGATCATCGGCTACCTGATGCCCGTGGTGGTGCGAGCCTGGTTCCGACCCGAGAAGCAGCACCACGGTCCGGACGACCACCACAGCCATGACCACGGCGAAGCGCCCGCTCTGTGCGTGGTACCCCTGTGCTTCACCGCCGGAGGCTGCCTGGCGCTGTTCCTATGGGGAGACAGCATCTACCGATTGCTGCTGCCCATCGTCGGAGCCGGCGGATGAAGAGCTTCCTGGACTTGCTCGTGCTGCACGTCAACCGCGTGATCATCGCCCTGGGCGTGGTCTGCACGATGGTGGTGCTGGCGGACCTGTTCTACGACAAGGGTGGGCACTACGGCTGGGAGCAGTGGGTGGGCTTCCAAGCAGCCTACGGCTTTGTGAGCTGCGTGGGCCTGGTCCTCGCCGCCACCCAACTCCGAAAGCTGATCATGCGCTCCGAGGACTACTACGGGGACGCCGACGACCAGTACGAGAACGCCTCTGGAGAGCCTTTCCGTGACGAGGAGGGCCAGCCATGAGCCTGGCCTCGCTGCCCCCCGGGCTTCTGCTCATCCTGGGCGCCTTCCTGTTGCCACTGATGAAGGGTCGCGTACGCCAGGGCTTCATGCTCGCCCTGCCCGTGCTGGGCCTGGCCCAGCTCTTCATGTTGCCCCTGGGAAGCTCCGTGACCTGGGAAACCATGGGCTTGTCGCTGGAGCTCGTTCGGGTAGACCGCCTCTCTCGGATCTTCGGCATCATCTTCCACATCGCGGCCTTCGTCAGCGCCCTCTACGCCCTGCACGTGAAAGACACGATGCAACAGGTGGCGGCGCTGGCCTACGCCGGCAGCGCCATCGCCGCTGCGTTCGCGGGCGACCTGGTGACCCTGTTCATCTGGTGGGAGATGACCGCGTTCACCTCGGTCTTCTTGATCTGGGCTCGCCGCACCGAGCGCGCGCGACGGGCTGGCACCCGCTACCTCATCATCCAGGTGGCCAGTGGCGTGCTGCTGCTGGCCGGCGCCATCCTGCACTACGCCCAGACTGGAAGCATCGCTTTTGACCATCTGGGCGATGGCGATGGCGGTATCAGCAGCACCGCCGGCTGGCTCATCCTCATCGCCTTTGGCATCAAGGCGGCCTTCCCCATCCTGCACAGCTGGCTGGAGGACGCCTATCCCGAGGCCACGGTCACCGGGACGGTCTGGCTCAGCGCCTTCACCACCAAGCTGGCCATCTACGCCTTGGCCCGGGGTTTCGCAGGCACCGAGCTGTTGATTCCCATCGGCGCCACCATGACCGCCTTCCCCATCTTCTTCGCGGTCATCGAGAACGACCTCCGCCGGGTGCTGGCCTACAGCCTGAACAACCAGCTTGGCTACATGGTGGTGGGCATCGGCATCGGTACGGAGCTCGCTCTGAACGGAACGGCAGCCCACGCCTTCGCGCACATCCTGTACAAGGGCCTGCTCTTCATGAGCATGGGTGCCGTGCTGTACCGGGTAGGCACCGTCAATGGAAGCGAACTCGGCGGGCTCTACAAGTCCATGCCCTGGACCACGGTCTTCTGCACCATCGGGGCTGCTTCCATCTCCGCCTTCCCCCTGTTCAGTGGCTTCGTCAGCAAGTCCATGATCCTGACGGCAGCTGCAGACGGCCACTACACGGTGACCTTCCTGATCCTGCTCTTCGCGAGTGCAGGGGTCTTCCACCACAGCGGCATCAAGATTCCCTACTTTGCCTTCTTCGCCCACGACTCGGGAAAACGCTGCGAAGAGGCACCCCCGAACATGCTGGCCGCCATGGCCATCGCTGCCTTCCTGTGCATCGGCCTGGGTGTCTGGTACCAGCCGCTCTACGACCTGCTGCCCTTCCAGTCCGTGTTGCACAGCGAGAGCTTCCACGGCCCCTACGACCTCACCCACGTCGTCACCCAGCTGCAGTTGCTGCTCTTCAGTGCCCTCGCCTTCGTCTTCCTGCAGAAGATGGGCCTGTACCCGCCAGAGCTGAAGTCCGTGAACCTGGACAGCGACTACGTGTACAAGAAGTGGGTTCCAGAGACCGCGCACGCCATGTGGGCTACGGGGTCGGAGCTGGGGGTGCGCTTGCGCGACCGGGCGGAGGCGACGCTGGTAGACGCTGCAGCCCTGGTCCGAACCCTTCACTCACCCAACGGGGGTCTGCTGGGCAGCCCGTGGCCCAGCGGTCAGACGGCCATGTGGGCTGCCGTGTTGCTCGCCGTGTCCCTGCTGCTCTACTACATCTGAGCGCTGAAGGCCCTCACGCGCTCCACGTCCAGAGGGCGATCGAGGCGCCCTTCCTGGTGAAGAGCTGTCCCGATGATCGCCCCCGTAGCCAGCCGACGTAGGCTCTCGAAGTCCCGAAGGGTGCTTCCACTACCCACCCACACCGGGGCCTCGGGGACCGCCTCGCGAACGGTGGCCAGTCGCTCTCTGTCGACGGGCTGTCCGGTGCCCGATCCACTGACGACCAACACGTCGGCTCCCCCGCGCCGGAAGGTATCGCGCGCCAGCTGCACCGGGTCCGCAAGGCCGAGCGGAGCTGCGTGTTTGACCAGGACATCGCACACAAGGCCGAGCTGCGGTGCGACACGGCGACGGTACAGCAGGCTCTCGCGAGCACGGCCCTCGATGAGTCCCTGGTCCGTCACCATGGCGCCGGTGTGCACGTTGATTCGAACAAAGTGGCTGTCGCTGGCGGCGGCGGCCCCGATCGAGGCGAGTGCGTCGTTCCGAAGGGCGTTGATGCCTACGGACAGCACAGGAAAGCGCGACCGAACCTGCGCGGCGATGATGGCCAGAACACAGGCCACGTGAGCTTCAACCTGGACAGCAAAGGGAGCATCCCCGAGGTTCTCCACGATGCACCCGTGAGCACCCCCCTCCGCCAAGGCCTCGGCATCCCGCAGGGCGTGGTCGATCACCGCCTGCAGCCCGGGACCGGGACGGGGGGCGCCGGGCAGAGGCGGCAGGTGGAGAACGCCCACGAAGGCGAAGGGCTGCTCGAGGAGCTTCACCCTATGCGAATAGCCCCATTTGCCGTGATGGGCGTCGTCCTTCGCCAGAGCTTTGCCCCGCAGGAGAGCCAACGTCCGCGAGCTCCATGAAGCGAATACCCGGCCGCACGGCAGCCACGGCTCCAGGAGAGAGCAGATCGATCACCGCCAGCGCCTGCTCGTCGTGCTCGGCAATCGAGGCCTTGACCAGGATTCCGTGACGCGCACGAAGCTCCCCGAGCAGGGCGCTGACCACCTCGAGAGGCGCATCGGCCAGGAGCCCCGCCCCATTCACGCAAGCGGAGTCCGGGCCGGTCAGCTCCAGACCGGGCAGACGGTCGGCCAACAGAGAGGCGACCTGCATCGCGTGGCGAGGATCGAAGCGCAGCTCGAGGTGCCGGGGGGGACCCGAGGGACCCGGAGTAGACATGGGGATCACCTGACCACCCCGATTGTCTTCCCGTACGCGAGCGAGAATGCGGCCTGCCACCTGCCACCGGCGAGCGTCGCAGGGGATCCCACCGGGCTCTCCCACCAGTCCACGGGAGGTGACGCGGCCGAGCATGGGTCGACCGTGGCCCTGTGGACAGAGGATGACCAGGTCACCGTCGGCGTGACCATCGCCGAGGAGCAACAGGTCACCCGCATGGAACTCGAGACCGCACGCGCTTCCACCACTGAGGACTGTGTAGACCAGTCGACCGAAGTGGTCGCACACCGACTGTGCAGCCAAGGAAAAGGCCGGAATGGCCAGCCGGGATCTCCGACCGATGTGGTGGACGCCACGTGCCATGTGTTGCTCCTGAGTTCAGCGTACACTGAACATGTACGC
>PVBE011836776.1_pt1 | contig 12977 bp, 10 predicted proteins | sample 1631181 | NCBI WGS metagenome assembly PVBE01 (sample SAMN08397723, study PRJNA350692) | Marine metagenome, whole genome shotgun sequencing project. | isolation source: water | place: Pacific Ocean | collected 2012-04
CAGCGCTGTCATTATGGGAACTACAGCATGAGTACGCGTACCCGCTGGTGGTGGGTCCGCCACGCGCCAGTCACCTCAACTGACGGCCGTATATACGGTAATACCAACCCGCCCGCAAACGTCGAAGACCCGCCGACCTATGCGGCGCTAGCGCGGATGCTACCAGTCGGCAGCGCATTGGTAATTAGCCACTTGCAGCGCACCCACCAAACCGCCAACGCCATCCGCGCCGCCGGTTTGGAACTGCCCGAACCGATCGTCGAAGAAGATCTGGCCGAGCAGAATTTCGGCGAATGGCAGGGCCGTAAGCGACAGGACGTCTATGCTGAACTCGACCCCAAGCATCTGTTCTGGCTGGCACCCGCGCGCACGAGAGCCCCAGGCGGTGAAAGCTTCGTCGATCTGATGGGTCGGGTTGGCGGTGTAATTGAGCGACTGACCGAGCAGCACGCTGGACGCAACATTATTTCTGTTGGCCATGGCGGCACCATTCGCGCGGCCATCGGCCATGCACTGGGTCTGGATCCGGAAATCGCCTTGGCCTGCCAGATCGACAATTGTTCGGTCACGCGGCTCGATCATTTTGGCCCCACGGACAGCCATCCAGAGGGCGCGTGGGCACTTTTCCACGTCAATCTACTCACCACAGCAGAAAGCGTACTGGCGCCCGATCACACCGCCATGCTAGCGTTGCTGCAGCGCTGAAACAGGGAAGTCCGGTGCGGTTTCGTTTTTACGCAAACAAACTAAAACCGGCGCTGCCCCCGCAACTGTAACGGCAAGGCCGGGCGTAACACCACTGGCGGCAATCACCGCCGGGAAGGGCGCCACGGACCCGAGACCCGGAGCCAGGAAACCTCTTCAGCGCACAACACTAACACCGGCTCCTCGGGTGGAGGGAAGGCGGGCGATGGTCGATGTTTCGTTACAGCCCGCTCAAACGGGCCTTCTCCCGGCGCTGACGCTAGTGCTCGGTGGTGCGCGCTCGGGCAAGAGCCACCACGCCGAAGCACTGGTGATCGCCCATGCCGATGCAATAGGCGCGCAACCGGTCTATATAGCCACCGCCGAGGCCAACGACAAAGAAATGGCCGAGCGTGTCGCCAAACACAAGGCGCGTCGCAGCGACCACTGGCGTAATAGGGAAGCGCCGTTGGCGATCGTCGAGGTCATTTCCGCTTACGCGGATACCAGGCAACCGATTCTCATCGACTGCCTGACCCTATGGCTAGGCAACATTTTGTTGGCCGAGCGCGATATCGCGGTGGATACCGCCAACTTTCTCAAGTGCCTAGCCAGCGCACCGGGACCGATCGTCTGTGTCGCCAACGAAGTGGGGCTTGGGATCGTGCCGGAGTATCCGCTGGGCCGTTCTTTCCGCGACCATGCCGGCCGCCTCAACCAACAGGTCGCCGAACACGCCGACCGGGTCGATTTCATCGCCGCCGGTCTACCCATCTCCCTCAAACAACCCCCTAACACAGGATAGGCCCGCATGCGCAAAATCCCCGCCACCGTGATCACCGGCTTTCTCGGTGCCGGCAAAACTAGTCTGATCCTCCATCTTCTCGAGCACGCCAACGGACAGCGGCTGGCGCTTATCATCAACGAATTTGGCGATCTCGGCATCGACCGCGAAATCGTCAACGGTTGCGGCATCGAGAGCTGCGACGACGACGACGTGGTCGAGCTATCCAACGGTTGTCTGTGCTGCACCGTCGCCGACGACTTCGTGCCCACCATCACCGCCTTGCTCGACCGGGCCAACCCGCCCGATCACATCGTCATCGAAACCTCGGGCCTGGCGCTACCCAAGCCGTTGGTCAAGGCGTTTGCCTGGCCTGAGGTCAAGGCGCGCACCACGGTCGATGGGGTGGTGACGGTGATCGATGCCGCCGCCGTCGCCAGTGGTCGCTTCGCCGACAACCCCCAGGCCGTGGCGGCGGCGCGCGCCGTAAATCCGTCGCTCGATCACGACAATCCGCTGGAAGATCTATTCGCCGACCAGATCGCCTGCGCCGACCTCATCATCGTCAACAAGACCGATCTGCTGAACGGCGCGGGAGATAGCGTCGATACCGCCATTGGCGAATACCGCCGTAGCGGAGTCAAGACCGTAAACGCCGTGCACGGCCAACTCGACCCAACGCTGGTGCTCGGCCTCGAAGCGGGCTCCGAGGACGATCTCACCGCCCGACCCAGCGTGCACGACGGCAAAGAGGAGCACGATCATGACGATTTCGATAGTTTTACCGTCTCGCTCGGCCCCATCGACGATCCGGCGCGCCTGGAAGCGCGTCTCGCCGCCGTAGTGGTGGCGCACGATATTTTCCGCATCAAGGGGTTCGTCGATATCCCAGGCAAAGCTCGGCGGCTAGTACTGCAAGGTGTCGGTGTGCGTTTCCAGAGTTATTTCGATCGCAACTGGCGCGCCAGCGAAAATCGCCGCAGTGAGCTAGTGGTGATTGGCCGCGCCGGCATGGACCGCGCCGCCATCGCCGCAACGATTGCCGACTAATGGCCTATTCACCAAAAAGCCTCCTCACCCCGGCCCTCCCCCACGTTGGGGGGAGGGGGATGGATTTCTATAGTCTATCCGGGCAAAAGCCCTCCCCCTTAATGGAGGAGGGTTTGGGCGGGGGTGACCCCAGCCAAGACCCCAACCTGAGCTTGTTGAGGAACAAAGCCGAGGCAGGCCCGAACACCTCGTCCTCCTACAAGCTCAGGATGAGGTGTCTCGAGGAACCGAGTTGATGCACCTGCTAGCCGCTACTCCGGGCGCCATCGACGACGGCAGTGAAGCTATCGATCTCGGCCAGACGCCGGGCGATATTGTCGTGCTTAGCGCCGCCGACACCGAAATCACCTGTCTGGCGGGCGCGCAGGCTACGCGCCAAAACACCGATGCGGCGAGCCCCAGCGTCCGGTTGGCAAATTATTTGCGCCTCAGCCATAACCTATCGGTCGATTTATACGTCGACCAGGTGATTGCCAACGCCAAGCTGGTGATCGCGCGGCTGTTGGGTGGGCGCGGCTACTGGACTTACGGCGTCGACGAAATCGCCGCGGCGTGTGCGGTGGCGGATATCCCCGTCGCCTTCCTGCCCGGCGACGACCAACCCGACGCCGAACTCGCCCAACTAACTACCCTCGACGAGACTTCGGCTCACCGGTTGTGGCAGTTCCTAATCCACGGCGGTAGGGCCAACGCCGAAAACTTCTTGGCCTGCGCGGCGACGCTCGTCGGCCACGACACCGACTGGAGAGAGCCGGTGCCATTGCTGCGCGCCGGTCTCTATTGGCCCGGCGCAGCGACCCCAACCCTTGCCGACCTGCAACACTCCTGGCAACCGGGTCTGCCCGTCGCGGCCATCGTGTTTTACCGAGCGCTGGTGCAGGCATCTAATTTGGCGGTCATCGACGGTTTGATTGCGAAACTGCAAGAGGCGGGCCTCAATCCACTACCGGTCTACGCCAGCAGCCTGAAAGACCCGGTCGCCGCGGCAACATGTGCGAAACTGCTGGCCGCAGCCCCGCCCGCAGTGATCCTCAACACTACCGGCTTCGCATTGGCCCATCCCGGTGGTGACGCCGACCGTGGGCCTTTCGCCGATACCGACGCTCCAATCCTGCAGGTGGTTTTTGCCGGTTCCGACGAAGCAAGCTGGCACACCGGCAGTAACGGCCTGACGGCGCGCGACATCGCCATGAACGTCGCCCTACCCGAGGTCGACGGTCGCGTGTTGGCGCGGGCGGTGTCGTTCAAGGGCCGGGCGCGACGCGACGCGGCGACCGAGACCGACGTTACGGTCTACCAACCGCTTGCTGACCGGCTCGCCTTCACTTCCAAGCTTGCCGCGGCGTGGGCTAAATTGCGGGCAACAGGCACCGGCGAACGCAAGGTCGCTTTGGTTTTGGCCAACTATCCCAACCGCGACGGTCGCTTGGGCAACGGCGTCGGCCTCGACACACCAGCGGGAACGGTAACGGTGCTGCAGGCTCTTGCCGCTGCCCGTTATCACGTTGTTGATACACCACTCGACGGCGCAGCGTTGATGGACAAACTCGTCGCTGGGCCGACCAATGCGACAATCATCGGCCGCGATGTTAGCGAGACCTTGCCTTTGCCCGACTATGAACGCTTTTTCACCGCCCTACCAGTAGCCGTGCGTGAACAGGTCTACGGGCGCTGGGGACCGCCCGAGGCCGATCCGTTCTTCCGCCCAGGCAATACTGAATGCGGTGCGTTCGCCATCCCCGCAGTGCGTTACGGCAATGTCACCGTTGGCGTGCAGCCGGCGCGCGGCTATAATATAGATCCGGTGACAAGCCATCACGACCCGGCGCTGGTGCCACCACACGGCTATTTCGCCTTCTATGCCTGGCTACGCGAGGCGTTCGGAGCACACGCTATCGTCCATATGGGCAAGCACGGCAATCTGGAATGGCTGCCCGGCAAGGCAGTGGCGTTGAGCGCCGAGTGCTTCCCCGAGGCCGCGCTGGGCCCGTTGCCGCATCTCTATCCGTTCATCGTCAACGATCCCGGTGAAGGTACCCAGGCCAAGCGCCGCGCCGCTGCCGTTATTGTCGATCACCTAACACCGCCGCTCACCCGCGCCGAAACCTATGGCCCGCTGCGCGATCTGGAAGCTCTGGTCGACGAATATTACGAAGCCGCCAACGTCGATCCACGCCGGTTAGAGGTGCTGCGCCGGCAGATTCTCGACCTAGCGCAAGACACCGGCCTCGACCGCGATCTCGGCTTCGACGGCGATGTGGATAACGACGACGCGCTAACGCGCCTCGACGGATATCTATGTGAACTGAAGGAACTACAAATTCGCGACGGGCTGCATGTGTTTGGCCGATCGCCCGAGGGCGAGCAACTGACTGATCTTTTGGCCGCTCTGGTGCGCCTACCGCGCAGCGTGGATACCGGTGGCGATGCCTCGCTGATACGCACGCTTGCCGACGATCTCGGCCTCGACTTCGACCCCCTCGATTGCAACCTCGGCACCCGGTGGCAGGGCCCGAAACCAAAAACCTTAAACAACGACAGTGTTTGGCGTACCGCTGGCGACACGGTTGAGCGGCTGGAAGCGCTGGCGCGCGCGCTGATCGCAGGCGAGCTTAAACCGGATCCAGATTGGACAAGTACGCAAGCAGTGCTCGAACAGCTGGCGCAAACTATCCGCCCGGTGGTAGCGGCGTGCGGCGGAACCGAATTGACCGGATTGCTCACCGGTCTTGACGGGCGCTTTGTCAACCCAGGCCCTTCTGGTGCACCGTCGCGCGGCCGGATCGACGTCTTGCCCACCGGCCGCAATTTCTATTCCGTCGACACCCGCACTGTACCAACCCCGGCGGCATGGCAACTCGGCTGGGTGTCGGCACAGTTATTGGTGGAAACCTACGCGCAGGAACATGGTGACTGGCCGCGTGCCATGGCGCTGTCGGCCTGGGGCACCAGCAACATGCGCACCGGCGGCGACGACATCGCGCAGGCACTGGCGTTGATCGGCGTCCAGCCCACTTGGGATACCGCCTCGCGCCGGATCGCCGGTTTCGAGGTAATGCCCGTCTCGGTGCTCGACCGGCCGCGGGTTGACATTACTCTGCGAGTCTCCGGTTTCTTCCGCGACGCCTTTCCCAGCCTGATTGATCTGTTTGACAGCGCAGTGCAGGCGGTCGCCGGGCAAACTGACGAATCCGCGCACGACAACCCCATCGCCGACCGCATCGCCAAAGAAGCGAGAACACTGACTGCGCAGGGCCTCGACGCAACCGCGGCGCGGCGGCAGGCAAGCTGGCGAGTGTTTGGCAGTAAACCAGGCGCTTACGGCGCCGGTCTGCAGGCGCTAATCGACGAGCGCGGCTGGCACGAGCGCGCCGATCTGGCCCGCGCCTATGTGGCCTGGGGCGGCTATGCCTATGGCGTCGGCACGGGAAGCGGCAGCGAGCAAGGTTACGGCGTCGCCGCGCATGAAACGTTCTCGTGCCGGCTCGGCGCTGTCGAGGCGGTGGTGCACAACCAAGACAACCGCGAACACGACCTGCTCGACAGCGACGATTATTACCAGTTCGAAGGTGGACTGGCGGCGGCGGTTTCCCATGAGGCGGGCCACGATCCCACGGTCTACCACAACGACCATTCGCGCCCGTTCGCGCCCCAGGTGCGCACGCTGGAGGCCGAGATCGCCCGCGTCGTACGGGCCCGCGTGATCAATCCGAAATGGATCTCTGGGGTGATGCGCCATGGCTACAGGGGTGCCTTCGAGATGGCGGCGACAGTGGATTACCTGTTCGCCTTCGCCGCCACCGCCGGCGTGGTGCGCGACGACCAGTTCGACCGGGTGTTCGCCGCCTATCTTGGCAACGGAGAAGTGTTAGCCTTCCTCAAGGAGAACAATCCAGCAGCGCTGCGTGAAATGGCTGAGCGACTGCGCGAAGCCATCGACCGCGACCTGTGGCGGGCGCGCTCAAACTCAGCTTACGCACGCCTGTCCGAATTCGCCGAGCAACCCCCAGAGGAATTGGTCTTGGAGAAAACGGCATGACCACGCAAGACGACGACGCCCGCTGGGCGGATAAAAAGCGCAAGCAAAAGGCCGCGCGCGATAAGATTCTAGCCCGCAAGACCAAGGAAAAGGGCCTGTTGATAGTCCACACCGGCAAAGGCAAGGGCAAGACCACAGCGGCTATGGGCCTGGTTATGCGCGCGCTCGGCCACGGTCAGCGGGTCGGTATCGTGCAGTTCGTCAAGGGTAAGTGGGAGACCGGCGAGCGTGCGGTGCTGGAGAAGTTCGCCGACCAGATCTCCATCGCGGTGATGGGCGAGGGCTTTTCCTGGGATAGCCAGGACCGCCAGCGCGACATCACCGCCGCCAAGGCCGCCTGGACAAAAGCGCAGGAGATGATCGCCGATCCGTCCTACGATCTAATCCTACTCGACGAACTTAACATCGTTCTGCGCTACGATCATCTGCCCATCGACGACGTGGTCGCGGGCCTAACGGCACGGCGGTCGGACTTGCATGTCATCGTTACTGGGCGCAATGCCAAGCTGAAGCTGATTGAAGTCGCAGACATGGTGACCGACATGACCATGGTCAAGCACCACTTCCGCGACGACGTCAAAGCGCAAGTGGGCATCGAGTTTTAAATGGAATGGGATAGACCATGACCGCCACCTTGATGCTGCAGGGAACTGGTTCCAACGTCGGTAAATCGTTGCTGGTGGCTGGTTTAGCGCGCGCCTACACGCGCCGCGACTTGGCGGTGCGACCCTTCAAACCGCAGAACATGTCGAATAATGCCGCGCCAGCGGCCAAGTATGACGGTGGAACCGGTGAAATCGGCCGTGCCCAGGCGCTGCAGGCACGCGCCTGTGGTGTCGCGCCCGCGGTCCATATGAACCCGGTACTGCTCAAACCGCAATCAGAGGTCGGCGCTCAGGTTGTGGTACGTGGTTGCGTCACCGGCAATGCCGACGCACGCGCCTACCAAGATATGAAACCGCAATTGCTACCGGCGATTCTCGAGTGTTTCGAGCACCTGCAAAAAGGTGCTGACCTGGTTTTAATTGAAGGCGCCGGAAGCCCCGCCGAAACTAATTTGCGGTCAGGCGACATTGCCAATATGGGCTTCGCCGAAGCTACCGACGTTCCAGTAGTGCTGGTCGGCAACATCGAGCACGGCGGCGTCATTGCCAGCCTAGTCGGCACCTGGACGCTGCTCGACTCGAGCGACCGGACACGCATCTGTGGCTATATCGTCAATAAGTTTCGCGGCGACCCGTCGCTGTTCGACGACGCCCATGCTGATATTGCCGCCCATACGGGCATGCGATCGTTCGGCGTCGTTCCCTGGTTCGACGGCGCGCACTACCTGCCGGCGGAGGATTCGGCGTCGCTGGCGAGTCATAGCACAACGACCAACAACAGCAACGACGCGATTAAGATCGCCGTGCCGCGCTTGCCGCGTATCGCCAATTTCGACGACCTCGACCCGCTCGCCGCCGAGCCCGGCGTGGCGCTCAACCTCGTGGAACCGGGACAACCGCTCCCAGCCGATGCGGACCTAATCGTCCTGCCGGGATCAAAATCAACGCTAGCCGACCTCGCCGAGCTGCGCCGCCAGGGCTGGGATATCGATATTTTGGCGGCGGCGCGCCGGGGCGCAAAAGTTTTCGGCATCTGCGGCGGCTATCAGATGTTAGGCCAGACCATCGCTGATCCCGAGGGCATCGAAGGCGCTCCGGGTAGCGCCAAAGGGCTGGGGTTGCTCGATGTCGAGACCGTCATCGGCGGTGACAAATCGCTGGCGCCAGTGAGCGGCCAGGCGGCAGACGGCGATAATGCGCTGTCCGGTTACGAGATGCATATGGGGCAAACCGCCGGGTCCGACACCGCCCGGCCTGTTCTCACTCTAGAAGGCGGCGGCCAAGCGCGGCCCGACGGCGCAACTTCGTCGGAAGGAAACGTCGCCGGCACCTACGTGCACGGACTGTTCGCCGCAGACGGCTTTCGCCACCAGTTTCTATCGACGCTCTACAGCGATCGTCACAGTGAGTTTTCCTACGATACCTCGATCGAGAAAACGCTCGACGCGTTGGCTGATCATCTCGAAGCGAGCCTCAATCTCGACGCCCTGCTCGCCGCGGCAGGAGGCTAGATGGTCAATCTAGGCGATAAGAAATATGATGATCGCGGTGATCACAGACGCGTTGACCAGACACGCGACAATGAACAGATAGAGCGCGCGATGAATCTCTGGTGGCCCGATAAGGGCGGTGAACTCTTCGCCCAGCCACGGTTCGTCCACCACCTTGCCGTCGTAGCGCCGCGGGCCCGACAGCGAAATCGACAACGCCCCGGCTATCGCCGCCTCCGGCCAACCGGCATTGGGCGAACGGTGCTTGCCGCCATCGCGCAGCATCACGCTGAGCGCCTGCGACGACAACCCTTTGGGGACGAACATCACTGCGGCAACGATGAAGGCACCGGCAATGCGCGCCGGGATATAGTTAAGCGCATCGTCGAGCCTGGCCGCTACCATACCAAAGGCGGCATGCTGCTCAGTGCGGTGGCCGATCATCGAATCCATGGTGTTGACGGTCTTGTAGACGAACAGACCGGGCAGGCCGAGCAGCAGATACCAAAAGGCGGGTGCGACCACGCCATCGGCAAAATTCTCAGCCAGGCTTTCAACTGCTGCGCGGGCAACACCGTGCTCGTTGAGTTGTTCGGGGTCGCGGCCAACGATCTGCGCTACTGCCGCGCGGCCACCGGTCAACCCGTCGCGTTTGAGTGCGCGGCCGACAGCGCGAACATGATCGAACAGGCTGCGCTGGGCAAGCAACAGCACGACCAACAGCAATTCAAGACCCCATCCACAAGGGATCGAACGGCTAATATCGGCGGCCAGCCAACCGAGGACCGCCATTGTTGCGGTAAGGATCAACACTACAAGCGCACCGCGCACCGCGCGGGTCGCCGAGGCGCGGCATTCGCGGTTAAGCCGTTTGTCCAACCAACCGGTGATCCCACCAATGATCGCCACCGGATGGGGCACGACACGGAACAGCGGGCCGAACTCACCAACGAACGCGTCGATCAACAAAGCAGCCAACAAAACGACGGGCGGCAACAATTCGCTGGTGCCGTATGCGGAAATAAGCATCGCCGGCATCCTGCGGCGCGATGCCGCGCCGGGTCAATTAAGTACACGCCTTGGAGTAAGTCAAAAGCCATGGTCTATTGGCGATAACGAGAGCGGAGAGAAATGAGCGAAAATTTCGGCATCATGGTATGCGGCCACGGCAGCCGCGACGAAAACGCGGTTACCGAGTTCGCCGCCGTGGCGATAGCTTTGCGCGAGCGCTTCACCAATCGCGAGGTCGAATATGGGTTTCTCGAATTCGCCCAGCCAGTAATCCGTGACGGCCTTGACAAGCTGGTATCACGCGGTGTCTCCCGCATTTTGGCGGTGCCCGGCATGCTGTTTGCCGCCGGCCACGTCAAGAACGACATTCCATCAGTATTGAACACGTATATGGCGCAGCATCAGGGCCTCAATATCACGTATGGCCGCGAACTCGGTATCGATCCCAAGATGATTCGCGCCGCCGGCAAGCAGGTTGGCGCAACTCTGGTTGCAGCCGACGCCGAACGCGGGCCGGTACCCCGCCACGATACCCTGCTGATAGTGGTCGGCCGCGGCGCGTCGGACCCGGATGCCAATTCCAACGTCGCCAAGGTTGCACGCATGCTATGGGAGGGGCTTGGTTTCGGCTGGGCTGAGACAGCTTATTCCGGCGTCACCTTTCCGCTAATCAAACCGGCACTCGAGCATGCAGCAAAGCTAGGCTACCGGCGCATCATCGTGTTTCCTTATTTTCTGTTCACCGGCATTTTGGTGCAGCGCATCTACGACCACACCGACAAAGTCGCCGAAGTCTTTCCCAACATCCAGTTCGTCAAGGCACCCTATTTAAACGACCACCCGCTGGTGCTCGACACCTTCGCCGACCGGGTCGAGGAAATCCGCCACGGTGCGAACCTGATGAACTGCCAGATGTGCAAGTACCGCGACCAGGTGCTCGGCTTCGAGGACGAAGTGGGTTTGGCGCAGCAAAGCCATCACCACCATGTCGAAGGCATCGGGACGGGCAACAGTAACAACCACCATCACCACGGGAAACACGATCATGGCCGCGACCACGGCCACCACCCCTATCCCCACGCCGATCACCCGCTAGGACCGCGCAGTCTGCGCGACAATAACGGCGAAGGCTAGATGGCCGCCGAACGAAAGGCGGTAACGTAGATGCCCCTCGATTATCAGCGCGACCCCGAGGTTATCTACCAGACGTCGTTTGCCGCCGTCGCCAAATCGGTGGACCTGACGGCGCTGCCAAAAGACATGCGTGCCGTCGCGTTGCGCATTGCGCACTCCTACGGCGACGCCGCAGCACTCGACGATCTGCGCTGGTCCGACGGCGCGGCCGCAGCTGGCCGCGCCGCCTTGGCCAGCGGCGCGTCAATCCTGGCCGATGCGCGTATGGTCGATGACGGCATCATTCGCCGCGCACTCCCCGCCGAAAATCCGGTGATGTGTACCCTCAGCATGGGCAGCGTGCACGGCCTGGCTGCGCGCGGCAGGACCACTCGTTCGGCCGCCGCCGTCGAACTGTGGGAACCTTGGCTGGCCGGCGCCGTCGTCGTGATTGGCAATGCGCCAACGGCGTTGTTTCGGCTGCTCGAAGGCTTGGCGGCGGGCTGGTCCCAACCGGCACTGATCGTCGGCATGCCCGTGGGTTATGTCGGCGCCACCGAGGCTAAGGACGCTCTCATCGATACCGAGCCTGCACCCTATATCGCGCTCGCCGGGCGGCGCGGCGGCAGCGCCGCCGCCGCGGCGACGGTAAATGCGTTAGCCCGCGAACCAGACGTGGACGCATGAACGCCTGGCTGACCGTGGTTGGCCTCGGTGCCGACGGTCCTGACGGGCTGCCGCCGACGACGCGCGCGCTGATCGATAATGCCGAGTTGCTGGTTGGCGGCGAACGCCATCTTGGCCTAATCTCCAACAGCCATTGCGAGAAGGTAGTCTGGGGCTTTCCCCTCGATGCGACTATGGCAACCATCGCCGAAAACCGCAGCAAGCGTGTCGTCGTGCTGGCGACCGGCGATCCCATGGCCTACGGCATCGGCAGCACCCTGGCACGCTTTTTTGTACCCGAGGATATGACAATCATGCCTGCCCCGGGCGCGTTCAGCCTTGCCGCCGCGCGCATGGCCTGGCCACTCGACTGTTGCGTATGCCTAACCTTGCACGGCCGACCAATAGATTTACTGGCTTATCATGCCCAGTCCGGCGCACGGTTGCTTATTCTTAGCCATGACGGCTCGACCCCGGCCAAGGTGGCGGCACGGCTGACCGAATTGGGCTTTGCGCCGAGTCAGATCACGGTATTGCAGAATATGGGTACTGAAGACGAGACACGCCACAATGCCACCGCCGAGGCTTGGTCCGCGACCGGCATTGCCGACCTCAATACTATCGCCATCGAGTGTCTTACCGGATCCGGCGCACAGGTTAATTCCCACGTGCCCGGATTGCCCGACTCAGCCTTCCTGCACGATAGCCAATTGACCAAGCGAGTTGTGCGCGCCGCTACTCTGGCCACCCTGGCACCGTTGCCAGGCCAGCATTTGTGGGATCTGGGAGCGGGTAGTGGCTCCATCGCTATCGAATGGTTGCGTGCCGCCCAAAACGCGCAGGGACTCGGCGCTTCGGCGGCCGCCGTCGAACGCGATCGAGAACGCGCGGCGCGTATCGCCGAAAATGCCAGCCGTTTAGGGACGCCGTTCCTGGAAATTATCACCGCCGATATAGCCACAGCGCTGCCAAATCTAGCGCCGCCGGACGCGGTATTCATTGGTGGCGGGTTGTCGAATAAAAGGTTGGTTGAGACGGTCTGGCAAGCGCTCAAACCGGGTGGACGAATAGTATCGAACGCGGTCACGTTGGAAAGTGAACAGGTTTTGGCCGCCGCACACGCTTCTTTTGGCGGCGAACTGTCGCGCATTGCGGTGAGTAACGCCGAACCGGTCGGCGAACACACCGGCTGGCGGACCGCCATGACCGTGACCCAGTGGAGCGTTACCAAAGCGATTAGCACTTAGTCATTAAGAAAATTCATCGAGCCACACAAAGTTATGCGCGATTTTCGAAAAATCAAAGCCTGGGAAAAGAATCATCACCTTGCCTTCGCGGCCTACAAGGCAACACAAAACTTTCCGAGTGACGAGCGTTTCGGCCTTATCAGCCAAACTCGTCGTGCACCAACTTCGATCCCCACCAACGTAGCCAAGGGATGCGAGCACGATACCAGCGAGAAACTCGCTTATTTTCTTCGTGTTACGGCAGGCTCATCGAGCGAGCTCGAATATCTTTTTCTGGCAACAAAAGAA
>PVBE011350061.1_pt1 | contig 12976 bp, 10 predicted proteins | sample 1631181 | NCBI WGS metagenome assembly PVBE01 (sample SAMN08397723, study PRJNA350692) | Marine metagenome, whole genome shotgun sequencing project. | isolation source: water | place: Pacific Ocean | collected 2012-04
AAAGGGGGCATTCCGCCGGGTCGAACCTGGGGTGGGGCGGGCGGGGCGGGGCAGAGCTTTTGGGGGCGAACGTGGCTGCGTCTCACGACCTTCTGGAGTCGAAGCGTCGCAACTGCAACAGCCTGAAAACACATCACATTTCTGGGTCGGTCCAGCCTCGCAGGCGTTGCTGCCGATGTGTTTCGAATGACTCCTCCCCGTCTCGGCGGACCGACGACGATTGGATTCGAGAGGCGATCGGCGAATCTGGTGACCGCGATACTCGAAGGCTTTGCCCTCTCCTTCCAGAACTGAATGTCCCCCGATCGACCATCCGAAGCTGGATCCACCGCGGCGCGCCCGATGTGGTCTTCCGATTTCGCCAGCCGTGAGCGTGCCGAGCTCGCCGCCGAGATCGGCAGCCTCCGATATCGAGTCGCCCTGCTCGGCGCGGTAGTCAGCCTAATGGCTCTCCGCATCAGGGTGTCGCATCACTCCGTCCAACATACAGGCCGTGAGTGCCTCGACGCGATCGGGCTCGATCGCGATGCCCGAAATGAGCTGGCGATTCGCATAGGTAAAATTGATCTCGGTCAGCAGGTCGGCCATGTGTTCGACCGGTAGATCCGACCGCACATGCCCCGCTTCGATTCCGCGATGAAGGATCTGCTCGATGAGCTGCGTGAGCGCCAGACATGCCCGGTCCCACACATCGCTCTGGGTCGACAAGAGGAGCTGTGAATCGCGCGTCAGGAGTCGGTTCAGAAGCGGCCTGGCCCGTCCGTATTCGAGCGCGCTCGAGAAGAGGACGCGCAGGGCCTGAGCCGTATGGCCCTCGCTTCGAGCCACCTCGTCGATCAGGGCCTGGCGCCATTCCGTGAAGACGCGATCGACGACCACCTCGAACACGTCCTGCTTGTTCTCGAAATTTCGGTAGAAGAGGGGCTTCGAGACGTGCGCCGTCGCCGCGATCTCCTGAATCGTGGCCTTCACGAACCCGAAGGTCCCGAACACCTCGATCGCAGCCGCGACGATGCGCTCGTAGGCCGGACTCTCCTTTATCCCTTCCTTTCCCTTTACCCTGCTCGTCCCGCTGATCTTGCTCGCCAGCGGATTCTGGATCAGACTTGCCAAGGATTCCTCCATGCGTTACGAGTATTACGAATGTAGACCTATTCGTAACCTTCTAGCAATCTCATCGCGAAGGGACGCGGAGCAGGCTGCAGAGAACGAACCAGGCGCGCGGCGCGCGCGCCCATCGATCCGGACGTCCCGTAGAAAGCCCCGTAGGAAGTCCCATAGGAAGTCCCGCAGATGAAGACGGCAAAGGGAGAGACCCCCACCCCCGACCAGCCTGCCCAGCGAGCAGGACTCTCCAGCTTTCGTCTGATGTCCACGGGCAAGAAGGAGGAGTGGATCGCTCTGTTCGCCGAGGACTGCCTCTTCGAGGACCCGGTGGGCGTCTCGCCCCTCGATCCCGCCGGCAAGGGACATCGCAAGTCGGAGCTCGCCGCGTTCTGGGAGACGAGCATCGGTCTGGGAAAGATGACCGTGGAATGCCGCAAGGCCAAGCCACGCGGAAAGGAATGCGCCTTTCTGGTGGACTCGAAGAATGAGGTGGCTGGCCATCCCCCTCTCGAAGTCGAAGCGATCGTCATCTATCGGGTGAACGACGCCGGCAAGATCACGTCGGTGCGAGCCTTCTGGGAGTACGACGCCTCGGTGCAATCGACACTCCCGGCTTGATGGAAAAAGGGAGATCGCGCGGGACGTCTTGCTTCCGCTTGTCTGGATCTTTCGCTTCTCTGGACTAACGGAGGTTCTGCAATGGCGCTCGAGTCGGATGCTCCCCTGGCGGGAGCCGAGCTGATCGACCCGGAACTCTACGCTCGCAACGGCTATCCGCACGAGACCTGGACACGGCTGCGGCGCGAAGCGCCGGTCTACTACTTCGAGGGTCCCGACTACCCGTTCTGGGCTCTGACCCGCCAGAAAGAAATCGTCGAGGTCTCGCGACAACCACACCTCTTCTCGAACAAGCCGCGCTTCCAGATCATGGTAGGCGCCGACTACGGCAGCGACGACGACCGGGAACCCGAGACCATCATCCACATGGATCCACCCCGACACCATCAGTACCGAGACCTGCTGCGCCGTCGCTTCACCCCGCGCGCGGTGCAGGGCCTGGAGTCGGCGGTTGCTGCCATCGCCCGCGAAAGCCTCGATGGGCTGGCCGCCGAGGGGCTGGAGGGTGAGTGCGACGCCGTGGAGCGCATCGCCACTCCCCTGCCCATGGGGGTGATTGCCTGGATGCTCGACGTGCCCCGGGCGGACTGGCCGCAGCTCCAGGCTTGGACCGACTCGGTGGTGGGGGCGACGGATCCCGAATACCAGAAGACCGGAGAGAGCGCGCACGAAACCCGCCTGCGCGCCACGAACGAGCTCTTCCAGTACTTCGCCGACCTCGCGAAAGAGCGCAGGCAGGGAGATGGCGACGACCTGGTGAGCGTGCTCGCGCGAGCGGAGGTGGACGGAGCTCCCCTCACAACCCGCGAGCTGCTCTCCTACTTCCTGTTCCTGGTGGCGGGGGGCACCGAGACCACGCGAAATGCCATCGGCGGTGGCCTGGTCGCCTTCCTCGGCCACCCGGACCAGTGGCGCCAGCTGGCGGAGGATCCCTCCCTGGCCAAGCGCGCAAGTGAAGAGATCTTGCGCTGGTCGACGCCCGTCGTCCAGATGGCGCGGACGGCGGTCGAGGATGTCGAGCTCGCGGGCCAGCCGATCCGTGCCGGAGACACCCTGGCGCTCTTCTACGGCTCTGCCAACCGCGACGAGCAGGTCTTCGACGAGCCCTTTCGCTTCGACATCCGTCGCCACCCCAACCCGCATCTGGCACTGGGGGTGGGCGAACACTTCTGCATGGGCGCGCATCTCGCGAGACTCGAGATGCGCGTGATGTTCCAGCAGCTGGCCGAGCGCTTCCGCGACATCGAGTCGGCGGGACCCGTGGAGCGTCTGCAATCGAGCAGCACCGGGGGCGTGAAGGCCCTCCCCATCCGCTATCGGATGAACGGCTAGACGAAGGAGAGCCACGCATGGGCGAATTCGCAATCCGACGATTGACGCCGGACATCGGTGCCGAGATCCACGGCGTCGACCTCTCTCGGCCGCTTCCCCAAGCGACCCTCGACGCGATCGAGCAAGCGTTGCTCGACCACATGATCCTGCTCTTCCGGGGCCAGGACGTCACCCCCGAGCAGCAGCTCGCCTTTGGCCGGAACTTCGGCGACGTCTATTGCCCTTCCATGGCCGCCTACGTTCCCGAGTATCCGGACATCATGCTGCTCGACACGACGAATCCGAAGGGGGCCGGCGCCGACAGCTGGCATTACGACGCCACCTTCATGACGGAGCCGCCCAGGGCCTGTGTACTCAGACCGGTGCAGCTTCCGAAGACCGGCGGCGACACCTGCTGGGCCAACATGGTGGCCGCCTACGAGGCTCTGTCTCCCGCCCTTCGTTCGATGCTCGACGGCCTGACGGCGGTGCACGACCTGACGGGACAGCTGCGCATTTCGCTCGACCGAGGCATCAGCCCCGAGGATTTCGAGACCGTGCGCAAGAAGTGGCCACCGATCGAACATCCAGTCGTGCGCACCCATCCCGTGACCGGGCGCAAAGCGCTCTTCCTCAACAAGGTGACCGGCAGCCGGCTCAAGGGCCTGAGCGCGCAGGAAAATGACCTGTTGGTCCCCTTCCTGCTCGACCACGTTCGCGCTCCGGAGTTCCAATGCCGCGTCCGCTGGGAGCTGGACTGCATCGCGTTCTGGGACAACCGCTGCACGCAGCATTGCGGCGTCCCCGACTTCGACGAGCGCCGGGTGATGCACCGGGTCACCATCGCAGGTGACAGGCCTCATTGATCGCCCCCTTTCCCCTGGAGGTCTCGGAGTCGATGCAGATCTGGAACTGGGCCCCGAGGCTCGCCCTGTTTGCGTGCGGGCTCACGCTCGTCGCCTGCACACAAGCTCCGAAGGGGGAGAAGGGCGAGAAGCAGGAAGAGTCGCCCGTGAGCGATGCGCGTCTTCGCGACGCGGCGAGCGAGCCCGAGAGCTGGCTCACCCACGGCGGCGACTACGCGGAGCAGCGATTCAGCGCGCTGTCCGAGATCGACGAGGACAACGTCACCCGGCTGGGACTGGCCTGGAGCTTCGATCTGCAGACCGAGCGCGGGGTCGAGGCGACGCCGCTCGTGGCCGACGGGGTGATGTACGTGAGCGCACCCTTCAGTGTCGTGCACGCGCTCGATGCCGCGACGGGCGCGCGGCGCTGGACCTACGACCCCCACATGGATCGCGACTGGGTGCGCAATGTGTGCTGTGGCTTCGTGAACCGTGGAGTCGCGCTCTACGGCGACAAAGTGTACGTGGGGACCCTCGACGGCCGACTCATCGCTATCGACCGGCACACGGGCGAGCCCGTCTGGGACGTCGATACCGTAGAGGACGGCAAGCCCTACTCGATCACCGGCGCACCGCGGGTCGTCGAAGGCAAGGTCGTGATCGGCAACGCGGGTGCCGACTTCGGGGTGCGGGGCTATGTGTCCGCCTACGATGCCGAGACCGGCGAGCTCGCCTGGCGCACCTATACAGTACCGGGCAACCCCGCGGACGGATTCGAATCTGCTGCCATGGAGCGCGCCGCCCAGACCTGGACGGGCGAGTGGTGGGTCGCGGGCGGCGGCGGGACGCCCTGGGACGGGATGGCCTACGACCCGGAGCTACGGCTGCTCTACGTGGGGACGGGCAACGGCTCGCCCCCGGTTCGCTGGCTGCGCAGCCCCGGCGGCGGCGACAACCTCTATCTCTCCTCGATCCTCGCCCTCGAACCCGATACCGGGGAGATCGTCTGGCACTATCAGGAGACGCCCGCCGAGAGCTGGGACTACACAGCGACGGCGCCGATCCTGCTCGCCGACCTCGAGATCGACGGCCGGCTGCGCAAGGTCCTCCTCCACGCCCCCAAGAACGGCTTCTTCTTCGTCATCGATCGCGCCGACGGAAGCTTCATCTCCGCCGAGCCCTTCACGACCGTGACCTGGGCGCTGGGCTACGACGAAGACGGTCGACCGATCGAGAACCCGGAGAAGGACTTCCGGGACGGAGCGAAATTCATCCGCCCCTCCCCCTATGGCGGCCATAGCTGGCAGCCCATGAGCTTCCATCCGGGAACGGGGCTCGTCTACTTCCCCAAGCGCGACATGGGATCCATCTTCGTGGCTGATCCCGACTGGGCGTATCGGCCGAAGACCTGGAACATGGGCTTCGATACCGCGGCCTTCTCATCCTTCAGCCTCAGCGATGGCGGCCCCATGTCGGAGTCCCTGATCGCCTGGGACCCCGTCGCCCAACGCGAGGTCTGGAGCGTCCCGCACGTGACGGGGTTCAACGGCGGGACGCTCGCCACCGCGGGGGGCCTCGTCTTCCAGGGCAGCGCCGACGGCCGCTTCGTCGCCTACCGGGCGACCGATGGCGAGAAGCTCTGGGAGTCCCCGGCCAGTACCGGCGTCGTCGCAGGCCCCATCACCTACGAGGTCGACGGCGAGCAATACGTCGCGGTCACGGCCGGCTGGGGGGCCTCCTTCGCATGGTCGGCTGGCGAGCTCGCCCTGGCGGCGAAGGTCCGGGGCGGCGGCCGCGTGCTGGCCTTCGAGCGGGGGGCGGACGGGGTGGTGCCGACTGGCAACGAACCGCTGGGCCCCGTCCCCATGCCGACCTTCGCGCTCGAGTCCAGCGCCGACGAGCGCCAGCACGGCATGGAGCTCTTCCACTTCTACTGCTCGGTCTGCCACGGCCCGATGGCCGTCGCGGGGGGCTCGGTCCCGGATCTGCGCCATCTGCCGAAGGAGAAACACGTCCTCTTCGACGACATCGTGCGTGGCGGCCTTTTCCAGACCAACGGCATGCCGGCCTTCGCGGACCTTCTGAGCGACGACGAGCTGCGCGCGATCCAGGCCTGGATCCTCGGGCGCGCCCGGGAGTCTGCCGGCGGCACATGATCGCTGGACGCGACGATCGGCTCCGAAGTGGCGCCGCCTCTCCCGACTGGGAGCAGTGAGTGGGCCCGAGAACGCGAACTTCGACTACGAGAAGGTCTCTCGCCATCAGAGGATTGTGCGGTGCACCGAGATGCCGCGACGTGCGATTGGTCTTTACGGGCGATCGCCGAGACGCCTTCGGCGCAGATCACGCCCGCTGCGTACGCTGCGGGCGTCGGACAGGGGGATCGGGAAGCGGCTCGATCTCGTCTCGTTGTGGGCCATGGGTTGATTTGCAAGACTACGAATCGAATGTCGAAGCCCGATCGACGAGGTCGATGCTGAACGGCCCACTCGGTATCGCCCCGGGAGCACGGGCCGATCGAGCGGGATTCGCAGCAAGAACCTTCGACAAGGCATGGCTTTGTGAATGAATCTGTGGATGAAAAGGAGCGCCTCGATGGACAAGGAACACCCCGCGCGACGTGTGGGACTGCTCTCACAGAAGTACGCCTCTGAACGCAATCGCGAGGCCTGGCTGGGGCTTTTTGCAGATGACGCGATCGTGGAAGATCCGGTGGGCGTCTCGCCTCTCGACCCGGTGGGCAAGGGGCAGAATGGGAAGGCAGCCATAGCTGCCTTCTACGATACGTATATTGGTCCGGGACGCGTCAGCTTCCACTTTCCTCGTTCCTATGCTTGCGCGAACGAATGTGCCTTCATAGGCCGTGTCTTCAATGATCTGGGCGATGAGGCTGGGGAGAGCAGTTCCGAGGGTGTGTTCGTCTATAAGGTGAACGAGGAGGGTAAGCTCCTATCTATGCGCGCGTTCTGGGAATGGGAACGACCGTCGCTCGACGAGGATATCCATCCGCCCGTGGGTCGCTGACGGGGAGTGCGGAAACGATCCCAGTGGACATCATTTACGGAGTCGAGCTTCCGAACGAAGGACTCGAGATGAATCCGTGAAGGAGGGTTTCGATGATGGCCTCAAACCTCCGCTCACCAATTCCTTCGCTCTCACGAGATACAATGTGGTCCGCGTAGGCGAGAAAGACCTCGCTCACGACATGAGCCAGATCATCGACATCGAGATCGCCCCGGACGTCGCCGCGCTGGACTCCCTGTCGAAGAATATCGCGCACGAGAATTCGGAGCATGCTTCTGCCCCGCTCGAGAACATCGCTGTAATCTGAGAGAGCGAGGCGCGCATCTTGACTGAGCAGCCCGCGCAAGACCTTGCGATTGCGCGCAAAGTCGAGAGTGGCCTGAAGCACGAGCCGCATGGTGTGAGCGGTGCCAGGTGTATTGCGCGCCGCTTCTGCGAGCAGGACTTCGTTCCACTCCCGGAGAACGCGATCGACGACGGCTTCGAAAAGCCCCTCCTTGTCTTGAAAGTACCGGTAGAGGAGAGGCCGCGACGCATCGGCAGCCACCGCGATATCCGTCATATTGGTCTTTGCAAAGCCCTGAGCACCGAACACGGTCTCCGCCGCATCCAGAATCGCGCTTCGCTTTTCACCGCGCCGTATTGTACGGCTCACGCCACTGGATCTGGATTCATCCATATCAGCGATGCTTTCGCTCCCTGGCCATCCTATCAACTAGCTGACCAAAAATGCTCCTGAAAGAGAAGTGCCGTTCCTGCTCGAGATGCAGTCACTGATCGTGGAAATCTTCGCCCTCGACAGCGATGAATGGAAGCTCGTAAAGACCAGCCGTGGCTTCGCTCATTCCGTTGATCACCCCGATGCGCGGCGTAGGCCATAGCTGCTTCACAGTTTCTCGATTCGCGTCACCCGCGACCCAGATCGGGCCACGGCCCAGGTGATCGAGCGCTCCGATCGCGACTTCAGCTGGCTCCATTATGTTCGGGTACTCTTCAAAGCTCGGGTTCGACTCGAGCATGCTGGGCGTCCGTGTCGCGCCGACGATCGTGCCGAGCACGTCCACGCCATCCGGCGTCAATTCGTGCCAGAGCGACTCGGCCAGAATGAGATCGAAAGCCTTCGTCGCCGCGTACCCCCCTGTGTAGGAGCTACCGGAAAGCGCCGAGATCGAAGACAGGAGAATGATCCCACCCTTGCCGCGCGCATGCATGCCCTGGCCAAATCGGTGAACGAGGGTCACCGGACCCGTGCAGTTGAGTGCGATCAGCGAGTGGGCATCCTGCACCGGCCTCTCGAGAAATCTTCTGGCTCCGTGAACCGCGCCCGCGTTGTACACCAGCAGCCCGATCTCGAGCTCCACCGTGCCGTCCACGATCCGCGCTTCGAGATCATCCGCCATGAGGTCTGCAACCAATACCCGTGTTTCTACGCCGCACTCCTCACGAATGGAGCCCGCCACGCGCTCCAGCTCGGCCTTTCGCCGCGCAAGGAGGACGACGTTGACCCCCCGCGCCGCAACCTCACGCGCTAGAGACTCCCCAATTCCGTCCGATGCACCGGCGATCAGGGCCCACGGCCCGTACCGATCCGCGAAGTTCTTCAGCTCGACATTGCTCATGGCTATCTCTCTTGTTTGTTACACGATTGGTGTCATGGCTCAGCACGAGTGAAACACCTCCTGAGTTTCTCTTCCAGAACCTTTCCACTCGCATTGCGAGGAAGCTCTTCGACGATTTCCAGCCGCTCTGGAAGCTTCTGGATCATCAGCCCTGCCGGCCAAGCGTGGGGCCGTCGGGCCGTGGGAGAGTTGGTGGGTCTTGTGATCGAGACAAAGTAACACTCAAGCAAAGAATGAATACCCTCGATACGAATCAGTCGTTCAACCGGTTAGGATCGACTGGCCACAAGATTACGAAATTATCCTTTATAATTATGCACTTACACATCCTCTTGGCCGAGCGTGCCCGCCCGGTCCACGATCTTCAACGATCTTTCGGTAATCCATTCTGCTACAAACAGTTGCGGGATGTATATTCCGATTCACGATAACCACCTCGGCCAGGAATCTCCCATCACCATCTGGTTGAGCGCGACTGCTGTTCCCTGCAAGATCAGGGCGACCCCCACCTTGTACAAACGACACGCGGTGGGGCGCTCTGCTGCGTCATCGAGGATTCGAATCTGCGGGAGCTGACGACGGGGTATATCAACGGATGGGCCGAGCTCTCTGCGAACCCATGCTCGGCACGGAAGGACCACTCGGAAGCGTTTGCGACGGCGGTCGAGCGCGGGTCGGGCCACCTTCTCTAGCTCGAAAACTCGGCAGACTTGCATCGAACGCTCGTCGGCCTTTGATTGGAGACACATCGTGGATACTGCCCTGGAACAGCAACCGGGACTGATCGGACACAGTGGGCTCGACGATGCGCCTCTGCTCGAGCGCATCGATCAGACCACCTTGAACGAGAAGCTGGTGGCCTGGAAGAAGGTGCAGGTCGACGACTCCCCGGTGATTCGGACGGAACGGGCAGAGTTGGCCGCACAATCCTGGAAGCAGACCCACGGTGAGGATATCCAGATCCGCCGCGCGAAGCTTCTGGCCCATGTTCTCGAAAACATCCCGGTGCATATTCACGATTGGCAACTTCTGGCGGGCAGCGAGTCGGAAGACATCTTCGGGGTTCATCCCGACATCGATCTCAGCACCACCGTCACATCCGAGGCGATGAACAGTGAATTCCTGGCGGTGGGCAGCCCTGAAATAGCGGGAAGCATCACCGAAGAAGCCCGCGAGACGCTGCTCGAATGCGTCGAAGTCTTCCGCGGCGATACCGTATTCGAGCGAACCGAACAGGCCTGGATCGAGGCGCTGGGAACCAACCCCGTGAACTGGGTGTCGGCGATACAGCAGAACTGCATGCCCGGCCCCTATATCCGTGGCCCCCTGCAATTCGACAAGATCCTCAAACAGGGTTTGCGCAGCATCATCGACGAAGCCAGGGCCAAGATCGCCGAGTGGAAGCGCGACCTCGACGCCGACGTCAACAAGCTCTATTTCTGGCAGTCGGTCGTGATCGTCCACGAAGCCATGATCAGCTACGCCCAGCGCCATGCCGATCATGCCGATCGATTGGCAGCCGAGTGCAAGGACCTCGAGCGGCGCCGGGATCTCCTGGGCATAGCCAAAGCCTGTCGACAGGTGCCCGAATTCCCCGCCCGAACCATGCAGGAGGGGCTGCAAGCCGTCGTCTTCACGCTGCTGGGACTGAAGCTGGAGACGCCCCATCTGCCCGGTGATTCTGGGCGGATGGACCAATACCTGTGGGATTTCTACAGGAACGACCTCGATAGCGGGGCGCTGGACCAGCAACGTGCGGCCGATTTGATCGGCAGCTACCTGGCTTTTCGTGCCGGAGTGAGCTCGCTACAGGATCCCCGCGTCATCGACATGCAGCAGACGGTGACCGAGCTGAACCTGATTACCCTCGGCGGCGTCGACAGGCAGGGCAATCCTGCAGACAACGCACTGACCTACCTCTTTCTTCACGTCGCAGGCCTGATCGCACTGCCGGAACCGCACCTGACCCTGCGTTGGCACCCGAAGACGCCCCGCAAGATCCTGCACAAGGGCCACGAAACCAGCGCCAAGGTGGGAGGCAATCCTCAATTCGTGAACGACGGGCCGGTAGAGGAATACTGGACGGCCCGGGGTGTACCGATCGAAGACGTCCGCGACCAGAGTGGCATCGGCTGCCTGCCGCCCCTCGCACCCAATATCGGCTATTACGTGATCGGTGTGGTCAGCCAGGCGAAGGCCTTGGAGATGACCCTGCATAACGGTCACGATCAGCTCTTCGACAAAGCGATCGGTCTGCCCACTGGCGACCCGAGGAACTTCGATACCTTCGAGGAGCTCTACGCCACATTTCAGGAGCAGTACCGATTCTGGGTAGCCAGACTGGCCTGGATGGCGCGCCTCACCCACGGCATCGAACCCCAGTTCGTCCGGACTCCCTTCTTCTCCGGCGTCTTCGAGAACTGTGTGGAGCTCGGTCGGGATCTGGCCTTTCGCGACCTCCCGCATTTCCACCACGTGATGGACGACCGCGCGTGCATCGACGCCGGCGATTCCATGATGGCGATCAAGAAGCTCGTATTCGAAGACGAGCGGCTGACGATGGCCGAGCTGATCGAAGCCCTGGACGATGACTTCGAGGGCGAACGGGGCGAGGAGATCCGCCAGCTGTGCCTGGCCGCTCCCAAGTACGGCAATGACATCGACGAAGTGGACCGATTGGCGGGTGAGCTCGGAGCCTTCGGCGGGCGCACCATCCAATCCCACAAGATGCCAAACGGGGAACCGATCGAAATCGAGCGCCCCGGTGTGTCCTGGCACTATTTTGGCGGCGCCATGACCGCCGCCCTGCCCAATGGTCGAAAGGCCCGGGAACCGCTCAACGATGCGACGCTGTCGCCCATGCGCGGCCAGGACAAGGAGGGCCCGACCACGGTATTCCGCTCGGTGATCAAGGCCGGCTTCAGGGAATCCCTGTACAACGTATTGAACCAGCGCATCTCGCCCTCTGCCGTCAAGAGCCCGGAGACCATGGGCAAGCTGGTCAGCCTGACCCAGGCCTATATGGAAAATGGCGGCATGCACGTGCAGTACAATATTGTCGACACCGAGACCATGCGCCGGGCCCAGGAGACTCCCGAAGAACACAAGGATCTGGTGGTGCGCATCGGCGGTTTCAGCGCCTATTTCGTCCAGCTGACCAAAGCGATGCAGGACGACGTGATCATGCGCAATGAACAAGGCGTGTGAGTGGCGCTGGATCTGATCGCCCGGCAAGAGCCCATTTCGGCTAACACCTCTCGGACCGCTCGGGTCAGCAATGTGCAGTTCTACAATGTGCACGATGGCCCGGGGATTCGGACCGTGGTGTTCCTGAAGGGCTGCCCGCTCTCCTGCCAATGGTGCTCGAATCCGGAGACCATCGACCCGGAGCCCGAGCTGGGCTTGATACGCAGCCTGTGCACCGGTTGTGGCAAATGCCTCGATGTGTGTCCCGAGCGGGCACTCTTTCTGGACGACGATTCACAGATTCAGGTCGATCGCGAGCGATGTGACAATTGCGGTCGCTGCCTGGAGGCCTGCCTGCCCGACGCCCTCACCCTCTACGGCGAGATGATGACCGCGGAGCAGGTCTTCGAGCAGCTCCAGAAAGACAAGATGTTCTTCGGTAGCGAAGGTGGGGCGACCTTGTCCGGCGGCGAAGCCATGCTGCAACCGGATTTTGTGGCCGAGGTCTTTGCGTTGTGCCGGCAGGACGGTATCCACACCTGCCTGGAAACCACCGGCTCTGCCAGCAAGCGGGCCTGGCGCAAGGTATTGCCTTTCACCGACATGCTCTTGTACGACCTCAAGCATATGGACAGCGACAAACACCGGCAGCGGACCAACGTGCCGAACACCCTGATCCTGGACAATGCACGCTGGCTGGCGACCCAGGGCGTGCAGATCCTGTTTCGGGTGCCACTGATTCCAGGCTTCAACGACGACGACAAACATATCGCCGCATTGGCCGAGTTCGTCAAAGAGCTCGAAGGAGAGTCCGTGCTGGGTATCGAGCTGATGCCCTATCACCGTATGGGCGGCGGCAAATACCAGTCACTGGACAAGCTCTATGTGATGGGGAATCTGGATCAGCACGAGCCGCCGCAGATCGAGGCGATCTGCAATGAGATCAACGCCCGTGGAGTGCGCTGCAGCATTTCCCGATGAGAGCGGGCATGAGCTTCGGATAGTCGGGGTCCATGGGAGCCGACAGCTCCCGCGCGGACACGAGAACCCGATCGGCAGCGACTCCCTCGTAGCACACTGCTGTCTCGGGCGTGAGGCCACCGGGGGCTCGCGGAAGAGATTTGCGAACCCAGTGCGTCCAGTCAAGGCTGGCGCGTTCAGCGGGAGTGAGTCCCGCCAGGGCAAGAGTCAGGAGCCCTGTAGCTTGAGTCGCAGATAGGAGGGAAACCAAGTGATCTGAAGCCGACTGACAAAGCCATCTTGAGG
>PVBE012290339.1_pt1 | contig 12974 bp, 10 predicted proteins | sample 1631181 | NCBI WGS metagenome assembly PVBE01 (sample SAMN08397723, study PRJNA350692) | Marine metagenome, whole genome shotgun sequencing project. | isolation source: water | place: Pacific Ocean | collected 2012-04
TGATGAAGATTTAGGCATACAGGGGCTTGGCACATGGAGTGGTGGCCCTGATATTCCTGATGTTCCTTTCCTTCAATGTGATGAAGTAGATTGCACGGAGTATTTTCTTGTTACGAACAATATTGATGACTGCCCACAGGAAACGGTCTCGGTTGTCCAGTTGGCGAACCCATTTGACTCCGATATTGATTTGAATAATTTTTCCGTAGAATTCTTTGGCCAAGAAGTATATTTGCGTGATTTGAATATCCCAAATGAAGCGAAGTTAAAACCTTCAACGTACCAGCAGCCAAATACGCTTATTTTATATTCGATTTCAAACATTGAAGACACTACCATTAAGCATATTACAATTGGCGCGCCAGGCAACGAGCCGCGCATCTTTGATAATGATTGGTTAGATTTTCTAGATATCAAAGAACTAGACGGGGAGACACTTCACCCCGAAGATACGATCATTGTTCGTGTGCCAAGCATTCCAATCAGCGAGGTGTCGGATGGTTGGAGTGTTGATCGGACAGAATACGACGATAGGATTGCGGGCGATCAAAACAGTGTTGCTATTTATCGCTTCGATGAATTCTATGATGAGATGTTAAATGAAGACCGTACGCAGCGAGTGCTCATTGACCGTTTGGATATAGCAGATCCCGATGAGGAATCGACAAACAGGTTTGATAATCGAGTAGTTGATGATCTAGAAAAAAGTTGGGAAATGTTGCTCATGGATGACCATCCTGTTGATCATCCTGATAATTTGCGTTCTGGATATATCACACTAGTTGATAGTGAAGGCGAGCGAATACCCGTATTCAATGACGAGGGTGAAAGAACGGCAGCATTATTTGTGCAGTGGGATCGGGCGACGAGGGCTTGGGCAGTTGACACACCGAACATTTTTGAGCCGGAAGATATTGATAGGTGGCACAATGATCAAGTTGATTCTTGGGAGAAAAATCCACGATATGTATTTGCTGCGCACGATTTGATTCAAAGCCAAAACGAAAGCAAGGTGACGAACTTTGATAACATTGATATTTGGGGCGATCGATTCGAGCAGATGCAACATACCTCTTCATTCAATTGGTCCGAGTTTGAAGATCCAGATGACATGGACGGCGATGGGAATCCGGACAATGTACCAGCCAATGCCACTAGTTCGGAAGAACTTGCTGTCGATACGTCAGGAAGTGATGAACAACTGCCCACAGATGACGATTTGTTGCCAGATAATCCTGACCCTTGGTTTGTGGTAGAAGTGTGGTCACCGCGAGCAGGTTCTAACAGACCTTTTACGACTATAGAGGGTGAAGTTCAGGGTGGCTTGCGATGGCGTAAACCAACCTATTTTGATATGAATATGCAAGAAGATCCCAACTATCCAACAGAAGCGACTGATGATTGGTCATTTCCTGATAAGGGTTGGTACGGTCAAAAGATGGACTTAAATGGCGATTTTTCTACATCTGATACGCCTGCATTTGAAGATGGCATGATTAATGGTGAATATCAAGAAGATTTTGAAAATTTGTATATCGATCCTGAAGAAATTGATATGGCGTTGAATTTTCCGATGCAAATGTTGCAGAAGGATGACGATTTTGAACAAGTTGGTGAACTATTAAATTGCTGGCTCTTTGGGCATCTCGTGGAAGGTGAGTATTACACGACTTTGGCGGGTGATTACCTTCGAACTATGCCTAGCCCGCTTGAGGCAACCCCTCCAAATACAACGTTTGTTGATGCTGGAACAATTACGACATTTAGCGAGTTTATGTACCCAGATGAAAACGATTGGTGGGCTCAATGGGTTGCACCAATTGAAGGTGGCGAAGTAGTTTTGGACTCGCGTGTCAACAGGCTGCGATTCCAATCGCAAGGCGATGATGATATTCCTGTGATGTTAGACGGTCGAAGTGTGATTGATGACAAGGAGGCTGTGAGTACTGTTGACCATCCATGGCCGCGTTTATCGGTTGCGGCTCGCGTCCTTGATTCTTTTGTCTGTGATGGCCCAGGGCATCCAGAAGAATTGAATGAAGATCAAAGTTATTGGCACTCGTTTTATAACGCGAATGGTTTCTCTGGCAAGGGTACTCCTGGCTTGATTAATATTAACACCGCATCAGTTGAAGTGCTGCGGACGTTGCCGCACATGTACAAGATGGTTCACCCTTATGGGTCTGGAACGAATGAAGACATTAACCCTCGTACCATGATTCCTGAAGCAATGGTTCAGTGGCGTGAGCAATATGCTGGGCCAAGGTACGATGATGAGCTTCAAGAGTATATTCTAGATGTGTTGTACGATACTGGTAACGTTGTTGGGCCAGACTACAGCAATCGAACCAATACAACGAACTTGATTTATGGGGATGGTCCAAAGCACACTCGTGGATTCTCTTCCCCTGCAGAGATTGGTATGTTGAATAGTGGGGGTGTATTTGAAACGTTAAATAATGAAGACATTGAAGAACCATGGCATATTAAAGATAGTATTGCAACGTCTCATCAAGCAATTATTCATCAAGATGCTTGGAGAATTGATTTTGCTGCGCTTAATCCTTATGGAGATGCCCAAAGTTATGATGAACCAGTCATAGGAGCGCCACTTGGCATTGAAGTGACGCCTTACGATGAGGTGAGCGGCGATTCTGAAGAGCAGAATCTCTTGCAATCAGGAATTTCAAATCTCGTAACAACTTCTAGCGATGTGTTTACCGTGTATATGCGAATTCGTACCTTTAAGCGTGACCCTATTGATGGCTCGTGGGATGCAACTGATTTAGACCGTATTGTTGATGACAGCCGGTACGTTATGCTCGTTGACCGTTCAAATGTAAATTCTCCGTCCGACAAACCAAAGATACTCTACTTCGAGAAATTGCCAAACTAAGAATCTTTTTTACTTAGTATTTATGCCCGTCTCGCCACGCTCATCCGCAAAATGACATGGTGGGGCGGGTTTTTTTGTTTCAAAATTAATATAGCTCAATGCCAAATAAATTCCTCGGAGGAATTTATTTGCTTGAGGTAGAATGCTGGGATGAAAGAATCTCCCGTACCAGCGTCACAAGTGCCAAAGCATATCGCCATTATTATGGATGGGAATGGTCGATGGGCGCAAGCGAAAGGGCTATCAAGATCGGTAGGTCATGCAGCAGGTGCAAAGAGTGTCAAAGAGGTCGTGCGGCGGTGCGCAGAACTCGGGGTGAAGTATTTGACGCTGTATTCATTTTCGACCGAAAACTGGTCACGCCCAGAATCAGAAATTGATGCCCTTATGGAGTTGCTGTTGACACAACTTGCAAATGAAGTGCCTGAACTCGTAGAGCAGGGGATTGGATTAGTACACTACGGCTCACGCGACAACTTCTCTGAAGAAGTTATCGCTGCTCTTGATAAAGCAGGCACAGCTACTACAGGTGGCGAGGTACTTACAGTTGGGTTGGCACTTGATTATTCAGGGCGGAGCGAATTATTGCAGGCGATACAACGACTTGTGGAGGACGGAGCCGAAGTTACGAAGGAATCATTGGAACAGAGATTGTACACAGCCGATGTTCCAGATCCAGATTTACTAATTCGAACTGCGGGGGAGTTCAGGGTTTCAAACTTTCTGCTTTGGCAAATTGCGTATTCTGAAATCTATGTAACACAACAGTGCTGGCCTGATTTTGATGGCAACGCACTTGATGCCGCAATTGTGGATTACGCAAGTAGAACGCGTAAGTTTGGTGCAGTCAAATAACAGTTTGCGAACGTTTTGGACCAACGCTTACAATTGAAATTGGAAGTCCGAGGTACTCAGAGATAAAATCTAAATATGCTTTGGCATTGTCGGGTAAATCATCAGGCGAAGTTACATCATCAATTTCCTCATGCCAACCTGAAAGTTTTTCATAGACGGGCTTTGCTTCTGCAAGAAGCCGCGCGTCAGGTACAAAGCGGTTGCTTAATGTTCCATCTGGAAGTTTGTATCCAACGCATATAAAGAGTTCATCAAAACCACTAAGAACATCAAGCAGCATGCAAGCAATTGAAGTCGTGCCGCAAATCATTGCAGAGTACTTGACTGCAACAAGGTCAAGCCAGCCACAACGTCTTGGTCGTCCGGTTGTTGTTCCATACTCATTGCCGCGTTCTCGAATTTTTTCGCCCGTTTCGCCTAACTCTTCGCTTGGAAATGGGCCTCCGCCAACTCTCGTTGAATATGCTTTCATAATTCCGACAACTTCATTTACGTATTTTCCAGGGAGGCCTGTTCCTGCGTGGATACCAAGTGCTGAACAATTTGAACTTGTGACGTAGGGAAAAGTGCCGTGGTCAATATCTAGCAAACATGCGTTTGCACCCTCAAATAAAATCGATTTGCCTTCTTCAGCAAATTCGTGCAATTCGTAGACGGTGTCAATGATGTGCGGGGCAAGCCGTCTTCCGTACGCTTCGAATTCTTCAGCAAGAGCAATAGGATCAAGTGGAGGAGCATCTACTCCAAGGGCAGTCAATTCAGCGCAACGGATAGAGCACGTCACTTTTAGTTTGTCGAGCAACGCTTCGTGGTGCAACAAATCGCCCATGCGAATTGCAGTTGCGCGGTGAATTTTATCTGCATATGCAGGACCAATCCCTCGCTTAGTGGTCCCGATTGATTGGTCACCTTTGCCAGCAATTTGTGACAATTTGCGTTCGAGTGCTGCGTCATGTTCTTTGTGATAGGGCATGACAACGTGGGCGCGGTTTGAAATTTTTAAGTTGTCTCCAACTTCAATGCCACGGTCTCGGAGTGTGTCAATTTCTTCGATAAGTTTAACAGGGTCAACAACAACTCCGTTGCCAATAACACACCGTTTGTCTTCGTACAAAATGCCGGACGGGATTAAGTGTAGCGCATATTTTTCGTCACCAACTACAACTGTATGTCCAGCGTTTGCACCACCGTTGTATCGCACGATGACATCGTGTTTGGCTGTAAGTAAATCGACAATTTTTCCTTTGCCTTCATCACCCCATTGAAGTCCAACGATAGCGGTATTTTGCCCTGTTTTCATTCTCGGTATTCTAGCGAGAATCAGAGGCGGCGAATGATTGTTTCGTCCTCATTCATTTTTACAGTAAATTCAACTGGGCCGATTCTGACGGTGTCTTCGTTGGCGAGTTCTGTGCTGTTGATACTTTCGTCATTGTGAAACGTATCCGCATCTGGGTCGCGGTTGAGCAAATTCGCAAGACCATCTTTGATAGTAATTTCACAATGGAGAGGGGCTATGGAGGGGATGGCTACATGTAAATCACACGAACGTCTGCTGCCAATCGTCGTACGATCCTTTTGGAGATTAAAAGAACGACTTGTTCCGTCTTCAAATGTCATAATCAATTGTATTGCCATCGTGATACGCCTCCTGCGAGTAAAATCCACTTGTGACTGAACATCCTGCCAATCATCTACCCCAGTTTACCATTTCTGGGCATTCAACACAACCTAATCCTTTGGGTTCGGATAGCGTGTTGACTGCGGAAACGTGGGTTAACGGTGCTTCAAGAGTTACAGGGGCGTATATTCACGTTCCATTTTGTTTTCACAAATGCCATTACTGCGATTTTTTTAGTGTTGCTGGAAAGGAAGAACAGCACCGAACATTCGTGCGTCGCCTTACAAAGGAGTTGGAATTTGTTGGTCCAAAGATGTCGGAACTTGAGACAATTTTTATTGGAGGGGGTACGCCGACGCTTCTTGAGCCAGAATTGTTGCTTCAGATGCTCGAGGCGATTGTGCGCTATTTGCCATTGGTAAAAGATGTCGAATTTACAATCGAGGCAAATCCCGAGACGGTTACCGCTGAAAAAACAGACATTATGTCATCCTGTGGTGTGAACCGATTGAGTATTGGCGCGCAGTCGTTTGATGAAAAGTTATTGAAACAATTGGAGCGATGGCATGAACCAAAAAATGTCAAACGCGCTGTGGACATTGCGCGAGAATCTGGTATTCACAATATCAACATTGACCTTATCTACGCAATTCCAACACAAAATATTGCTCAGGTAGAACACGATTTGTGCGAAGCAATTTCCCTTTCGCCGAATCATCTAAGTTGTTACGCCTTGACGTACGAGTTGAATACTCCACTTCGGCATCGGCTTGAGAGTGGAAGTGTTACGCGTGTTGAGCACGATGTAGAGGCAGAAATGTTTGACGTCGTAACTCGCGAACTTACATTGGCGGGGTATTCTCAATACGAAATTAGTAACTTTGCTAAAAGTAGTTTCGCTTGCAAACATAATGTGATGTATTGGAAGAATAAAAACTGGTGGCCGTTTGGACCGGCAGCATCTGGGCATATCGATGGGCGTAGATGGCGAAACACGCCTCGCCTAACTGAGTATCTTCAAGATTTAGATTTGCCACCGGTGCATGATGTTGAATGTTTAGACGATGACACTCAAGCAGGCGAAGCATTCATGATGGGACTACGCCTTCTTGAGGGTATGGAACGATTATGGGTAGAGGAGCTTCTTGAAAAAACGCCTGAAGAGTGGCGACGTGTGGTGATTGAGCGCAATGTTGCCAATGGGATGCTGGAATGGAAAAAAGAGATGTTAGCACTCACGAGCGAAGGAGTACGTTTTGCCGATACAGTCATCAGCGAGTTACTCATGCGTGATGGGAACGAGCAATAATTTTTATCATGAGCACTTCAACAACATTTGGAAATATGCGACGTCGGTTTGCCCCGCTTATTCGGCCAATATTGGAGAAATTTCCTCCAATCCGTTATTTTGCAGTTCGAATACTTAGTTTAAAACAAGCAGGAAAAATTCATCGATGTGGTATGGATTTCCTTCTGCCAAGCGGTGACTTTGGTGTAACACTTGAGGCGGAGTCAACGGGCGAATACGAACCAGTGACAACGAAATTATTAGAAGAGTTATTGGTCAAAGGCGCCACTTTTGTTGATGTTGGCGCGCACGTTGGTTTGTTTACTTTACCTGCAGCTAGGTGGGTTGAAAAGGAAGGACGTGTTGTGGCTTTTGAACCACATCCTGATAATTATGCGATGTTGGTTGATAACATCGCAGCGAATGAACTTGATGGATGTGTTGAAGCAATTCAATCAGCAGTGTCAGATGTTTCCAAGCCAGTATGTTTGCATATGTCTGGTTTTAATACTGGCGACCATCAATTATTTCATAAGGGCGGGCGCAACACAATCGAGGTGCAGTGCACAACATTAGACGCATTTTTTGATATGGGTGACAAAATTGATGTAATAAAAATGGATGTGCAAGGTGCAGAAGCATCGGCGTTTCGTGGAATGCGCCGCGTGTTGCAAGACAACCAATCAATCAAAGTCATTTGGGAATTGTCGCCAGCGCAATTGAAAGAGGCAGGTTCAAGTGCAGAGGATGTCTTGCAGTGGCTTAAAGAGTTGGATTTTTCATTTACGATTGTTGATGATGCAACAGGTGCAGTAAAAAAGGCAACGTCTGCGGAAATACTTGCATCGTGTCCAAATGATTCGTATATAAATATATTGTGTGGTCGAGATGGTTGATCAAAAACAATATTGCTCTTGGCTTCTTTCAGTAGCTGTTTTTGTAACAGTAGTTCTTTTCGGATTACGTTGGTTTACGGGTCTTATGAACAATGGCCCAGTTTTTGACGAACAGTATATTACGATTCCAATCAACAACTTGATTGAGCAAGGATGGTCCGTTGATACCGCAATAGACTTTGAAGAAACAAAGGGACCTTCAATGATTTGGCCGTATGCTTTCTTTGGAAAACTTTTAGGAAGCACGTTAAATGATTTGCGTCTTGTGAGTGTGTGGTGTTCTATTTTTGGTGTTGTCGTGCTTTCTTGGATTGCGCTTCGTGGAACTATTACTCGCAATCAGCTCGCACTTGTTGCAATCGGTTGGTTGTTGTTGCCGTATAACATAGTCTTTAGTGAACTTGTGATGGGCGAGGTCTCGTTCTTACTCTTCTCGTTGATTGCTGTTGCAGTATTTGTTTGGGGTATGGCAAAAGATGCTCCGCCATCCCGAAGATTTATCGCGCCCCTGCTCTACTGTCTCGCAATTACAGTCGCCTTGCATAGTCGAATTCACGTTGTTGCATTAGCCGGAGCAGTTTGTTTTACGGCGTTTGCAATGCAAGGCAAACAAAGTTGGCCGTGGTGGGTTGCTAGCATTCTTGCAGGGTTGCTGCGGATTCCACTTTGGATTCGATGGGGGGGACTTGTAAGTCCTGAGTATCAAGCTTTGCATGGTCTTGGATTTCGGGTTGAAAGTTTGTCTTATCTCGCAGCTGCAATGGTGCCATTTGTCGGGGTGTTCGCGTTAGAAGGTTGGCGCGTTGCGAAATCAAAATGGTTCATCATTGCTTCGTTTGTATTTGGTGTGCTGCTTGTTTTTGTTGCCATGCCCGATTTGACGATTCCAGAAGTAATTGATTTTGAGCAACCAAATGATCGATTTCAAGGTATAGCCGCAACGTTTTCTTTGAAATTTGGTTCTTTGGCTAAGTACGTGCTTGCCTTACTATCGGGAGTCGGCCTTGCAGGGCTTGCTGGTTTATGGCTTTGCAGAGAGAAGGCGAAACTTGTTGGAACCATAACGTTTTGGGCACTCACTTTTGGTTGGTTGCTATATGCGCTCACTCGCGGTTTTGTCTTTGACCGATTTTTGCTCACTTGGGCGTTTTTGCTACCCATTGTTTGGGTGCGTGCATTGCCCAACTGGCTTCTTCTATTGCAATACGCGGCACTCACCTTTATTGCTGCATGGCTTGCTGCAACTTGGCTTTGAATTTTGCAAGTGTAAAATCAGAATAATTTGTGTACAGCTCAGATTAGGCGCTGGGATCGATGATGCCACCTGAAGCGGTGGCTTCGGGAGCGGTTCCTGTTACACCACCGGGCGTTTCTTGCATTTGGGCTTGGACGAGTTGGGCAATTTGAACGAATCGGTTTTGTAACTCTTGGGTGAGTTGTTTTAATTCGGTGGTCTCTTCCTCTGTGAGGTTGCCATTTGTTTTATCAACAAGCATTTCAAGGAGGTCAATTGTGAATTTTGAGCCATCTAAATCGACCATAACTCCTTTGCCAGAAGGGTCTTGATGCATTCCTAAACCCATTAATGCTTGAGAGGCGAGGATACCAAGGAGTCCACGAAAGTTTGGCTCAGGCATTTGTCTTGCTTCTGCTTTCTCTTCTGCTTTCTCTTCGGCTTCCGTTAGGCGCTCCTTTTCTGCTTGTGCTTGGGCTTTCCAGTCGCTATCGACCTGGATTTCGGGAGTTGAGTCGGGGGTTGCTTCAGGGGTTGTCATAATTTCTCCAATAAAAGTAATGAGATTAAATGTTGTAATTGTGCAGTATACGTCACATCTGCTCGTACAATGAACACTATCTATGATGCGATGGATTGCAATAATTGGATTTTTTTCAGCGGTTGGCTGCACAACCCAGTTGGGCGTTTTTGTTGAAGAAACAAGGTTTGTCAATCTCAATGAATTTGGCGTGCCTCCAGTTGAGGAAATTGAAGTTGTCTTAGAAGACTCTAATGCGATAGTAGATGCAACCGTAGAGGTTGACCTTAACGACGATTTGGAAATTGAAACCACTGTGGTGACAGAAGAAGTCCAAGATGTTTACGTCGAGCGGTTGGTTGGAGTTCCGTATACAGTTGAAGCATTGATTGGGAAAGTCAATGGGCGCCCACTTTATGCAAATAGCGTGTTGGAGCCAATCGCAGATAAAATTCAAGCATATATTAAAAGAGAAAAACCGACACAAACAGAATTTATGGATTTTGTATTTGTGACGTTGTATGAGGAAGTACTTAATCTAGTCAAAAAAGATTTGCTTCTTTCAGAGGCAAACTCTGGAATTACCCCCGAACTCGCATATGGATTGTTTGCAGTAATTGGACAAATGCGAAAAGACCTAGCCTCAACACAGGGAGGAAGTCGATCCCAAATGCGACGTCTGACAGAGGAGCAAGAGGATGTCTCTGTCGATTCTTTTTTAGAATCCAATAAAAAACAAATCCTTATTGACAAACTTTATGGAGAAAAAATTTGGCCAAACGTGAATGTGACATGGAGAGATATTCGACGGGTTTTTGAAAAAATACACATAGAAGGATTTGATTCAAATCTTCAGGTAGAAGAATTGCGTATACGAGAAGTTGCTTCAAACTTGAAAACACTTCCACTTGAAGCAATTCCTGCTGCAAGTGGCTCGATTGTTCTCGGAAGAATTAAATTGGATATTGGAGATCCAAAAATAGAGGAAGCCACAGAAATGTTTGCTTCTGGCCACTCTTTCCTTGAAGTTGCGGTAGCGGTTGGTGCTGAGAATGACGGTGTTTGGCAGGCTTATGAGCTGAAGGAGGGTGGGGTCAAAAACTCTGTTACCAGTGAGATAATCGCCGAGGGTTTGTTAAGTTCAATAGAAGAAGATAGTTTGTTTGCACGAGTCACAGGGAAAACACATTCTTGGTTTGCAATTTTGGAATTTAATGAACCTATTTCGCTTTATAACCGCGATATACAAATCGCTGTTCGAAATCAACTTAGATCAGAACAATTTTTCGCTGAAGAGAATAGGTACCTCCAAACAATCTGGAGCAAAAATGGAATGCTTGAAGTTAAAGAGATGGCTGAACGCGTTGCAAATATTGCTTTTCAGAGATACTTCCCATAAAATAAAACTTTCGAAGGGTCACATCGGAATTGCAGGCGAGAAAATTGCCCTTCGTTACCTAAGGAATAATGGTTGGCGATGTATAGGAAAAAATATTCGGTTTGGAAAAGATGAACTCGATATTTTGGCAGTGAGCCCAGATGAGAAAACGTTAGCAATCGTAGAGGTGCGCTCAACACTCCAGAAGAACAAAAAGCCAGAGCGCACAATCGATAGAAGAAAACGAAATGCGATGTTAAGGGTGGCTAAGCAATTGCGGTTGCAGGCAGTGAAGAACAAGTGTGCGCTGCGAGTAGACGTCGTAACCGTTCGATTTGGTGAATTAGAACCAATTATTGAGCATTTTGAGAATGTGCTTCCCATTTCACGCTCTAGAGGATTTGTTTGATTTTTTACTTTTTTGCAACATTTTTCAGTAATATGCGTTTTTATTACCTGAAATTAAGGAGTACAGAATGTTTATTCGAACAATATTAGTGGCACAAGTTCTTGCAATAGCAGCAATTACGTCAATTTCTTCAGCCCAGCCTGGCGGTCGTGGTTTCTCAGGCATCATGGGATCTGGTGGAATGACCCCAGATTATATGTTGCGCGATCTTCAACGTTTTAATCTCGCGCTTGACCTTACCGACGAGCAAGTCATGATAGTCGAGCAAATATTACGGGATTATGACGAATCGTTTAAAGAAGCCAGCGATTCTAGCCGGGATGGGATTGGGAACTCATTCCGCTCAATGCGAGGGGACGAAGAGGATCCATCAAGAGAGCGCTCAAGAGAGCTTCGAGAGCGCTCAAGGGAAATTGAAGACAAATTAGAATCTGCTCGCAAGTTAGGCGATGAAGCCGACACGAAAGAATTGCAAACTCGATTAAATAATGAGTTAGAAGCAATTCGAGAAGAGCGCCAAGCTCAACGTATCGAACAATGGCAATCTCCTCAGCGTCAAGCTGCTTTTGAAGAGGTTGCACTTTTGGTGCAAGATCAACTGCGTTTGAAAAAACAGATGAGAGATGAATTTGAAACTGACTTGGTCGCAGTTCTGACAGAAGAACAACTTGAACTCTGGCCACCTCTGCAACGCCAGCTTATTCGAGATCGCCTTCTTCCTCGTGGTCGACTTAGTGGTGAAACTCTTGATGTTATGGGTCTAGTTGATGAACAAGAGTACGCAGACGAAGTCCTTCTAGCGCTCCTTCCTGCGTTGAAGACCTGGGACGTGAACGTCACCGATGCTCTTATGGCTCGAGATAATCAAATGGTAGAAAATCAAGGTGTACTTATGTCATCTATGCGTACCATGGATGTTTCTACGGGAATTGATGTTTTGAAAATGCAAGGACGTCTTGCAGAAACTGTACGATTTGTAAATGACACTGCAGTCGAACAAATTGTTCTCTTGTTGCCTGCGGACAAGACAAATCAATTTAAAGCGATTGCCCAGCAACGAAGTTATCCAAGGATTTATCGTGCTACTCGTACGGATCGAGCGTATGAAGATGCGTTAGAACTTGAGGAACTGATTCCCGAAACGTTGCAGGCAATTATGAATTTACAAGATTCGATGGATGACGAAATAGCAATGGCCAATGGACAATTGTTGTCCGCGACTCACCGCGGGGAATCGCAAGAACAGATTGACAGAATGAATCGTTTTGCACAGCGGATGTCTGGAGGGACCACTGAACGTGCGGATAATCCTATTGACCATGCAGAAAAAGCAAAGAGAGAAATTGAAGACAGGTATCTTGAATTGCTTCGAGATTTGTTGACCGAAGAACAAATCGAAGAACTTGGTGGTCTTAAAAAGAGAGAGACTCGCGAAGAACGCCGTGGTGGTTGGGGTGGCAGTAATCGTGGAAGTTCCAGAGGCGGTGGCTATGAAGGCGGAGGCGGTCGTGAAGAATTCATGAAGCGCTTCGACTCTGATGGTAACGGTGAAATTAGCGAATCAGAACGCGAAGCAATTCGTGAACACTTCCGCAACGGTGGCGGTCGTCCTAATTAATTAACTTGCTGTTAATAAACAGTGTAAAAAAAGTGATTGGCCTCAAGGTCTAATCACTTTTTTATTGCCAAGTTGACCACAAGCGGCCATAGCGTCTTTGCCAAGTGTTATTCGGCGACGAACGAATTGTCCGGTAGATTTTGCAACTTCGATAAAGTGATCGACAGATTTTTTCGTTGGCGCTTCCCACGGGGAATTATCTATAGGGTTGTAGGGAATCAAGTTCAGATTGCAACCAATTGGCTTTAGATATTCGCAA
>PVBE012979898.1_pt1 | contig 12973 bp, 14 predicted proteins | sample 1631181 | NCBI WGS metagenome assembly PVBE01 (sample SAMN08397723, study PRJNA350692) | Marine metagenome, whole genome shotgun sequencing project. | isolation source: water | place: Pacific Ocean | collected 2012-04
GCTGGTAATGACGAGGAAGTCGGTCGGATGATTGCCGACGCTATGGACAAGGTGGGCAAGGAAGGTGTGATTTCCCTCGAGGAGGGCAAGTCGATGACCACCGAACTGGAGGTCACCGAAGGCATGCGCTTCGACAAGGGCTACATCTCCCCTTATTTCGCGACCGATACCGAGCGAATGGAGGCTGTCCTTGATGAGCCTTACATCCTTCTGACTGACAAAAAAATCGGTCTGGTTCAGGACCTTGTTCCTGTTCTTGAGCAGGTTGCCCGTACTGGCAAGCCTCTGCTGATCATTGCTGAGGACATCGAGAAGGAAGCGCTTGCAACCTTGGTGGTGAACCGTTTGCGCGGTGTGCTCAATGTGGCGGCTGTAAAGGCTCCTGGCTTTGGCGATCGTCGTAAGGCGATGCTCGAAGACATGGCTGTGTTGACCAATGGTCAGCTGATTACTGAGGACGCAGGCCTCAAGCTTGAGAATGCCAAGATCGAGATGATGGGCACCGCCCGTCGCGTGACCATTAATAAAGACACAACCACGATTGTTGCTGAAGGCAATGAAATGGCTGTGAAGGGTCGCTGCGAGCAGATCAAGAAGCAGATGGACGAGACCGACTCGACCTATGACAAAGAGAAGCTTCAGGAGCGTCTAGCCAAGCTCGCCGGTGGTGTTGCTGTCGTCAAGGTTGGTGCCGCGACTGAAACGGAGATGAAGGACAAGAAGCTTCGTCTTGAGGACGCCATCAATGCCACTAAAGCGGCTGTTGAAGAAGGCATCGTCCCTGGCGGCGGCACCACCCTGGCTCACTTGGGTTCTGTACTGACTGATTGGTCAAGCAGCAACCTTGAGGGAGAGGAGCTGATCGGAGCCAACATTGTTGAATCTGCTCTGGCTGCTCCCCTGATGCGTATCGCCGAGAACGCTGGTGTGAATGGCGCTGTTGTGGCTGAAAACGTCAAGTGCAAGCCAATGAGTGATGGCTACAACGCTGCCACTGGTGAGTACGTCGACATGTTGTCTGCAGGCATCGTTGACCCTGCGAAGGTGACGCGTTCTGGCCTGCAAAATGCAGCTTCGATTGCTGGCATGGTGCTGACTACCGAATGCATCGTGGCCGACATGCCCGAGAAGAAGGAAGCAGCTCCTGCCGGTGGCGGTGGCGGCATGGGTGGCGATTTCGACTATTGATCGTGCCTCTCGGATCCGTCTGGATTCCGGCTTCAATCAAATTTCAAATAGAGCGCCCTTCCGGGGCGCTTTTTTATTGCCTTGCCTTTTCGCGTGCAGTCTGCTTGAGAACGAGCCTTCCCTTTTTTTTGGTGGTGGGGGGGGGAGAAAGAATCCAAAGTGCTTTCATTCTGGCTCTTGATTGGAAAGAATTTGCCACCATTGGAATGGCATAGATATTGCCTGGAATGAAGATACTTGGATGGCCGAGGATACAGACTCCAGTTAAGTAAAAGTGGTTTTGGCGAGATGCTTCCTTAGGGGAAAATGTCTACGATTCCTTCGGTAACATATTCCGCGAGGCCGGCGAGGTTGTCTGTTATTTCTTCGGTTGAAAGTTCCCATTTTTTTGAAATAGCGACTGCTAATTTATTCTTCTCTGCATGGCTATTCATGGAGTCGATTATGTATTGATTGAGCTTGCAACCCATCCTGACCTTTAGGTAGTCCCAGACTGATTGATTTAATGTTCCGATGAATGCAAGGTCGTCAATGCCTGTGTATTCGTAGAGAGATTTTGAGCCGACTACGCAGAATATTTTGCCAAGTTCATCGTATGCACTTGCAGCACGTTCGCCATTTTTGTATTTTATTAGCAATGCCTCTAATTTCTTTTTCTTCTTTCTGTCGCCACTTCTGACGGCAGAGAGGAGGCTGTAGAATTCGTCGAACTCTATCGGCTTTGCCATGAGTTTTTGATCAAGCTTTGCGGTTATTCTATGTGGAAGTTGTGAATCGATTCGAGGGATTGTCTTTATTTATTATTTTACTGTCTTGGCTGAGCGATGTCTCTTGGTGGTGAGGTCTTAGGGCCTCTTCCCTGCGATCTAGCTTCCCTTGGGGCTCTCTGGACTTGAAGAGATTTGAAGCGACTTGCTTCCTGGATTTAAGGGCATTGAGATGTTTTAATGCTCTCCCAGTCCTTTCGTCTCATTGAGCAGAGCTTCGTTGAGATGAGTTTCGCATCTTGACAGCATTTGTAGATAGATCGAGCCTTTTTTGTATGGTGCGTAGGCTTCCTTGCAGGCCCTGCTGGAAATACTTTTCCATTTAATCAATGTTTTATTGCTGATTTTGGCTTCTAGCTGTTTGATCGATTTAGATAGCTCTTTGGATGAGCAATACTGCATTTCGATAGTGTTTTGACCAGGACAGTTGATCTCGTCTGCCTGCAATAGAGGCGTCGGTAAAGTTAAAATCAATGCGATGATTGTTGAGGCCTGTTTCATCTCTTCTCCTTTGTTGGCGAGGCTCTAAGTGCTTTTGGAAGGTTCAAGCTAGGCTCCGAGATCTTCTTTTGGATCCCCTTGCTGATTTGAGCAATCCATGGATCAAAGTGGGCTTCATGATGGCCATGGCGTCTGCGGATTGGTTAGGGCTTTAGGGGATATGGCCTGATGGATGAGGCGTCTGATCCTTGGAAGCATCTTTAAAGAGTGCCTCTTCTTGCTGTTGTGGCCACCTGCCTTCCCGAATGGTCCGTATCAATTGCTACCTAGCCAATCTTTGGAAGTGTTCATAGTGAACCTTCTTGGGCCTTTTTGTCTGGAACGGTAGCAATGCCTACCAAGCGGATTGTTTTGTTGACTTCAAGGGTCGGGCGATTGGTGATTGCAGCTTTGGCTGTTCCTGCCATTCAGCTCATCACAGCCTTTTTCAGCCCTGCGATGGCTTCTGAATCGCCAGGGTTTCATGCTCATAACTCTCTTGTCTTGATCTCAGCAGCGATGGTGTTGCTGATGACACCTGGTTTGGCCTTCTTTTATGGAGGCTTTACGCAATCGAAAAATGTGCTCAACACGATGGCGATGAGCTTCGTGATGATGGGCATCGCCACCCTGGTTTGGGTTGGCTTTGGATTCAGTCTTGCTTTTGGCGATGGAGGCTCATTTCAGGCCATTGCAGGAAATCCTTTCCAGTACGCCTTGCTTGAGAACATTCCAGACATATGGGATGGCCTTGAGCTGAATGGTCTCACCTTTGCTCTCTTCCAGGGCATGTTTGCGATCATCACGCCAGCGCTGATCTCAGGTGCATTGGTTGAACGGATTAGTTTCCGTTTCTGGTGTCTGTTCACACCAATTTGGATTCTTGTTGTCTACGCACCGCTGGCCCATATGGTTTGGGGCGGTGGATTGCTTGGCAAGGATCTTGATTTTGCAGGCGGAACAGTGGTCCATATCAGTTCTGGGGTCTCGGCGCTTGTCCTCGCCGGTCTGATTGGATCGCGTCGCAACTGGCCTAGTTCTGTGCGACCTCCCCATGATGTGGCTCAGATCCTTTTAGGCACTGGTCTGCTTTGGTTTGGATGGTTTGGCTTCAACGGCGGTAGCCAGCTTTCTGTTGATGGCGCTGCCTTGCCATTCACCACGACCCATGTGTCTGCGGCCGCAGGCCTCGTGGCCTGGGCATTGGTTGAAACCTGGCGAAATGGCAAGCCCACGGCTGTTGGTATGGCAACAGGTGCAGTGGCTGGCTTGGTGGGAATTACGCCTGCAGCAGGTTTTGTGACTCCAGCCGCTTCCATGGCGATCGGTGCTGTGACCTCTGTGCTCTGTTATCTCTCCGTTCAACTCAAGGTTCGCCTGCGCTTTGATGACTCACTTGATACCTATGCAGTCCATGGCGTCGGAGGCACTGTTGGGGCTTTGCTCACGGGATTGTTTGCCAGTGCTGAGTTGATCAAAGACCATCCGGCGGGAACTGTTCTGGCGGAGCATGGTCGCGCTGCTCTGGTGTGGGGGCAGTTTCAGGCTGTTCTGGTTGCTTACGGGCTCGCGGCGATTGGCACTCTGATTATTGCCTCGGTGCTGCGTGGTCTCGGTGTTCGTTTTCGTGTCTCTGAAGAGGCTGAGAACCTTGGCGTGGACGTGCAAGAGCATGGCGAAGAGGCCTATGCAGAGAGGGTTGGTTCACCAAATTTCTCTTGATTCCAGGCCGTTCCGGATGTATCAACGTGGCCTTCTCGAGAGAGTAAGGCCGCATTTACTTCCCTTGATCTCAAGAGCGTTTAGTGATTGCAGCTGATTTCAAACGATCAAAGACTTGGCTGTTTTTGTGTTGAAATGGCCAAGCACTAATTGAACACCATGCTGAAACGTTGGTTTAGGGAGTTTGGGGAATTTTTCTTTGCCAAAGGTAATGCCTTGAATTTGGCAATTGCTGTTGTTGTTGGTACCCAGTTCCAGCAGATTGTTGATGTTATAAGCAAGGACTTGCTGATGCCATTGATTAACCCATTGGTTAGAGGTGGAAATTGGCAGGATCTTGTGATTCCCTACTTCGGAGGAGGGATTGCTATTGGTCGCATTATTAATGTTGGGATCAATTCTTTATTGGTTGGCTGGTCTCTCTTTGTGATTGTCAAGCTAATTAATCGCGCCGAAAGACTTTTGTCTAAAGGCGATCAGGCCGATCTTGATAGCGTTTAAGTGCCTTAGCATCGGACTTAGCATCGCAGCTGCTAGAGCTTCTCTGTTGTCAGTTCAGTTCAACCAACGGGCACTAAGAATTACTGCCAGGCTGAGAAAGATAGCGAGGCAAATCCATGTGATGCGGTTCAATGTTGCTTCCCCGCTGCTGGCGGCCTGCATGGTGCTGCCGCTTGCGGCAATCCCTCCCATGCCTCCGCCTTTGGGGCTATGAAGTAGAACCAGCAGAATTAAGAGGGCCCCCGTTCCAACCCAGGCCCAAGAAAGAATGGAGATGATCATCAGTAGAGCTTAGGGAAGGCTTGTTCTTGAAGGATAAAGGCTCCTCCTTGCAGTTATTTGTTCAGGCTGGTTGAGGCACGCGGTTGGGGAGTGTCGGAGCCTCGATGGCCTCAATCAAAGATTGGCCAGTCATCGCCTCTGGCTTTGGTAGGTCCAGCAGTTGCAGCAGCGTTGGCGCAATGTCAGCCAGGCCACCTCCTTCTCGTAGTTGGATCGCATTGCCAAAGCCAGGCAGCTTGCGCTTCTCTCCTTCGACAAGGATTACGGGAACAGGGTTGGTGGTGTGAGCCGTCCAAGCCTCGCCATCGGGGCCTTGCATCATTTCTGCATTGCCATGATCGGCTGTGATCAAGATGGTGCCGCCCATTCGTCCTGTTGCATCCAGTAGTCGACCGATGCAAGCGTCGACGGTGATGATGGCTTCCTTGGCGGCATCCATGATGCCGGTGTGCCCGACCATGTCAGGGTTGGCATAGTTGATCACAATCAGCGAATAGAGACCGCACTCAATCGCCGCAACGCAACTGTTGGTCAGTGTGTCGGCCGACATCGCTGGTGAGAGATCGTAGGTGGCGACTCTGGGGGAGGGCACAAGATGGCGATCCTCTCCTTCCAAGGGTTTCTCGATGCCACCATTCATGAAATAGGTGACGTGGGGATATTTCTCGGTTTCGGCTGTGCGGTATTGGTAAAGGCCATGTTCAGACACAATCTGGCCAAGGAGATTGTCGAGAGATTCGGCTGGGAAGGCCACCGCCACGGGTAGTCCTTGCTCGTATTGGGTAAAGGTGACGACGTCCAGTTGGGGTTGATGGGCGCGAGGAAAAGCATCGAACTCATCAAGGGTTAGAGCCTTCACTAGTTGACGGGCACGATCCGGCCGAAAGTTAAAGATCACCAGTCCATCGCCATCCTTCAGAGAGGTTGATGTCAGCCTTGTCGGCTCGAGGAATTCGTCTGTTGTGGAGTCTGCGTAGCTCTGCTTGAGAACCTCTTGAGGAGACTCTTCGTTGATCGATTGGTTGGGATCTGTCAACATTTTGAAGGCTCTTTCCGTGCGCTCCCAGCGATTGTCACGGTCCATGGCCCAGTAGCGGCCACAGATGCTGCTGATTTCACCAACACCTGTTTCGGCGATGGTGTCTTCAATGGTTGTCAAATATTTTCCAGCACTCTGGGTTGGGGTGTCACGTCCATCTGTGATGGCATGAACAGCCACTCGGTTGAGGCCTACAGATGCTGCCCATTGCAATAGCCCGCAGAGATGGTTCACGTGGCTGTGAACGCCACCATCTGAGCAAAGCCCCAGGAAATGAAGGGTGCCGCCTGACTGGCGCATCCGTTCGGCTAAAGCAATCAGCTCAGGGATCTGGCTCAGTTCTCCTGATTGAACGGTTTCACTGATCCTGACAAGTTCTTGGCGGATGATTCGCCCTGCACCAATGGTTAGATGGCCAACTTCAGAATTACCCATCTGATTGTCGGGCAAGCCAACTGAGGCACCACTGGCTTCGATCAAGGTATGTGGGTAGGCATGCCAAAGGGCATCCATCACAGGCGTTTCAGCGCTGCGAATGGCATTGTGCTCGCTTCCTTCTCGGTGTCCCCAGCCGTCAAGAATCGTCAGCACCACAGGAGCGACAGATCCGGGACGTATTGGGTCTCCAGAACTACTGTTCGGCATGCTCAATCGTGGCGTTCCCTTCTCAACTACTTCTCCAAAATCAAATTACTTGTTTTGTGGCTAGGGGCTGCATTTGTGCTGACTTGCGTCAGCTTTTGCCCATTGCCTGGATCTGGAGGCACTGCTGGATCGGCATAAACTAAATGCCACTCACCTTTCACCATGAGCGACACGGGCAGTGATGGCCGGGTAGAGATCTTGTCGCAACCAGAGCTTGGTCGCACCTTGAAGCGGTTGGCTTCTCAGGTATTTGAGTCTGTTGCGAACAGTCAGGAGCTGGTGTTGCTTGGTATTCCGACTCGGGGGGTTCATGTCGCGCGCGTTTTGGCGCGTGAGTTGGAGCAGCTCACTGGCCATCCCATTGCGCAGGGAAGTCTGGATCCCACCTTTTACCGGGATGATCTCGGCCGCATTGGTACTCGGATGGTGGAACCCACCAACTTGCCGACGAGCGTTGAGGGTCGCCATGTGGTGTTGGTGGATGACGTCATCTTCACGGGGCGAACCGTACGAGCTGCCTTGGAGGCACTTCAGGCCTGGGGACGGCCTCAGCGGGTGATGTTGCTGGTGATGGTGGATCGTGGTCACAGAGAAGTGCCGATTCAGCCTGACTTTTGTGGTCGGCAAGTGCCGACGCGTCGCACGGAAACCATTGAATTGCGTCTCAGCGACCTTGATGGAGAAGAAGGAGTTTATTTAAGTCAGTAGGCTGTTTAGTAGATCACCCTGTTGAGTGATTGCAGCTGGCTAGTTATTGCAGCTGGTTAGTTATTGATCTTTGCATTGACCTGAGGCTTGCTTTTTAGTTCTGGCAGAGGCTTTCTGGACCTACTTCGATCACCTCGCCACCGAGATCTGCGCAACCTGCTTCAAAAGCACTCCAGGCGTCCATTCCTTGATCCAGTCTCTGGCTTACTGCAGCGTTAAGAGCATTGACAGGCACGGTGTGGGAAGGGCTCTCCCCGTGACTCTGGAGCTCTTGTTTGTCTTGTATTAACTCAATTGCAGTTTCAACTTCTTGCCTAAGTGGTGCCGCCTGGCTTTGCCACCAGGGGTGATCGAGGCGATTAAGGGTGGCGAGTGCTTCCCACCAGCGCTGTTGATTGATCAGTTCTTGGAGACGTTCATGGTCGATTCGATTGCGGTTCCATGTGCCCCTTAGGCTTTCACTCAGGCTGATGTCAGGGTTGTTCCCTGACTGATCAATAGGGGCAAGCATGGCAAGGGAGCGTTCAAGTTCACCGGCCTTGAATAACGCCAGGGCTTGGTTACGAAGTTGATCGCGCCAGTTCAAAAGTAGTAGGCGATCCTCGGCCCTCTGAGGATTTTCACTAATGCTCGAATTGACTAGCTGCTCGAGATGACCTAGCGCAATTTGATAGTCATTTTGTTCCCAGGCCAATTCAGCTTGATGTCTGCGGCAAAGAGCTTCCTCTGGCAATGATTTTTGCCCCAGCAAGTGCAGGGCATTCAGTTGATGGCTATAGCGGAGACAGGCATTCAAGTCTCCTTGTTGCCAGGCAAGACGAACAAGACTCGGAAGTTGTTGCTCCCACAAGTAGGCGAATCCAAATGTTGTGGCGACCACGGTCAGGGCGCTCACGAACCAGAAGCGTTTGAAGTGGTGGAGCCTCAGGATCAATTCAGCAAGTCTCCTTGAAAATGATTCCGATTGATCTAGATAGGCAGGCCAGCTCTTTGGTTGATGTGGATGGCCCTTCTAGCGCACGGTACCGAGGTTTTTTTGATCCAGTCTCTCGCCGCTACGCAGATCAAACCCATTCATCTGTAAGCAAGCGTTGGCGTCGATGCTGAATTGCAATCTCAAACAGTCTTCTCCAGGCTGCCCAGCTGGAATGAGCGGTAGGCAGGTGGAGTTGTATGGCTCTGGCCATGGCAGCAGCCTCGGCTTTAAAGCTTTGGCTTGCAAGGTTGGGATTCCATCGATGTAGATCACCTCGTGATTGGTTTGGCTATCCGGTTCGCCTAGCACCAATTCCAGTTCCAGTTGATCATCCTGGCTGGCTGCAAGCACCACTTCAAGAGGTGCTGATGTTGGCCAGGGTTGGCCTGCAACAAAGAGTGGATGCCAAAGGTGTTCCTCAGCACGCTGGTTCCAGCATCGAAGTGAGACGCCACGATGCAGAACATCCCGAACCGTTACTCCTGGCGTGAGTCGTAGAGCGCCTACCGCGACAGCTTCTACTGGTGGAGGGGTGAGCAAGGGAGCCGGTTGCGTTTGCTTCTTTAACCAACGGCGCAGCATGGGGATGCGTGCACCGCCACCAACAGCAACAACTCCTTGAAGGTCTGAGAGCTCGCAGTTATTGCTGCGACCTGCTGCCAAGGTTTGGCCTAGAAGCTTGTCGAGGCTGTCCATAAAGCCTTGGGCCATGAGTATTTCCTCAAGTTGGCCTCGGCTAAGAGTCAGTCGGAGTGGGTTCTCTCCTGCCGTTGTCTCGATGATCTCCACTTGAGGTTCTCGATCCAGCAGCTTCGTATCGCTGAGCCGGCATTTGAGACGTTCGGCTGCATTGAGGAGCTCTTCTGAAATCGCCATGTCAGGACAGAGATGACGAACGATCCAGCGATCTAGGTCTCTGCCTCCGATAGCAAGTCCGGCTTTGCCGAGAACGCGGGCACAACGAAGAATTTGTCGACTGCTTTTTTCAAGATCATGGCCATTGAATCGCAGCAATTGGGCCACGGGATCGGCGCGCCCTTCACCCCCCTCGATAGCAACGAGGGATAAATCAATTGTTCCGCCACCGATATCGACGACCAGAAGTTTTGAGCCCGGTGGAAGGCCGGCACCCATGGCAGCAGCCGTGGGCTCATCAACCAGTGCAACTTCGTCGACCGGTAGTGATTGGCAAGCCTGATTCAGCCAGCTTCTGTATGAGCGATAGCTATCGACTGGTGCTGTTAACACCAGGCGTCTGATCACAAGCTGGTCTGGAAGTCGCTGCCAGATCTGCTGGATTAAGCATTCTCCAGCTTCTTCTGGTGATAGGCCAATTCCACTTCCACTTCCACTTCCACTGCGATCGACATAGCGATCGTTATCAACACCATCACCGTTTAAGGCTGGATTGGGGGCTCCGATCCAGCGCTTGAAGTCTCTGCTTAGCGAAGGGCTTGCCTTGCTAAGTAGGCCAGCTTCGATCACCTGTTGGCCGATCAGTGGATTGGCGACATCATTCCGATCAGCCCAGATCAGGCTGGGGACTTCACCCTCTCTGCGGCTAATCGGAGCCAGATCAAGCAGTTGCGGCTTTGGATCTTGTTCTGCCTGGAAGGCCACAACCGTGGTTGTACTGCCAAGGTCGATGGCCAAGGTGCCGATGAGGGGGGGGGGCTGAAGGTTCTCTGCGCCCTCGGGAAGCGTGTCCACAGGCCTTTCCTCCAAGCCATCGCCAGGTTGTAGTCAGAATCAAGGCTAGAGGCGAATGGCTATGGATCGCTCTCTGCGTTTGCTGCTCTCTTTCCATGCATGTGCCCTTGCACGGTGATTTTTGAATCTCTGAGCCTGATTGTGTGCTTGAGCCATTGCCCTGCTCTATTAAGCTAAAAAAAACATAGGCTCAGGTTTAGTGACGACTACCGGTGTGGACCATCAAGATCTGGCAAAGCGCGGTGAGAGTCTTGTCCGCCATTCTCCTAATCGTTACCTAACAACGGTTCGGATTGCTTTCAGAGCGAAGCAGCGACGATTTGATGATTTCGATGGCCTCCTGGAGGAGTCGAGTGTCAAACCCGTTCAGCGAGCCATCGTTGAATTGAGTGATGAGCAGGATCAACCGGATTTGTTGGCTGGCTGATTGCCATGATTCAACAAGAAGGCCCTGGCTGGAGATTGTCCAGGGACCCTTCTCGCCAAGCTTTCCCCGTCCTGATCGGAGGAGAGCATTGGGCCATTGAGCTCACCGAAATCGAGTGGCAGGGTTTGGCCTCCCTGATTTGCGATCTCACTAAGCAGCATCAGCAACTGTTCTCTCAGTTGATGGAAGAGGAAGCTGTTTGTCTTGAGATGGAACGCCAGTCTTGGTGGGCTTGCATTGACGGAGACAAAGAGGCTTGGACCCTGCAAGTGGTGTTGCAGGGGGATGGAGAGCAGCGTCGTGGAGCGGAGGGGCACTGGTCGATTCCTGCGGCTCAGGCCATGGCGGCTGCGATGAGAACAGCATGGGACTCTTGCCAATGATAAGACTCGCTGATGATTGCTGGCCGGATAGATTTTCCCCGTTTCGGGTTTATGTACTGCACATCTTTTCCACAGGCTGTTGCCTTGATTCGTTTCGCTTGCTGATGGCTGTGGAAAAGAGTGCTGCCTGTCTTAATTGCTTGACTCAGATCGCGAAGTACTGCAACACAGGATCGATTGAATGGACCCACCCCTGGAAGACAGTCAGGCGTGCGGTCTTATCGTGATATTGGCTGAGATTGCGTTATTGGCGAGCGCTTGACTCTTGGCGCTGGATGTGGAGAACTGGTGTTCGTTCAAAGGAGCCGAGATGATCGTTGGGAATGTGGCAGGTGCGCAAGTTGCCTCTCAGGAAGAGTGCTTGGCGACAAGCCTTGGGAGTGAGCAAGAGAGCTCTGGTGAAGGGGTTGTGAGTTTTCAAGCTGAGCTGCCTGTTGGGTTGCAAGAGGCCATGGTTGGTTTCATCGAGCGTTATCCCAATTGGGATCAATACCGATTAATTCAGGCTGCGTTGGCGGGCTTTTTGGTGCAGAACGGGGTGGATTCCAGGTCGATGACCCGTCTTTACGTTGGCAACATGTTCCGCCGCGATTCCCTTACCCAGGGTGTTTGAGTACGGCAGCTCGCCATCAGCACCAGTGCGCTGAACGGCAGGCTTAGAAGCAGTCCAAGGAAGGCCCCGATGAGTCCAAGCAGGTTGAGGCCAATCAGAAGACCCAGAAGAGCAAGGACCTTGAGGCGATTCGTTTGCACGATCTGACGGCTATGGTCCATCGCCCTAAGCATGCGATGACGATGGTGAATGAGCAGAGGTAGGGCCAAGAGCTGGGTGATCAACCAGATGGAAAGGGTTAGCCAGCCAATCATTACGGCAACAGAAGCCAAGGCACCGCTAAAGGTCGCCAGAACCATGCCTGTGGCTTCGATAGATGTAATTCCACCCATCAAAATCAGACTTTCCACAACGATCAGTCCCATCGCCTGACGCAAAACCCAAAAACGTTGGCGCTGAGTTGCCCTAGGGGCTTGCTCCTCTTGACCACCAGGGAGCAGATCGTCGGCCAGTCTCAATAGAGCAAGCAGTGGAAATAGGGGCACCACGAGGCTAAGCAGCAGCAGCAGATTGCCGAGTTTGATCAGGATTGGGGTGCTACTTAGTTGAAGGTCATGGGCGATTATCCCTAGCCCAGAGAAGCTCAGCAAAATCAGTCCTGCCAAGCCAACGCATTGCCACGGAGCCTGACTGAAACCGATCCAGGCTCTCGGCAGCACGGTGCTGATGGGCAGGCGCTCTTTGCGCGGCTGGCCGGTTGAAGGATTAGAGGAGTTTTCCAAGCCTTTGCAGTAGATCTGTGGCTGTGGTTTCGGGTATTGGCAAGATCGACAGACGGTTGCCTCGACGGGTCACTGGTAGTTCCTCAACGCTGTAGCTCTCTCGTAGTGCCTCCAGGCTGAGCATCTCGGCGAAGCGTCCGCAGTAACACAGGCGAACGCAATCCCAACGTGGCTTTTCAGGAGAAGATTTCGGGTCGTAATACTTCGCCTTGGGGTCGAATTGGGTTGGGTCAATGATTCCGGTTTCTGTGACCTCCATTAACCCCACAATGCCTGGTGGTTTGCAGTTGGAGTGATAAAAGAAAGCCTGATCGCCTACTGACATGGAACGCATGAAATTACGGGCCTGGTAATTACGAATGCCATCCCAGATGGTGCTGCCCTCTTCCTTGAGCTGGTCGATCCCGTAGGCGTCGGGCTCGCTCTTCATTAACCAGTAGTTGGGCGTTGTCATGCGAGGCAATTTAGTCCAGCCTTGTTGAAACCAGGCTAGGCTTAAATAATAAGACAGACCGCTAGAGAATTGCCTTGGCTAGGCATGAATGGTTGAGAGAGTTGGGGCCATCTTCGCTCTTAGCAATTAGGTCAACAAGAATTGATCTGGAGAATCGATTATGCTTGTGTTGAGCGGAGATTTGTTTTGCTGTCCCTTCTGATCGTATCCGCATTTGTATTGTTTTTAGAGTGAATTTAAATCTGCTTATTTGGCTTGGCGTTTTTGTCTATTCCTCCGGGTGAATCGTTGGATTGGTTACGTTTGAATCTGTAAGCATTGGATTGATAAGGCTGCGAAAATGTTCGCCACGGGCC